>Ga0224545_1000112_pt1 | contig 16258 bp, 18 predicted proteins | sample 714P12024metaG_FD_179906 | JGI IMG/M metagenome (GOLD analysis project Ga0224545, IMG submission 179906) | Peat soil microbial communities from Stordalen Mire, Sweden - 717 P1 20-24 | ecosystem: Environmental > Terrestrial > Soil > Wetlands > Peat | place: Sweden: Norrbotten County, Stordalen... | reverse complement strand
CGCACCTGATCGCCGGGGTGACCGTCGGAAAGCGTGCTGGGCTTAGCGTCGTCAAATTTCACCGAGTCGGGCGCGTACCGCCGAATCACCGTAGTCTTGGAGGCTTGGACAATCACATCGTTGCCCCGCACGGTGATCGTCACCGTTCCCGCCGCTGCATCCACGCTTTTGGCGAGTCCATCCACTCCACGCTTCTGCCAGTCGTGCAGATCCTGCTCGTGCCGCGCCGCGAGGTCGGAGCTCTTCATCACGACGATGGACGAAGCCGCAAGCGACGCTTTGTCGTCAGCGAGCTTGCCACCAACCAAAATCCGGTCGCCGACCTGAATATCCTGCAACTGGATCGAGGTTGCATTTTTCAGATTCTTCTCCCCGGGCGCGATTCGAACGATACGGGTTGAAGGCTGCACCGCAACGTTCATGTCGGAGCCAGAATCCGGGGTCAATGTAATGGCAGATCCGTTGATGGCTTTGACAGAGCCAATGGCCCTGCTGGCGGAACCGGCCTCCTGAGCCTCTAATCTGGAAGGCGTGGCGGAGCATAAGAGAACGGAGAGAACGCTCGCTGCAATCGCCATACCAGCTATCGTCCCGAAAAGCCGCTTTCCCGTTGGGTTCATACCTTCATTTAATTTACATCTCCAGAAGCCACAAAACGGGGGATTTACAAAGTTTTACTTCGATGTGGGGTTTGTTACAGAGAGACCCATCTCCGTAACAGGAGGAGGGTCTGCGTGGGCAGTTATTCTGCGATCAGTAGGTTTTCCGCGAATGGCCACTGGTCATCGACCCATTGGACTTCGCAGCGAAAACCAGCGGTGCGTGACATCTCGCACACATCTTCCAAGGAATACTTATGGCTGCTCTCGGTCCAGATGGTTTCGCCTTCGAGAAACTCGACGTCCACCTCCGCTGCGGGAATATTGACGGTCTGGTTTCGCATCGACCGCAGATGCATTTCGACACTGCGCGAGGGGTGGTGGATCTTGGCGACATGCTCGAAATGTGCGAGGTCGAAATCAGCCCCCAATTCGCGATTGATACGGACTAGCAAATTCAGATTGAACGCTGCGGTCACACCCAGTTCGTCGTCGTAAGCCGCGAGCAGTTGGGAGCTGGATTTTTCCAGATCGGTGCCGAGCAGAAGAAAGTCTCCGGGCTGCAGAATCCGACGGACCTGATGCAAGAATTTGAGGCCCGCCATGCGGTCGAAGTTTCCAATCGTGCTCCCCAGGAAAAGCACAAGAAGATGCTGCCCAACTCGACGCTGCGCTGCCACTTCCAGAAGTCCATCGAGATACTCGCGCTCGAAGCCAAGGATGCTGATGCAATCAATGTCGCTGAGCTCTCGCTCGCACATGGCAAGAGCCGTTGGAGAAATTTCGATGGGATAGTAGCGTGTGTCACGCTGCCGCCGGCAAAGAGCCTCGAGGATCTGGCGGGTCTTCCGGCCACTACCGCTGCCCAGTTCCGCGACGGCGACTGGGGTTGCGAGACGGTCAACAATGTCCCCTGCGTGGCGCCTCAGCAAGCGCTCATCGGCGCGCGTGAGGCCATACTCCGGAAGGTGGCTGATCACTTCAAACAACGCGGAACCGACATCGTCGTAGAGATATTTCGAGAGCAGTTCCTTTTGACCGGTCTTGGTCAGTCCGGCGCGAACGTCGGCTGCAAATTCATCCACTATGTTGGAGGTGATTGCGTGAACGAGCATGGTGACAGCTCCTTATTCGAGTCAGCGGCTTACACAGCGAAAGCCGGTATAGATGTATTGGTAGTGCGCCTGAAACCAGTTGCGGAACGTGCCTCGCAGCATGCCTGCCGCAGTGCGCGAAGATCCACCTTTCATGACAAAGTGCTTGCCATCGAAGAAGTCGGCGGAATATCCACGGTAGAACGGGGACGGTTTGAATCCCGGGAAGGGGGCGAACTTGGTGGACGTCCACTCCCAGCCATTGCCGACCATGCCTTGGACACCGAAAGCACTCTCGCCGGCGGGAAATGCGTTGACCGGGGCTGGATCCCATCGATGAAAATCGAAGTTGCCGAATTCTGCAGCGGGCGTTTCGTTCCCCCAGGGAAACGCGCGCTGCTCGCGGCGCGGAGTGCAATATGCCGCTCTCTGCCACTCGGCTTCGGTGGGCAGCGACTTCCCTTCCCACTTGGCATAGGCCTTCGCTTCCGCTTGACTAACATAGACCGGCCAATCAAGGGGAAGCGGAAGGTCGCGGAACATAGCGCGATACGACCACTGATCGCCATTCCGTTTCCAGAAAGCGGGATGCGAGATCCCGTGCTGCGACTTCCAGTCCCAGTCTTCGACGGGGCCATCAGCCTTAGGGCCATCGCTCCACAACTCGCGATTTTCATATCCGCCGGCGGAGACGAATTCGAGGTACTGACGATTGGTTACTTTGTAGCGATCGATGGCGAACGCGGGAACGTCGACGGCGAGAGCTTCATACTCGTTGTCCCAGCCGAAATTACCGTCGGTGCGATGAAGGCCTAGCGTAACCCGGCCGGCGGGAATTTCTATACTGCCATGATTCACTGGAGGAGTTACCAGGATCGGAGATTCGGAATGCTGAACCTTCCGATCGAGCGGCAATTGATGCAGCATGTAAGCCAGCGTTTCCGCGTGCATCAAACGGTGTTCGATGGCCACACTGAGCAGAGTACTTAGCGGGAACCCGTCTCTTCCTGAAGAATTGAAAAGTGCATCGGGCAACTTGTCGTCGACGAGGAAGCGGATTTTTCTGACATATTCCTGGACGGCAGCAATCGATGGCCACTCCGAAGGCTGATCGGTGGGCAGCCCGCCTCCGACCGGATCAATGCCGAAGGCAAACAGTCGGTCAAACTCGGGGTGAAAGCTCTTCAGTCCGAATACGCATTCCTGGAAGAGGTTCCAATCGAAAGCTTCGAGATGCCCGATATAGAAGACAATGCGGTGGCGTTCTGCGATAGGACGCTCGTAGCGCGAGTCCGGATTCACGATGGCAAAGAGATCATCGGTTCTTTGACGAGCGTCTGCTAGTTGTTCGATCAGGTGCTGACAAGTAGCCGCGTCGGTGGAAGTGATGGGCATGCGAATCTCCTAAATCTAGTGCGGAATCGGTAAAGGAACCGGCACTGCAGTTCGACGATTCTATCCGCCTCCGGACCCTAGTACCATAGGGCAATGGCTCTTCCGGTATTCCATGTTGACGCGTTCACAACAACCGCCTTCGCAGGCAACCCCGCGGCGGTATGCCCCCTCGCGGATTGGTTAGATGACGGGTTATTGCGAGAGGTCGCCGCCGAAAATAATCTTTCTGAAACGGCATACTTCGTGCCTCGCGGCGATCGTTACGAATTGCGCTGGTTTACACCCCGCTGTGAGGTGAAGTTATGCGGGCACGCGACGCTGGCTTCGGCTTTTGTCTTGATGACTATCCTTGAACCGGGGCGCGAATCGATACCCTTCGAAACGCGTTTCAGCGGTCCCCTGACGGTTCGCCGCGATGGCGCGTTGCTGGCAATGGACTTCCCCGCTCTGGAACCGTGGGTTTGCACGGCCCCGCCAGCGACCTTACATGAAGCTTTGGGAAAAGATCCTGCTGCAGTCATGCAAGTCGAGGACAACTACTTCGCAGTGTACGAACGCGAGGAGGACGTAAGGGGCATCCGTCCCGACTTCAGGCTGATGGAGAAGCTGCATCCGGCCGGAGTCGCTATCACGGCTCCGGGGGTTGATTCTGATTTCGTATCCCGCTACTTCGCACCCAGCTATGGTTTTCCGGAAGATCCCGTGACTGGCTCAACGCATTGTTCGCTGGCGCCTTTTTGGGCCGAACAACTGGGCATGACGAGTTTGCACGCGCGCCAGGTGTCGGAGCGCGGCGGTGAATTGTGGTGCGAAGTCAGAGGGGATCGAGTGATTCTGAAAGGTAATGCCGTGCTGACCCTGCAAGGCAGACTGCTGATTTAAGGAAACAACTTGTGCGGGTTTGCCTACTGGACCAATCCCTTGCTTCGCAGGAATTGATGCGCGACGTTTTTTGCGTCTTGGTGCTGGGCGTCGAGAGCGTAATTTAGTTTCTGCATCTCCTGATCGGAAATATTGCCGCCCAACGCCGCGATCGCTTGGGAAACCTCAGGGTGCTCCTGCAACGTCTGCAACCGAACCACTGCGACCGCCTCGTAGGGAGGAAAGTAGTGGCGGTCATCTTCGAGCACAAACAGGTCCAGCGCAGGAATCAGGCCATCGGTGGCATTGCCGGCGGCGATGTCAATCTGATGGTCTTTCAATGCGGGCGCCAGCAATCCCAGATCCATGACGCGCGGCGGTGCGGCGAAGTCGAGGCCATAAGCCGCTGCCAGTCCGGCGTATCCGTCGGGACGCTCCATGAATTCGTATCCGAATCCGGCTCGCCAGTGCGGAGCGAACGCAGCGGCTTGCGATAATGTTTTCAGATTCAGGCGACGAGCATCATCGCCGCGAATTTCCATAGCGAAAGTATCGTTGAATCCGAAAGGGGGACCAAGGGTCAGCCCGAAACGCTTTTCGTACTCCCGCTTGACCTGTGGATAGACCTGAGATTTATCGCCAGCCACTTTCTGCTTGAGGATGGCTGTCAAAGCCGTGCCCGTGTATTCGGGATAGATATCGATACGGCCCGCCAGCATCGCCTGCTGGCAAATATAAGTTCCTGCGAGATAGAAGCGACGTTCGACTTTAATCTGAGAGCGCGATTCAACCAGTTGGGCCAACAGTTCGCCCAGCATCAGGGACTCGGTAAAGTTCTTGGAGCCGATCACAACGCGATCGGAATGCGACGGGGCGCACGAAGGCAGAAGGAGAGCCAATAAGACTATGCAGATCGCGATCCCGTATTGTTTTCCTTGAAAGTGCCCTTGCCGATCCTTTCCCGTGGAATCCGTTTTCATCGCATCCAGTCTCATCGCGTTCGCAGACGCCTTTCCAGCAATCCCAAACCGAAATCTGCCGACAACGCCATGATTGCCGCTGGAATAGCTCCAGCCAAAATAAGTTGGTTGTTCACCATGGCTAGGCCGCGGAAGATGAATTCGCCCAAGCCGCCTGCGCCGATTGCGGCAGCGATGGTGGCCAGTCCCACAGATACGACCACTGCTACTCGGATGCCCGAAAGAATCACACTCATTGCAAGGGGCAGCTCCACCTGAAACAGAAGTTGACGGTCGGTGAGTCCCATGCCACGCCCGGCTTCGACTACCGAGGCGTCGACGCCGCGAATTCCGGTGTAGGTATTGCGAATCACCGGCAAGAGTGCATAGAGAGTCAGTGCCAGAATGGCTAAGCGATCGGCGCGGGCTCCGATCCAGGGTACAGGCAGCAAGAAACCAAACAAGGCAAGGCTCGGAACTGTCTGGATAATGTTTGCGGTTCCCAACACCGGCTTATTCCATACTGGCCAGTGCGCACTCACGATGCCGAGCGGTATGCCGATCAATACCGCGAGCAGCGTCGAAAAGCCCACCAACCACAAGTGTTCCAGGGTCAGCTCCAAGATTTCTTCATGGTGCTGCAGGAAGAAATGAAAGAAATTCATGAGGCGCCTCGATTTGCCACCGAGTCGAGCCCTTCTCCGAAAGCCTGTACGTAAGCGGCGGCCAGCGGATCATTGGACCGCAAGAAATCCTGAGGGGAAAGAACGGTAAGAAGGCGGCCACTCTCCATGAGCGCGATCCGCGAACCGAGAAGCATCGCTTAGCGCAGGTCATGGGTTACGAAGGCAACTGTTTTCTTCAATCGCTGCTGGAGAGAGAGAAACTCGCGCTGCAACTGGTCGCGGGTAAGAGCGTCTAGCGCGCCGAAGGGCTCATCCATCAGCAGAATCGCCGGATCGGCGGCAAGAGCTCGGGCTACTCCGACCCGCTGCCTCTGACCGCCTGAGAGTTGATGCGGATATCGGGAGGTGACGTTCGGGTGAAGTCCGACCAGGTGCAGCAGCTCCTTGACACGCTGTTGAATCTGCTTCGCGGGCCACCCTTCAATTCGGGGAACGACACCAATATTGCGTTCCACTGTGAAATGCGGGAACAAGCCTACATCCTGGATGACATAGCCAATGCCGCGCCGCAAGCGAATTACGTCGCTTTCGGCCGTGAGCGCGCCATTGACGCGAACTTCCCCGCTGCTTGGGATCAACAGCCGATTGATCAGCTTCAGGGTGGTGGTTTTGCCGGAGCCGCTGCGGCCCAGAAAGACGAGAGTTTCGCCATGTTGCACCTGCAGACTGAGATCCTGAAGTAGCGGCTGGCCATTCGGCAGCTGGTAAGCGACACTGCGAAAATCAATGGCCGGTCCGTTGGCGGAGGTTCGTTCCATGTTCAATCTTCTGGTTCGATCGTACTTGGGAAGAATACCGGAGTTGAATGCCGGGCGCGGAAAATCCCTTTGAGACAGCCTCCTCGCTTTCGTTCTGGCCGCACCCACAGACCTAATAGACGATTAGGCTCCCTACCGCTACGATCGACTTCAGAATTGATGCCATCAGTTTAGGTATGAGTGTGTCCAGTTCACGTGATCTTATTTCCTGGGTAATGGTCCTCCTATTCCCGCTGTCGCTGCTGGCGGCGGACACCGGCTCTGCCGTGGTGCACAGTAGCGGCGGAGTATGGGTGAACGGCGCAGAAGTATCGGACTCTACCACCGTTTTTTCGGGTGATCTGCTGGAGACGAAAGCCGGCTTCGTCGCAGATCTCGCCAGTGAAGGATCTTCCGTGTTGATCCAAGGGGAATCCATCGTAAAGTTCCAGGGTGATTATCTGGTTCTGGAACACGGAAGCGTCGCCGTGGGGACCTCGACCTCAATGAGCGTGCATGTGAACTGCATAAACGTGGAGCCCCTTTCCAATGACCGGACGCAATATGATGTAACCAACTTAAGCACCAAGGTCGAGGTCAGAGCGCACAAGGATGACGTGAATATCAGACGAGGCGGCACTCTCCGGAAAACATCTGCAGAGAGCAACTCATCTGAATCCGGCACGGTGCACGAGGGGCAGCAAGCCATGCGTGACGAATCCATTACTTGCGGAGCCGCAGCCGTGCCCCACGGGGCCGGCACGGCTGTGAATACGAAATGGCTGGAAATTGGCGGCGGCGCTGGCGGTGGGGCTTTGGTTCTTTGCTTACTCCTATGCAAAGGCTCAAAACAAAGCAGCGTCAGCCCTTCACAACCCTAGATCGCTACGGCACTGTTCATAGGATCGCTGTCGCACGGCTCGGCAGCAATCCCTCCCCGAAACTTCAGCAATATCCGCCGATGGGGCGTATAATCAAGATCTTGACCTCGAAGACACCCTCACAGCACGTTGCGCCTTCGCGATTGAGAAGATTCCCTGAAAGGCGAGTGACGTGTTGAACGTGAGGATTTCCGGAAGTCATTTCTCCCGATTCCTAAAATGCAGCCTTACCGAGCGGCAATCGAAGCACGCCGACTGAGGATGCGCTCGTAGCTCACCCTGGAGACGCCCGCGTGCGCGATAAGGCGCCGAACGCCGTGTGTTTCTGACCAAACCAGAACGGCAGGAGAAAAAATGTCCGGAATCAATGGAGACAAAGCCAGATTTAACCGGCGACGCAGGCAAAAGATCAGTCGCCGCATAAGCAATCAGAAAATGTTGAAGGCGCTCGAAGAAAAACATCTGACGCCTCCGGCCGCTCCTTCCAACCTCAAGGAGAAGTCGGCGTGACCAATATCGCCTTACTCCTTCCGCCACCTGAGGGCAGTCTCGAGAAAAAAAAGCGCGTGCTTCTGCTGGACACCTCGCAGACCAAACGCGACTTGCGGGCCGAGGTGATGAGACGCCTTGGTATTGATGTGGATTGCGCAGCCGATGTGCTGGAGGCGCGATGCTGGTGGCGGGCCGACTTGTACAATCTGGTGCTGATCAACGCCATCGGCGAAGCGGAGGGCCGCGATAAATTCTGCACTGACATCCGGAATGCGATCCCGCCGCAGAAAATTGCTTTCTTTGTGGGCGGTCCCGAGTATCTCTCGAGCGCGCCCAATTCCGACGCCGCACGCGTCGAGGCCGATCCGGACACTGTGCATAAGCAGATGGTGGCAGCTCTGCTCGCTAAGAGTTTGCAGAATTCGTCGCAGCGCTGGGGAATATTGGAAGCCTGTAAACGTATTTCCTCGGTCCGCTCGGTCAGCGAAGCCCGCTCGCGTGCGATACGGGAGACACCCCGCCCGTCACGATGGGCAGAAGCCATCGAACAACACTCCGTTTCCGAAGAGATTCATTCGCAACCCATATTTGCAAACGCGATTGCGGCATCAGAAAGAGAAGGAATTCTATGAAAAACCTGTATGTAGGCAATCTACCTCATAGCACAACAGAAGCTGAGCTTCGTGGAGTGTTCGAGGCGCATGGCGCAGTCGATAAGGTCAGCATTGTTACGGATCGGGAAACCGGTCGAGCACGGGGCTTTGCTTTTGTTGAGATGGCGAACCCAGCGGAAGCGGACAAGGCAGTAGCGGCCCTGAATGGCAAAGAACTTGGCGGCCGGGCGTTAAAGATTAACGAAGCGAAACCGAAGACCGATGCCCCTCGGGGCGGAGGGGGAAAACGCTTCGGTGGCGGAGGAGGCGGCGGTCGCGACGATTATCAGGGTCACGCCCGTCAACCCCGCGAGCCGCGCTGGTAGTACCCTGAGAGACAGAACACTTAAGATAGACGAGCTCGGGGCACATGGCTGGTTGATTCATCAGGGAGTCGAAGGCGTGCCCAGAGCTTTGCACCTGAACGAAGTGCAACCCGCGCCAGAAAGCGATTGCACAAATTGACAACGGGAGATAGGCAATGCCAGGACGAGGTCGATCAAGCTTTACTAAACGCCAGAAAGAACACACTCGCCAACAAAAACAACGCGACAAAGCGGAGCGCAGGATCCAACGCAAAACCGAAGAACCACTGGGGACGTCGAGCGACTCGAGCGAACTGGATTTGAGCGAACTGCAAAAGCACGCTGCAGAGCAGGCCGCTCTTTTCCAGATGGGATCCGATGACGCTGATATTTCCAGTATGCCCCGCGAACGCATTCCCGAGAAAACCGAACCGTAGCACTCTATTGCCGAGGCAACGCACTTTTCAAAAACACAGGGCGCGTCTTCTGGACGCGCCCTATTCACATGCTCGTAAAGTTCCTGCCTGTCTCGGTTATGCAAACACTTCGCCAGGCAGCCTCGTCAGCGTGCGGCTAGCCAAAGTGTTCTGAACTGCGTTCTGCCGACGGTCTGCAATCGCCCAGTTCACCTGCTTGCGCTCGATGCGCAACTTCAGCGCTCGCTCAATGTGACGGAGTTCGATCACCTCGCCGCCAGCCACCAAGCTGGTTGCTAATCCTTCCAAGCCTGCGCGGCCGGTTCGTCCAACCCGATGAATGAAATCTTCCGCCATCTTAGGCAGATCGTAATTGATCACGTGCGCGACGTCGTCAATGTGCAGGCCGCGCGCGGCCACATCGGTTGCGACGAGTACTTGATAACGTCCCTCTTGGAAACCGCTAAGCGCCCCGTTGCGCTGGGATTGCGAGCGGTCGCCGTGAATCATGGCCGCCGAAAAACCTTCGCGTACCAGCTCCTTCGCCAGCCGCTCCGTGCCTCGTTTGGTGCGGGCGAATATCAGCGTCTGCCCCTTCTCGGAGTAAAGTAACTGCCGCAGAACATCGGGTTTTTCGGCTGGGCGCACCTCATAGGCTTGCAATCGAACACTTTCTACCGGCTTCAAGACCGATCCCACCGCCACGCGCACCGGATCGCGCATGGAATCGTTCACCAGGCTCGCAACCGATTGCTCCATGGTGGCCGAGAAACAAAGAGTCTGCCGGCGTGGCGGCAATACCGCTAAGATCCGGCGAATCGCAGGCAGAAACCCCATGTCCAGCATGCGATCGGCCTCATCGAGTACAAGGATCTTGATCTCGCGCAGATCAATCAGCCTGCGGCTGATAAAGTCCTGCAAACGACCTGGAGTTGCAATCACCAGCGAGGATCCGCTGCGAACAGATTGAATCTGCGATTTCTCAGATACTCCACCGATCACCAATGCGGCCATCAAGAGGTCCCTGCCGCGCAGTTTCTTGTACTCTTCGTTGACCTGAATCGCGAGTTCGCGCGTGGGAAGTAGAACCAATACGCGCGCTTTTTGCGAAGAATCGCGCTGCAACATCTCGATCACGGGGATGAGAAAAGCCAGCGTCTTGCCGGTACCGGTCTGTGCGGTCGCCAGCACATCCTTGCCTTCCAGGGCGTGGGGAATGGCCTGCGCTTGAATTGGGGTTGGGATAATAAATTGAGCTGTCGCCAGCCTCTGCTGCAAAGCAGAAGACAGCGGTAGTTCTGTAAAACTTGTCATTCGCAATGTTTCTTTCTGGAGGGGCTCATCAACTCTGGATACACGTGTCGTGAGTTCCTGGGCCGCTCTTGATCTTGGATTTGGCGCTGAATAAACGGTGGGCAGGAAAAGCGGAGATGAATCTTGATCCAACAGGATCACCGCGTCACGAGCAAACCGTGGCAGTAGCGTTGAAGGGATTATAGCACAGCTTAACTCCTTGATTAACAGTTACGAAAGATACATCCTTCAGCAGCAGACTTAGGCATCGAAAATCCGATATACCGACGAAGGCTGCCGAGCTTGCAGCAACGAAATCGCGACATTGTGAACCGCAACCCCGGTGGTCGTACGCCCATCCAGATTGCCCTGATGAGCATGGCCATGCACAACCAGATCCGCTCCGTGACGTCCACCACTTCCGCCAGCCGCGAAGTTCCCATGAAGGGGAATATCTCGGGCGCTTCCCCCTGCACCGTGTCGGCAATCGGCGAATAGTGCAGAACGACCACGCGTTTCGGGCTTCGCAATTGAGACATAGCGCGCTCCAGCTTCAGCGCCTCATCGATGGATGCACGAACGAAGTCCTTGATTTCGCGCTCGCCAATCGCGGTCCGGATTCCGCGGCCGAATCCTCCGACGAAACCTTTTGTCCCGGCAAAACCGACCCCGTCTCGCTCGTACGCACTTCCGTCGAGCAGCTTGATCCCGGAGGAAATAATCATCCGCGCCAGCTCGGTTTCCTTCCCGCACTCGAAGTCGTGATTGCCCAGTACGACTATTGTTGGGAGCCGCAGGCGTACCAGCACATTCAACAGAGGTTCCATCTCTTCGGGCTGGCCAAAGTTTGTCAGATCCCCGGCAAGCACCAACACATCGGCTTCGTCGCGCACCCGCTCGAATTGGTCCTTGAGCTTGGCGTAGCTCTGCGGGGTGAAGTGCAAATCGGCTGTGGCAGCAATTCTCATGAATTAAAATCAGGAGGCACGCAGAGCGCCACATTCCGGAATGGCGCCTATCTCAGCTAGACGCTCCTGGCGCCTCTCTTCCAACAAATTCGGCAACTCCCACTCATTGACATCGATAGCGAACATGTTTTCGTCTACCAGGCTTCCCCTGAATTTGGCATCGGAGTGAGGCCCCGAGATGTGATTCTCGAAACGCTGCAGCATTCGACGCCATATTGTCGACGGAACATAGTGGGTCGAATGCGCAACGCGCCCCTCTTCCTTGGGCGAACTGGCAAGGTACGGTGCTCCACGGGATGCCGAAAAAATCCCTGACGCCCGGGCAAGGGAACGGAAGCTATTTGGCGTTTGTTGGCCGAGTGTCACCGGAGAAGGGCCTGGATGAGGCGATCGATATCGCCTTACGATCTGGCATGCAGCTAAAAGTCGCAGCCAAGGTGGATCAGTCAGACGTCAGATACTTTGAGAAGCGGATCAAGCCCCTCTTGGACCATGGACTTGTGGAGTTTGTCGGCGAAATTGGACATGACACGAAGAGCGAGTTCATCGGAGATGCGGCTGCGCTGCTCTTCCCGATCCGATGACCGGAACCTTTCGGTATTGTGATGATTGAAGCTTTGGCGTGCGGCACGCCTGTCATTGCCTATCGGCAGGGTTCCGTCCCGGAAATTATCGAAAACGGAGTCGCGGGCTTTATCGTAGCCGACTCGGACGCTGCGGTCGCTGCTGTCAAGAAGATCGGAACGATCGACCGTCAAACGTGTCGAAAACAGTTCGAGCGGCACTTCTCCGATCAGCGAATGGCTAGGGATTACGTTAGTATCTACCAAAGGCTGGTTCAAAAACCACCATCAGCGATCGCCATCGAGGACGGAGTTCTGAGTTGGACGGACCTGGTACCCAACGCTACTACATAGCGACTTCTGAATCGCCGACCGACGATCGCGCACGCGTACTCAAATACGGGAAAACGTTCTTCGTATTCGACCGACTCGGAGACGTGCAAACCACCGGCATGAGTGAGCAGGGCCTGTTTTTTGAAGACACACGGCATCTGTCAGGACTCATGATGCTCTTGTGGGGAACCCGGCCTCTGTTGCTTAGTTCGACGGTGGAGACCAGCAATTTTCTTTTTATCGGAGATCTTGCAAACCTGGACGTCTCCCGCGATAACGAAGTGGTGGTTCCTCGCGGAACACTCCACGTGCTGCGTTCTCGCTTCTTGTGGAAAAACTGCTGTTACGAAGAGATCGTTTTCATGAACCATGGGCTCGCCGATTTGCTGGTTCCCTTCCGCACTACGTTCGCTGCGGACTTTGCGGACATTTTTGAAGTCCGAGGGATACATAGGGAACAGAGAGGCCGGCGCTTGCCGGCGGAGTTGGGAGAACGCTCGCGTCTACTCGCCTATGAGGGCTTGGATGGCGCCGTCCGGCGCACCTATATTCAGTGGGACACTTCTCCTCAGCACGCTACGGAGCGGGGGTCGGTATGGCAGAGGTTGAATTCGGGAAACTTGCCACGGAGAAAGCGGCAAGCCCACAAGTCAAACAGTTTGGTCAACGGATGATCGATGATCACTGCAGAGCGAACGATGAATTAAAAGGGATTGCCAGCAGCCAGGGTATTCAAGTTCCAGACAAGTTGAGCGCGAAAGACGAGATGACAAAAGAGCGTCTGTCAAAAACTCAGCGGCGGGCAATTCAACAAGGCCTACATGTCGGACATGGTGGAGAATCACACCAAAGACGTTGCTGAATTCCAGCGGGAAAGTGAGTCGAGCAAGGATCCCCAAGCAAAAGAGTTTGCGTCGAAGACGCTTCCGATTCTTCAAGATCCTCTGAAGGAAGCCAAGGAGATCGCACCTACAACCACTGCCAGCACCGATCACATGGGTAGTCACCAGTGGCAGGATCAGTTGATAGAGCGTTGCAGTGAGTGCCGCCAATCCAGGATGGATGGCGGCACGTTTGCTATTCCGCCGGTAGCATTCACTGTTGGGCCGCGGCTGGCCACAAGTTCGCTCTGATCTCCGCAACCACTTGGACCGGCAGCTGATCGCCATCGACAACCAGCCCCTGCTTCGGCTCTTCCAGCGCCTCGAGCTGGCTTTCGAGCATTCTCTCTGTCATGAAATGTCCGCGTCGCGCACGTAAGCGCTCGTGAAGCGCCGCCTGATCCACGCGCAAATAAACTAAATGCACTTCTGGAGCGATCTGCAGCTTTTCTCGGTAGACGCCCTTCAATGCCGAACAAACCAGCACGATATTTTTCCCCGCCGCAATCCGGGCAGCAATAAGCGCAAGCAAAGTCTCCAGCCATGGACCGCGATCGGTATCCGTCAGCGGAACTCCGCTCCGCATCTTCTCCACATTTGAGGCGGAATGAAAATCGTCTCCATCCACGAATTCCCACCCTAGCTGGGACGACAACAAACGTCCCACCGTCGTCTTCCCTGCACCGGAAACCCCCATCAGCAAGATGACCACATTGCCTCCGTTCTCAAGACCATCGCGCGATTTTAAAGTGGTGAGCAACCATCCCCGAGGGTTCCTGCCACTCACGTACGTGCAGTGAAGTGTTCGCCTGACTTCCGGGGTTATTTCCCTAACCCTGGGGGAATTCTTCATTGTTCCACGAATCCGCGAGCATACCTTCGCGGCCCGTGGAACGAAGGCGGTGATTGGAAATCGTTGAAGCGACGGTGCTCGAACAGGGCGTGGAAAACATGGATTCATCTCAGGGAAACGAGTCTTCCGAAACAGCGCCCAGCAAAGCTGCTGGTCAGGAAAAACGAAAAAGCGTGCGGGGTAAAGTCCGGAGGTCCGCGTGAGCCGAAAGCTCTAGCCATGACGAAAAAGTTGCGGGCAAACTCGTGTTTGGTGCCGAAGCCTTGGTCGGAATTGCGGCGCCAGGGTTATTCCGAAGGCCCAACTATTCCTTGGCAGGAAAGACCGTTTTCATCAGCGGAGGTTCGGGCGGACTCGGTCTGAACCATCATTGGACGCCCAATTCTAGAACCCGAACCTCAATCCAAACTGAAAGTAGCGGGGCAAGTAACCATTTGCGTCAGCGGTAATCGTGCCGAAAGCTGGATCTCCGAACGCGGAGTCCGGCTGGGAAAAGCGCGGATGATTCAAGAGATTGAACACCTCGGCTCTGAGATCGATTGTCATCCCCTCTTTCGGCACGAATGACTTGTAAAGATTCATATCCACATCGTGGATGCCGTTAACCCGCAAACCGGGAAAATAGCGTGGAGCATTTCCCGGATTCTGATCGCCAGGATCAGCGAAGCAGTTGGGGTTAATAAATGAGGCAACCGGCGCGACTCCGTTTCCTTCGGCTTCCGAGTTCAGCTCCCAATTCGTGGCAACGTCTTTCATACTGAGACCGGTCTTCAGCTGGGAGCAGACGACATTGGGACGCTGGCTGCCATTGGCCAGCCGTGGATTGCTCATGCCAATCGCCATCGGTTGTCCGGATTGTTCCGTGACCAGCGTGGCGATCGACCAGCCTCCGACGGCGGCATTGAGCGCGCGATTCATGCCACCGCCAATCCATTCGTTACGGCCCACGGGCAAATCCACGACAACCGCGGCCGCGAGGCGCTGCGGTGCGTCATTGGCGCCGATACTGTGCTCCAAATACAACCGGTCGAGTTGTTGCGGGAGTCCGTTTGCGAGCGATCCTACCCAATTATTTCGGCCTGCTGAGGAATCGTCGGTTAATTTCGAGACCGTATAGTTGCCCTCGAAACTGATGTGATGTGTTGTGCGCTTCTGGAAACGAATCTGCATCGAGTTGTACCAGGAGCTGGCTTCCTCCAACATCAGAGCTTCGAAATCTCCCGTGAACTGAGGGTAAGGATTGAGCAGATATCCCAGCGGGATCTGCGAAGTGCTGTAGAGCGAATCCGGCTCATTGAAGCAGGGGGAATTAGCAGTGGATGTGCACGGCGTGCTGAACATCGGCAAGAACGGGTTCGTCACCGGATTCTGAAGGAAGCTAGTCACGCAGCTGTCCGCCTGGCAACTGGGATCCGTAAGTGTTACCGCAGCCGAGATCTTAGCCAAAAGCGCCGATGAAATGAAGTCACGATTGTTCGTACCAGCCCACGGGAGATGCGTGCTGCGGTTTGCGGAATAGTCGATGCCCAGAACGATCTGGCTGGGCAGTTCCCGCTGGATACCTACATTCCACTGGTAGAGGTCGGCATCGCGCGCCGCAGTCGTGCCGAGATCGTTGTTGTTAGCGTATCCCCAATCGGCAAACTGGCCATACTGTTTGCCCTGCGGCCCGGTGAAGCCCGTAGGAAATGGATTTTCGAGCGTTGCGTACTGCGAGGCAAAATTATTGTTCGTAAAGAATACCGAGGCCGTCTTGCTGAAAGCGGTTCCGGGATATTGAAAATTCGTAGCCGGACTCATTCCGAAGTAGATACCTGCGCCGCCGCGCACTACCGTCTTGGAATCGAAAGCATAGGCGAACCCCAATCGCGGACCAACATCGTTGCGATATACCGGAACGTGTCTCATGTTCGAGGTGGGAAACAGCGTGGTACCGATCAATTGCTCCGAAGAAGGAAAGCTTAGGCCCACGGACCCCAAAGCAGCCTGGGCGCTGCTTAAATCGAGATTCACTCCGGTGGGCGCGTTGAAATCGCTGAACTGGATGCGGTTGTCGCGTTCGTCGTAAGGCGTGCTCCATTCATAGCGCAGGCCGAGATTGAGCGTGAGTTTTGCGTTGACTTTCCAGTCATCCTGAAAGTAGAGGCCAGTTTCGGCCGATCTGTTCGCCACGGACGGCAGAACCTCGAGCGAAGTCGGCTCGGCAGGATAAGGATTGATATTGTCGGCGTATCCAAAAAGCGTGCTGGCAAAAGGATTTCCCGTCGAATTGCCATTCGCATATACGTC
>Ga0224545_1000110_pt1 | contig 16437 bp, 12 predicted proteins | sample 714P12024metaG_FD_179906 | JGI IMG/M metagenome (GOLD analysis project Ga0224545, IMG submission 179906) | Peat soil microbial communities from Stordalen Mire, Sweden - 717 P1 20-24 | ecosystem: Environmental > Terrestrial > Soil > Wetlands > Peat | place: Sweden: Norrbotten County, Stordalen... | reverse complement strand
CTCGCGACGGACACCCTTGCCGTTCAGCTAACACTTCCCCTTGCCGGGTGTGTAGGGGACTTCCACCCCCAAGTGAGTGCGCCCTGCCGGGCGCACAAATGAGAGGGCGACAGCCGAAGCTGCCGCCCTTAAATTTGTTGCCGTCCGATTTCTCTCTCCGAAGATTCTGTCGGCGCCACCACTGCTGCAATGAGGAGGCAGTCCCTACCAGTAAGGATTGAGATCAGCTCTTAACGCCCAAGGGCCAGGGATGGATCTGCGGAGAGGTCCTCAGGGGCGAAATGCCCGGCCTGAAGCCGGGGCCAGGCAGCAGCGGCGATCATGGCGGCGTTGTCAGTTGAGAGGGACAGCGTGGGAAAGGAGACGCGAAGATTGCGGCGCCCGGCTTCAGCATTGAAGCGAAGGCGCAATTCGCGGTTTGCGGCCACGCCACCGGTGACGAGGATGCGGGTGGCACCGAGGGATTCGGCGGCGGCGAATGTCTTCTTCATGAGGTCGCCGACGACTGCGTGTTGAAAGCTAGCAATCAGGTCGAGGGTGAGCTGATCACAGTGGGCGAGCGCGTCTTCGACTGTGGGGCGAGCGGGGGCGTCAGGGCCAGTAAACAGTGCATCGCGGCGCGATTCGGCTTCAGGACGGAGGTTGTGGAGCTCGACATAGCGAAGAACTGCCGTTTTAATTCCAGAAAATGAAAAAAGAAAATGGGGGTCAAGATCGGCGATGGGAGCGGTGGCGGCGGCCTTTGTGCGAGGGGGCTTGCCAGCGAGATGGAGCTTCGTCTTGATTTGCGAGAAGGCAAAGGGCACAGACCGCGGATTGCCGTGGAGGGCGAGTGCATCGATCCAGGGGCCGCCGGGATAGCCGAGACCAAGGAGCTTGGCAACCTTGTCGTAGGCTTCGCCAGCGGCGTCGTCCAGGGTGCGGCCAATAAGGGTGTAATTCCATGAGCCGTTGGTGGGACTCGCAAGATAGAGGTGGGTGTGACCGCCAGAGACGACTAAAGCGAGCGCGGGCTCGCCGGTGGTGGAGTTGTTCGATTCCCGGGTCTCAGAAGCGAAACCTGGAGCACCCGCGACATCTGCAAGAAGCGGGTCCTTCGACTCCGCTGCGCTTCGCTCAGGATGACCATTCTTTTCGGACTCCCGTTCGTTGAGCAGAACGGCGTGGATGTGGCCCTCGAGATGGTTGACGGCGATGAGGGGAAGCTTTTGCGCGAAGGCAAGAGATTTAGCGTAGGCAATGCCCACAAGGAGAGCTCCGGCGAGGCCAGGCCCATTGGTGACAGCGATCGCGTCAAGATCGCCGAGGGTGACATTCGCCTGGGTGAGTGCGGCGCGGACAACAGGGACGATGGCGCGGAGATGCTCGCGGGAGGCCAGCTCGGGAACCACCCCGCCGTAGCGTGCGTGAGTGGCAATCTGGGAGGCGACGACGGAACTGAGGGTGCGGGAGCCGCGCTGGACTACCGCTGCGGCGGTCTCGTCACACGAGGATTCGATGGCGAGGATGAGGCCGGCTCCGGGCATTGATCTAGTTTACCGACCTTGGGTCAGGCAGTTAGCGCCGGCTTTGCCACTTGCGCGATTGCAAGCGCCGCTGTCGCGACCAGAAACGACGACGGCTGGCAGGCGAGAGACAATAAAGGACATGGAACCGGCATCGCGCCAATTCGATGCGGCTTTGCGGATCGTGAGAGAGCTGCAGGCCGCGGGGTATGAGGCGTACCTGGCAGGCGGGTGCGTGCGGGATCTTCTGCTGGGGCGAGAGCCGACGGATTATGACGTGGCTACGGCTGCGTCGCCGGACGTGGTGCTGGGGCTGTTCCCGCGCACGTTTGCGGTTGGGGCACATTTTGGGGTGGTTTTGGTCGCCACCGGCGGTGCGGCAGACGCCTCTGCCGAGGCAGGGGCGAAATTGGGAGAACCGGAGTATCTCGTAACGGAAGTGGCGACCTTCCGGTCGGATGGGGCTTACTCGGATGGGCGGCATCCTGATGCGGTGCGGTATACGACCAACGCTGAGGAGGATGTGAAGCGCAGAGATTTCACGATCAATGGGTTGTTGATTGATCCATTACGCGTTGGGAACGATCTGGGTTCCGCAGTGATTGACTACGTTGGCGGCCTTGGCGATCTTGAGGCGGGGATTGTCCGCGCGATTGGGCATGCGGAGGAGCGGTTTCTTGAGGATCACCTCAGGATGCTGCGGGGAGTGAGGTTTGCGGCGCGGTTTGGATTTGAACTCGCGGAGGGGACCAAGGCGGCGATTCAGCGTCTGGCCAAAAACACTGAAGCGGTGAGCCGGGAGCGCGTTCGAGACGAACTGACGAAGATGCTGACGGAGGGGCAGGCGCGGAAAGCATTTGAACTGCTTGACGCGACTGGGCTACTTGCCGAGGTGCTGCCTGAAGTGGCGAAGATGAAGGGCGTGGAACAACCGGCTCAGTATCACCCAGAGGGGGATGTGTGGGTGCACACGCTGGGGCTGCTTGGGCAGTTGGAGGCTGGCGTTCCGCTGACTCTGGCCTGGGGTGCGCTCCTGCACGATGTGGGCAAGCCGCCGACGTTCCGGAGGGCGCCGGATCGGATCCGATTTAACGGACACGTGGAAGTGGGCGTGGCGATGGCGGCGGAGATTTGCCGTCGCTTCCGGTTTTCAAATGAGGACACGCACCAGATTCTGGCCCTGGTGGAGAATCACATGCGGTTCGCCGATGCGGCGCGCATGAAGACATCCACATTGAAGAGATTCTTCCGGCTGGAGGACTTCGAACAACATCTCGCGCTTCACCGGATGGATTGCATGGCGGGAAGCGGCAATCTGGAGCACTGGGAGTTTGTCCGGGAGCGGTGGATGGCGATGCCAGAAGAGACAGTTCGACCACCTGCTCTGATTACAGGAAGGGAACTGATTGCAGCGGGGTACAAGCCAGGGGCAGAGTTCAAGCAGATGCTCCGCGCAGTTGAAGATGCGCAGCTTGAGGGAACAATCGAGACGGCGGAGGAGGCGTTGCTAATGGTAAAGGATAGATTTCCGGTTACTGGCTCCTAGCAGGATCAGGACTGTGTGCATCTGCGATCTCGCCGGCCACAATCGCGATGCCCGCTTCGCAAATCTCCTGGTTGTTGGCTCCACACGCAGGTTCGGCTCGTGATCGCCCCCGCTTATCATCCAAGGCCGTCGGACTATAATTTTTCTTGAGTCTGCAAATCGCTCGGGTACCCAAAGGTCTCTGTTTATCGGCCTTCGAGTTGTTCGCGCACAGAGGCCGATTTTCGAATGAACAACGAAGAATTCATCCTCGTCACAGGCGCCACCGGCTTTCTGGGCACGCGGCTGGTGAGCGAATTGCTGGACCGTTACCCACGGGCCACGCTGGCGCTTCTGATCCGCGACAGGCCCGGCGAATCAGGTCAGCAACGCGCCGATTCCATTGTCCCTGCTACCGAAAGAGCGCGCATCCAGGTCTATTCGGGGGATGTTGGACACACAAGATGCGGCCTGGATTCCGTGGCCTACGAACGACTTTCCGCGGAGACGACGCGGGTGATTCACTGCGCCGCCACGGTGAGATTCGATCACTCGCTTGATGAAGCCAGACGCATCAATGTAGAAGGCACGCGCCGTGTGCTCGACTTCGCAAGTGGCGCGCGCCAGCTGAAGAGCCTGGCATATGTGGGTACGGCCTATGTTGCGGGCGAGCGGTCGGACCTGGTCCGAGAGAACGAGCTGGCCGTGGGCCAGACCTATCGAAACACCTACGAGCAGACCAAGGCCGAGTCGGAGGCACTGGTGCGCGAACGGCTCAATTCCATCCCCGGTGTGATTCTGCGGCCCAGCATCATCGTGGGCGATTCGCGCACCGGCGTCACCTCCAGCTTCAAGATGATGTATTGGCCACTGAAGATCTACGCGCGCCGGCTGTGGCGCACCCTACCCGGCTATCCTGACGCTGTCCTGGACATTGTGCCGGTGGATTTTGTTGCCACCTCGGTAGCGCGTCTGGTTTTTGACGATGCTGCTCAGGGCAGCACGGTTCATCTTTGCGCGGGACCCAAGGGAAGCGCAACGATTGAACAAATCGCAAAGCGGGCTGCCGAGTACTTCAACGTGCGGGAGCCGCGCTACGTCGATCCTAAGTTTTTTTTCGCCGCGGTGAGGCCGCTGCTTTTCATGTCCTTATGGGGCCGCAAGCGCCGCGTGCTGCGTGATGGCCGCGCCTACCGCGACTACTTCACCATGAAGATGCAATTCGATACGACCAACGCCGAGCGGCTACTGAAGCCGGCCGGGGTGTGCCCGCCGCCGGTGCTCGACTACCTGGACCGCCTCTTCAGCTATTGCGTCGCCAGCGACTGGGGACGCAAGCCGGTTGAAGCCCAATGAACATCTTCCGGCGCATTCAACTCTCACGCGATCGGAGCGTAACCGTAGCGAATCTGGTGGACGAGTTGTTGCGGAGGAATGGAGATCGCGAAGTCTCCATCGAAGGCGACAGGTTCTTTCGCCTCGCCGAGATGCACTCCGAAATCTGCTCCATCGACGCCTTTCTTCGCCGTGATGTTCGGCTCCAGCCGGGCCAACAAGTAGCCATTTATCGCACCAATGACCGTCGGTGCTTCCACTGGTTCTTAGCAATCATCCGCGCTGGGGGCATTGCGGTTCCTCTCAATCCGATGCTCACTCTCGCTGAGGTGCGCCGCATCCTCTCGAACAGCGGCACGGATATCCTGGTCACCGACAAGGCAGTATTCGAACAGAACATCGCCGACCGCAAGGCGCTTGGTGTGCGGACATGGATTCAGGCGGATCAGGAGCCGGAGACGCTGGACGGATTCTTGCGCGTGCGTGCCGTCGACACCGATGCGGGGATGCCGTTTCACCCGGTCGCCATCGATCCGGGCGCCACGGTTGCCGTGTTCCACACCTCGGGAACGAGTGGGTTTCCCAAAGGTGCGGCTCTCTCGAGCAGGGCTCTGCTGGGTGCGCGTGTGTCCACCGTACTGGCTGGAATCCTAGTCGGCCCGAAGGATTTGGCGCTTGTCGCGCTGCCCTGGTCGCACATCATGGCCGTGAACATTGCGCTATATGGCCTGATGGCAGGCATCCGAGGGTGTTTTCTTGATCGTTTCGACGTTGCGCGGGCGCTGGAGCTGATCGAACGGCATGGCGTCACCGCTGTGGTTGGTGTCCCTGCCATGCTGTCTCGGCTGGTCAACAGCAATCCGGAACCCGCTCAGCTGGCCACGGTGCGTGTGTGGCTCTCTGCCAGCGATCATCTGCCGAGCGAAGTACGGCAACGGCTGCGAGCGTTTGGCGCGCTGCTCCGCCTGCCGGGAGGACGACGCATCCCTCCGGCGCTGCTCAACGGTTACGGCATGGTGGAACTCGGCGGCCTGGCGATGATGGGCATCGAGTTATCGCTGCTGCCCGGTAGTGGCAACCTGTGTTTTCCGGTGCCACCATTTCGTATACGAGTGGCTGACGAGAACGGCCGGCCGGTACGATCCGGTGTGACGGGCGAGTGCCAAATACGCCGTCGCGGCCTAGATCCGCACTACTGGAAGGACAGCTCGAAAGAAGTGGCTGAGGGAGAACGCCTGCTGACCGCCGACGGCTGGCTGCGCACGGGCGACCTGGCCACGCGCAATCGCTTTGGCCTGATCAGGATCGTTGGCCGCATGAAGGATGTGATCAAGTCGGGCGGCTACTCTGTCTACGTCCGCGAACTCGAAGAAACGATGACGGCCCATCCTGCAGTGGCGCGCGCAGCAGCTTTCGGCTTGCCCCATAAGGATAAGGGCGAGATTCCCGCGGCGGCGGTGGAATTGCACGACGGCTCTCTGGCCAGCGAAAATGAGCTGCTCGACTGGTGCAGGCAGAGCCTGGCGCCTTACAAGGCACCGCGCCGCATCTGGATCCTCGATTCCGGCACCCTGCCCAGAAATCATACCGGCAAGGTGATGCGGCGAACCCTGCGCGAGCGGTATTCGGCAGAGATGGATTAAAGCTCGCAACCGAAATGGCCGGAGGCGGCTGGAGATTCCGCGGATCAACTCTCCCTCCATTTGGAGTGATACAGTTCCGGGCGTGGCCGCGAGTCTTCCTTTAATGTGATATGTCTCACTGCCAGTTGTAGTGGTGAATGAGATAAAAAGAGTGAGCCGCTTGCGGCTTGGCAGCAGTTTTGGGTACCCCGATTCCCCCCGAAAGAGAGAAGAGCTATGACCACCGCTGGCGGTGTTGGTGCAGTTGTCGACTTTCAGGCGTGTTGGGCGGAGTTCGATCTGCCAGAGGCCGTTCGAGAAGTGCTGGCCGTGGCGCCGCTTGTGCAGACGCCAGAAACAAGGCAGGAATTGCTGGATTGGGCACTGGGCCGGCCGTCTGGAGAGACGGACTGGACGCTGGGCAACCGCGACGACCACGGGGTGTATGAGGCTGTGTTTCAGACACCGGGCGTGGGACGGGTTGTGGAAGCCGTGATTACGAAGGCTCGGAACGGGCTTGCCATCAATTTTCCCGATCCGGCCATGCGCAGGCGCGATTCCGACGCGATGGTGATCGGTGACCATTTGCCAACAGACAAGCCGACCTATCAAGAGCGATTTGGCGAGGGTTTCGAGAAGACACGGCGGGAGACGCTTGACTGGCTGAAGACGCAAGAACTGGTGGTGATGCCGTTTTACGCCGGGACGGATGCGCTGGGTTATGGATCGCTGCTGATTGTGCCTCGGCAGGCTGCTTTTTTTGCGGCCGCTCTTGGGGACTTGCAGGGGATGATTCCGCGGAGCCAGGTTCCAGCGGGGTTCCGGATTACGGGCGGAGTGTTATTTGTGGCGCCACCGTTTCGGCATACACATTTTGATGGGCGACAGGTGGTGGTACACGAACGAACAGCCACGCACCAGGAGATTTTCGCCTACAACTTGTATCCAGGCCCGAGCGCCAAGAAGGGTGTCTACTCCATGTTGCTGGACATCGGCGAACGGGAGGGCTGGACGACCAACCACTGCGCGGCTGTTGCAGTGGTGACGCCGTATGAGAATCAACTGATCCTGATGCATGAAGGAGCCAGTGGCGGCGGGAAAAGCGAGATGACGGAGCACATCCACCGCATGGAAGATGGACGGCTGTTGATTGGGCGCAACGTGGTGACCCATGAAGAGCGGACGCTGAATCTGCCTGAAGCTTGTCACCTGCGACCGATTGCCGACGACATGGCTTGCGCGCATCCGAAGAATCAGGGCACCAGCGGTCGATTGACAGTAGCGGATGCGGAGAATGGATGGTTTGTCCGCGTTGACCATATTCACAGCTACGGGACAGCGCCGAACCTGGAGCGGCTGTGCATCGATCCTCCGGAGCCGCTGGTCTTTCTGAATCACTACGTCGTTCCCGGGGGAACATGCCTGACCTGGGAACACGTCGAAGATTCTCCAGGGAAGATGTGTCCAAATCCTCGCGTGATTTTGCCGCGCAGGATGCTGGAAGACATTCTGGACGGCCCACAGCGCGTGGATGTGCGCAGCTTTGGAGTGCGCTGCCCACCGACGCATCGCGACAGCCAACTCTACGGGATCCTGGCCGTGATTCAAGTGCTAAGCCCGGCACTGGCGTGGCTGTGGAGGCTGGTTGCGCCACGCGGTCACGCCAACCCGAGCATTCAGGATTCAAAGAGTCTGGAGATGCAGTCCGAAGGAGTCGGGTCATATTGGGCTTTTGCGACGGGGCGCAGAGTGGACCAGGCGAACCTGCTGCTCAAGCAGATTGAAAACACGCAGGAGACGCGCTATGTGCTACTGCCAAATCAGCACATTGGGGCGTGGAAGGTAGGCTTCATGGCTGAGTGGATTGCGCGCGAGTACCTGGCGCGGCGCGGCAGCGCAAAGTTTGGTCGCGAACAGGTGAGCGAAGCAATGTGTCCCCTGCTGGGCTACATTCCGAATCAATTGCGCATTGAGGGTTTCATGATCCCACGCGTCTTTCTGGCGGTAGAGGAGCAGATTCAGGGCGGGCTGGATGTCTACGAAGAGGGTGCGCGGCAGTGGCGAGAGTTTTTTGCGAGGGAACTCAAGCAGTTTCTAGTGCCGGAGCTTGATCCGCTGGGCAAGAAGATCATCGAGGCCTGCCTGGACGGCGCGCACCAGGAGGATTATCGCCGACTGATTCCGCACCCAATGTTTCGGGATGATGGGTAAGTCGAAGGAAGTCAGGCTGGCTTCCTGTGCGGCTATTCTTAACGGAGCCATGGCCGCCGACCTTCGCCAATTCGATGTTATTGTTCTGGGCGCGGGGGCGGCTGGGTTGATGTGCGCGGCCACGGCAGGGCACCGCGGAAGACGCGTGGGGCTGCTGGAGCACGGCGGGCAGCCCGGTCGGAAGATTCTTATCTCTGGCGGCGGGCGGTGCAATTTTACAAATCTGCACTGCGGACCGCAGAATTTCCTCTCTGAAAACCCTCACTTTGCGAAGTCGGCGCTGGCGCTGTATCAGCCTCGCCACTTTATTGAGCTGGTGGATCGATACGGAATTGCATGGCACGAGAAGACCCTCGGGCAACTGTTCTGCGACGGGTTATCGCGGGCGATTCTGAACATGCTGCTGGCGGAGTGCAAGCTTGGCAGCGTGGAGGTTGTGCTGAACGCGCAAGGGATCCAGGTGGAGCGCACTGCAGGCAACGGATTCAAGGTGGTGTGTTCGAGCGGGGTATTTACTGCTGAGGCGCTGGTGGTAGCGACGGGCGGATTGTCCATTCCAAAGATGGGCGCAACTGGACTTGGTTATGACCTGGCACGGCAGTTCGGGTTGGAGGTAGTAAAGCCGAGGCCAGGGCTGGTGCCCCTTGTGCTCGGTGGGGATGAGGCGCGGTGGACGGAGTTGGCCGGCATCGCGGCGGAGGTGGTGGCTTCTGCCGGGGGATCAAGATTCCGAGAGAAGATGCTGGTGACGCATCGGGGACTGAGCGGTCCTGCTGTGTTGCAGGCGTCATCGTATTGGCGAAGCGGAGAGGATCTGGTTTTGGATCTTGCGCCAGGGCGAAAGGTGCTGACGGCGCTGATCGAGGTTCCCCTCAAGCCCGGTGTGCGGCGTGATCTGGCATCGATGAAGCAGGCGTTGCGCACGGTAATGCCGCAGCGGCTGGCCAACTATCTAGCCGAAGCGGGCGGTCCGAAGGGATGGTCCAATAGAGCCTTGGATGCTTGCGAAGAGGAGCTGCACCGTTGGGCGGTGCATCCAGTGGGAACGGAAGGATTCGAGAAGGCGGAGGTGACCGCCGGGGGCGTGAGCACGGATGGGTTGCAGGCGCGAACGATGGAGGCAAGGGCAGTTCAAGGGCTCTACTTTATAGGAGAGGCATTGGACGTGACGGGGCAACTGGGCGGGTTCAACTTTCAGTGGGCCTGGGCTTCAGGAGTGGCTGCGGGGCGGGCAGTGTAAGAGGCATGGAAGAGAAATAAGTCACACCATCCCGGATCAATGGATTGGCGGCTTGTGGACCCGCGAAGTTAATCCTGCGCCGGGGGCTCGTTCTCGGGCGACTGTTGGGCGCGAAGCGCAACCGGCTTGCCCTGGTCAATGCGCTTGACGAATTCATACAAGACCTGGGGACCGGCACCGGCAACGGCCTCTCCGGGATGGACGTCGGCTTTCATCCATGCGAACAGAAACAAGAGCGGAATCCATCCGCGGGTTTCATGTTCGAGTTCCGCGCCTATCGCGTTAAGGATGCGAGAGAACCGAAGCGGCAATTCAACCGGATCGACCTGAAGGATGGCTGGATCATAGCAGTGCTCGGGCGCCGAAGTGACCAGGTACTCGCGGCAAACGAGCGGCCGGATGGGGTGAATGGAGCAGGACTCGTTCTCAAGGAATGGACACGGAACGCGGGCGTAGAGGTAGTCGAGAGATAACTTGCTGGCGGTGTCGTTGTCGAGGAACCATGTCTCATCCACCATGCGGTCAATAAGTCCGGCAGTGGAAATCTTAAGCAAAGCCTGGTGAAAGCGTTCAGCAAGCTCCTGTTGACGTGCTTCAGGGAGGGTGCGAATCCAGGTAGCCAGGGCCTCCGCCTCAAAGATTGTGAGGGGAACCATCTGGCGGCAGCAGGCGCCGCACCCAGCCTTGCAAGAGACGAACCGACCTGCGTCAGCAAGCTGGCTGGTTACGCCCTCAATAAATGAGTTGTCCAGCGATTGCAGGACCGGCAGGATCTGGGTGAGGTTGGTTTGGCCCCCAGGAACGATGGCCGTGGCCTTGAATCTTCCGTCGCCGATGCCGACGGTAAACTCGACCGTTACGGTATCGGCCGTGTTGGAAGGCGGCTCTGTCATTGAGACATGATTGTACCGAAACGGCATGCTTGCGGTTCGCGATTACTGTTGTGCAGGCGGAGGGGCTGAATCGGCCGGGGCGATGGGTGGTGCATTGGGTTTTGCTGGAGGGGTGAGGACGAATCCCTTGCGAATGAGAGCAAAGCCCTGTTGCGGAAGTTCGGCCTGAAGCAGTTGGTTTTCAGGACCTGAGAAGAGATCGGTAGCGACTCCGGCGACGGTGGCCACAAGGTGGTGGACTGGGATGGGCTTGCCATCGAGGGTTCCCTGCTCGTCGGCAAAGGTGGCCAACTGGATGGGCTCGATTGAACCGGCGTGCTTTGGAATGAGCGCCCAGAGTTTTGAATTATTCCGTGTCACCCCGAGAGCAAGAAGGGTTTCCAGAGCACCGGGGTCGAAGTCAGGGAAGAAAACAGCGCCGGAATGAAATGCCAGGCGCGTGGTGGAGCTATGGCCGTCTGCGGAGATGTTGATGAGGAACTGCGCAGCGTCTGGTGCGGCGGTCACGTTGACGGCGGCGCCGTTGACGGCTGCGCTCAGCTGAACATGGCGAAGACGATTGTCAGCCGAGAGCGTTTCCGTTTTGGACAGAGCGTAGTCGAGGCCTTGCATGGCGAGGCGCACGACTGAGGTAGAGCTGTAGCCATGCGGGGTCGAGGTGAAGGTGAAGTTGGCGGTGCCTACGGAATGGCCATGCTGCGAAATGACAAAGCTGCCGGACTGGGCGGAGATGGAAGCGCCAGCCAAACTCATGAGGACCGCGACCAAGGGTAAAAGAGAAGATTTTCGCAAGCGTCTCTGCATCATCACTGTTGGGTTAGACACGGAAACCCCGAAACGGTTGCGCGGCGATGGTTTTCGGTGGACTGCGACGGCTTGGGCATCCTTCGTATCCCACCCATCGAGCAGAATACGCTCGATGGATGGGGCACCCAGTTGGAGGATGTATCTGCGGATTTACCCTTTGGCGGTTGCGAAGCGGTTGTTGACTTCGTGCCAGTTGACGACGCTCCACCAGGCGGCAAGGTAGTCGGGGCGGCGGTTTTGGTACTTCAGGTAGTAGGCGTGTTCCCAGACGTCGTTGCCGAGGATCGGATAAAGGCCCTGCGTCAGCGGCGATTCCTGGTTGGGGGTGGAGAGAACCTTGAGCTTGCCGCCGGTAAACACGAGCCAGCCCCATCCGGAGCCAAACTGCTTGGCGGTGGTCTCATTGAAGGTCTTTTTGAAAGCTTCAAAGTCGCCGAAATCGGCCGTGATCTGCGCCGCAATGGGGCCAGAGGGCGCGCCCCCCACACCGTCAGATCCGACGGGGCCCATCAGCTTCCAGAAGGCAGTGTGGTTGGAATGGCCTCCACCGTTATTGCGGACCGCGGCCTTGATGTCATCGGGCACCGTGGCAAGGTCGCGCACCAGATTGTCAACGGACTTGGCGGCAAGGTCGGGGTGGTTGGCCAGCGCGGCATTGAGGTTATTGACATAAGCCTGGTGGTGCTTGCCGTGATGGATCTTCATGGTTTCAGTGTCGATGAACGGTTCGAGAGCGGCGTAGTCATACGGAAGCGGTGCAAGTTCGTAAGCCATTGGGGAAATCTCCTCAGTTCAGATTGTACTGCGAGGGCTGGGCCGGGCAGCAGCCGGGCCGACGGCAACAAATGGGGGAAATCGAGCGTTCACGCGTTCTTGCGTGGTCGTATGGTTGGATGCAGAAAGACGTCGGGACGGTGCAATGGAATTGCTCGACAGGGAAAGTTACGGCAGCCCTGGATTGGGCGCAGGTTGATTCCTCTCTTCGTTTTCTCTGCGCATGTTCATGGCCCTGGCTATCCACTCATTCGCCTTGGCGATATCGTCCTTCCGGGCCGCTTCGTCGCCCCAGTCCAGATCAGCCATACGCCGATAGGCAAGGCTCATGTAGGTCATGGGGGCGTCGTAATTGGGGCGATTCTCGATGGCCTGCCCGAGATACTTCAGAGCTCCCTCGACCAGTGGGCCATTCTGCGCCTTGATGGTCTCTATTAACTTGACAGGCGCCTTTGCGTTGCCCTCACCGTCGTCATGGATGCCAGCTGACTCCAGTGCCTTGACCGCGTTCTCTTGGGCCTGGGTCCAATCGATCAAGCCGATCGTGTAAGCCGCGTCGGGATCTTTCGGATCCTCTACGAGAACTTTCTTCTGCCACGCCTTTGCATCATCGAGCCTCTTGATGGTGAATTCAATTGCTGCAACCATCTGCATGGCGGGCAGATCGGGCGGGCGCTTTTCTAAAAACTGCTGGAAGTTGTTGATCGCCTTTTGCGCAGTGTTTAGATTTTCCGGCGTTTCCAGTCGGGGCACCAATTTTTGTGACAGTGCGGTGCCCAAGTATAACTTGGCTATGGGCTCGTCGGGGACCAGCTCCGACGCTTTCTGGAAATGAGCAATCGCTTCATCGAAGCGGGCGCCCCTGAACGCTTCCGCTCCCTTGTTCAACTCGCCAGCCTCGGCAACTTCCGTGGGTGTTGAGTGGGGAACAATGTCACCAGGATTTTGCCCCGCGGCTGAGATATAACCGGCGAAGAGGATGAAAAGGCCGGCAAATGCAACATTGAAACTGCGGGAATGATGCCTGGAATCGGACAAAGTGAACCTCAAACGATCAAACACAAGGATTCTTCCATTGAACGATCCATGATAGATCAGAGCCTTTGCACTTGGGTAAACAGCCAATCGCCTAGATCATTGTGGGGCGGGAGCAATAAAAGCCGAATCTTCACATCTTCGGATGTGCGGCCAGCATCTCTTGGGGGTTCGGGAAAGTTAAGGAACACGAAACCTCCGGGTCTGGTAGAACATCGATAGAGATAGAGAGGGAAACAGCGTAAAGCATCCCCAATCTCTCCGGCATTCCGAACTTCCCCAGCCCGAAAAGAGAACTGTCACCATGAGCGAACAGCAACAGTACCGTTGGCTTGCGCAGCAGGGCGAGGCCTTTGGAGCTCCGGGCATGGAGCCGCGTTGGACTTCAAGCCTGAAGGATGCGGTGGGAACGGCATACGCGGCGTCGAGCCGCATCTGGTTTACGTGCTCGCACGGCATTCTCAACGAGGTCTATCATCCAACGATCGACCGCGCGCAGGTGCGGGACATGGGTTTCCTGATCACCGACGGAGAGACGTTTGTCCACGAAGAGAAGCGCGACCTGAAGACAACATTTGAGTACATCCATCCCGGGGCGCTGGGGGTGCTGTATGTGAATCGCGATCCTGCGGGCCGCTACACCCTGACCAAGGAGATCATCTGCGACCCGCACCACAGCGTGATTCTGACCCATGTTCGAGTGGAAGGGGGTGTGGAGCTACTCAAGCGGCTGAAGGTGTATGCGCTGCTGGCGCCACACCTTGACGGAGGCGGTGCAGGTAACTCGGCGCGAGCCGTGGACATTGCCGGACATAAAGTGCTGCTGGCCTGGAAGAATGAGTGGTCACTGGCCATGTCGGCCAGCTGCGGCTTCTCGCGAGTCAGCTGCGGGTTTGTGGGTTCGAGCGATGGATGGCGCGACCTGATGGACAACTTCCGCATGGACTGGGAATTTGGCTCGGCCACAAACGGCAATCTTGCGTTGGTGGGCGAGCTCGATCTGAAATGTTCCAGCGGAAAAAGTTGGAGCGATGGATTCGAGTTCACTGTGGCGTTCGGCATTGGCGAGGGGCACCACACAGCGGCGCAGAAGACGATGGGGGCGCTGGCGATGCCCTTTACCGAGCATCGCAGACGCTATATAACCCAGTGGCAACGGGCAGCCATCCCGGAGTGGCTTGCGGCCAAGTCAAAAGATCAGGGCAAGCTGATGCGGATCAGCCACAATCTAGTACTGGCACACGAGGACAAGACGTATTCGGGCGCGTTTGTGGCTTCGGCGTCGATTCCATGGGGGCAGGTGAAGGGCGACGACGATCTGGGCGGATACCACCTTGTGTGGACCAGAGATATGGTGCAGACGGCATCGGCGCTGCTGGCCTGTGGCCGGACCGAGACGGCGCGACGGGCGCTGGTTTATCTGTGCTGCACACAGGAGCCGGACGGGGGGTTTGCACAAAATTTCTGGATCGACGGAACCCCTTACTGGTCAGGAATACAGTTGGACGAGGTAGCGTTTCCCATCATTCTGGCGTGGCGGCTGTGGAAGGCCAACGGGTTGGGCGATCTGGAGGGATTCTCGTTTGTGGAGCGAGCCGCTGGGTTTCTGGTGCGGCATGCCCCGATTACACAGCAGGAGCGCTGGGAGGAGAACGCCGGGTATTCGCCGTCCACGCTTGCGGCTGTGATTAGCGGGCTCATCTGTGCGGCGGAGATTGCGCGGGCAAACGATTCGATGGAGCTGGCTGAGTTCCTAGAAGAGTACGCCGACTGGATCGAGCATCACATTGAGGACTGGACGGTGACCAACAATGGTGTCCTGCATCCTGAGATCAAGCGGCACTACATGCGCATCCGGCCGCCGGAGTGCGGAGCGGCTTATGCACACGAGAGTTGCGGGAAAGAGACGATCCGGCTCGCAAACCGGCCGCCGGGGACTCGGAGCGAGTTTGAGGCCCGGGAGATTGTGGACGCGGGGTTCCTGGAGCTGGTGCGCTATGGTGTGCGCCGGGCCGACGATCCTTTGATTGTGGACTCGGTGGCGGTCGTGGATGCTGTGCTCAAGCGCGATCTGCCCCAGGGACCGGGCTGGCTGCGCTACAACTGGGACGGCTATGGGCAAACAGCAGAAGGCGGCCCATTCCAAGGCTGGGGCCAGGGGCGCGTATGGCCCTTGTTGACTGGCGAGCGCGCACATTACGAGCTGGCGGCGGGCAAGGAAATTGCCGGCCTGATTGAATCCTATGAGCGCTTTTCTACCTGCGGCCAGATGATGCCGGAGCAGGTGTGGGATGAGGAGGACCTGCCGGATACCAGCCTGCGCAAGGGCCAGCCCGCGGGATCGGCCGTACCCCTGGTTTGGGCACACGCCGAATACCTGAAGCTGCTGAGGTCTGCGCTGGACGGCAAGGTATTCGACCGCATTGATCCCGTGTTTGAGAGGTATTGCGAGCCGGAGGGCCGAAGCCGGAAGCGGACGAATCTGGAGATTTACACGCGCCGGAGGCCCATCCAAAGAATCGCTGCCGGCAGTACGCTCCGGATTCTGGACGAACAGCGCTTCGAAGTGGTGTGGAGCGTGGATGGGTGGAAGACGACCAACACGACCGTGAGCCGTGCCCTGGGTTCGACAGGCTTCAGCGCTGATATCGCCGCCGGAGCTGAAAGCGGCGACCTGCAATGGACCATGCATTGGACTGGGCCGGACGGGCTGGGGCAGGACGGCTGGCTTGGATACAATGTGAACGTGAAGGTGGACGCCAATTGACCTGGCTTCATGGCGGGTCGCGCATCTGATGGAAAGGACATTTTAGAAACCGACATGACTTTAAACGTAGTGGAACCATCTGTTGATCAATTGGCTCTGGACGAGCTTTCCATCGATACGCTCCGGCTGCTCGCTGTGGACACAGTGGAGAAAGCCAAGAGCGGCCATCCAGGTGCGCCACTGGGTTGTTCGCCCATCGCTTACCTTCTGTTTCACAAGCTGATGAAGCACAATCCCGCACATGCAAAATGGGCTGACCGGGACCGGTTTGTGCTGTCGAACGGGCATGCTTCCGCGCTGCTGTATTCAACGCTGTTTCTGTCAGGGTATGACGTAACTATCGACGATTTGAAGAGCTTCAGGCAGTGGCACTCGCGGACTCCGGGGCACCCCGAATACGGCCATACCGACGGCGTGGAAGCCACCACTGGGCCGCTGGGCCAGGGCATTGCAATGGCCGTAGGAATGGCCATTGCGGAAAAGCATCTTGCGGCCGTGTATAACAGGCCGGGCTTTGATGTGGTCCACCATCACACGTTTGCGCTGGTGGGCGACGGCGACCTGATGGAAGGTGTCTCGCACGAGGCATGCGCCCTGGCGGGAACGCTGGCGCTGGGCAAACTCATTGTTTTTTACGACGACAACCTTATCTCGCTGGATGGACCGACCAGTTTGAGTTTCAACGACGATGTTCTGGAGCGTTTCGAGGCCTACCACTTGCAT
>Ga0224545_1000109_pt1 | contig 16476 bp, 16 predicted proteins | sample 714P12024metaG_FD_179906 | JGI IMG/M metagenome (GOLD analysis project Ga0224545, IMG submission 179906) | Peat soil microbial communities from Stordalen Mire, Sweden - 717 P1 20-24 | ecosystem: Environmental > Terrestrial > Soil > Wetlands > Peat | place: Sweden: Norrbotten County, Stordalen... | reverse complement strand
CGAGTTTTGACAAGGGAACCATGCGCAGCATGGGCATGTTTCTTGCCCGTTGCTGCTTCGTCGCCCTCGCGGTCGACTACCGTTTATTCCATCAGAACGAGAACCTCTGGCCGGCGCAGTTGGACGACGTGCAGCGTGCGGTTCGTTGGGTTCGTGCCAACGCCGCAAAGTGCCGGGTCGAGCCCGATCCTATCGGCGCATTCGGGCACTCTGCGGGCGCGCCAGCCGGCGGCTCGGCTGGGAATGGAAGCGACTCGCGACAATTCCGACGCAGCCCTGGCCAGGTATTCCAGCACCGTGCAGGGGGTGGTTGATCTCAGCGGACCCAGCGATTTCACCATCCCTCGAGGCCCAGAAGGCCAGGCTTTTCTGGCGAAGTTCCTTGGCGGCGACTATGCCCACCACGCCGCAATCTGGCGAGACGCATCGCCCCTATTTGCAAGAATGTATCGCCTTTCCTTATTGTTCATGGCACGCACGACGAAAACGTGCCGATTGCGCAGCCCGAGGCGCTCGCGGACAAACTGAGGCAGGCAGGAGTTCCAGTAAAGTTGGTGGAAGTGGAAGATGCTCATACCTTCCAGACTCCTGAGGCGCGCAAGCGCCTGGCTCTTGAGACGCAGGCCTGTTTCACGCAATACCTGCGGCCGGGGAATCTCAAACAGGTTGCGCATTACTCAGAGCATGCCTGGTCAGTTAGCATTGCAACTCGATTCGCATCCGACCAATGGACGCGCGAATGGCGATCGCGCTGCGCAGCTCATTTTCTTCACCCCCTGTTAGAATCAAGGTCCGTCCACCGCAGGAGAAAATATATTTATGAGCCGTCCAGGGGGTACTTACGCCATTTTTGACACGTCCGAAGGAACCATCGTCTGCCGCCTCTTTGAAAAAGAAGCGCCTAAAACCGTAGCCAACTTTGTGGAACTTGCCGAAGGCAAGCGCGAGTGGACTCATCCCTCGACCCGCAAGACATCCCAAGACCGCCTCTACGAGGGCACAATTTTTCATCGCGTGATTCCCGACTTCATGATCCAGGGCGGCGATCCGCAAGGCACCGGCATGGGAGGTCCAGGCTATCAGTTCGAAGATGAGACGAAAGGCTCGCCCCACAAGCTCGACAAGCCAGGCTTGTTGGCGATGGCGAATGCCGGCCCTAACACGAACGGTTCGCAGTTCTTCATCACCGTCGCGCCCACGACTTGGCTGACCGGCAAGCACACAATTTTCGGTGAAGTCGTTGAAGGACAGGACGTGGTTACGAAGATCTCCGAAGTCCCGCGCAACCGGCAGGATCGGCCCGCGAAGGATGTGGTGGTGAACAAGGTGACGATCGAGAAGGTATGATCGCTCCAACCCGTTTCGTTTCGTTGACTTGCCTAACTCACCCACGTACGATGCTTCTCCCATGATCGGACAAACGATCACGCACTACCGGACCGTTGAGAAGCTCGGCGGCGGCGGCGGCATGGGCGTGGTTTATAAGGCCGAAGACCTCAAGCTGCGGCGCTTCGTGGCCATGAAATTCATACCCGATGAGGTCGCCAAAGACCCGCAGGCACTGGCCCGTTTCGAACGCGAGGCCCAGGCCGCCTCGGCGTTAAACCATCCCAATATTTGCACCATCTACGAGATTGACGAGCATCACGGCCAGGCCTTCATCGCCATGGAGTTCCTGGACGGCCTCACGCTCAAACACGCCATCGCTTCCCGTCCGATGGACAACGACACGCTGGTCAACCTGGCCATTGAAATCGCTGACGCGCTGGACGCCGCCCACGCCGAGGGGATCGTGCACCGCGACATCAAGCCGGCGAACATTTTCGTGACCAAGCGCGGCCACGCCAAGATCCTCGACTTTGGCCTGGCAAAAGTGGGAGCGGTCCGAGGGACGGAAAGGACTGTGGCCGATAATGCCCAAACCTTGGATGAGGCGCACCTCACCAGCCCCGGCACGATGTTGGGCACCGTGGCCTACATGTCGCCGGAACAGGTACGCGGTCGCGATCTGGACGCCCGCAGCGACTTGTTCTCGTTCGGAGCAGTGCTTTACGAAATGGCCACTGGCGACGTCCCATTTCACGGCGAAAGCTCGGCGGTCATTTGCGAAGCCATCATGAATCGCGCCCCGGTTCCCGCAGTGCGTTTGAATCGCGATGTGCCTGCCAAGCTCGAAGATATCATCAACAAGGCGTTGGAGAAGGACAGCAGCCTGAGGTACCAGCACGCCTCGGAAATGCGCAGCGACCTGCAGCGTCTGAAGCGGGACACGGACTCCGGAGGCATGGCGCTGCCGACATCCCAGGCTGGTTCGTCCCCGAGTGCCGCGTCAGGGCGATCCAGTTCCGGTTCGCGCGCCGCTGTCGCCGCAAATAGTGGCGCGGCGCTCGTCGCGGCAAAGCGTTCCTCCGGAAAGATCGCCTTGGCTGTGGCCGCGGTTGCGCTGGTTGTAATCGCGTTTCTTTTTTGGCAACCGTGGCGTCGGGCAGCCCCCGCCTTGGGTTTCGTCAATCCAAAAACCCTTGCCGTGCTCCCGCTGCAAAACCTGGGCGCAGACAACGATCTGGATTTTCTCCGCCTTGCACTGGCTGACGAGATTGCCACCTCGCTCAGCTATGTTCGTGGATTGACCATCCGTCCGTTTGCCACCACCCGCAAATACGACTCGCCCACTCTCGACTTACAGGAAGCCGGCCGCGCCATGCACGTGTCAGACGTAGTCACCGGACACTTTCTGAAGGAAGGCTCCCAGCTACAGATCACCCTGGAAGCCATTGATGTCGAGAACAATCGCACCCTTTGGCGCGACACGATGACGATCGCCGCGCCGGATATGATCGCCATGCGCGGGCAGATCACCGCCAAGGTTCGTCAAGGATTAGTGCCGGCCCTCGGCGCGGGAAACGAGTCCACGGAAGGCGCCACGCGCCCCAAGAACGAAGAGGCCTACGATCTGTATCTGCGCAGCATCGCGCTGCCTCACGATGCTCTTCCCAATAAAGACGCCATTGCCATGCTGGAGCGATCCGTGGGCCTGGACCCGGCTTACGCACCGGCTTGGGAAGCGGTCGCCCTTCGCTACCACTACGATTCGGCTTACTCGGACGGCGGTCAAGCAGCGTTTCAGAAGTCCAACGCTGCGTTTGAGCGGGCATTGGCTCTTGATCCGAACCTCATCGGCGCGGCCAGCCAGCTCATCACCAACCGGGTGGAAAGGGGCGAGATCGTTAAGGCCGATCAGGACGCAAAAGCTCTGGTCGAGCGCCACCCGGAAAACGCCTCGGCACACTTCGGGCTGTCCTACGTCCTTCGCTACGGAGGAGCGATGGAAGAATCGGCGCACGAGTGCGACACCGCGCTGTCGCTTGATCCGGGGAATTATACGTTCCGATCCTGTGTCTTCACCTTCAACCAACTGGGAAACTACCCGCGGGCGGTGGAATTTCTTCAACTGGATGCCGGAACCGAATACTCATCGGACAACATGATGCGGCAATACATTCGCGACGGGAAATTGGCGCAAGCGAAAGAGATTGCGCACAAATTGGGGAACAAGTTGATGGTCGCGTGTTTGGACGGCACGTTACCGGCGACCTCAGCAAATCCCGCGCGCGCCGAGGCGGCCAAGTTTTTTGCCGATCCGGACCCCGAGGTTCACTACGTAATGGCGGGCGATTTTCTTTTCTGTGGGCAGAAAGATATCGCTCTGGCGCTTGTCAAGAGTTCCATCGCGGGACACTACTGCGCGTTTACTGGATTGCAGAACGATTCCATCTGGGCGAAGCTGCGGGGCACGCCGGAATTTGCCGAACTGCTTTCCGCGGCGAAAAAGTGTCGGGATGACTTCATGGCGGAGCGGTCGCAGTGAGACGGGAAGGGCACGACTTCCCGTCGTGCCCTTCAAACTGTCGTAGTCTTGCCGGCTTTAAGCCGCTGGGGGGGCCAACTAAGCCCGAATCACGCCCCCAACATCTCCGTGGCCGCCGCCGGGGTATCAGCTTCGCCTTACTAAACGGTTTGCCAACACCTGAATTCCCGATGCCGCGATCAGCTTTTCATCGGCTGTGACCAACGTCAGGTCAAAGGCTTTGGCTGAGGCGGCGATCCAACGATCAGAAGGATCACTGTGGGCTATACGCAGAGTGGAAGTTAGTAGAGCGACCTCCATCGTCAGCGGTGCCTCCAGCAATTGCAATTGTTCCAAGGTTCGCCGTGCCCACAAGACCGGATCTTCGTTCAACTGCACTCTTCCCTTCTGGGTGAGTGTCAACTGTTCCCAGACGCTGATGGGGGAGAGCCAAAGCTGGTTCTCTAAATCGTCAAGAGCGCGTGCCACACGCCGTGACAGGCGCGCAGGATCCAGCACCATCCAAATCCAGACGTGAGTGTCGAGCAGCAGTTTCATCTGCGGGTTGCTTCCCATTCGCTGTCATCGCTGATGGAACCAACAATATCGCCGACGATCCGTCCCGTGCCCACCATGCACCCGAGTCGTCTCACGGTTAGGAGTTCCCGGGGAGGGCGGCACAACTTCGGCAACGGGCTTTCCGAAGCGGGTAACTCGAATCGGCTTGCGAGTCTTGCGAACCTCTTCGAGGATGCCGAGGCACTTGGCTTTAAACTCGGAGATGGCGACTTCTTTCATAGGGCGCTTATACCATGGTCAATGACCATAGTTAATTTTGCGATAGCCGCGAATTCCAGGCAACTGGGCGATTGCCGGACTCCTTGGGAAAATGGGCGAGTGGAATATGGCTGAGCTGTAGCGGGGACGAAGCACATACAGCAACCAGTCGGTACGGGGAGGCAGGCATTTATATGGAGAGAAGCCAATCTTTAACCTTTCTCCGCCGCGGCTGTCTTCTCTGGTTGGTTGTGGTCCTTCTGGTGGCAATATCGGCCCTTGGGCAAGCCGTCTCCGATCCGTGGTTGATTCTTGCAAGCGGCGAGAAGGGACTCATCAACGCGCACACGACGCGGGGGGACTTGGTTCGCGCCTACGGGGCATCGAATGTTGTGGATCGGGATGTGGAGGTTGGCGAGGGGGAAACGGAAGCGGGAACAGTTGTTTTTCCCCAAGACCCACAGCGTTCGATCGAGATTTTGTGGAAGGATCCGGAGAAGAAGGCCGAACCCAGCTGCTTGACGATTTCGGGGAAAACAAGTCGCTGGCATGCGGTGCATGGAATCTCGTTGGGGATGTCGCTAAGCGAGTTAGAGCGCCTTAATGGTCGGCCGTTCCACTTAGCGGGTTTCGCGTGGGACTACTCTGGAACAGTCTTGTCCTGGGATCGCGGGTCGCTCGCGGCAGAACTCGATGGAGGACACGGCCGCCTTATCGTGAGACTTGATCCGCCTTACGATGACCGAGTTCCCGGGGCGGAACAGTCCCAAGCGATGGGCGACCGCGACTTCACATCGGATCACCCAGTGATGCAGAAACTCAACCCCAAGACCTACCAAATAATCTGGGTGTTCCCGTCTCCGACCAATTAGGGCGGTGGATGCCTCGCGCTTACACTCCAATCACGCCCACCAACTCCTTCACCGCCGCCGCGCTCTTATCGAGCCCGGCCTTTTCTTCGGCAGTTAACTTGATCTCGATAATCTGCTCGATTCCCTTCGCGCCCAGCTTCACGGGCACGCCCACGTAGAGCCCATTGATTCCATACTCGCCCTGCAAGTATGCGGCGCATGGCAGAATCTTCTTCTTGTCCTTGAGAATCGCCTCGACCATTTCCGTAGCCGCCGCCGATGGCGCGTAATACGCCGAGCCCGTCTTCAGATATTTCACGATTTCTGCTCCGCCATCGCGGGTACGCTGCACCAGAGCTTCGAGTCTCGATTTCTCAATCAACTCCGTGATCGGAATGCCCGCGACCGTGGAATAGCGCGGCAGAGGAACCATCGTGTCGCCATGTCCGCCGAGCACGAATGCGGTAACGTTCTCCACGCTGACCTTCAATTCATCGGCAATGAACGCGCGGAAACGCGCCGAATCCAGCACCCCCGCCATGCCCACCACGCGCTCGCGTGGAAACCCGCTCAGCTTGTAGGCGGCTTGCGCCATGGCATCCAACGGGTTTGAAACAATAATCAGGATGCAGTTCGGCGAATATTTTACCGCCTCGCCCACTACCGCCTTCATGATGCCGTAGTTGGTATTGAGCAAATCGTCGCGGCTCATGCCAGGCTTGCGCGGAATGCCTGCGGTGATAACGACGATGTCGGAGTTCGCTGTATCTTTGTAGTCGTTCGTGCCCGTGATGTAGGAGTCGCGTCTTTCGATGGGCATAGCCTCGAGCAGATCCAAGCCCTTGCCCTGCGGAACGCCTTCAATGATGTCGATCAGCACGACATCAGCCAGTTCCTTCGAAGCGATCCAATGAGCCGCGGTCGCACCAACGTTTCCTGAACCTACGATGGTTACTTTTTTTCGCATGAATGATTCCTTTCAAGAAAAATCCTAAAATCGCTAACCCAGAGGCCACAGGTTCGCACCGGGTAAACCTCAGGCAAGAAGAATATTTGCCCGGTGCTCCTCTGTGTCCCCTGTGTTTAAGCCATTATCTGCTATACCAGCACCGCCGCGCCCATGTTCTCGACGATCGCGTCAGCGAACTGGCTGGTCTTCAGCTTCGTCGCGCCCTCCATCAGGCGCTCAAAGTCATACGTAACTTTCTTCTGAAGAATCGTACGTTCGATACCGCGCTCAATCAGCTCCGCGGCTTCGTTCCATCCGAGGAAGCGGAACATCATCACGCCCGAGAGCATGACGGAACCGGGATTGATCACGTCTTTGTCGGCATACTTCGGGGCCGTACCGTGCGTCGCCTCGAAGATTGCATAGCCATCGCCAATGTTCGCCCCCGGCGCGATGCCCAGACCACCCACCTGCGCCGCGCAAGCGTCAGAGATGTAGTCGCCGTTCAGGTTCGGCGTCGCCAACACGGAATACTCGTCAGCCCGCGTCACCACTTGCTGGAAGATGGAATCAGCGATGCGATCGTTGATCATGATCTTCTTCTTCCACTGACCGTTGCCATGGGTGAGGTAAATGCGGTCCAGCACCTCTTTTACTTCCTTCTCCACTGCCTGGCGAAACGCGGGAGGAGCGAACTCCATTCCTGGTTCAACCAGTTCCGCATTCTGCGCCACCGTCAGATTCGGATTCTTGTCTTTGTTGTCGACGATCCAACTCTCGCGCTCGGTCACCACCTTGTCGCGAAATTCCTCGGTGGCCAGTTCGTATCCCCACTTGCGGAATGCACCCTCAGTAAATTTTTGAATGTTTCCCTTGTGGACCAGCGTTACACTCTTTCGGCCGCTCTCGAGCGCGTGCCGAATCGCCATACGCACCAGTCGCTTGGTTCCGGTCACCGAAATCGGTTTGATACCGACCCCGGAATCCAGCCGGATCTGTTTCTTGCCACCCTTGAGCATGTCTTTGTTCAGAAACTCGATCAGCCTCGCGCACTCCGCGGTTCCCTCTTCCCACTCGATGCCGGCGTAAACGTCCTCGGTATTCTCCCGGAAGATGATCACATCCATGCGTTCCGGATGCTTCACCGGCGAGGGCACTCCCTTGTAGTACTTCACCGGCCGCACGCAGCAATAGAGGTCCAGAATTTGCCGCAGTGCCACATTGAGCGAGCGAATTCCGCCGCCCACCGGCGTGGTCAGAGGACCTTTGATCGCGACGCGGAATTCGCGGACCGCATCCACGGTGTCATCGGGCAACCAGTTATCGAATTTTGCCTTGGCCTTTTCCCCGGCAAACACTTCAAACCACGCGACCCGGCGCTTGCCCCGGTATGCTTTCTCGACCGCAGCGTCAAAGACTCGTAACGATGCTTTCCAGATGTCGCGTCCCGTTCCGTCGCCCTCGATAAATGGAACGACCGGATTGTCCGGCACATCATATTTCCCGCCCGCATAGCCAATTTTTTTTCCCTCCGACGGAACATTCACACCATTATAAGAACCTGCCATTCATGCCTCCTATAGAGTTTTGCCGCGACACCCCGGAAAGTCGTTAATGATAGAGAATACCTCCTCACCCGCACTCGAACGAAATCCCGCGTCACAGCCGTGTGTGATGGTCGTCACCACCGTCTCGTCCCAAACGATTTATGCACCCCCACTGTCATGTAGCGTCCCCAAGGGCCGTTATTGCCCAGGTCGGCTATGCCCAGATAAGTGTCGCGGGCTCCCAGCCGGTCAAATAAAAAGTGCTGTGTTACACGAAACTCGAATCCCTTGGCGATAAAGATTCCCACTCCCCAGGAGTGCTCAATGCCGATGGCATCCGGCGACCACGTGTAAAGCGTTTGGGGAATGGTCTTGCCGAACAGAAACGTAGGCGCGCCAAACACCATGAAACGCCGCAACTCTCCACGGCCAAACGGCCGCACCTCAAGCATCCCCGATAACATGTAGCGCGCGAACATGCTGCACGGAGCGTTTACTCCGCAATATTGCCCGGCGTTGCCGGCGCAAATGTTCGGATCGATCTCATTGTGCGGAGGCGCCAGATCAAATTGCCCCCATCCCCAAAATGTGTCGCGCGGAAAGAACATTCGCTCTTCACCGCCAGAGCTCTGAGGAGCGGTTTCGGGCGACGAACTCTGCGCGCTGCTCAACGTACAAATCACCATCGGTAATGCAAGGATCCACGCCAACGTTTTCATCCCGCCTCCAAGGAAATGTTTACTCAGGAAAAGTCGATCTCCCACGGACAACGGTGCCCTTCCTCTTCGACGATTTGCAGAGGATCAACTCGGCACCACGGGAGCGAAACATTGTAACCTGTTGCGGGAGGACGGCTTGGAGATTCGTCCCGAGTTGGATTCGGACTCGATTGTGCCCGGTTACCGTCGAGAATCGGCGGCCCGATGCTTCCAGAATTCATATTCACTTATCGATTTATTCCATTCATAGAATCGCTTTTCGGAAACCGAGGACGAAAGGCTTGCAATCTCAACCACGTAGGTTTGGATAGCGGATTGCTAGTCTTTAAGTATTAGAAGCCCTGGAGCCACATGCCACAAGAAGTATCCGTTTCCTATCAGGCTATCAAGAGCAAGGTCTACCGGCTGATTGACACTCTCGTTGTGGGGGAGAAGTCGGAGGTCGACGTACAGGAGTCGATTCGTCGCTGGTGGGAGCTCATTCATCCAGCTGATCGTCCAATCGCTCAGAAGTATCTCGTCCTTGTCTTGGGACGCTCATGTCAGGCGCTGGACGCCATCGAAGAGGGCCTGACTGACGCCACCAATCGGGATGCGTTTCGGCCTTGCGAGTCCGCCAGAGGTTTCAAGCTGGTTGAGAGAGTCGTCAAGCAGACTAGCAAGCCCGCTGCCTTCAGCAGCATGTAGGGGGCGGCTCCCGGACTCCTAATCCGTAGGTCTCGCCCACGAGACGTGAATTTTACAATTGTCTCGCTTGCATCCCTGCGATTCGCCCCGGTATCCTCGATTCAACTGATTACGGCGATATCGGGCTCGACGCCCGAAAAATAATCAAGAGGAATCTCGAAATGAAATCGTACCTTCAGGCTCTGCTCGCTGTCCGAACTTATCTCCTGTGTGGAGCGTTATTGATGATGGCCGGATCACTATTCGCGGCGTCGGGAATCTACACTTTCACGCTGAACTCGATCGATGGAAAACCAGCGCCTCTCGCTGATTACAAGGGCAAAGTAATTCTGGTCGTCAACGTGGCCAGCCAGTGTGGCTACACTCCGCAGTACAGCGCTTTGGAAGCCATCTACGAAAAATACAAGGACCAGGGATTCGTCATCCTCGGCTTCCCTGCCAACAATTTCGGGGCCCAGGAACCGGGAACGAATGAAGAGATCAAAACCTTCTGCACCCGCAAATACAGCGTAACCTTCCCGATCTATGCGAAAATCTCGGTGAAAGCGCCCGACCAGGCGCCGCTCTACACCTACTTGACCAAAGACACCGGGCCGGGGATCCGCGGCGATATTCAATGGAACTTCACCAAGTTTCTGGTCGATCGCAACGGAAACGTGGTCCAGCGTTTCGAACCGGCGGTTACGCCGGATTCGAAGGAAATGACTTCTGCGCTCGAGCAACAGCTGAAGCGATAGTTCGCAAGCACGCTTGCTCAGGCCATACCTTCCTCTCATTCTCTGGACGTTGGCCGGCCCCGCCTATCTGCCGTAACATGCACCCAGGGATGCTATCAGCCACGCAGATGCGGACACACCTTAAGATCGCTCTCGGGCGACTCCTGGTCGCGTTGCTTTGCTTGCCGGCCATATGCTTAGCCGGGCCCATTGCGGCACAGAACCCGGCAGCGGCCGCGCAGTCCATCCCTGCTGCCGACTCCAAGCTTGTCGAGATAAAAGTCCTCGGGAGCAAGCGCTTCACCCTGGCTGAGGTTGCCGCCGCGTGCGGGCTTCCGCTGGGCGCCACCGTGGACAATGAGCTATTCCGCAAAGCCGCCCGCCAATTAGGCGAAACCGGTGCGTTCAAGGACATTTCCTATACCTACAGCTTCTCTTCCGCAGGCACCAAGCTAGCTTTTCAGGTGACCGACGCCGATAAGTTTGTGCCCGCACACTTTGCCGATTTTGTCTGGTTCACTGACCAGGAACTGCTGCAGAAGGTGCACGAACGCCTTCCTCTTTTCAATGGAGAATTGCCTACTACTGGCCGTTTACCCGACCAAGTCTCCGATGTTCTTCAGGCCTTGCTGGTGGAGAACGGCGTCCCCGGCCACGTCGAATACGCGCGCACGGGCGCCGGTCACGTGGAGGCAATCGACTACGCAATCGCCAACGTTACCATCCGGATTCATGGCATCGAGTTCACCGGTGCCGGTCCCACCGAATTGCCAATGCTTCAAGCCTCCGCCGAAAAGCTCTCTGGACGCGATTATTACCGCGCGCTTCTTAAAGCTTTCGTCGAGCACTCTGTGCTTCCCCTCTACCACGAGCGTGGTTATCTGAAGGCTTCCTGCGACGCGGCACAGCCGAAGGTCGTCAAGGAAGCCGCTCCGGAGACCGGCGCCGATACTGGCAACGAGAAGCAGGCAGTCACCTTTGTGGACGTTACCGTTCACATCACTCCCGGCAATCAATACAAACTAACCGGAGGGACTTGGTTGGATAACAAGAATATTCCTGGCGAAAGTCTCCAGTCGCTGCTTCATGCAAAGACCGGCGAGCCCGCCAATACAGTTCAACTGGAAGATGATCTGCGCGCGGTGCAGGTGTTATATGGTTCGCGCGGGTTCGTCACGGCCACCATCAAGGCAAACGCTGAGTTTGACGACGTGGCCGGCACGGTTTCGTACCAATTGGTGGTCACCGAAGGTCCGGTCTATCACATGGGAGAGCTGGAGTTTCGCGGCATCGACAATAATTTAACCGCCAAGCTCCGCGCCGCATGGAAGATTCATCCCGGCGATGTGTACGACGCTACTTATCTCAAGGAGTTCCTCCCGCTCGCCCGGAAACTGTTGCCGGCGACCATCGACTGGGATGTTGCCCCGCATGTGACCGCTATACCTCGCGACAGAGTGGTCGACGTCGACCTGCAGTACACGGCCAAGGCCCCGCAGTAAACCTGATCTCAGCTCACACGAAGCCGATGTCTGTTTATGCAACTGCAGATCGCCCGTCTGGAATAAACTACAAAGTGTCTTATTAGGAGATCATGGCATGAATCCTGGTTCGAGATGGTTCCCCGCACTGACCGCACTCATCTTTTGCAGCACCGCATTTCTCAATGTCTATGCGGCTGGCGGCATGCGTACGTTTACTGGTGAGGTTGGCGACGCGATGTGCGGACGAAAGCACATGGAAGGCGAGCCCGCAGCCGAATGTACTCGCGCCTGCGTCGCGCATAGATCCAAGTTCGCTCTCGTCGTAGGCGACAAAATCTATACTCTCGAGACCTCCGACAAAACCGCGCTGGCCACCTTGGACCAGCAGGCGGGCAAAACTGCCAGCGTTACTGGCACCTTGAACGACGACACCATCGAAGTGAGTTCGGTCATCGCGAAGTGATTCATTAAGATCCGCCGAAACGGGCTTCGGCTTCCCGTCCGCCCAACCATCGATCTTCGCCACCGGTTGCTCGCTTTTCTGCTCTCCTGTGAAATTCACACTTTCTTTACAAACCCTTGTGTTAGATTGTGCATTCTCACTCTCATAAATATTGTTGCCGGGAGGCTAAAGAGTTGGGCAAAGACATGGTTCCCAAGCGAATGTTCTTCACCAAAGGAGTCGGGAAGCACCGCGAGCGTTTAACATCATTCGAATTGGCCCTGCGCGACGCTGGCATCGCGGCTCAGAATCTGGTTCGCGTCTCCTCGATCTTTCCTCCCAACTGCAAGATGCTCGCACGCAAAGAGGGCGTGAAGTATCTCAGCCCCGGCGAAGTTGTGTTCGCGGTGGTGGCGGAAAACTCCACGCACGAAGCTCACCGCCTGCTCGCTTCTTCCATCGGCGTGGCCATTCCCGCCGACAAAAACACCTACGGATATCTCAGCGAGCACCACTCCTTCGGTGAGACCGAAGACGCTGCCGGAGAATACGCAGAGGAACTCGCCGCCGAGATGCTGGCCACTAGCTTGAATGTCGAGTTCGATCCCGATCGCTCGTGGGACGAAAAGAAACAAATCTATCGCCTGTCGAACAAAATCGTCCGCACCGCGAATGTGACGCAGTCGGCCGTCGGAGATAAGCGCGGGTTATGGACTACGGTGATTGCCTCGGCAGTGCTGATTTTCGATTAGGTGACGTTTCAAGGATAACCCTTCTCGATTTGCCAATCCCAGCGTTTAACCCTAGGCTGCCGGGGCTCAGAGGTCCCCAGAAGATGCTGAAAGGGATCCGCCATATTGTTAAATACAAGGCATTTACCTATTGTTTGCGACTATACGGAAGAAGACCGCATCTGATACGTGGTATGATTGCACTTAAGTAACCTCCAACCCTCCCCCGTGTAACCTTCTGTTAACGGCACCCCCGTATCATAGAGTTGTCAGGCGCACAGGCTAATTTAGACCCAAGGAGTAATCGTGGATCACAATGTCCGTAGAAAAAAGCAGCAGGCAATGATGACCGAGTTGCTTGAAAGAAAGATACGTTTGCACGCGCAGCATCTATACGACCAGCGCGGCCAGGCCGAAGGCCTTGCCCTGCAAGACTGGGTTGAAGCAGAGTCCCAAGTGCTGGAAAACAGTATTCTGGCGCCGCTTTACCGTAAGACCCGCGCAGAAGGCCGATCGGCAGGAGAGTCTGAAGATTCAGACGATGCGCAGTTTGACGGTTCTGGCTCCTCTGGGTCAGAGGCCGGCGTGTAAGTCGGGTCGTCAATCGCTTTGTTCGGCCCGCCAGCACCTTTCCCGTAAGCCCCTCAGAAACAAATCCGATTATCTGCCGCCAAAAATGCGCGTTGGTGTGCCAAAGAAGCGTGCTACCGTCGCGGCTGGATCTGAGTCCGGTTCCCTTTGAAAACCGGGCCGACGAGGCGGTTCGAAATGATGACGAAAGCTTGCACGAACAGCAAGTGTCCGGCTTATGCGCACTTTGTTTACACCGTAGCAATGCGCTGCGTTCTTTGCCGATGGGACCTGAAAGGCGCGCAGCGGAGCAGCGACGCCGCGGGAGATAGCGGAGGTTCGACGGCTAGCGGGGCGGCTCTGTCGAGGAAGTCGGGACGAACACATGCCGCAGGCAGGCCGTGAAATCCATCGATTTCGCCACGAGGGCTGCGACCTCATAAGCCCATAAAGCCGAAGGCAGGAGACGCCATAGCCTACAAAGATGTCTCAATGTGAGACCAGCGCTAGCCAACGTAGATGGAGATTCCAACCATAGCCGCTATGACGAACCAATATCGAAGGGCATTACCACCGCCGATGAGCCTGTCCTCCTGGTCCAAGACACATCCGAGGATCACTGCGAGAATAAGGCGGACCATGGCGCGGAGAACTCTATTACGCTTTCGAGGCCAGCACAATGGCCAAGTGTGCCAAGGTATGGATTCGCAGGCACTCTCGCAAGCCATTGAAAATATGGCGGAGAGGGTGGGATTTGAACGATACCCGTTAAGGTATGTCCGCTTTCGAGGCGGCCCGTAATCCGTCGATAAACGATTCTACGTCAATGGCTTAGAGTTTTGAAGGGTGCAATAAGGGTGCAAATATAAAACTCGCGGCCATTTTCGTTAAGCGAAATCCTCGAAAGCAAGTGCCGAATTTCGCCCAAAGGGCGCCTCTTTCGGCTGGGTGACAGCTCTTCATCGCGCGTTTGCGCGAAATCGAAAGCTGAACCACAATTCCAGCGCAGAGAGAAGGTTTCATGGCACGCGGACGTGCGCGTTATCAAAGAGGCCGGGTCGTCGCGACCGAGGGCGGCGGCTGGGAGATCCACTACAACGTCTACCTGACCGATCCCAGAACCGGCAAACCGAAACGACATCACCGCAGCCGGGTTGTGGACTACAAGCCGAAGATGCATCGGGCCGATGCCGAGAAGATACTGGGCGCGGAGCCAGGCTGCCATCGACGGCGGTCCAGTCACCCGAGCGGCAGACGGGACCATCACATTTGGCAATTGGGTGAAGAATTTCTACATCCCCATGCGCGGCGCCAACTGGCGGGACGCCACGCGACGCACGAATCTCGACTACCTCAACAGCCACGTGTATCCGATCCTTGAACACGTCGCGCTCAAAGACATCACCAAGTTTCAGGTGCAGATGCTGCTCAACCGGCCGGCTGCGGAAGAATATTCGTACACGGTTGTTTATCATGTGCGCGATCTGATCAAAGCTGCCTTGGCGGAAGCCTTGGACCAGGAGGTCCTAGAGCGAAACGTCGCGCGCAAGACTGTCATTCCCGAGATGGAGGAGTCCGACAAGCCGGTTCTTCCCGTCGAGATGTATGCCAAGCTGCTGGCAGGTCTTGACGGCATCCGTGACCGCGCCATCTTCCTGATTGCCTGTTTCTGCGCCTTGCGGCCGAGCGAGCTCTTCGGCCTAACTTGGGGATGCTACGCCGGCAATGTGTTCACTATCGTGAATACCGCGTGGCGTGGCCGGCTGCAGCGCAAGAAGATCAAGCGCAAGAACCGCTACGGACGTACGAATACCGGCTTGTTGCGATCCCCCAAGCCGTGCGCAAGGCGATTGACTTGTGGAGGGCGAAGTGCCCGAACCCGGACGCCAATGCCCTAATGTTCCCTGGTATGCAAGCTCAGGCGCGAAAGCCACTGGCGACACCGATTCACCCGGACAATTGGCTACGCCTGCGCCTGTACCCGGTCGCGATGAGACTGGGAATGGCATTTCATCCTACGTTTCAAGTGCTCCGGAGGAGCTTCTCCACGCATGGCAAGAAAGAAGAACACCCAGACCGAGATGCAGGCCCAACTCGGCCACAGCGACATTCGTACCACCCTGGACATCTATACGCAGATCACAGACCCGGAGGTGGCTAGGATGGTGAACCAAGTCACAAACCGCATCCTAGGCTTGGGTGAGGAGGGCGAGTCGGGCTCAGTTCAGTGAGATGGGCGGGTGGTGGTGCCGTTTAGTTCCACTAGTCTAGAGGTCGTCTGGTGGATGCGCTAGTCGGTGTTTAGTGCATTGTTTTCTATGGTTTGCGAAACCGATTACGGAGTGATGTCGATTTAGTCTACATCCAGATGCATATGCGCTATAGTGACGTTTCCGGTGGGCACCTATGGTTCTATATCGTGCACATCGGACTATTTAGGGGCTCCTGCGGGGGCCCCCTTTACTTAGGAGTAACGAACCCGCGATGCGCGGGTCAAAACGGTAAGGAACTGGGGGTCATGCATGGCGCGGTAAAATGAGCCGTCCATGCGCGTCGGTAAGTAGGCCGAAAAAACCAATGGTGCATCCTTCGGGAGCCCGTTTAGGAGTATGGTCCCAGACTCTGTGCTCAAGTCAGTGATGACGGCGGCCCTTCACTCGGGTACGTTGATCTCGTTCAGGAGAGTACTCCATTTTGCACATCTGGACCGGCTCGCAGGGACAAATCCAATCCCGAGAGAGCCCATGTCGAGAAAACGAAAGAGCAACCCGAAGACAGGAGCGTCCCTGTTGTCTTGCCTGAACCTGAATGCTGCGGGGGTAGATATCGGAGCGACGGAGATCTATATCGCAGTGCCTGGGGATCGAGATCCGCAGCCGGTGCGGTGTTTCTCGACCTTCACGGAAGACCTGCACGCGGCGGCGGCCTGGCTGAAGGCGTGCCACATCGAGACCGTAGCCATGGAGTCGACGGGAGTCTACTGGATCCCGTTGTTTCAGATCTTGGAGGCGCGAGGATTCAAGGTCTTGCTGGTCAACGCCCATCACGTAAAGAATGTTCCGGGACGCAAGTCCGATGTATCCGATTGCCAATGGCTGCAGTATCTGCATTCGGTGGGCTTACTGCGCGGGTCGTTCCGGCCGGAGCAGGCGGTCT
>Ga0224545_1000108_pt1 | contig 16585 bp, 15 predicted proteins | sample 714P12024metaG_FD_179906 | JGI IMG/M metagenome (GOLD analysis project Ga0224545, IMG submission 179906) | Peat soil microbial communities from Stordalen Mire, Sweden - 717 P1 20-24 | ecosystem: Environmental > Terrestrial > Soil > Wetlands > Peat | place: Sweden: Norrbotten County, Stordalen... | reverse complement strand
TCTGGTGAGAGTTTAGCGCCCGAAGTGTGCCGCGTTCTTCTCAGTAAAGTGAGCCCACTTCTCCGGCAGGTCATCCTGCGCAAAGATGGCGGAAACCGGGCAGGCCGGAACACATGCGCCGCAGTCGATGCACTCGACCGGGTCGATAAATAACTGATCAGCCTCGGCGTGGCCGTCCTCGTCCTTCTTTGGGTGAATGCAATCGACAGGACAGGCGTCTACACAGGCGGTGTCCTTGGTGCCGATACAGGGTTCTGCAATGATGTATGCCATCTCTGAATTCTCCGGGGAGACAAACTCTCGACGCTGATAGTAGCACAGGACCCCCAAAAGGTGACTCGCCCTTGTGCTCAGGCGTTTTGCCATGCGGGAATCTGAAGAATCATTCCCCGATCCCGACAGCTACGCAGGTCGATAGCGCGTTCAGCCTTGGCGGGCCTTCGCTTCCCTGCGCTGCGCAAACTCCTGCGGCGTCGGGATCGGCGTCAGCTTGCGCCCGGCGAACATATCCCCAAAAAGCCCCACCAGCTCATCATGGATCAGTCCGTTCGATGCCAGCACTTCGCGGCTGTCGAGCTTGAACGCGCCACCGGAAAAGTCGGTCACATGGCCCCCGGCCTCTTCCACCAGCAGGATTCCCGCCGCCGTGTCCCAGGGATTCAAGTTGAACTCCCAGAATGCATCCATCCGCCCCGATGCCACTGAAGCCAGGTCCAGTGCCGCCGAGCCCGCCCGCCGCAGACCATGCGAGCGCAATGTGAACTCGTGATAGAAGTGGACATTTGGACTGTCGTGCCGTTTACGGCTGGGAAACCCTGTTGCCAACAGCGCCTCGGCCAACTCCGGCGTATGCGAAACGTGCATGCGCTTGCCGTTCAACTGCGCACCTTTTCCTCGTTCGGCGGTAAAAAGCTCGTCGCGCATCGGATCGTAAATCACCGCGGCCACCAGCGTCCCATCCTGTCCAGCCTCGAGGCCCGTAGGTCTGTGCTCAAGGCCCATGGAAACACAAAACTGCGGCAGCCCGTGGGCAAAGTTCGTGGTCCCATCCAGCGGGTCAATATACCAGCGATACTCGCCGTCGAGCCGCTCCCGCGTTCCCTCTTCGCCGTAAATCCCGTGCCCAGGAAAAACTCCGCCGAGCCGTTCCTTGATCAGCTTCTCCGCCGTCCGGTCGGCCACTGTGACAATATCTACGCCGCCTTTGTACTCGGTCTCCACGCCCTGGGCCAGGAACTCGCGCAGTCGCGCGCCCGCCTCTTCGGCGATCGCAGAAGCCTTGGGAACCCAGACCAGCTCTGGCGCCGCGGCTTCGCTCAAGAGGCCACCACGGAAGAGACCGGCCTGCGCGACGTTGAGGTTTTCGATTCCGCTCCGTTTCCTGGTGCCACTCGCGGCCCGATCTCAGTCCGCGGCCCGCGCTGCCGCCCGATTTCAGAGATGCTGCGGATCTGATGCTTGTAGATGAACAGGTTTGGCTGACCTTCGCGTGTCAGGCGCAGCATCGCGTCGTCAAAGTATTCAATCCATCCGCGCACGGTCTCGCCATCGCGCAACTTGATGGTGACGACAATCTGACGGTCGCTGAGAGAACGAAGGTAGAGCGCCTCCTGCCCGGTTTCTCCCGGTGGAGGCGTCTTGGAGCGGCGGCGCGAGGACAGTGGAGAAGTCATGTTGCCATTTTAGATGCACCGCGCCGAAAACATCACGCAAGCCCCTCGAGAATACGCCAATTTTTAGATCCACAACAACCGATCAAACGGCGTCATGAACTACTGACCGGCGACTTGCCACAACTCGAGTTTTCGTAGGATTTTCGATCATCGGGAATCATCCGATTCTCGAACCCTACCTCAATCTCTGGGATATGCGGATTGGACAGAATCGTTTGGTAACCGTCGTCTGCGCTAGTTCTCAGAAGGTGTTTCGATGTGGTCGACAATGAGGAATTCGAACGGGGCATTGGTGGGCACCAGCTTAACGCCGACCTAGTTTTTTAGTGCCTGCTGAAAGGTTGGGCCGTCGGCGTCGGGCGGCGGATCGCGCCCAGGGCGTTCGTCAATGAATTCCATCACCCAGTCATAATTGCCGGCAAGTCCGGTTTGGTCCACGACAGGGCGGCCAAGGTTTCCCACGCCGGTAAAGGTACTTACAATCTGGGCCATCGTAATGTTGCGGGCACCTTCATGGCGCAAATAGGGCGCGGACGGACGCGTGTTAACAAATGTCCCGCCGCGAACCGGAAACCCACCGGGCACTGTGGACGGAGGCGCAGATGCCGACCCGGCAGAACTCGACTGCACTTCAATTTCTTTGCCCGCAGGCGCGCGGGGAACGATGCCAGAGCATGCATCGCCGGTGGGGTGTGGACGCAGTTGTGGGCCGAGTTCGCCGGGTTTGACCAGTTCTGCAGCGTAAACGGATACCTCGCGGGTGTCGTAATGGACCTTGAGCTTGAATCGGTCAATGAGGAGCGACTGCACCATCAACCGCATCTGGCCTTTGGTAACTTCGTGGTTGTCAGTTCGCGCTTCGATGCTGAAGCCCTTGCTCAGCGCCCAATCAGGCAGTGTGGCACGGAAAGCATCGCGCTGTCCGGTCGTGGTCTTGAAGGCGAATGATATTAGGCTCACAACCGGCCAGTTCTTCGCTGAGAAGACACCGCCTGTGTTGGTATAGTTGTCCTCCGGACCATAGGCGACATTGACGCTCGAGGGATCATCGGGATTCTTGTGCGGGTGAACGGAGATGACATCAAACTCCTGGTGGCCGCCCGCGGCGACCTGCCAATCGGGAACCTGTTCAAGTTGCGGTGGAGTCGCTTGAGCGATCAGGCGCACGGGCAGGAAGAGCAGAAATACGACGAGGACTGAGACTTGGAGGGAGGCCCAAGGCTCTTTTTCGAGTTGATCAGGGGACTGTGAGGTGTTTGCCGTCATCCTCTGCCTCCTGCTTGCTTCACGGGAGCCCTGAAATCGAAGCTATGCCTTCAGGCCGATCGCAGCAATGCTCTGCAGGAAAATCTTGTGGTCCGAACTTCGTACATTCGGCCTCACTTCCCCTTCCCCGCCGAGTCCACGTAGTAGCCCGCTTTGCTGCGGATGTTGAATGCCTCGGCGGATGCCCGAGGAATGGTCACCTGGACACGATGAAAGCTGCGTCCCGGCTCCTGGTGCTGCGGATAGTAGCCCAGCAGGTATTGCGTGCGCAGGTCATCGCTCACGCGGGCGAAAGCCTTGTTCAGCCCACCGTCGCTGACGTAAAAGCTCTTGCCGCCGGTCTGCTCCGCCAGCGTAATCAGTGCGTGTTCGCCGCCCAGATCGCGCCCGGCGCTGGCCTCGATGGGCACGTCAATGATGCTGTAGATCATGACTTCATTGCGTAGAGCCTCTTCCAGTGCCTGCGCATAAGTGGTGCTCTTGGCCGTGTCGCCGCCGTCTGAGACCAGCACCAACACCTTGCGTCCATCTTTGCCCCCCAGCCCATCAGATCCCAGGTAGATGGCATCGTAAAGCGCCGTCGCGAAATCGCTGCGCAACTGGCTCAGGCCGTGATCGATCAGTGCCACTTTGTTGGTAAACGGCGTAAGCTGCTGCACGTTGGTGGCGAATTGCATCAAGCTCATCTGATCCTGAGAGCGCAAGATTGCGTGAGCAAATCGGTGCGCGGCATCGGCCTCCTCGGCCATGTCCTTGTGCACGCTCCCGCTGGTGTCGATGGCCAGCGTCAGGTTCAACGGCAGTTCCGACTGCCGCTCGAAGACTGAAATCTGCTGCGGCCGACCGTCCTCGGCAACGGCAAAGTCTTCGCGTGTCAGGCCGCCCACGATCGCCCCGTTTTTGTCCGTCACGTTGACAAACACATTCACAAGCTTCACATCCACGTGCAGAGTCGTCTCCTGCGCACAAAGCACAGTTGCGAAAGCACAAGCCATCAAAATCAAGACGGATTTGAAGCCACGCTGCAGATCCAGAGTCTTGATCTGCCTACCGGAGATTCCGCGGCGATTACTCCTCATGCGAAGCCTCCCGAGGCGTTACGGCCAGGTCCGCTGGAAACGGCTCGCCCGCGGCCCACACCGCCCCGTCCACAAATGTTTCTTTCTTCCAGATCGGAACAGTCTTCTTGAGCGTGTCAATCAACCACCGGCATGCTTCGAAAGCCTGCGCCCGGTGTGCGGAAGCCACGACGATCAGCACGCTGGTCTCGCCCACTTCAAGCCGACCCAGGCGGTGAACCATCGTTACCTGGCGCACGCCAAATCGGGCACGAGCCTCAGTGGCCAGCTCCGCCATCTGCCTGTGTGCCATCTCTTCGTAAGCCTCGTAATCCAGGTGGAGGGTCTGCCGCCCGCGCGTGTGGTTGCGCACAATGCCGTCAAAAACCACCACCGCTCCATCCTCACCCTCTTTGGACGCGGCCACCAGCTCTTCGGCATCGATCGGCGAACGCGTCAGCGCTGTCACAATCGCTGCCTGCCCGTCCTGGTCGTCCCGAGGGGTTGCTTGATCGGCCTCGCTGCCCCCTGAGACGGGCGGCAACAATCCGACCTCATCTCCCTCGCGCAGCACATGGGAAGCGGTGGCATACTCGGCATTCACGCTCACGGCGATGCTGTGCAGCACCTCCGTTGGCCGGCTCGCGCCCAGCAGGTCAAGTAAATCCGCCACAGTCGCGCCCTCGCGCAATTCCACCACCGCCGCGGAAGGCTCCAGCCAGTCTTTCAACACACCAAAGGGAAGAACGCGTACCTGCATCATCTGATGAAAGAATACCGCCTGCCGGTTAGACGCAGCGCATGGCATTCAGTCGGGTGGCCGTCCCTGACCCTTCAAGTGCTCCCCGGCTCGCGCTCACACCATTTTGTAGAGGAACCCCGTCGGCGTGCCCCACAGGTTCCGAGCCCGGTCTTCGTAAAAAATGCTGAACTCGATGCCTGCCATGTCGTAGTCGAACAGGGGTACCCGGTCAAAGGTGTAGTCGCCACGGACGGAATACTCGTCGCCACCGCAATCGATCTTCAACGTATCGCCGGTAGAAAGCCACTCAGGATGCGTCAGCAGCATGCAGACAAACGAAAACACGCCCAGACCAAACTCGTTCCCGGCCGTCGCCACGCGGGTGCGGCGCGCAGAAGAGCCGCGATGCAGCATTCCCGCCTGCGCGCCAACTACGAGTAGGTCGTTCCCTTCCTGCTGCTCTCCCAGGAGTTTTTCAGCCAGTTTCGAACGCTCGCTTTGCCGCAGATCGGTAGGCCCCAACCGCCCGACGATGCGATTCTGAAACTTCCTCTTCGTAGCCAGCACACCCAGCACCATTTCAACCGCTTCGTTGCAAGTTGGCGCCAGCGCCTGCCAACGTGGAATGGCGAACCACGCCTCGGCGCCCTCCGGCAGCGACCTGCGTCCCAGCCTCTCCAGGCAGCCACCCAGGCTGGGAAAGTGCTTCTTCAACTCAGTCACCCGGGCCTCGACCGGCCGTACCCGATAGGTGGGCGGATAAACGCGGTTTGAGCCCACTTCTTCATCCTTGTACTTGTCGCTCACTGTGTGGCGATGGATGATCTCCACAACCGCGCTAGCCACCTCACGCTTGAGTTTCTTGTCCCTCTCCAGTGCCGCATGTGCGCTGTGCCGGTCCAGTTGCTCGATGGCGGTCTTGTAAGCCTCCTGGACCGCTTCGCCAAGAAACTCCTGCAGCATCCCGTTCTGTTGTTCGGTCGTGTTGCCAGAAAGCTGCCGCGGAACCAGCAGATGGGAGATCGCATTTGGATTCAGTTGTGAGGTCGCCATGGTCACCGCATTCCGTGCGCTTCCGCGCAATGGTTTCTGCGGTCCTTATCGGCGGAACTCCGAATTACTCCAGTACAGTGCCTCGCCGTCGGTCCTGCTCCAAGACGCGTTTGCACGTAATGCCCATTCGTCGAGAATGCGCGCAGGCGGTCGAGCTGAGAGTCCGCGATCGATTACCCCCCCAACATTCCAGCCGTCCTTGTTGGATTTTGACGCAGAGATGTTGGTGTACGTGATCTGGCTGAAGGTTAGGCTGAACTCCTCTAACTCGTTGGTGCGAGCTTGACTGCTGGAACTCCCATGTCTAGGCGGTTTGAGTTTCCATGTGTATTTCGCAATGCCCGCATCGGTCAGTGCGATCTTGCCAATCAACTTCTCCTTCCCACCACTCCCCGGAGAACTCGCCTCGATGATATTGAATCCAGCGCAGCGATATTCTCTTGATTGCACAGGGCGCTGAACAGCGTCGGCGAGCTGAAGTCCTTTTCCTTGGTAATGCTGATCGGCTTGTGCTCGCGTTTTCCAGTGGATTGGCCGGTGAGCTCTGCAGATGCACCCGCCATTTGAAACACTCCTTGATTCAGGTTGCGCGGAGTGAAGGCAATCAACCCACACTCCATCCCGTGAATCATGGACTTGCCCGGACTCAAGGGCCGCCCTCCTGATGAAAACTGCACGTAAAATGCCATCGGCTACCTCCAATTTTGGATTCCCGTTCCGCTCAGCGGAATTGGCAAATACTAGCATCAGGCCAATAAAAAATGCCACAGCGATCGTGAGATCACGATCGCTGTGGCAATCTCCACCATTCATTGGTAAGCCCCGAGGCTGAGGGAAAAGTTATGCGGTGGCAACGACCGCCGTCTCGGCCTCGGGCAACCTGGTTTCCGGCTGGGCATCGTGACGCGCTTTCAGCAGCGGCAACGCAACTGCCAGCACATCTTCGATACGGCTGGCGTAGTGCACTGCTACACCCGCCATCAGCTCTGGAGTCAGATCCTCTTCCACGTCCTGCCTGTTCTCTGCGGGCAGGATGATGGTTTGCACTCCGGACCGGCGCGCTGCAAGGAACTTCTCCTTGATGCCGCCCACCGGCAGCACGTTGCCGCTCAACGTGATCTCTCCGGTCATTGCTGTCAGCGGACGAACAGGTGTGTCTGTCAGCAGCGAAGCCAGCACCGTGGCCATGGTCACGCCCGCCGAAGGCCCATCCTTGGGAATCGCCCCCGCCGGAACGTGAATATGCAGGTCGATCTCCTTGGTAAAGTCTTCAGCAAGCCCCAGCATAGCGGCATTTGAGCGAACCCAGGTCAGCGCCGCCTGCATGGACTCCTGCATCACCTCACCGATCTGTCCGGTCATGGTAAAGCCACCCTTGCCCTTCATCTTGTTTGCCTCGATGAAAAGAATGTCGCCGCCCGCCGGTGTCCACGCCAACCCGACGGCCACGCCCGGCCGCTTCACGCGCTCCGCGACTTCCGTTTCCACGCGCACCTGGATGCCGCCCAGAAACTCCTTCAACACCTCGCGCACCACCAGCAGCTTCTCGGTCTTGCCTTCAACAACGCGCCGCGCCTGCTTGCGGCAGACGGTTCCCAAAACCTGTTCAAATTTGCGCACGCCCGCTTCCCGCGTGTAGTGGCGAACAAGATAGCGCAGGGAGTCTTCAGGGAACTCGATCTGCTCCGCCGTGATGCCGTTTTCCTTGATCTGGCGCGGAATCAGGTAGTTGAAAGCGATGTGCACTTTCTCCTCTTCGCTGTACCCCTGCAGGAAGATCAGCTCCATCCTGTCCAGCAGCGGCGGCGGCACCGTATCCAGCATGTTCGCCGTGCAGATGAACAGCACCTTCGACAGATCAAACGGCACGTCCAGATAGTTGTCGCGGAACGTGTTGTTCTGCTCCGGGTCCAGGGTCTCCAAAAGCGCAGAGGCTGGATCGCCGCGGAAATCCCTCCCCAGCTTGTCGATCTCGTCCAGCATGATCACCGGGTCATTCACTTCAGCCCGGCGAATGCTCTGGATGATCTGCCCAGGCAAGGCGCCAATATAAGTCCGGCGATGACCGCGAATTTCGGCCTCGTCGTGCATGCCGCCCAGGGAGATGCGCTGGAACTTCCTGCCCAGGGAACGCGCGATCGACCGGCCCAGGCTCGTCTTGCCCACCCCTGGAGCACCCACAAAGCACAGGATCGGCCCCTTCATGTCCGGCTTCAGTTCCAGGACGCTGAGGTAATCCAGAATCCTGTCCTTCACTTTCTTCAGCTCATAGTGATCCTCATCCAGGATCCCCTTGGCAAGGTTGATATCGATCTTTGCTCCGGAGCTCTTGGCCCACGGCAGCAGCGCCAGCCACTCAATGTAGTTGCGCGTCAATGAGTAATCGGCGGCCATCGGAGACATCCGCGACAGACGCGTCAGCTCCTTTAGAGCCTCCTTCTTCACGTCTTCCGGCATGCCGGCGGCTTCAATCTTCTGGCGCAGCTCATCGGTCTCGCGCTGACTCTCATCCTGCTCGCCCAACTCCTTCTGGATGGCTTTCATCTGCTCGCGCAGATAATAGTCCCGCTGCGACTGCTGCACCTGGTCCTGAACTTCGGACTGGATCTTCGTGCGCAGTTGTTGCACCTCGATTTCCTTGGCCAGGTGCTTGTTCACCTGCTCCAGGCGGTCCACGATCCCAGGCGTTTCAAGCAGCTGCTGCTTGTCGTCGGTAGTCAAAAATGGCAGCGAGGAGGCAACGAAATCCACCAACCGGCTCGGCTCTTCAATATTGGCGGCAATCGTTCTCAGCTCGTCCGAGAGCGTCTGCGACTCGGAAACGATTTGCTGGAACTGGTCGATCACGTTGCGCACCAGCGCCTCGACCTCGGAAGTCGACGCCGGAGCAGATTCCTCAAGAGTCTCGACCTCGGCAACCATGAAGGGCTCTGTGTGGGAATAGCGCACCAGCCGCACCCGCTCCACACCCTCTGTAAACACAAACCTGCTCTGGTTGGGCATGCGCACTACTTTGTGCACCGTCGCCAGCGTCCCAACTGCATGCAAATCATCGGGTTTGGGGGAATCCAGGCGCGGATCAAGCTGGGCCGTAACGACGATTGTGCGCTCCTCACCCAGCGACTCAATCAGCTGGATGGAGCTCTCCCGGCCTACAGTCAGTGGCAGAACCGCGTGGGGGAACAGAACCGTGTCTCGGACCGGCAAAACCGGGATCCTGCGCACTCCCGGCTGGCTCTTTCCCGATTCGTTTTTGGCCGTCGATGGATTTTGGGGTAGGTTCGACATTGAGTGCCCTCGTATCAACTTTTCTTAATTAGACAACGCAGACTTTGAAAAGTTTCAGGAATCTATTCCGGCTCCGGGCGATTCCGCTCCCATTCCCGCTTTCTCCCGCGGATGCCTCTCCACGCCAATGGAGATACGAGCAGGCTTTCGGCTGGGTTCCCCGCCCTGGGAATCAAGCCAAACCCGAACCCACTGACACACTCACAACCACCTTACGGACTTGCCGCCTGTTCCCTGCTTGGATGCACAATCGCTCGAAAGGTGTATCGGCCAAAGCCGCTGGAATGTGAACAACCCGGGACCGGTTCAGCCCTGATCGGTCGCGCCTTCTTCCTGTTTGATCGCCGATTCGATCTGCTCCCACAGTTTGTCCGGCGGTTCGACGGTCGGAAACAACTGGCGGGCCGCCTCCGCAATCGTCTCCAGGTCGGCCAGCAAGGCACGGCAAAGCTCGCAATCTTGGAGATGCGGATGCTCGGTGATCTCCTCGCCAGAACCGATAAGTTCCGGCAACTGGGCCTGGAATTCTGCACAGGTCAAATTGTTGGCGTTGTTGGCGTATTTCGTCATCGCCGAGCCTCCTGCCTCGCATGATTTTGCAAGGCTTCGCGGAGCTTGAGCCGCGCCTTGTGCAACTGAGACTTGCTGTTCCCCACCGAACACTCCAGCATCAAGGCAATCTCATTGTGTTCGTACCCTTCAATATCATGCAACACGAAGATGAGCCGGTAGCCTGCCGGCAAGTCGTCGATCGCCCTCTCAAGGGCCAGCCGGTCGATGGCGCCTGCCTGTGCCAGGTCACGGGAGCCAAAGCTCCGTCCGGGCCGGTCGTCAGGAGCCGGTTCCATGGCTTCGTCCAATGAAATCACCTGCAGACCCTTCTTCCGCAAGCGCATCAGTACAACATTAATTGCCAGTCGGTGCAGCCATGTTGAAAAAGCCGAGTCGCCTCGGAACGTCGCGATCTTGCGGTGGAGCTGAAGAAATGCTTCCTGGGTCAGGTCTTCAGCTTCCGCAACATTGTCCACCATGCGCAAACATAGCGAGTAGATTCGCCTCTTGTGGAGCGAATAAAGTTGGGCAAACGCTTGATGGTCCCCGGCCTGGGCGCGAACCAGCGCGTCTGCATCGACGTTATTGGGTAAAGCCGCACCCGCACTTGGTGTCGAGTCGGGTGCAGGCGACACAGGAGGAGGAACTGCAGTAGCAGCCTGGCGAGACCGATCGAGCGCAGTCGAGTCCAACGGCTGCAAAGCGGGATCAGGCATTTGGGTCTGTGACCTTGAACGGGGCATGGGCTTCCTTCTCAGAGGGGGAATTAACCTACTAACGGGTGGCTGCTGCACCCGCCATCAATCCCCGCTAGTATAGTCGATCCTGAAAAAGTCCTTTTCAGGCATATTGATATAGAGACTGGCCGGCTCGGGAACCTTTTCTGGACTGAAGCCCCCACTCTATGTTCAGCAGACAGCCCAGAAAAATGCGCAAAAAAGCTCCAAGGAGCTTCTGGAAGTTCATCGCGGCGGCAGCCAGGATGGCGTTGATCGCATTTCCGGCAGTACCCTTGAGCCGATTGCGTTCCAACCGATGTTCACTCTTCAGATGTCCGATGCTGGGTTCGACTGCGGCCCGGCGTTTCATCCATCGCCATAACGCTCGTGGAGTCCTGCCTCTTCTCCGCTTATCCACATGCACCGTAACCGCGCCGTCATAGCCGTGGCCGCGATAGCCCATGTCCACGTGCACTTCGCTTACTTTGTCACCGATCAAGTGATCGACTTGCTTCAACTGCCCGGCCAGCGTGTGGCCATCATAAGGATTGCCAGTGAAGCTCTTGGCGCCAACGAACCAGCCTCCACGACTGCTTACCGCAACACTAACTTTGTTACCAAACTCATACGGCTTGCCTGCCTTGCCCTTGGCGATGCATTGCACTTCAGGCTCGTGAACCGAGTAGATCTTGTTGTTGTCATGCCTCTGCTGTGTGTAGATTTGATGGGCTGTGGCAAGTAACTTCGAAAGTGTGCTGGAGGGCGTCTCAACCTGACGTTCTATCTCACGAACCACGCGTCCCAACTGGGTTTTCAGCTTGCGCGTGCAGGCGCGTGCGCGTTTCATCTGGCGTGCATGGGCATAGCGGCTGGATTGCATCAGCAGGCGGCGGCCAACATGCGCGTAACTCTGCTTGATGCTCACACCCTCTGCCCGCGCGGCCTTGACCAGCCGTTCGCGCATGCGTTGATAAAGTCTGGCATCGGTCGGGAAACGAATCGCCTTGGTCTGCACGGTTGTATCCACGTTGATGCGCTTCAGATCAGCAGGACGAATCACGCGCATCGCCATCCCTGCTTCGATCGTGGCGCGAAGCATCTGCTCTGCTCCGGCATCGCCCAAACGCTTGCGCCAACGCGTCATGCTCGACGGATCAATCGGCATGTGATGTTGAAAATGCCGCATGCCGCTGAAGTGCTGCCAATACGGATTCTCGACCCACGCGGCAACCACGTCTTCATCGCTCAGATCGAGTTGGTACTTCAGGTAGTGCAAGGCCACCATCAGTCGCGTCGAGATACCCGGAGCGCCGTTACTTGGATGATAAGTGCTACCCAGTGTTTCCTCGAACGACGACCAGTCGATGCAAAGACCGAGGCGAGCCAGTGGATGGCTCATGTTGATCAACTGCTCCAAATCGATCTGAAACAACTCCCGCTGTGGCTGCTCAGGTTCCCGTTTGGGCCGCATTGTTTTTCCCCAGTTTCCAGGCCATTTGCTACGCCTTCAGGGAAATTCTAGAGCACCAAACACCGCTTTTCATCTGGATTTATAACGGTTTTGTTGGCTTTTCAGGATCGACTAGTATAAGGTTACAGCGTTTGAAATGGCAGCGATTCAACGTGCAACAGCTTCAACAATGTCCTGCATCCTTCTTGTAGCAAATGGTTAGATGCGGTACTTGCACGCCGCAGAGCCAGGTTTTCCGCATTCTTTGGGAGAGAGATGATCTTCAGGACAAAGCCGGCAGCGATCCTTCGCGAGATTTCGCTTGCATCCGTCCTTGTCTTAGGAATTTCAGGCGGAATCCAGGCCTGGGCCCAGGTCGATGCCCCGAACCAGGCTGCATCCGCTCCCAGCCAGCTTGCCGCGCCAGCTGCCGTAGCAACCCAGGCGCCCATGACTGCCCCTCCAGATTCCTTGAACAAATGGGTGGGCTTGCCGGTGCGCAAACTTTCTTTTGAAGGGGTTGCCGCCACCCGCCTTGATCCGCTGTCCAGCAAGCTCGCCCAGGCGGAGGGAAAACCGCTGGACCCGGAGGACCTGCGCAAGAGCCTGCGTCAGCTCTACGCCACCGGCCTGTTTGAAACCATCGAGGTCGAAGGATCTTCGTTTCAAGATGGAGTGGCTCTCGTCTTCCGCGGAACGCCGCGTACCTTCCTTGGAACTGTCACCGTCTATGGTCTCAAAGGCGCCACTCTGAATACCCAGCTTCAGCGCGCAAGCCAGCTCGAGCCCGGCGCTCGCTTCAGCCAGGCAAAGATGACCCAGGCTCTGGAGCAAATGCGCCAAACGCTGGACGATAATGGTTTCCACGAACCGGTCATCCACCAAGCCCTTACGCCGCATCCCCAAGAACAGTTGGTGGACATTGCATTTCAAGTGGATTCAGGCCCGCAAGCCCGCATCGGAACCATCGAACTTTCCGGCGACTCTGGAATGAGCGCCGACGAATTCCGTCGTCACGCTCATTTGAAAACCGGCTCGCACGTCGATCACGACACCGTCAATCGAGCCCTGTCCGGCGTCCTGAAGTACTACCGCGGCCAGGAACGCCTCGAAGCTGAAATCAAGCTCGAGTCCCAGCACTACGATCCAGCTGCCAGAAAAACAGAATTTCGCTTTTCCGCCAACCGGGGACCGCTGGTCAAAGTCCTGGTCGAGGGTGCCAGTATGAGCCCATGGCACATCAAGCACGTGATTCCCATCTATGAGGAAGGCACCGTGGACGACGATCTGTTGAATGAAGGCAATCGCCGCCTGCGCGACTACTACCAGCGCCAGGGGTTCTTCGATGTCAAGGTGGATCACGTGTTGCAATCAACCAGCGCAGAGAAGCTTGCGATCCTCTACAAAGTGCGATTGGGATCTCGTCGACGCCTCGATAAAGTATCTGTCGTCGGAAACCACTACTTCGATTCCGCCACCCTCAAAGAGCTTCTAAGCGCCCACGCCGCTGATGCGATCGACCGCCATGGCGCCTACAGCCAGGCCCTGGTTGCCGCCGACGTCAACGCTTTGCAGGCCGTCTATCAGAACAACGGTTTCTCCAAAGTCAAGGTCACCCCCGAAACCAGCACCCCGGAAACCGCCACCGCAGATCCTGGCGCGCCTTCGCCTGATGCAGTTGCTTCTGCAGGTAGGGACAAGACCGCCCCGCTCACCCTCGTCTATCGCATTGAAGAGGGCCAGCAACAGCGCGTAGGAACGGTTGACATTGAAGGCACCGAGGAGGTGAATACAAAACGGCTTTCCCAGCTCCTCAACACAACAGCCGGACAACTCATTTCTCCGCAAAATCTGGCCATGGATCGCGACGCACTGCTCACCGACTACATGAGTCGAGGCTTTCGCAAGGTTTCGGTTGACGTATCTGAGAAGGCTGAAACTGCCGATCCCAACAAACTTGATGTCGTCTTCCACATCACCGAAGGACAACAGGTATTTGTGCGCAATGTCTTGCTCACCGGGCTGCACTACACACGCCCGGATACCGTCGCACGCGCCATCAAGCTGCACCCCGGCGACCCGCTCAACGAAGACGCTCTCCTTGAAACGCAGCGCAATCTTTACGATTTCGCCCTCTTCAACGAGGTCGACACCGCGGTTGAGAATCCAACCGGCGACGAAACCAAGAAGACAGTCCTGCTGCAGGGTGTGGAGGCCAAGCGATGGGCATTGACGTATGGTTTCGGATTTGAGGCGCAGACCGGAACTCCGCTCTACAACTGTGGGGGAATCATCGCCAGCGGCGCCATCTGCAACCCCAACGGCAAAACCGGTGTGAGCCCGCGCGTGCTCGCCGACATCACCCGCAACAACCTATTCGGCCGCGAGCAATCGGCCTCCCTGCAGGCAACATATGGTTTGCTCGAACAAAAGATCAACCTGCTCTTCCAAGACCCGCATTTTGAAGGAAACCGGAACATCGGGCTCGCTCTATCTGGCGGCTATGCCAACAGCCTGGATGTAACCACCTATGTAGCTTCAAAGCTGGAAGGCGGCATGCGCTTCACGTAGCACTTCAACTCACCCAACCGCTTCTTTTCCAAAGCCAACACCTTTGTGTACGAGTTGGACTTCCGCCGGGTGAAGGTGCAGGCAAACAGCCTTCAGGTCTTCCCGCAGGAGATTTCGTTACTATCAACGGCGGTGCGAGTGGCCGGCCCGGCGCTTACGTGGATTCGCGATACCCGCGATTCGCCCATGGACGCGCACCGCGGCACCTACACCGCCTTCCAGGAATTCCTATCTGACAAAATCTTTGGCGCACAAGCCGGATTCAATCGCCTCGACATTTCGAATTCGAGCTACTACACCTTCGGCAAAGCCCGCTACGTGCTGGCCCGCAATACCCGCTACGGTCAGGAGCGGGCCTTCGGCACACCCCCGGAAGAGCTGATTCCACTCCCAGAGCGTCTTTATGCTGGAGGGGCCACTTCGCTGCGAGGATTTTCAATCAATGCGGCAGGTCCCCGCGACCCGCAGACCGGCTACCCCATCGGCGGAGCGGGCGCGCTCATCAACAGCACTGAATTGCGCCTGCCGCCACCTACGCTGCCCTGGTTCGCCAACACACTAAGCTTTGTTATCTTCGAGGATATGGGCAACATCTTCACCAATGCATCCGACGCTTGGGCCAGCGCCCTACGGGTTCACCAGCCAGACCGTGACACCTGCAAAATCATCCCGGCGACCAGCGTCAATGTTCCCCCACCGTCCGGCCCGCTTACCTCAACAGGACAGCAGGGGCAGTGCAGCTTCAATTACTTCTCCCATGCGATTGGCACAGGTTTGCGCTACCATACTCCGGCAGGCCCCATCCGCCTCGACTTCAGCTATAACCTGAATACCTCGATCTATCCGGTGATTTACAACTACTCAAATCCAAGCGCCCCGACGACTGTGGGCGAAGCCAACCACTTCAACTTCTTTTTCAGCCTGGGACAAACGTTCTGATGACCGGCGAGCCTTCAATTCGAAGCAAGACGCTGCCTGTTCCATGCTGGAAGGTAAGCTCCCTTACCTTCCTTGCTGCGGGCCTGGTGCTGGCCGGACCAATCATTGCTTTTGCGCAGACACCTGAGCCCTCGTCACCGGTCGTGCTCGACCGCGTGGTCGCGGTCGTCAACAACCACGCCATTTTGGCCAGCGATATCGACGACGAAATTCGGCTCTCGGTTCTTGACCCCGCCATAGTTGGCCAGCCTGTTCTCTCCCGTCAGCGTGCCCTTCAACAGTTGATTGGCCGCACTCTCATTCAGCAGCAGATTCGCGAAGAGGACCTGGAAACCACAGACCCGTCCCAGGCTGAAGTCGACGCCCGTCTGATGGAACTCCGCAAAGAACTCCCTGCCTGCGTCCACCAGTTCTGCATTGCGGATGCTGGATGGAGTGCTTTCCTTGCAGCTCACGGACTCACGCTTGAACGAGTGCAGTCCTACATGCGCTTCCGCGTCGAGATCCTGCGCTTCATTGAAGAGCGCTTCCGCCAGGGGATTCAAATCTCCACGCAGGATATCGCGGCTTATTACCACGACACGCTGCTGCCCCAGTACGCCAAGGGCGAAACGATTCCCCCACCGGATAAAGTGGCGCCGCGCATTCAGGAGATTCTCCTCCAGCAAAAGGTAAACGTTCTGTTCGACGGCTGGCTTGAGAACCTGCGCAAACAAGGGGAGATTGAGGTGCTCGACCCGACCCTCGAATTCCCTGCATCTCAGATTAGTCCCCAGGCCAGTTCACAAGCCGGCTTTGAAAGCGAATCTGGCGATTCAACTACCAATCCTTCAGGCGCCAGAGGAAGCAAATGACAGAGCCAGAGATTTCGCTTCCCGATCCCGACGAACCCATTCAGACTCCCAAGCGGAGGCGCTTGCGCCGTTTTTTCCTGCGCCATGTCCCTCTCACCCTCGCCGGTGGGGCAGTTCTCATCGTGATTGCCACGGTCGGCTTTTACTTCTGGGCCAGTTCATCCCAGGCCGAAGCGCTCGTCCGCAAGAGGCTGATAGCACTGATTGAGCAATCAACCGGCGGGCGCGCTGAAATCGCAACCTTCCACTGGCGTTTGCTCGATCTTCAAGCCGAGGCTGGTGGTTTGGTCGTTCATGGTCTTGAGGCCCCGGAAGAAGCGCCCTACGCCCAAGTGGAGAGCCTGCGCGTCCACGTAAGCATCCTCGGCCTGTTGAGCCAGCGCATTCTCTTGCGCGACGTTACGATTGTCCGTCCCGCCT
>Ga0224545_1000107_pt1 | contig 16899 bp, 11 predicted proteins | sample 714P12024metaG_FD_179906 | JGI IMG/M metagenome (GOLD analysis project Ga0224545, IMG submission 179906) | Peat soil microbial communities from Stordalen Mire, Sweden - 717 P1 20-24 | ecosystem: Environmental > Terrestrial > Soil > Wetlands > Peat | place: Sweden: Norrbotten County, Stordalen... | reverse complement strand
GTTAAACAAGTCATTGAGCCGATTCTGGATCCCGTGTTTCTGGCAGACTCCTATGGCTACAGACCGAGAAAATCGGCACTCGACGCTGTAGGGGTTACGCGAGAGCGATGCTGGAAGTACGACTGGGTGCTAGAGTTCGACATCAAGGGCCTGTTTGACAACATTGACCATGAGCTTTTGCTACGAGCCATTCGGAAACATGTAACGTGTAAGTGGGCGCTGCTGTACATCGAAAGATGGCTCAAGGCGCCGATGATGCAGGAAGATGGAACCAGAATGGAGCGCGACTGCGGTACACCTCAGGGTGGCGTGGTTAGCCCAATTTTGAGTAACATTTTTCTGCACTACGCGTTCGATCTCTGGATGGATCGGACACACCCGGACCTCCCGTGGTGTCGGTATGCGGACGATGGATTGGTGCACTGCCGAAACGAGCAAGAAGCACAGGCGCTCAAGTCTGAGCTTCAGGCTCGCCTGGCGGCGTGCCGCCTGGAGATGCATCCCACGAAAACCAAAATCGTCTACTGCAAAGACAAGAAGCGCAAAGGCACGTATCCGAACGTCAAATTTGACTTTCTTGGGTACTGCTTTCGGCCTCGTCTGGTGAGACGTTTCCGAGATAACTCGCTTTTCTGCGGATTTAATCCCGCAGTTAGCTCCTCGGCGATGAAAGCCATGCGGTCGACGGTTCGGGAATTGAAACTTCGCCATCAAACACAGTTGTCTTTGCAGGCCATTGCCCGGCAGCTCAATCCACTCCTGCGGGGTTGGATCGAGTACTACGGGCGATACGCCCCATCGGCGCTGTACCCCTTGCTGCGGCACGTCAATCAGACGTTGGTCGCCTGGGCGATGCGAAAGTTCAAGCGCTTTAAATCCCATAAGGTCCGGGCGAGCCAGTTCCTACAAAGGCTTGCCCAGGAACAAAGGGCACTCTTCGTACACTGGGATATCGGTATGACCGGAGTGTTTGCTTGATGGGAGCCGGATGCGCCGAGAGGTTCATGTCCGGTTCTGCGAGAGGCTCGCGGTGAGATTCCGTGGGCCTACTCTCCCGCATAGCTGCGGGAAAACCCGGAAGGGTCACTTCACGGTGCTGCGACAGACGATGCGGCAGAGGTGGCAAGCCAAGCTGCGAGCACTGAAAGAGGAACTGCGGCGACGCCGGCACACGCCCATTCGGGAACAAGGAGCATATTTGCGCTCGGTCCTGCTGGGTCACTTCCGCTACTACGGGGTGCCTATGAACGGATCCGCGCCGGGAGCCTTTCGCACGGCCGTGGGCTATCTGTGGCGTACGGTCTTGCGCCGTCGCAGCCAAGGCAACCACCTGCCGTGGCGCCGCATGCGACGCTACACCAAGCGCTGGCTCCCTACTCCTCACGTTTGTCATCCGTACCCTCTCGTACGTCTCGGCGTTCTTACCCAAGGTGGGATCCGGATGCGCTAACTCCGCTCGTCCGGATCTGTGGAGGGGGACGTGAGTAATCACGGTCCCTACTCCGACTTGCGGGACGCTCGACAGACGGATGGGCTTGGGCCGATCCTGTTGGAGGTTGCGCACAGCACTATAAAACAGCCACCAAGTCTCCATGGAAGAATGTGATGAAGTGACGCATAGCGACGTTAACTGTCATAGCTTCTGGTGTGAACAGGATAGCCACGGCGGTGCTGTCGCCCTACAATGCGCCGATGATGCGCGGCGCCATCTTCAGGCGCTTGGCGATCTCCGCGTTGTCGCGGGTGGAAGGCGACGCGGCCCCACCGGAGTTGGAGAGATGTATCTGCCGTGTAGAGCTACGGCTCATCTGCCAATTGACAGTTGTTACCGTAAGTAAACGAGTGAAGCACCAGTCCTGATCCTTCGGGCTGCAGAGAAATGAGGTGCGCGCTGAAAGCAGGACTTCGCACCAGATAGTACATGCGGGAGTCGGTTACCTCAACGTAGGCACCCTTGTCGTCGAACCGAACATCCACTCCGGCGCTTTCCTTTGGAAGAGCGATTCCATTCTGAAACAGGCTTACCCGGACATGTTTGGCCCCGTTGAGGCTGAGGACGGCGTAAAGCGACCGCGCGTGATAGCGCACTTCGGCTCCGGCACCGTGGCCCTCTGAAACGACGCCATCGTGTTCGACGCGCCAGCGCCCCACCAGCATGACTCCGCCATCGGGCGGCGAGTGAGGAGGCAGGAAATCGGCGACATCGTCCGTGCGATGACCATTCAGGTTCACGACCGCACCACGCCCGTAGATCTCGCCGATATATGTCTCCTGCGTCGGGATGCCACACTCTGCTTTAAGTTCGTTCTCCTCGGGATCAAGTTCGACTTTCATCACCTCAGGGCGGTCAACGGCGAGCAGTTCGCGAAGCCTGGTTTCCATTACACGATTATTCCCCTCGCCGAAAACCTTCATGACGATGGAACCTTGCTGATCCACCAGATAACGAGTCGGCCAGCCTTCGACCTCATACGCTTTCCAAGCGGTGCCCTCCTGATCCGCCGCGATGGGCCAAGGCAAAAGAAATCGCTTTGCCGCGGCGCGAACGTTATCGACATCGAACCCGATGTTGAATTCGCCATGGTGAACTCCGATAACATCGAAGCCATACGAGTGATACTTGCCATACCAGTGCTTCACAACGCCAAAGTCGCGAATGCAATTGATGCAGGTGTATTCCCAGAAATCGACAAGAACGACATGACCGCGATACTCCGAGATGTGATGCGTGACCGGGGACCCCTGGTCGATCCACACCGTGCCGGAACCGAAGTCCGGTGCTCGGCGCACTTTCAAGTCAACCTGGGCTAGTGCGGCACTCGCTAGACAAAGCAAAAAGAAGAGCAGAACCCTTGACACAACCGGCAACCTAGTTCGCAAGTCGCGAACCGCCACGGAATATGCCCGGGTTTCCGCTGCTTGGCAAACGGGTGATTTGGTTTCCATCGGAAAAATCGCTATAGCTTAAAATGCCCCGACAGTTAGGTCGAGCCCTCCTGATCCACCTCGAGCTACGCCACCTGTTGCATACTGAGCGTGCGACATCGAAAAGTATCCGAATGTCTCCCTTTTCCGTGCTGCAGTGAAAGAACCCGCCGGAAAGGCGGGCTCTCTCACCGTGGAATCGATGGACGTCGTCCCAAGGCAGTTTAGAACACAAATTTGCCCTCGAGCTGGATAACTCTCGGCGACGCGTCTGCGCCCAACCCCGAACCGTAAATGCTGGTCGGCGTGCTGACGGTTTGGATAATCTGCCCAAACTGCGGACTATCCGCGTTCATGACGGGGAAGTCGAAGTCCGGATGATTGAAGAGATTGAAGAAGCGCGCACCCACGGTGAATTGAGCGCCCTCCCACTTCGGAATGCCGAACCCTTTCTCGATTGCGAAATCGGTATCGAAGTAGCCCGGACCACGGTACTGGTTGCGGATCTGGTTTCCGTAGGTTCCGATTGGATCCGTGAATTGGGGATTGGCGGAACCGGGGCCGAACATGCACGGATTCGGAACACCGGAAATTGAGACAGTCGCCGCCGAAGCGCCGCAAGATGTTGCTCCCGGACCAACACTGGCATTGGCAAAAATGTATTGTTGGTTGCTTTGACCGCCGAAGTTAGTCGCCTGCAAGCTGGTAGTGACGCTCGAACTGTATACAGTGAACGGCAGCCCGGTATGGCTGAAAATGGTGCCAGAGAGCGACCATCCTTTCATCAGAGCATTTGGTCCCCGACTGGTAAGGTGCCGGAAGGCATCGCTCCACACATAGTTCATGGTGAAGTTATGCCGAATGTCGTAGTCGGCATTGCCATAGTTGAACTGCCGGATATTGCTGGGATTCTCCGGGTAAATAACGTCCGCGTACAAGCCGGAGACGTTCAGACCAAACGGAGAGAGGGAGTTGTTGGAGATTTCGTCCAAGGCATGGCTCCAGGTGTAGTTTGCCTGGAACTGGAAGCCGCCCGTGAAGTTGTGGTTCAGTGTCGCAGTTAATCCGTTGTAGTTGGAGTTAGCGATGTTCTGCGCGTTCGAGACCAGCCCGAAGCGGGGGTCTGGCGCAGTCGTGGGAAGGTTTGCGAATGGAGTTGGGCTATAGGCATTCAGCGCGCTGTTGGAGATCTCTTCATGCGATCCGTGGTTCCCCACATACATTGCGCCTAGAGTAGTGTGCCAGCCGAGCGCTTGTTGGACCTCCAGGCTCCATTTGTAATAAATCGGAACCTTCACCGCAGTCGCATTGTAAAAGGAGAAAGCAGTGACCGCCCCTCCGCTTGCGTAGTTCGACTTGAAACTGGCGTCAGACGCTTGCGACATTTGATACAGGGTAGTTGAGGCGCCGGTCTGAGCCGGAGAGATATAACCGCCTACCGATACGAACTGGGGATCGAGCGGTGCGTTTTGCAGGAAGCTGTCAATCGCGCCGGTGGGCAAGGCATCCGCAAACATTCCGATTCCGCCACGTACTACGGTCTTCTGCGATCCTGCCGGCGACCAATCAAAACCAACTTTGGGCTGATACGCGAAAGCAGACACCGAAGGAAAGGCTTGGTTTTCTCCAGACAGAATGGCGGAGTTTACCGGTGCGGTATGGTCGCCAAAAGCGCCGGGAGCAAGTCTTTGGAAGCAGTTAATCTGGCAGACTGGATTGGAGAGATGATCCAGTCGGAGGCTGAGGGTTAGCTTCAAGTCTCGGGTGACGCGAACATCGTCCGCGCCATAAAAACCGACCTGGTAAAGAGCGATCGGTACTTCTGTTCTGGATGGAAAGTTTTGCTGGATTAAGCTGGGCTGAGTTCCCCCAGTGCCTCCGGTTGCGAAGTTACCGAGCGAAAGCGGCACCACCAACGGAGTTACGTAAAGGAAGTTCTGGTCGCTGATGTCGTCGCGATGGAAGTTGATCCCAACTTTGAAGTTGTTCCGTCCCCGCACCCAACTGAAATCATCTACGAACTGATATTGAGTAATGTTTCGTCCCTGCGGAATCACGGTATTGTCAGCATTCAGAGCTGACAAGCTGCCATCGCCAAGAGCAAAGGTCATTGAGCCGGTTGCTGTCCCAGGGATGGAAAGAGCCGCGGCGGCGGCTGCCTGGCTCTGCATGGCGAATCCTGCGCTGTACCAAAGCACGGAAGCCTTGAAATCATTTACCTTGTCGGCGCCGAAGATGTGAGTCTCGCCAATTTGCGACTGCCATTGCGGCTGGTCGCTGATTACGTTAAAGGCTGGATCAATTCCATCCGTGTAAGTGGCCTGCAGGCCGTGCTCTTTCTCTACACGCATGAAGAGCTTGTCGTTGTGCCCAATGTTCATGTCGTACTTGCCTACGTAGAGCCGATCATGGGTGTGGGCCGACAGCGCAGCATTGACGGATACAGCGCAAGGATTGATTGCGCCAAAAGCAATTCCATTCACCAAAGTGGCGTCGTTGCAACCACCCCCGCCCTCTTGTTTTGCGCCAGCCTGCGAAACGCGATTGTAGAGACCGAAAATTGTGTTGTAAAAAGGAACCGACGCCGATAGGCCGAGCGTGTTCAAATTTCCAATCACCGCGGACTGAAAGGCGGGCGTGGGAACGCTCAGGGACTGAGGCGAGGGAATTGCCAACTGCAGACCTTCTACATCAAAAAAGAAAAATGCCTTATCTTTCTTGAGAGGGCCACCAATCGAACCAGCGAACTGGTTCGCGTTCACGAACGGCCGTGGATCGACCTGGCTCCCGGCTAGACCATTGGCCTGATTCCGGAAGTAGTTATTCGCGTTCAAAATGTCGCCGTTCCACCAGTAGATCGCATTTCCGTGGAACGCGTTGCTGCCAGACTTGGTAACGTAGTTTACGTTTGCTCCGGCTAATCCGCCGTAAGCTCCACTGTACCCATTGGCTACAACCGTGCTCTCGGATATGTCATTTAACCCCAGGGTAAGGTTGGTGGCACCGCTATTATTTACGTTGAAGTAAGGATCATTATCGTTGGAGCCATCCAGCGTAAATAGGTTCGAAGTCGCGGGTAGTCCATAAACTTCGAAATTCCCGCCGCCGAACATGGCGCCACCGGCCGTGTTCATTACAGCCCCAGGCGACGTCAAGGCCACTGCTGACAAGTCATTGCCGGGATTGGGCAGCAATTCGACTTGTCTTGCACTAAAGTTGGCGGTCAAGTTTGCGTCTTCTGTTTCAATAGCCGACGCCGCCCCGGTGACTTCAACCGTGGTGGAAGCTCCTCCGAGCGTCAGTTGAAAATTCACAGAAGGGCTCTCGCCCAGAGCTACGGTCACCTTTTTCTCCGTGGTCTGGAAACCCGTAGCGTTGGCAACGACGCTGTAGTTGCCAGGTTTGAGATATGCGAAGTGATAGTAGCCGGTTGAATTCGTCTTGGTGCTGTTCACCGACCCTTCATCTAAGCTCTTAAGCTGAACGGTCGCGTTCGCCACAACAGCTCCAGAAGGATCGGTGATCGTTCCGGCAAGATCACCGGTCGTAATCGTCTGCGCGTTCAACCGAGAAGCGGCTGTGAGCAATATCGAGAGGACCATCGTAGCGATCAATCTGGAGTGCATAAAATCCATCCTTCCGTTTTGGTGATTACATTTCGAAGAACTCGACGGGCAGGCAACTCTTCCGCATTCGTCTTTTCTCCGGCACGGCGCGTTATTTCCGTCACGCCGCCGAACGCTCAAAAGCTGCATTCAAGTGACCATCCAAATGGAATGCTGTTCCCTGAGTTATGGCCAGACAAAGACAACATGCGGTCGTACATTTTTCGACAACGGATAAACATTTAACAAACTAGGTGTAGACGGGGTGTCGTGGGATTGCGTCGGGCACTTCTATCAGAAAAGGAATTTCGTCGGCACCCGATCTACAAAAACACATAGAGAAGTCGGCCTCGGACAGGGCAATTGTTTGAATGTGTTTTGTTGCGCGTTCTCTAAATGGGGGTGAAGTCCGTAAACGTCCACTGTTGTTGGCATCTATCTCCATGGGTGGAGGCATCAACATGGGTTAGGGTTCATGCGCCGACTGCGCTGACTACATCGACTGCTTGAAAGGCAGCGAGAATCAGATGTTTCTCTTGTCTGTTGCGGCTGACGAAACTGGTTAGCACGCCGGTGAAACAGACAAAAAACAGCGTTTGATATCCCAGCGCCGGGGGGTTAAGTGAAGGGGGTAATCGGAGAAATGGCGACACGAAGGGCTACGCTTATGAGCGTGTTAGAGCAGTTACAGACGCTTGCACGCCGCCAGTCTGCGCGAATCGCGGTCAAGGCGATGGGGAGGATCGTTTTCATCCATCCCGCCGAGATCATCGCCATCGAAGCCAAGGGAAACCATGTTCTGCTACACCGCACCGCAAGCTCTCATCTTTTGCGAGAGTCCATCTCTACGATGGAAAACTGGCTCGCTCCGCATGGCTTCGTACGGATTCACCGCTCCGTGCTTGTAACCGCAGCCTTCGTTGAGGAGATTCAGCCGTGGTCCACGGGAGAGTACGTACTGCGCATCAGGGGTGGAAGAGAGTACACGGTCACCAGGATGCACAAACAGAATCTTCACCGGCTCGCAGAATCCTGGATCGGCACTCACGGTTTCTCTCCTACGAAGGTCAACGCGCTGGACCCGAATCGTTGACCTTTGGGTTATGAGCCCAAGAACATTAGTAATTTCAACAACTTACAAGACGCGGGTGGCCCTCGATAAACCTTGTAAGGAGTGCCAGGGAATCCTTATTGGACAGTTAAAGGACAGGCGTCAAGTGGCCGCATTGGCCCGCTCGTTGCGCTCTCCAAGAAGGGAGGCTTGACTGCCGGAGCCGTTAGCCTGAGCCCCTTCCGGTGATCAATGTTGAGCACCTCTTTGCTTATGCTACGGGTGGAGTTTCCGTTCGTGACAGCTCCCTTTCTCGCAGCCAAGTGAAGATCACAGGAGTCACAATCAGCACATGCAGCAGAGAGCTGACCATGCCTCCGAGCACAGGGGTGGCGAGCGGCTTCATCACTTCGGCCCCGGTGCGCGTGGACCACATGATGGGTAACAGGCCCGCAACAACCGTGGATACGGTCATGATTTTGGGACGCAAACGTAACAGGGCACCTTCCATCACCGCTTCACGCAATCCCTGTACGGTGAGCGTGCCCGTTGCGACTCGCTTTCGTTCCACCGCCTCTTCCAAGTAGATCACCATCACGACGCCGGTTTGCACAGCGGTGCCGAAGAGGGCGATGAAGCCGACCCAAACGGCAACGGAGAAGTTGTATCCCAGTAACTTCAGGAGGAAGACTCCGCCGCTCAACGCGAAGGGTACGGCGAGGATCACATGCGAGGCTTCTTTGAAGGAGTTGTAAGTCCTGTACAGCAAAAGGAAGATGATCACGAACACGACAGGGATGACGAGTTCAAGTCGCTTTTTCGCACTGATCTGATTTTCGTACTGCCCGCTCCACTCGATGTAATAGCCGGGCGGCATTTTCACTACACGGGCGACGGCGCGCTGCGCCTCGTTCACGAACCGGCCAACATCACGTCCCCGCACGTTCATCAATACACTCCCGCGAAGGAGTCCGTTCTCGCTGCTGATCATGGAGGGTCCCATCACCACTCCGAGGTCGGCTACTTGTCCCAGAGGAATCTGGGCGCCATTGCTAGCTGTGACCAGCACGTTATTGCGCAGTTCCTCGGGATCTTGGCGGAAATCAGCGGCGTAACGCACGCGCACGGGCAGACGTTGACGGCCGTCAATGGCGGTCGTGAGGTTCTTGCCGCCAATCGCGGTTTCAATCACGTCCTGTACGTCGCCAACGTTGATTCCATAGCGGGCGGCGGCTTCGCGATTTACTTTTATTTCAAGATACGGCGCACCGGTGATGCGCTCGGAATAGAGGTCAGCGACACCAGGAACCGGGCGCAGAGCGCGTTCGATCTCAGTCTCCTTCTGCTCGATGGTCGCGAGATCGTTTCCGAAGACCTTCACTCCCACCTGGGTGCGGATGCCGGTCGAAAGCATGTCGATGCGGTTGCGGATCGGCTGGGTCCATATGTTCGTGACGCCGGGTAGACGCAGCTCCTCATCCAGCCTTTGCAGGATCGTTTCTTTGGTCGTGCCAGCGGGCCATTTGTCTTTGGGCTTGAAATTGATGACCGTCTCAGTCATGTTCACTGGCGCGGGATCAATTGCGCTTTCAGCGCGGCCGATTTTGCCAACAACGCTCTCAACCAGCGGGTCTTGCGCAATGATTTTGTCCTGCCAGCGAAGAATTTCGGTTGCCTTGGTGAGGGAAATGCTGGGGTCGGTAATGGGCATGAACAGGGCGGTCTCCTCATCGAGTGGCGGCATGAACTCGGAGCCGATCGTGGTTGCCAGCCACAGCGCTGAGGCAAAGATTACAACTGCCGCACTCAGCGTCATGATCCTGTGCTTCAAGGCCCAGCGCAGTACCGGTTTGTAAATCATTCGCAGACCGTGCATCACGGGATTTGCGTCTTCACGGTGCAGTCTCCCACGGATCAGGAAGGTGCAAAGCACCGGCACCAAAGTGACCGCGATCAAGGTTGAGCACACCATGGCGAAGGTCTTGGTGAAGGCCAGCGGGTGAAACATCTTGCCTTCCATGCCGGTCAGTGCAAATACTGGGACGAAAGCCAGAATGATGATGGTCATCGCGAAGAAGATTGGCCGGCCTACGAGCTTGGCTGCTTCCAGCGTGATCTGGCCAATCGCTGACTGGTACTCGCCATGTTCTTCGTAGTACTGCTCCGCGTGCCGCAGCACGTTTTCGGTCAGCACAATCCCGGCATCGACCAGCACCCCAATCGCGATTGCGATCCCACCGAGTGACATGATGTTGGACGAGATGTCAGCGTAGTGCATGAACAGGAACGATCCCAAGACCGCTAGGGGCAGCGGCACCGTCACAATGAGGATGCTGCGGAAGTGCCACAGGAAGATTACGTGCGCGAGCGTGACCAGAAGAATCTCTTCGAGGAGCGCCGACTTCAATGTATTCACCGCGTGAAGGATCAAGGTGCTGCGGTCGTAAAAAGGAACGATGTGAACGCCCTTGGGTAACCCTGGCTCCAAGGCCGCGAGTTTCGCTTTGACACCGCTGATGACCTCCTGGGCGTTGGCTCCATTGCGGATGACCACGACGCCGCCCACGACATCCTTGCCGTCCTTGTCGAGAACGCCGCGTCGGAATTCCGGCCCCAAATGAACATTCGCGACATTGCGGATGTAGACAGGTGTGCCTGCCGTGGCGGTGACGACGATGTCCTCAAGGTCCTCCGTCGAGCGAATCAACCCAATTCCCCGGACCGCCATCTCCTGGTCGCTGGCTTCAATGACCTTGGCGCCGACGTTGGTGTTGCTGCGCTGGACACCTTCGATCACCTTGCGCAAGGGGATGTTGTAAGCGCGCAGTTTGATGGGATCAACGTCGATCTGATATTGCCGTACCCAACCGCCGATGCTCGCCACTTCGGCCACGCCGGACACCGAATTCAGCTGGTACTTGATGAACCAGTCCTGCAGGGAGTGTAAGGTCCCGCCGTCGTAGGGTCCCTCGACCGTGTACCAGAAGACCTGGCCCACGCCGGTTGCATCCGGACCCAAAACAGGTACGACTCCCTCGGGCAGGAAACCCGATGCCAAGTTCAAGCGTTCCAAGACTCGCGTGCGAGCAAAATAGGGGTCAATGTTGTCCTGGAAGATGATGTTGATCATCGAGAATCCCAATGCCGAGGACGAACGCACGTCCCTCACTCCGGCCAACCCTTGCAAGTTGACGGTTAGGGGATACGTGATCTGGTCTTCGACTTCCTGCGGGCTGCGGCCTGACCAGTCGGTGTAAACGATCACTTGGTTCTCACTGAGATCGGGGATGGCGTCGATCGGAGTCCTCAGCAGCGCCCAGTAACCCCAGACCGCCAGCAGCGCGTAGACGAGCAGAATGAGGAAGCGGTTCTTCAGCGAAAATTCAATGAGCCGGTTAATCATGATTTCTCCACTTCACCGCGCGTTCTTACTGCGCGTTCAGCCGGGCATGATAGCTGCCCAGAAGTTGTCCGTTGCGGCTGGCGTTCACTTCGACATTCCAGGAGCCCGCCGTCGGGACCTTGATTGTGCCCGCGTAGTTAGAACCCTTCCATGTGAGGTCACTTGCGGCGCGCATCTCGCCCATGCCCATGGCTGGCATCGCCGGCATGATGAGGGTGACCTTTACCTGCACATCAGTCACCGCCTTCTCTGAAGCGTCGAGTACGGTTACGTGCAGCGTCGCATCGGAGTTGCCGCGAGGTGTTTGCGGATCAGAACGGAAGGTGAACTTAATCTGAGGAACGGCGGGCGCTTGTGCCTGACCTTGGTCGGCCTGACCATGATCGAATTCCTTCGATCCGCCAAACATCCCGGTCATACCACCTGTGATACGAGTCTGGGAATCGATCAGGAAACTGCCTTGGCTGACGATACGTTCGCCTTCTTTAAGGCCCGCGAGCACTGGGTAATAATCCGTGCCTGCTGGACCGAGCTGTACTTGCCGTCCTTCGAATTCACCATTGCCCTTGGCCACGTAGACGAACTTACGCATACCTGTATCGAGAACGGCAGAGCGCGGTATGGCTAGAACGTCGTGTCCTGCGGGTGCGGCAAATTTAACTTGCACGAACATGCCGGGACGTAATCGCATGCTGGGGTTCGGAACCTCGATGCGAGCTGAGGCAGTGCGCGTTTGAGGGTTGATAGAGGTATCGAGAAAGCCGACGCACCCGTGCAAGGTAGTCCCAGGGAGTGAGTCGGAAGTGATCTCAACGGACTGGCCAGTGTGCACGGAAGGCAAATCAGGCTGGTAGACATCTGCCTTTACCCAAATCGTGCTTAGGTCGGTAACGGTAAAGAGCACTTCTCCGGCGTTTACGTATTGCCCTTGCGTAACTTTGCGCTCCGTCACAATGCCGCTGACGGTCGAGTAAATGGGAAGTTCGATCTGAGGCTTCGCCGACGATGCGATCTCATCAAGCTGCTGTGTCGTGAGTCCCCAGAGTTCCAGACGGCGACGGCTTGCGTTTACGAGGTCTTCGGCGCCCGACACTGCTAAGGGCTCGGCACCCATGCCAAGGCGCTTTCGGTTCTCAAGCGCAAGTCTGTATTCCTCGGCAGTGGAAAAGACTTCTGGGCTGTAAAGGGACGCAATGGTCTGACCACGGCGCACTTGCTGGCCCGTGAAATCGAGGTAGAGCTTGTCGATGCGGCCACCGATGCGCGCACTGATCGAAGCCAGTTGCGTTTCCGGCTCGTCCACCTTGGCGACGGCCATGAGAGCGCGTTGGAGATTACGTCGCCTGACTTCGACCATTTCGACACCAATGTCGGTCTGCTCCTTCTGGTCGAGTTGAATGCTGGAAACAGAGGCGTTCGCTTGCATTTGTTCTGTGCGCTGAAAGGTGGCTTGTTCGGGCGCTGCTTCGTACTTGACAATCGGCGCTTCCTGAGACTGGCGAGCGCTACGGTCGGGATGCCAAAGGCGCATTGCCGCGTAGGCGACCAAGGCCAACATCAGGCCGAGAGTGAGTCCTGTAACAAGGAATTTCTTTTCATGCTGCGTCATTAGTGCACCTCCGGAGTGATCTGAAGCAGAGAAGCTTGAGGGATGGTTGCATTCGATTCCTGCCCGTCCCGCGTCAAGGGAGTTCCCACGGCGCGTTCGAGATCCGCAATCCGCGATTCCAGTTCAGACGCGGCGCGGTAGTAATCGAGTTCAACTTCGAGAGTCGTGTTCTGACTGTCGAGCAGGTTGAGGAAGTCGGTGCGGTCGGCCTGGTACGCAGCGACGGTCGATTTCAATGTCGCCTGTGCTTGCGGACGGAGCGTCTGGCTATAAAGATCGACGAGGCGCTTGGCAGATTGCGCGCGAATCAGAGCTTCCTGAATTTCCTCGAACACGAGCGCACGCTGGTTGTCGTACTCGGCTTTGTCAGCCGAGAGATCCGCCTGCGCTTCCGCGATCTCTGCGTCGTGACGCCCGCGGTTCAGCCATGGTAGTGTGACGGCGATTTCGGCCATGTACGTGTTGCGATAGCGGGCGCCGTCCGGCATGAGCATGTAACCCGCGCTGAGGTTGTAGTCTGGCGTGTACGCCTTCGGCGCCAGCTTCGTGCGAGCCTCGCCCTGCTCCACACCGGAAGAGGCTACCGCCAGCTCGGCCCGATTCTCTAACGCGCTCTTTTCTAGGTCCAAGAGTGCAGGGAGCTTCTGCGGCGGCGAATATTGGCCCTGGACTTCGAGTGGAGATCCAGGATCCCGTCCCAACAGCGTATTCAGTCGGACGCGCGCGAGACCGCCGTCCTGTTCGAGCATCACGAGGTGCTCGACCAGCTTGGTGAGTGCGATCTGCGCTTTCAGCACGTCCTGCTGCGGAACGCGTCCGACAACATACTTGATCCGCGCCGACTCCGAGGACTGGCGAGCCAGCGCCGCCTGCTCGTCGTGGAGCAGGAGTTCGTCCTGATTGCGGAGTAAGTCGTAGAACGTCTTTCGGACTTGAGCTGTCACATCGCGCTTCTTCGCCTCCAGTTCCGCTTTGACCTGCTCCACTCCCTCCGAAGCGAGTTGTGTGCGCAGTGCCCGCTTGCCCGGACCGGGGAGCGACTGGTTGAACATGAACATGTGCTGCGTCTGGTTCAGGTCCCAGGGCTTGGCGAGCGGTGTGCCCCAGCCGCGGTACATGAACTCGGGGTCGCTCAACGACCCGGCACTCCGCACTCGTGTCTCCGCGATTGCGACACGACGCATAGCCACCCGGATTTCGGGATTGTTGGCCAACGCCGCTGTTTCGAGTTCGGAAAGGCTCATCGGCGGCGTGGACGGCCGAGAGTGCTGATGCTCCTGGGCCAAAAGGCCAGTTACGCCAGACAGGGGATCGACATCGGCGGCTGGCTCGCTGGCAAAACCGCGCGCACCGCTGAAGGCGATCAGCAGACAAACACCTACACGTAGAGCTTTCATTACTCCTCCGTAAACAATTCACAAATAGAGGGATAGGAGGCGTGTCCGAATCAGGCGCACAAAGGGCGCAGCAAGTCGGAGCACAACCTCATCTGGGGAATGAAAGTTGTCTAGATTCTCAGAACGGAATTACAGCCGGGAGATGGTTCTGGGGGTGGGGCATGAAGAAACGAAAGATGACAGCGCACTGTCACCGCGGGCAATGTTGCTAACGAGGCGACCGGTGGTATCACAGCAATCGTGAGGGGACGAACCGGACCGGCAGCCTGCGCCTGGGGAAGAACAGTGTTCGTCGGTCCCTGAGCCTTGCAGCAGGAGTGACTGGCTGGCAGCATGGAGCTTCCGCACTGCTCCGCCATGTGGTGGCAACACTCCCGTTCCGCGGGAGTGATTGTCGCACCTGGACGGACGCACGCCATCGCTGGCGTGATTGCCCATAAAAGGGCGATCGTCAGCAGCGCGAAGGCTCGGGTTCTAGTCACCCTCATAAGTGTACTGCGTTTTCTGACTTCGATGAACAAGGCCTCACTTCAAAGTAATGATGCTAGTCCGACACAGACGACAACCGCTGTGACGGGAATCACAGCCTCAAAACTAAGCTTCAAAGACCTAACTCTCGTCATGAAACCCGGTACTTGGCTCTTGAGGCGGCAAGCATCCGCAGACCGACGAAGCAACCGAGTAATTCCAAGACTGCCAGCAGCACAGCACTTACTTGAAACGGCAATCGCAGTCCTCCGGGTGGCATCCAGAAGACATTGTCCGAGCCGGCGGTGAGGAAATGGGTATAGCCACCGATGACCAGCGCCACGCTGAGAGGCACGACAATCAGCCCCGCGGCCAGGTAGTATCGACCCTTTGCGAATGCGACCAGCCCCGCAACAGGAAGCAGATTAGCCACAACCAGCAGTGCGGCCGCGAACCAGGGAGTAGTGGGCTGAACCTTCAGAAGCAAGAGCAAATGCCAGATAACGACGGCGAAGTGACCAACCACCACGAACGTTGCAACAGGCAACAACTTCCGAAAGAAATCGCTCTCATTGTTTTGCATACGCTCCCTTCATCTGCCGCCAATTGAGATGCCAAAGCATTTCCAAGTCACCTCGTAGCATTTACTCTCGCGTCCCTCCTTCGCTCCTGCATCAAGAGGTTGCCGCCGACTGTACCCGCCTGGCGTACAAGAATAAAGGCACCGATAAAAGCTGCAACACCACAGAAAAGAGAATTAGGGCGGAGAGGGATCTGCTGTACAGGATTCCCATCAGCCAACTACCCAAGAACCAGGCGATTCCGAAACCGGAGTCGAACAGACCGAAAGCCGTGCTGCGCTTGTCGGCAGGGACGACGGGGACGAGAATTGCCTTAAGCAGCGAATCCTGTGCTCCCAATCCGATACCCCACAGCAGCATGCCCAACCGCGCTAGCCAAGTCTTTCTCTAGGAAAACCAATGGAGCGAAAAATGCCGACAGTGCAAAGGCGATCACGATCATTCGGATTCCAAGCGTGTCGTACATTTTTCCGAAGAGGTACGCGCTGACGGCTCCCATGGCCATCGCCGCAGCGTAAAAAATAGGAATGAGCGATGTTGCGACACTGCCGGTTTTTTGAAAGTGATAGGCAATCAAAGAAAAATCAGCAAACCCGGCTGCGACGCACGCTCCTGCACCCATGTATACCCAATATACCCAATAGGGCGTGGAGAAGCCTTTCGTCGGAGCCGACGTGACCGTCTCCAGCTTGTGGGGATGGGGAAAAAGAAAGTAAGCAGCAATCACCATTGCGATCGTCACCAGTGCCGGAGCGAGCAGAACCGTGTAACCAGCTCGATAGCTGTGCCCCAAAAACAGAGTGAGAGCAATAATGAGCGGGCCAACGGTAGCGCCAATCTGGTCCAGCGATTCGACCAATCCGAAAGTCTTGCCGCTGCCAACCTGTTTGCTGGCGAACGACAGCATCGCTTCTGTCGAAGGTTTCCTAATTGCCCGACCGGTTCGCTCTGTGACCATCAGGGCTGCAGCAATCGGCCAGTTCCCCGTTAGGGCAAGGGCCGGCACCGCCAGCATGTTGATGATGTACCCGGATATCGTCATCAACCAATACCTGCCGGTTCGGTCGCTGATGAATCCAGTAATCGAACGAAAGCCGTAACCGATTAGCTCGCCCAGACCCGCGGTGAAACCAACAACCGCAGCACTCGCTCCGAGCATCTGCAAGTACGCGCCATTGACGCTTCGCGCTCCCTCATACGTCATGTCGGCAAAGAGATTCACGATTCCCAGGATGAGGACGAACTTGAGAGCTTTAGAAGAGGTCAAGGACTCTTGCTTCATAGATCACACGTAATCGAAAAGGGTCATGAAACCGAAGTCCATGTGCAGCTGCTGGTGACAGTGGAATAGCGTCAGCCCTGGGTTGTTCGCGACGAAGCCGATTTCGGCCTCCTGGTAGCCACCCAGCATGACCACATCTTTGAGAATTCCTGATGTGGACTTTCCAGCGATCTTTGTGAGTTCGAAGCTGTGGCGGTGCAGATGGATTGGATGGATGTCGTCACTGGCATTTCGCATGCGGATGCGATACCGCTTGCCTTCTTTCAAATGAAACGAGGCGGGAACCGTCTCATTGCTCATCGGATAAGCCACGCCGTTGATCGTCCACCGGTTGAAGCCGTCGTCGGCGGCATTGTCCTTGGCAAAGATCATCTGGAAGGTTTCGTCTGGTGGATCAGCGCTTGGACCGGGTTTCGCAAAGAGCCCGTAGTTCCAGCGATACGACGGGGGCGCAAACCATTCCGCTTTGCCCTTGGCTCCTGCGTATTCGACGACAATTCCCATGCCGTGCTGACGATCATCATCCGCCAGATCGCCCATGATCCAGACTCCGGGATGCTTCATCTCAACAATGGCAG
>Ga0224545_1000105_pt1 | contig 17086 bp, 10 predicted proteins | sample 714P12024metaG_FD_179906 | JGI IMG/M metagenome (GOLD analysis project Ga0224545, IMG submission 179906) | Peat soil microbial communities from Stordalen Mire, Sweden - 717 P1 20-24 | ecosystem: Environmental > Terrestrial > Soil > Wetlands > Peat | place: Sweden: Norrbotten County, Stordalen... | reverse complement strand
GCAGGTTCGGATGGCTAAGGCGATCGGGATCACACAGGACAATGTCTCGCGCCTTGAAAAGCGCAGCGACCTGTTACTCTCCACGCTGCGGAAAACCATCAAGGCGATGGGCGGGAAGCTGTCGCTTGTGGCTGAATTCCCCGACCGCGCGCCGGTTGTTCTGTCCGGCATTGCCGAGGACGATCTGGGGCCTAAGCCCATAGGCCGAAAAGACCGCGCACGCTTAGCGGGTGACCGTCCGGGACTTACGCGAGCCATTGAGGACACCTCAAGAAAGGGAAATTTACGTACGCTAACTAAGGACCAGGGGGACAACTGCGCGTACGCGCAGTAATGCCGGGTTCGATCTCGGGCCGGACACTACTTTAGACCACCATTTTGTTTGGATTCGGAGGATGGATTGACCTCTCCCCGCATCGACACGCCGCGCCCATGCCTCCTCGAAATTCACACCATCGATGCTGGGGAGAATATCGACCGCGACCGGCTCCCGCCCAAAGCGGATGAATTTTTGGGGATCCGCAAGGTCGTCAACGGTAATGTCGGTGAGGGGAGCACCGAAGCTGGCCAGCGCCGCATAGGTCGCCTTCGCGTTCTCCGGGTCCGCCTGGATGAACAAATCGAGGTCTTTGGTCGCGCGGGGCTGCGCGTGAAACGAAACCGCGTAGCCGTCGACCACGAGATATTTAACGCTGTGGGCGTTGAAGACAGACAAGAGTTTTTTGAAGTCGTCGAACCTCGCGGGCCGGTTCCTTCATGGCGTCAAGCGGAAAGGGTAAGCTCTGCAACCGCACTCATCCGCTCCTGGACTGGGCGACTCTGCCAGTACCTGTATTCGTCGGCCTTCATTGCCTCGCGGCTGTCGTTATACGCGGATGCTCTTGTCCATACCCGTTTGTAGCATTCGGCGGGGCGCTTTTCAATGACTAATGAAGTCGGATGGTGCGAACGCGCCCGCGCTCAAACGCCGGATTCGATCTCTGGATCGGGGCAGGGAAGGCGGCGCGGATAGTAGGACATAAAGGACGTTATGGGTGGCCTCCCCGTCCCCCGCTCTGCTCCCCTTCCACTATGCAGATCACCGTTCAACTTCCCGACGACCTGGCTCAGCATCCCAATCCGGGCGCGAGGCCTTAGTCCATTATTCACCTCGAAACGAGAAATTTGTTCTCGTTGGATTGGTTAAGCAGCGGTCTTGAGGCCGACTGCGGATAAGAGAGCGTCGAGATCGTCGGTTAGCCGTTGAGAGAGGCGGTCAAGTTGACAACGTTTGTCCTGGGCGAGGTTGCGATCGCCGGAGAAAGGCTTGAGGAGACCAGCGGTGAGCCGAGCATAGATGCGCTCGAATAGCTTCAGGAAGAGGACACAGATGGAATAGCCCTTGTGGGCGAGACGGTAGCGACGCGAGTGGGGCAGTTTTTCGAGCAGACCTTTAGCGCGCAGTTTGGTGGCAAGGAATACGAGGCCCCCGGTCACCACAAGCTCGAAGCCTTCGTCGATGAGTACATCAAGGTGGCAGGAATCGCGAGCGATAAAGAGGGGCCGCTGTTCCGCACGACCGGCCGATCGACCGGCACGCCGCACCGCATGACGCCAAATTCCGAATCCAGTATCAGTCTGGGAAAGAAAGAGACGGAGCCGCCGCGTACTTCATAAAAAAGGCACAGCCGGAGCCGTGCCTCAAGAAAATCCGTGTCGATCCGAGTTCATCCGTGGCCAAGTCTTAGTCCCGAACTCCATCCATGAACGCCCGCAATTTGCGCGAGCGCGACGGATGCCGCAGCTTGCGCAGCGCCTTGGCTTCGATCTGACGAATGCGTTCGCGGGTGACCGCAAACGACTGCCCGACCTCTTCCAAGGTGTGCTCGCTGCCATCTTCAAGTCCGAAGCGCATCTTGATCACTTTTTCCTCGCGCGGGGTCAACGTGCGCAGGACCTGTCCTGTCTGGTCCTTGAGGTTCACGTTGATCACGGCTTCGGCCGGCGAGACTACGGCGCGGTCTTCGATGAAGTCGCCCAGATGCGAATCTTCCTCTTCGCCAATCGGCGTTTCGAGAGAGATGGGCTCCTGCGCGATCTTCAGTACCTTGCGTACTTTCGCCACCGGAATATCCATGCGCTTGGCGATCTCCTCGCTCGTAGGCTCGCGTCCCAGTTCCTGCACCAGCTGCCGCGAGGTACGGATCAGCTTGTTGATCGTTTCGATCATGTGCACCGGGATGCGAATCGTACGCGCCTGATCAGCAATGGCACGAGTAATCGCCTGCCGAATCCACCACGTGGCATACGTGGAAAACTTGTAGCCGCGGCGGTACTCGAACTTGTCGACGGCCTTCATCAGACCGATGTTGCCCTCCTGAATCAGGTCGAGAAATTGCAGGCCGCGGTTGGTGTATTTCTTGGCGATCGAAACCACCAGACGAAGATTGGCCTCAATCAGTTCGCGCTTGGCCTGCTCCGCGTCCATGTCGCCCTGGATAATCTCGCGCTGCGTGCGCTTGATCTCCTGGAACAACAGGCCGGCTTCAACCTCGAGCTTTTCGATCTCGCTTCTTACCGCTCGTGCCTGCCGTCGATATTCTTTTTTTTGTTCCTCGCTGCGCGTAGCGTCGGCTTTACGCTCCAGATTTTGCGCCTGCCGGTCGAGTGAGCGCATGCTGTCCACGGTTTTGTTGACGCGGTCGATCAGCCGCTTGCGTTCAGCATTGGTGAATCCCAGCTTGCGCACCGCGATGGACACCTTCACGATGGCGCGGGCGTAGTTGCGGCGGGCGCGGCGATGATCCTTGGGACGCTTCTTCAGAGACACTGCCGCGTATTTTTCCTGCACCACGGCGACCTTCTTGTACAGCTTCGCCATGCTGTCGATCTTGCCGGTGAATTCGTTCAACCGGTTCTGCAGGATCTCGTCGGTGATCTCTTCTTCGTCGAAGGTGACGACCTCCTTGATGGAGCGCACACCTTTCTTCAGGTCCTCGCCCATGGCCAGCAGTTCGTGAATCACAATCGGCGATCGCGAAAGCGCCTTCAGCACGCGGATCTGGCCCCGCTCGATGCGCTTGGCGATTTCAACTTCGCCTTCGCGCGTGAGCAAGGGCACCGTGCCCATCTCGCGCAAATACATGCGGACGGGATCGTTGGTTTTTTCCAGCGCACCGGGAGTGAGGTCGAGTTCAACGTCCTCGCCCTCTTCGATGTCTTCGAATTTCTTGTCGAGCGCGGCGGAAGGTAGCTTCGGGCCCTCCAGCACATCGATGCCTTGCGTACCGATCGTAGTGAGCAGGTCGTCCAGATCTTCAGGACTGTGCACATCGTGCGGTATGAGATCGTTTACCTGGTCGTAGGTGAGGTATCCTTTCTCTTTGCCGGCATCGACCAGCTTTTTTATGTCATCGTACTTGTCTTCAAGAGCCAAGAGGCGTGTCCTCAAATCCTTCAATTCGCTCGCGGGGGAGCGTGTGGTAATGTGGTTTCAGGTAGGAATATGGGGTAGCGCGGAATTGTGCACCTAGCACAAACCTTAGAGCTTAACACATGAGTGTTGACGAGTCTATGATTTGTCTCGCCCGAAATGCCCTAGTTGGCCGCTATCTACAACTCTCCCAAATACTTAGATGTTTCCCCCCGCCATTTTGTTTCACGCACTTTTCTGGTTTCCAATCGGGTTTCTGAAACCGGCATCCGCCAGACTTGGATCCCTCAGCGCACGGCTGAGCCGTTCCAACTCGCGGAGCAGTTCTTTCATGCGTTCTCTGTCATTGCTGACTCCGGGTTTCTTCAGTTGGAGCTGCAACTGTTCCAGCTGGCGACGCAGGTGAATGCGACGCAAAGCCCGAACCGCACCCTCAAGGCGTTCGGCGCTAAGTTCTTCCTCCTCCTTCAGCAGGATCGACGCCAGCATCCGGCGTTCGCTTTCGGAGCATGGGATCTCCATAACATCCGCAACGTCGGCTCCCGCACTGAGCAGAGCTTCAACCAGCGATTCCGTCGCCAGGCCGCGATGCAGTCCTTCGTTCTGAAATGCGTAGTGCGCCTGCCTCGCGGGATCGAACTCCTCCTCGGCTCCGTCACGGGCAGAGAAGCGTCCGGCTTCGGGCTGCATTTGCCGCGCGGATGCGAGTGCGTGAATCAGAATTCGCTCCGCGTCCGTGGCGTGCGCTTCGTCCGGAGCCTTCACCTTGGCGGCTGAACGCTCGGCGGCCACGTGGCGCAACTCCTGCCGTAACACGGCCGAATCGATTCCCAGTTTCTGCGCGATCTCCTGACCTAATTCATCACGCACAATTCTGCTGGGCACGCGCTGAATATGCGGCAATAGGTAGTTCACGGCTTTCACTTTGCCCTCGGCGCTGCGCACGGGAAAATGAGTTCGGGCACGGTCAATCAAGTAGTCGAAATATTTTTGTGAACCTCTCAACGCCTCGCCGTAAGCATCTTTACCTTTTCTTCGGATGAAGAGGTCGGGATCGAACCCCTGTTCCAGGGTCAACACCTTAATGTGGAATTCTTCTTCGATCAACAAACTCAAGGTTCGTTCTGTTGCCTTGGCTCCCGCCGTGTCCGGATCAAAATTGACGACCACATTCCTGCTGAACCGCCCGAGCAGTTTCGCCTGCATTTCAGTGAACGCGGTCCCCGAGCTGGCAATCACATTGTGAAATCCCGCCGCATGGACGGAGATGCAATCCATCTGACCCTCGACCAAAATCGCGTAATCAAGTTTGCGGATCGCTTCCTTCGCGCGGTCGAGGTTGAATAGAACACGGCTCTTGGAATAGATCCCGGTCTCGGGCGAATTGAGATATTTCGGACCAGCCTTCTCGTCGGTGGCGAGCGTGCGTCCAGTAAATGCAATGATCTTCCCGGCTTCGTTAGCGATGGGAAACATGACCCGGTTGCGGAATTTGGAGTACATCGCCGCTCCCGGCTGAGCCTGCTCTGCGCCAAGTCGAACCGGGCCTCCGGCTTCCGGGAACGAGTCAAAATCCCCACCCTGCCCGTCCCAAGGGCGGACGGACAAGGACGGGGCACCCTCGGCATTCGCCTTGCTGTTGTCATTCCGAGGGGAGCGAGGAATCTGGGTTGGCTGACGGCTGTCTTCCTGCTTCCACGAAAACAAGCCACTCTCCCGCAACACCTCTTCGCCGAACTCGCCCGTCAAGCGATCACGCAGCAGGAATCCTGAATCCGGCGCATAACCAATGCGAAAGCTCGCAATGCTTTCCTCATTGAGTCCGCGGCCCTGCAAGTATTCTCGAGCCCGCGAGCCTTCAGGGCGCGTCAAGCATTCCTGAAAAAATGCGGCCGCGCTCTCATGGATATCGAGCAGTTGAGCGCGCAGTTTGGCTTCCCGGGCTTCCGCCGGATTCGAATACGTAGCTTTCGGCAGCGGGATCCCGAGCTTCTGCGCCACCAACCGCACGGCCTCGGGAAAAGTGACGTTCTCGATCTTCTGTATAAACTTGAAAACGTCGCCCGACTCGTGACAGCCAAAGCAGTGATAAAACTGCCGCGTGGCATGGACCGAAAACGAAGGAGTCTTTTCGCCATGAAACGGACAAAGACCCACATAGTTCGAGGCTCCCGCCTTCTTCAGCTTGACGTAGTCGCCGATGATCTGGACGATATCCGCCTGCTGCTTTACCGTTTCTTTGAAATCTTCAGCGGGCATGGGTGGACTGATTCGTCGACACTTCTCCTTATGGAATTGTGGGCGTGAAAACTAATCGTGAGAATACACCGGAGCCTGATAGCTGTGAAGAAGCTGTGGAATAAATGGGGATTCCGTTGATGCCCTAGGAAAAGCCCGACTTTATTGCCGAGCTTTTTCCTCTGTCATGCTGGAGGAAGATCGTCCCCGAGAGGATTCGCCGATGTCTAAGCATCCCTACCTGCGGCACTGCGGTTCTCCATTGTAGCGGTCGCGGAAGCCCTCGCTCCCGGCTGTCCTGCGGGCGATTCTCCTACGCTCGGCAACTGTGACAACGGTCACAGGCATGGCGAAGCCGGGTCAACTTGGAGCTGCCGACAGTCTGGCTCTACTCGGGATGCTTCGCCACTAGCAGGGCAAATTCATACCCTTAACTCCGCCACCGTGGCCCCGCCGCCGCCTTCGTTCTGCGGAGGCTCGGCGACGGACTCCACGTGAGGATGCTGCTGCAGAGCTTGCCGCAGGGCTTTGCGAAGAATGCCCATGCCGCTGCCGTGGACGACGCGCACGCGGGGCAATCCGGCGAGAAAGGCGCGGTCGACAAACTTCTGCACTTCGCGGGTAGCGTCGTCCACGTTGTAGCCAATGACGTTGATTTCTGACGGCGCGTTTTGGCCTTCCTTCTGGTTATTCAGCGACACGGAAATCCCGCGCGCGCGAGCGGCCTGCACGGGAGAATCCGCCGCCCGCGCTTTCACCAGCACTCCTGCGATATCGTCGCGCGCGATCTTCATCTTCATCGCGCCGATCTGGACTTCGAAATGGTTGTCATCGATCTTGCGGGAAATCGTCGCCGCGCGTCCAGTCGATTTCAGCTTGACGCTGTCGCCTTCTGCAACTTGCTTGACCACCTGCGGCTGCGCGTGAGGATCGCCTCGGTCGGCTCCGCTGGCATGCGCTACGACCGTGGAATCGAACTCCTCGCGAAATTCCCGCCGCAGCTTGGCGATCTTCCTTTCAGCGTCCTTCGCGACTTTCTGCGCTGCCGCTTTGTCCTGGATCGCGTTCACCGCCTCGCGCGCATGGTATTCGAAGTCGCGCAGAACGCTCTCCAGCTTCTTCTCCATCTCGCGGATCTTGTTCCGCTGTTCCCGCTTGCCCTCAGCCGCCAGAAATGCCCGCTCCCCTTCCAATTCCTGCTCGCGCGCCTTCAACCGCAAACGCTCGCTTTCCGCCTGGCGCAACTCGGCATGAAGCCGATCCAGGAACTCGCCCACATCCCGTGCCTGCGTTCCCAGCCGTGCCCGCGCGGCACTGATGATGGCGGGATTCAGTCCTAGCCGCTGCGCGATATTGATTCCCGCCGACGCTCCTGGCAAGCCAATCTTCAGTTCGTACGTCGGCCGCAAGGTGGCGGCGTCGAATCCCACGGCGGCGTTGACTACCCCCGCGGTATTCGCCCCGTAAACTTTCAGCGAAGTGTGATGCGTCGAGATGACTGTCATGCAGCCGGTGCGGCCGAAGTGGCCGGCAATCGCAACCGCGAGCACCGCACCTTCTTCCGGATCGGTGGCCGAGCCCAATTCATCCAGCAACACCAGCGAATGCGAGGTAGCTGTGCGAGAGATGAAATCGATGTTGGTGACGTGCGCGGAGAAAGTAGATAGGTTCTGCTCAATCGATTGATAGTCGCCAATGTCCGCCAGAACCGCGTCAAATACCGGCATCTCCGCCCGATCGGCGGGAACGGGAATTCCCGACTGCGCCATCAAAGCCAGCAGGCCGATGGTCTTCAACGTGACGGTCTTGCCGCCGGTGTTGGGACCGGTGATCACTAATTGGCGGAGTGGGCCTTCGAGTTCCACACTGATCGGCACGACCTCGGTGCCTTTGAGTTTTAGATTCCGTTCCAGCAGCGGATGGCGGGCGTTGTGCAGAAGGAGGCGAGCTTCGCTCGCGGACAGGCGAGGGCGGCTGTCCCCGCTAAAACCTTCATTCAGCGGCACGGCTACGCAGCGGTAGTCTTCGGCGAAGCGCGCCTTGGCAAACTGCAACTCCAATTCTCCAAGCGCTTCAGCGGACGCCAGAATTTCCAGCGCACGTTCGCCGATGAGACGCGTCATTTCCATCAAGATGCGATGAATCTCCGCCATCTCATCATCCAGCAGTCGCACCAGCTCGTTATTCTGCTCGATGGTTTCCAGCGGCTCGACAAATACAGTTTGCCCGCTCGAACTGGCGCCGTGCACCACGCCCTGCACCCTTCGCTTCTGTTCGATCTTTACCGGGATGACAAAGCGCTCGCCACGGATGGTGATCAATTCATCCTGCACCGCGCCGCCTTCCGCCAGTTTTCGCAAGTGTCCCCGCAGCGACTCCTGAATGACGCGCCGCTGCTTTTCGATCTCGCGTCGAACCCGTGCCAATGCCGGCGAAGCGGCATCTTCCAAAGTCCCATCGGGCTGAATCTTGTTGCCGAAGGACCGCAGAAATTGTGTAAAGTCAGGAATGTTTTCTGAGAGGGCGCAAGTTCGCTGCCAGTCCGTCCTCATGTTCGCGGGAGGATGGAAAGCGATGTCGCGCCACTCGGCCGCGCGATCCACCAAATGCACGACGTCACGAATCTCGATTGTTTCAAGCACGGCTCCCGCAATGCGGGCCTTCTCGACTAGTTTCTTGATGTCCAGCAATCCGGAAAACTCAAAGCGCCCACCCACGCGCCGGAATTCTCGTATTTCGCCGGTCAGAAGCTGTTGTTCGGTAATCCAGGACGAATCGATGGAAGGCGCCAGGGCATTGATCCTTGCTTCACCCAGAGGCGAAGCGGCGTATCCGGCCAGCACTTGGCGCAGAGCGTCAAACTCCAACACACGCGCAGAGCTGTGGATGAGCGACTGAGCCATCGAAAGCTATGTTACAGGAATGCCGGTTCGGGATCGTTCTAGGATTGAGCTGCGGCCAGAGCGTGAGGGCTCGGGCTTGAAACGGGGAGTCGCAGGGTGAAGATCGCTCCGCCCTCTGGCCTGTTCTGGCAGGTGATCTGGCCTCGATGGTCCTGCACCACGCCATACACGGCGCTCAGACCCAAGCCAGTGCCTTTGCCGATCGGCTTGGTGGTGTAAAAAGGATCGAACACACGATTCGGCTCTTTTATACCGGGCCCGCTGTCAGAAAACTCGACCACCACTTCTTCCCCATGCAGCTGGGCGCTGACTTGAAGCAATCCCCCGCCCGCTTCCTCAAGCGCATCCAATGCATTCTCGACAATCTGGAAGAAGGCTTGAAAGAGCTGGTGTCCATCACCCCAAACCTTCGGCAAGCTGGGCTCGAATAAAGTTTCAACCTGGATCTTCTTGTCGTGGCGCTGCAGTTCCCTCATTTGCACGGTACGCTGCAGAAGCGTGCCCAAGTCCACTAAGGTTCTCTCCCCGGAACTTTGCTGGGCGAAGCTCAGAAGGCTCGATATGAGATCGCGAGTCCGCTGCGAGTGGTGCACAATCTTGCGCACCAGCGTGTCTTGCTCGCTGGTCAGGCGCTGGTTGGACCAAAGCTTTTCTGAATATCCCATGATGGCGGTGAGCGGATGATCGATTTCACGAGCCGCTCCGGCAACCAACTGACCCAGAGACGCAAGTTTTTCCCTCTGCACAAGATGAGTCTGCAAGCGCTCTTCGTTTTCGAAGCTACGCCGCGAACTTTCCAGAAGATGGATCAGAGCCTGATCCTGCAGATACTGGCGAAGGAACACGAATACGCCCAGGACCAGCATTGCCGTCAAAATGGTGAATATCCGGAAGGTCCGAGTCAAAGCGGGGGAACTGTCCCAGAGGAACGTCCATATCGCCAGTACCGGCAAGGAAAGGATGGCGAGCATCGCCAGTCGCAACGCCATCGCGTTCCACTTATCGCCCAACTGTGGCAGGGCCGTTTCGGGCGGCCACTTCCGCGCACTTAGAACCGTGGCCGCCATCCAACTCACCGCTCCCACCAGTGGAATATCGTAGAGACTGCCGGTGTAGTAACTTCCGCTGGTGACTGCCAGATTCACTGCCTGCGAACCGATCGCGTAAAAAGCACTCGCCGCCATCAGGTTCAGATACAACTGTCTCCATCCTGCGGGAGCGCCGCGGGCGACAATGCCGAGCACGAATACCAGCACACCGTTCTCCACCAGATACAGCGCCCCGAAATTTCTGTCGTACTCCGCCACGTTCAGTGAGACATATTGCGAAGGAAACACGACGAATGCGTAAAGAAACCCCCACCACACCAGTAGCAAGAAGAAATCCAGCGTGCCGGCTCGGAATTTCTGTTCCGCGCCCGCTCGGTGAGGAGTAAGACCAACCGCTGCGATCATTGGAATGAGGTGGAGAAACAGGAATATATCCATCGACCAGGGATCAGGTACGGTCGAATGCTGGAGCACTTCGTAGTAGGCCCATCCCCCCTGATTCGAGGCCCAAAGAATATATCCTGATCCCATGAACGCCCAAAAATGCCGGGTTGCTCCGTGGGCCAACCACGCGTTCCGCAGCATGATCAGGCCGATGGCGAGCGTCATCACCAGGTATCCAACATCCACCAGTCCGGTGAGGAAACGGCCCCTCGGTACAGTAAGGGACACCAATGCGCAGACCAGCGTGATTCCAAACGCGAGCACAAACCAGCGATGTCGTCGGAACAGACTCATCCGCCTCTATCTTAGGGATGAAACCTGAGGATTCACACATCACTTTCCGATCCCAACCCGTTACTACGGTCACACTCCCAGCGCGGGCCAGGATCATCCGGGCGACCTTCGCCTCAAGCGAATGCTTTCAGGTCACCAAATCCTGCTAAAATCGAAGGTTCCAAGGCGACTACTCCTGGTCAGGCGGTACTCATGGCTTTTCCCATTACCCGTCTACGCCGTCTGCGCCGCACCGAGCAGCTTCGAAGCCTGGTGCGCGAAACCCGCCTTACTCCGGAGGCATTTGTGTATCCCATGTTCGTTTGCCCGGGGGAAGGGGTGCGCAAGGAAGTTCGTTCCATGCCCGGCGTATTCAATTTTTCAGTGGATGAGGCAGTGAAGGAAGCGCAGGAAGTTCACAGCCTGGGAGTGCCCGCAGTGATCCTGTTTGGACTTCCTGACAAAAAGGATGAAGTTGCGACGGGGGCATGGGCTGACGACGGGATCGTGCAGCAGGCCACTCGGGCATTGAAACGCGAAGTGCCCAATCTGATTCTGATGGGTGACGTTTGTCTGTGCGAATACATGTCGCATGGACATTGTGGGATTGTACGCAAGACGGCCTTGCCGCAATCTCTCGGCGCTGCTGCCATGCGCGTGATGACGCATCCAACGTCTGAAGAAAAGAAGAAAACGATCGACCTGCCAGCCGCAGCCGCGAGTCATGCCGCGCCAGAGGAATTTGAAATCGACAACGATGCCAGCCTTGAACTCCTCGCCCGCACTTCCCTGTCGCTCACTCGAGCCGGCATTGACATCATTGCGCCCTCGGACATGATGGATGGCCGCGTCGCCGCTATCCGGCGGGCTCTCGACGAAGCGAGTTTCATCAACACTCCGATCCTCTCCTACGCGGCCAAGTTCGCCTCCGGATTCTATGGTCCATTCCGTGAAGCGGCTGACTCGACTCCGCAATTTGGCGACCGCCGCTCCTATCAAATGGATGGCGCCAACGTGCGCGAAGCGATGCGTGAGATCGAACTCGATATTGCGGAAGGCGCCGATATGATCATGGTGAAGCCAGCCGTGCCTTACCTCGATGTGATCGCCGCAGCTCGCCAGCGCTTTGACTTGCCGCTTGCCGCCTATCAGGTGTCCGGCGAATATGCGATGATCGAAGCCGCTGCTCGGAATGGCTGGATCGAGCGGGACCGCGTCATGATGGAATCTCTGTTAAGTATCTATCGCGCTGGTGCGAGTATCATTTTGACCTACCATGCGAAAGACGCCGCGAGCCTGCTGGCATAATCGAAGATGCAAGTGAATCTTGATCTTATAACTACAAGCCACACCACTCCGAACTGGATTCGAAAATCGGACCTCCCTCTACTTTCACTGCAACAACGGCGTTCTCCGCGCCTACAGCTGGAACCCGAGCCATGCCACCGCTCCGCTTTCACAGGCCACCTCCGGCGGTGCCGCAGTCTATGGTGTGCACGGCGCAACCGTCTTTATCGGCCAATGGCGCAGCGAAGGGCACTATCTGGGACACGGACAACTCGGCTTGCCACCGGTCCCATCCCACTCAGCCATCGGTACCCCACGCCTACGATTGTGGCCGTACGTTGAAACGAACTTATCTTTTCCGATCGATCTGCGAATTTGCTGCGCGATATCGCGATCGGACCGGTTCGTTTTTTGTTGAGCGGCTGTAGGTTCATTGGCGTCCGGTCGCGCTGCTTCATTTTGATATTGTCCGCCGGCGTTTGCCCCATTTGATCTTGTTGATTTTGCGCGCCTGCGAGCAGTGGGCCGCCGAGCAGTGAGGCGAATCACGCGACGCGAATCGTAGTGCTCAGAGCAAGTTTCCTAAGATTCTCTTTGTATTTGTTGATGGGCTTGCAGTGGGCACGTTGCCTGGACACACCTGACCATTGCGAGGGGCGCCGCGACTGCCTCCCGCCGTACCGAGGAGTCGGGACGGTCTAGCGACCCTCGCTCCCGGTTGAAGTCTGCGTGGAGAAACGCTCTTTCACCCGGTCACGAATATCCTGAACCTTGTCCCCGATCTGCCCGCGGAGTTCTTCACCGCTGGCCGGAGCAAACAGAAGAGCGGCGCCGACGCCCACGCCGACTCCGGCTACGAATGTGAGCAGGTTGCGGACGGTATGGTCCTCGCCGGAGTAAAAGTCCGACACCTGGCCGCGCAGGTCTGAAACGCGCTCACTTGCGCGATCCATGCCATCGGCGACCCGATCCCGTACATCGCTCGTGAAGTTGTCCGTCTGGTCGAGGAAATACACCGCCGTCTTCAAGATCGATCGAATCACGTTGTTCATCAAAGTTCCACCTTTCATCGCGAACACAAATTAACGTTATGTCGGTTAGTTGCCGAAAAGGGCGCAAGGGCTTGCGCGTAGCGAAATTATTTGCTCAGGAAGAGGGCGTCTCTCTTCGCTGGACCGAAGCTTCTTTCTTTCCCGCATGAACTCACGAAATCCCATGCAGCCCTCGCTTCTTCGGCAACCTATAACCCGTCGCCGGATCATTCAACCGAGTGCCCATGAAGCGCCGAGACTGCAATGAGTCAGAGCGACTCGCGGGACGCATCCCCGACGAGAAGTGCGCAAACGCTACAGACTCTCGGAACAAAAAACTGGGACACCTTCTGGGGTAATCTTACCGCCGCTCGCGTATCGTAGGAATACCAAACTTCACCTTCCTTGACTCACTGTTTACCTCCTTCTGCGGCACCATCGTGCTCCTATTTAGATGAACGCTTTGCTTGGAGCCTACCTCACCTTCGAATCGCACGAAGAGCTGGATCGGCCTATCTACGTAGCAGCTTCGGAAATCGCAAGCTGGAGGCGATGGTCGGCTTTCTTGAATCCTGGGGCAGCAGCGCCCTTGCCTCAATCGCGGTGCCATTGCCGTTTCCGACCAAGGTATTTTTCGCGGCGGCCCGTGCTTCGCATTACAGCACTCGGAGATTTCTCGCAGTGGTAACGGTTTGCCGAAGTGCGCGCTACGCACGGATCGCCATCATCGCCGATTCCTATGGCCGGCAATTCGTTCAGGTTCTGCGCCATCCATCTCAATACTGGGGCTGGCTGCTGCTGTTTGCGGCGGCCATACGGATGCTGGTTCTGAATGGAATTCTGCCCAATCGACGATTGGCGCCCGCGACCAGCCTACGGCCAGCAGGTTCAAAGGCTATGGCTGCGTTCCCGCATCCATAATTTCTTTTCCTTCGTTCTGCGCGACGGCGGGATAGGCAATCTTCTTGCGGCGGCGGAGGTCGTTGGGCAATTGTGACCTTAGCAGCCATAAGCCCAGCGCGACCGCGGCCGCCCAGGTAACCGTGACGAGGGCCAGTTGCAGCAGGTCAGTGCCGCGGCTGCCGTGTCCGCGTGCTGGCAGTCGCACGGTCTTCGCAACTTCCAAACTGATGAAGCCTGCCACGACCGCGGTCAACCCAGATTTTCCCAACTCGCCCCAACGTAACGAGGCTAGCGAAACCATCTTGCGGTAGTGCAGCAACCAGGCGAGAGCCAGCAGATTCGCTCCGATGCCGATATCCGAAGCGAAGGCCAGGCCGACGACGCCGTAGGTATGAAAGAGCAGGGAATAAATCGGCAATGATGCGCTGGTGATGACCGTTACCGCAACCATCGGAGTGAGCGTGTCGCCAGCAGCGTAGAAGGCGCGGGCATAGAGACCCTGAACTGACCAGAGAGCGAGTGAGAGCGAGAACCAGAAGAAGTACACGGACGTGGGTTGAGTGTCGGAGACCAGGAATCGTCCGCGTCGATAGACCAAATCGATCAAAGGAAAAGCGGCGGCCATCATCCATCCCGTGGCGAGAAACGATGCCGCGGCAACGCGATAAACCGAATCATTCACCGTGGTGGCGAATTCTTTCAGCCGCTTCTGGTTGAACAATCGGGCGAAGAATGGCAGGGAAGCTTGTCCTGTGGCTTGTCCCAACACGGCAATGGGCACTGCGAACAGGCGCTTCGCATAATTAAGGCGCGCGATGTCTCCAATGCCGCTGGAGGCGAAGTGACGGAGGATCCAGTCGTCAGCCGTGACCAGTGAAACACCCAGCATCAGCGGGACCGATAGCTTTACCCACTCGCGAAATGCGGGATTCATAACGTCGAAGGAAGGCTTGTAGCCGGTGCCGATCTTTGCCGCCCCGATTACGCTGGCAAGAAACGGACCCAGCACGCTTCCGAGCAGCGCACCGTAGGCGAGCGATGCGATCCCGAGGTGGCGGCCGGCAATCACGCCACCAAGAATGATGAACAGGTTGTAGAGCAGCGGCCCGAATGCGGGAAAGAGAAACAGCCGGTGGGAAAGCAAAACCGCGGAGACCACTCCTCCAACGTAGAAGAAGATCTGAGCGGGCAAAAGAATACGTGTGAGATGAACCGTCAGCTCTACTTGCGCGGGCGAAAAACCTCGAAACATCCAGCGCACGAATTGCGGGGTGAAAATTTCCGTGAGGATGGTTCCCACAATCATCACCGCGGTCATCACGGTGATGACCACCGAGAAAGTTTTCTTCGCGTCCAGGTCACGGTTCTCGGCGAGGAAGCGGGTGTAGATCGAGATGAAAGTAATCGAAGCCGCGCCTCCGGCCACGATGTAGTTGAGCCAGTCGGGGAGGGTAAAAGCGGCGACGTAGGCGTCGGTCTGAACTCCGGCGCCGAACGCATAGGCGATGTAGGCCTCGCGGAGGTAGCCGATCACGCGCGAAAGCATCACCGTCCCCATCAGCAGCAGCGTGGCGGAGAAGGCCGTGTGCTGGTGCGAAGGACGGAAAAACCGGAGGACCTTGGTCATGGGCGCAGATTTACGCGACTGAATTTCTTTCAAAGCCTACCAGAGGCTTGCGTCGACGGAGGCGCTTATCGCGGAGGACAGTAGCCATGGTTCCTTGATTGACACTCCAGGGCCTACGAGCGAGTGTTCGCGTCAGATGATGCGCGACCTTAACTGACAATTTCGCAACTACTTACGCGTTGATCTGCGATGGAGAACAATTTGAGCAGCGGAGCATTGTGTTCGTGGGCACCAAGGCTGGAAAGTGAAAGTCTTAGAGGGTGCTGAACCATCGTGAACACGTCAATCGGGAGGCAAAATGGCGATCGAGACGAGGCAATTCTTGCGAGCCCAAAGGGTTGAATGTTTTTGCGGACCTCAGGCGGCCCGAAGTGTTCTCAGAGATGAGGCGGATCGAGGAAAGTTGGCTCGCAGCGGCGGAGAGGAAGGCGCGTTTGTGGCTCGCCGCGAAAACTCCGGAATGGATTGGCCCTGACCACCTGACCCTGTTGGGACTGGTGGCGCAGATCGGCGCGGGCTTCTGCTCGGTGCTGGTTCGATCGAACAAGTACGCGCTGCTCGGCGTGACGATATTGAGAGCTCTGAACTGGCTGGGCGACTCGCTCGATGGAACGCTGGCTCGGGGGCGGCGGAACTTGCGTCCGCGCCATGGATTTTATGTCGATCACATGGTCGATACCTTTCGGGGCTCTCGCCCTGATGCGCGGGCTTGCTGTGTCGGGTTTCATGCATCCCTGGGTTGCAATGGGATTACTTATCGCCTTCTGGATGCTTTCAATCCAGTCCTATCTGGCTACGCACGTTCTAGGAGAGTTTCCTCTGTCATTCTGGCGCTTCGGTCCGACGGAGTTGCGCATCCTGCTGGCCATCGGACGTCTGGCTCTGCCAGGGAAGCCCCAAATGAGACTCGCCAGGCGTGACACCGCCGTGCGCTGGATAAAGCTCAACGCCGTAGGAGGAGTCGGGATCGGCGTGCAGCCGGCCGTGTTGCTCGTCCGGAATAGCGGATTTCATATGAGTTACCTGCCGGCGACGGCGTTCGCGGTGGAAATGGCGGTGCTACCATAAATTTCCTATGGCACGAGCGCCCGCACTTGGGCGGGCCGGGTTCAGCCTTCGTGGCGCAGGTCGCTGCCGAGGCGGCTGCGTTTTAATCTGACTACGGGCGCAGTCTCGATCATTGGCAACCTGGTGCTGATGAAAGTGATGGTGGGTCTGGGGCAGGTGCACTACCTGATCGCGAATGGGATCGCGATCGCGGTGTGCTCTCTGGCCAATTTCCTGGTGAGCCAGGGAGTGGGTGTTTGAGCCTTCATTTTCGGTCGAGTGCTCGCTCCACACGGGCTCAAGGCTGACTTACAAGTTTCTGCAGGTCTTTCCATTGAACGAGAATCACGCGGTTGTCTTCGAGAGCTTTCCTGAATGCGGGGCTAATGACGAAATCGTAGTCGCGCTGACGCCAGGCCGAACCATAGTCCGGATGGTCGACGGTAATCGCTTGCAACTCGGCGTCGTTGTGTCCGAGGTGGACAATCATCTCCGTGATGCCTGGCTTCAGCTCTTTGATGGCATTCCAGTAGAACTGATTCCATTGCTCGGCCGGCACGTTGGGCCCGGCCATGACCAAGGAATCGATCACGATGTCTTTGTCCGATAGCAGCGACAAAAGTTTAGCTCGCTCGTCGGTGACTCTCACGACGAAGAACGGAAGGTGATAGTCATGGGCAACCTTGACGTAAGTGGCAAAGAGCTCGGGTGTGGAGAAGAGAGATCCCATGTGACTGTCAAGATGTGTGGGACGAATACCGAGCGCGATGGCGCGCTCGATTTGAGCGCGAATTTCTCGTTCCGCCTCCTGCGGCCTGGCATTGGCTGCCACCCATTGGCTTTCGCTCCAGAGGGCTCCGGCGGGGTCGAGT
>Ga0224545_1000103_pt1 | contig 17218 bp, 15 predicted proteins | sample 714P12024metaG_FD_179906 | JGI IMG/M metagenome (GOLD analysis project Ga0224545, IMG submission 179906) | Peat soil microbial communities from Stordalen Mire, Sweden - 717 P1 20-24 | ecosystem: Environmental > Terrestrial > Soil > Wetlands > Peat | place: Sweden: Norrbotten County, Stordalen... | reverse complement strand
CCTACAACCTGATTGGCCTGAAGTTTTCGCGGCCGCTGGTAAATGACCGAGCCAAAATCAAATCATCGCGACGGAAACACTCTTCTTTCGTGTGAAAAGCTCTTCTTATGGTTCAGGCCCCAACTCCCTTGTTCTAAATGCTTCCCGCATCAGCCGTCGATTTCCACAGGTAATCTTTAGTAAGTTGCTTTTCATCAAGAAGATAGACTAGCCTTGTGCAGAATCGACTTTCCCCCAGCTTTGGTATTCCGGATGCACGCGCGTAGTCGTGCGCCGAATCGTTAAGCCTTATGAGCCTTTCAAGTCCAGTTAGTTCCCTGGTGCAACCCCTCGGAGAGATGCCTCCGGAGGCCGTTGTTTTTGGGGGAACCGACGCCATGAAAGCTCTGCGCGAACGGCTCGTGAAAATAGCGGCAGCGAATGTACCTGTACTGATCCAGGGCGAAAGTGGGACTGGTAAAGACATCATCGCGCGTATGATTCATGCGACATCGCCGTGGAAGAGTGGACCATGGGTGAAGGTGAATTGTCCTGCAATTCCGGGAACGCTGCTCGAAAGTGAACTTTTCGGCTACGAGAAAGGCGCCTTTACCGGCGCGTTCGGCACCAAACCTGGCCGCGTGGAAATGGCACATCGCGGCACTTTGTTTCTCGATGAAATTTCCGAACTCGACATGAGTTTGCAGTCGAAGCTGCTGCAACTGCTTCAGGACGGGCAGTTCTGCCGCATCGGCGCGCAGGAAGACAAGAAAGTGGAAGTGCGCGTCGTATGCGCCACCAATCGGAAGCTGGAGGAGGAGATCGCGAACGGCACGTTCCGTGCGGATCTGTTCTACCGCATCAATGTTGTCAACCTTCACATGCCGCCGTTGCGGGAGCGAACTTCCGACCTACCGGAACTCATCACCTATTTCCTCGAAGCTTATAACCGGAAATTCAACTCACGAGCCAAACCGCTTTCGGTCGATTTGATGAGCGCTTTGAGGAAATATTCCTGGCCCGGGAACGTGCGTGAGTTGGAAAACCTAATCAAACGCTACGTTATTCTGGGAACCGAGGATGCCATCGCTGGCGACCTGCGCCCGCGTGAGTTTGATTTCTTCAGTGCCGACGTTGCCGTCGACGGACCCATCTCGCTGAAAAAAATAACTCGGCAGGCCGTCCATGAGTTCGAACGAAAGATCATTCTGAAAGTGCTGCAGCACCATCACTGGAACCGCAAGCAGGCCGCTCGAGCGCTTAACATTAGCTATCGAGCGCTGCTCTACAAGATTCGCGATGCCGGCCTGCCTTCGAACCGCACCGCCCGCCGTCCCCAGGCTGTGGCGCCCAGGAATCACGATAGCGCGGCAAGCTGACTTCAGAGCCTTCAGTTAGGATGGCCAAAGTTCAGATCAGGCCTTGGCGGATTCTCGACAAGAATTCTTCGGCATCCGCGCGTGTTTTCTCAAGGATCGTGGTGTCGCCTCTCGACTCCATCGCCACTTCTCGCAGGATCTGTTCCGCGGCATCTTTCGGTTTGTAGCCACGCATGATTAGAATTCGCGCACGGTCCAGGAAAATATTCTCGAATTGCGGTTTTGCTTTTGCTTTCACCTCAGAACCACCTCAAGCTCGCACTGATGCTCGCGAAACTGAATCGCGGCGAATGCGCCACTGGCGCTCTCAGCTTCTTCTCCGGCTAACAACCTTGGTCTACATCGTGCAACCCGCAGCCATTGCGGGCTGTAGTGATTCTCTACAAGCAACAGGAATCAGCAATCCGCTTTACGCAATTGGCCACGAGCAATTGATGTCCGAGGTGCATAGTCGGAGGAAAAAGTCTTAGTGAATCGTTTCATTAAGAGATTGCTCTTGAAGTCGGTTGATCGAGAAGATAAGGTATTGCAGCCGCAAGAGGAACGATGTTCTCAGAAGGTATTCGCCAGTCAAATCAAAATCTACTGACGTATCCGTTGGTTCTTCAAACCATGGACGCCGATGAAGCGGCTTCTTTCCTGGCCTCATCGGCTGTTCCTTATCGCTCGGATTTGATCAGTCCTAATTTTTCCACGGAGATCTCCGGCTCGGAAAGTCCGCGCATGTATTTGTCACGCGTGAAGACAACCGGAGCCATGCAGGTTCATTCCGAGTTACCCGGCGATTCCTATGCGATTGTCCTCGCGGCGCTGGGCGAATTGGAACATCGGGTTGGATCAGAGATTATGGGCTTGGTGCAATCGCCAAACCAGCCGGTAACAGTTCGCACCCCCGAGCGCTTCGAACTGATTTTCTTGAGGCTTAGCCGCGAAAATGTGATTCAGGAATTGGAGAAGATGCTGGTCCGGGAAATCAGTACAAACCTGATATTTTCTGCGTGTTTCAATATGCGAACCGAGGCCGGACGGCGATTCCGCCGCCTCGTGTGTTGAGCCTGTGTGCACACCTTGGAGAGCAAGACTCAAATGAAAATGTCTACGGTGGCGACGAGCAGCCTCGAAAACGAAGTGGAGCGTACTGGCTAACTGCGCGAGCGATCGAAAACGGCCTGGTCACACACTTGCTCGAAGCCCAGCGTCACAACTACACCCGGCTGCTTGCCCGCCGTCGCGACGCCGGGCCCTGGCAGGATCGCGCTGCCGAAGAGTATATGACCGCAAATGCGCACCTGCCGCTTTCGTTGGGCGACATCTGGATGGCCGCAGGCGTGAGTTCACGAACGTTGCAACACAGCTTCCAGCGCAGGCGCGGGCACACTCCCATGCAGTTCCTGCGGACAATTCGCCTGGAACGCGTGCAGGCCGATCCTTCGCAGCAAGGCCAGGTCTCCAACGTTACCCAGATCGCGTCGCGCTGGGGATTTCTCCACTTCGGCCGCTTCGCAGCCGAGTACCAGGTGCGATTCGGAGAAAAACCGTCCGAAACCTTGATGCGCTCCCGCGGGTAAAGCTGACGCCCGTGCATCTCGACAGCGCGGCTTCGGACGCGCCCAAATCCCTTTTGTAGAGGCGAAGACTGCGCTCTACTGCACCTTGCTAACGTTTCAAGCCGCCGCTTCTTCACTCCGCTGGAGAAAAGAAAACAGGTCCACGTTGATCTGTTCCTTGTGCGTCGCGCACATGCCATGCGGCAGGCCAGGATAAACTCTCGACGTCGATCCCTTCACGAGCTGGGAGGACAGCATCGCGGGTGCGCCGATGGGCACGATCTGGTCGGCCTCGCCATGCAGAATCAGCGTCGGCGCATCGAATTTCTTTAGATCTTCCGTAAAGTCGGTCTCCGAAAAAGCCTTGATGCAGTCGTACGCGGCGATGAATCCGCAGAGCATGCCTTGCAGCCAAAATGAGTCTCGCAGTCCCTGCGAAACCTTAGCTTCCGGCTGGTTCGAGCCATAGAACGACGCACGCAACTCTTTGAAAAACTGCGAACGGTCGTTGAGCACGCCCGCGCGGATACCATCGAACGCATCCATTGGCAACCCAGCCGGGTTGGCTGCCATCTTCAGCATCAACCGAGGCACGGCCCCGATCAGCACTGTCTTGGATTCGCGTTCCCTGCCATGGCGACCAATGTAGTGTGCAACCTCTCCACCACCGGTCGAGTGTCCCCCATAAATCGCGTTCTTTAGATCCAGTTCTTCGACCAGCGTCACCAGATCGTCTGCATACCTATCCATATCGTTGCCATCCCAAGGCTGGTCTGACCGCCCGTGCCCGCGTCGATCATGCGCAACGCAGCGATATCCGCGCGCTGCCAGATAGAGCATCTGGTCTTCGAACGCATCCGCGCTCAGTGGCCACCCATGGCTGAATACCACCGGCTGTCCCGTGCCCCAGTCCTTGTAGTAGATCTGTGTGCCGCTTTAGTCGTGATCGTCGGCATAAGTAACTCGCCTCAAGCGTGATTCTTTAGTGAGTGTTGACCTTAGATCACCTTAGATGGACAGGCGATCGGCCTTAAGCCGTACGCATGGGGTCGGTGCTAAACCTTCTCAGCGCCATAATTGTGAGCACCACAAAAATGGCAAGAACCGTAAGCTGCGCGACCAGGAATGGCGGCTCTTTCTGCGTCGGTGCTAGCGCCTTTAATGCGGGAACCTTCAGGAAAGCTTGTACTACTGCCACGAACACATTCAAATAAAGCGCCAGAGCGGCGCTCGCAACGTAGATCCAGCGCCATGCCTTCGAGAGATGAAATACGTAGCGGGCCGGGATTGCCACCGCCAGTACCACCAGCGAAATAATTCCGAGTTTGTGCGACGGCAACAGATGCTCGAACGGGAACGCGAAGCCGGTCACACTCGTCGCCACCGTGCTCACGAGAAAGATCGCGGTCCATCCGTCAAGTCGCTTCCCCGTCAGCAAACCGTACATCACGACAAGCCCGGCACCGATTCCAACCAGGCTTAACAACACGTGCAAGAAAGTGAACGTAGATGTCGTCATCCCCAGAATCATGACGCACCTCCTTTATCGACCAAGGATTATATCCTTGTTCGCACGAATTGTTTTGTCTCGAATCGAAGAGATCGAAGAGGGCTAAGTCACTGCGCGTTTGACCGGCACGACATTCGAAATGTTCGTGCTGAAGAGGACCTATGGGCGTTCAAACGTGGCGCCCGTTAGCTTCGCAGCTCCGATAGCGCCTTGCGCGCATCGGTGTGATTGGGATTGATCTTCAAAGCTCGCTCCAGTTGCTGCCGCGCCTGGACCGGCTGGTTCGCCTTCTCATAAGCAAGTCCGAGATGATAGTGAACGGTTGGGCTGTCGGCTCCGCCGCGCTTCTCGATGAGCCGCAGCGACTCCTGGAACAAGTCGATGGCAGACTGGTACACGCCCTTCTGATAGTAAGCCCAGCCCAATGTGTCCGCGGCATTCGAGGAGTCAGGCATGCCGCGCCGCGCCGTCTGTGCCATCGACAACGCCACGTCAACATTGCCGCCTTGTTCCAGCATTACGTAGGCCAGATTATTTGAAGCCAGCGGATTATCGGGCTGAATTTCAAGCGCCTTCTGATACATCGCCTTCGCCTGGTCCCAGTTGCTTTGCGATTCGTACATCTCGCCCGCAAGAATGCAGAAAGCAATTTCCCGAGGGTGATCTTTGATGGATTGTTGATAGGTAGCTAAAGCCTGGCTCACGGAACCTTGTGCTGCCTGCACTTGGCCCAACTTCAAAAGCGCGTCGGAGTTATTCTTGTCAAGCTCGACCGCCTTGCGGAAGGCGCTATCGGCCCCATCCAGATCCTTCTTTTGAAACAATGCATTGCCCAGCAGGTCGTAGAAGCCGCTGGTATTCGGCGACTTGATAATCTGCGCCCGAGCCGCGGCAATGCCCAGGTCAGGCTGCTTTTCCGCCAGATAGACGTTCATAATTCCCTGCAGCGCATCGGTGGATGCCGGGTCCTTGTCGAGTGCCTGTTGATAAAACTTGTTAGCTTCCGCGAACTGCTTTTGCAAGTGATAAATGTTTCCCATCTTCACGTACGGAATGGGACTGTTCGGAACAAGGCCCATTACCTTGGTAAGATCCAGCAGCGCGTCGGAATATTTCTGGCGAGCTGTCTCCGCGAGTGCGCGATAGAGATAGCCGTCGGCAGCGTTGGGCGCGTTGATGATGATCTGCTGCGCGGTTTGGCTGAGCGCATCGACGTCTCCGCGGCCTCGTTCCAGTTCAGCCAGGGCGCGCTGAGCCTCCGTCAGGTCGGGGCGCAAGCGCACTGCCTCGCGCAATTGCGCCTCGGCGCGGGCATCGTCGTGCTGCATGTCAAAAGCCAGCCCGAGTTGATAGTGGGCGACGGCGTTGTTGGAATCGGCCTGAAGAGCTTGCTGTAGAGAATCCACGGCGCCGGCCGCATCATTTTGGCGAAGCTTTATCTGGCCGCGCGCGATCAGTGGGTCCACGCCATGCGGACTTATCTTCAGCATTTCATTGTTCAGTTTGCTGGCTTCGTCCAGGCGATTCTTCAAAATCAATAGTTGCACGTAGTTCTTCTTGATTTGAAGATCCCTGGGATGGTTGCTGTAGAGAGATGAGTATTCCGCAGTGGCCTCGTCGAAATCCCCGGTGGCGAAATAAAAATCGCCAAGTAAACTGTAGGCTTCGGAATTATCTGGAAGCTCGTTCTGGGCTTGTCGCAGCATGCTTTCAGCTTCAGTTTTCTTGCCTTCCAAAAGGTAAAGGCGCACGAGCGCCTCGCGGGGTGAAAGATCTTTAGGAGCGAGTTCGATGGCCCGCTTAAATTGCTGTTCGGCCTCCGGGATGCGGGTATGCACCTGGTAAAAGCTTCCCAGAAGCACATGCGCATTCGTTCCCTTGGGATCAAGGTCGGCGGCCTTTTTGAAACTGGCCTCGGCCTGCTCGAGTAGATTTGCACGGGCCTGTAGGAGCGCAAGTTCCAGGTATGACTCCGATCGATTGGGGTTGGCAGCAATTCCTTTCTGCATCTCCATCATGGCCGCGCCCAGATTGTTGGAAGCGGCATAGTAGTCTGCCCACGCCTGGAAGACTTCGGGATTCTGTGGCTGTTTCTCTTGGAGCTGGTCGAGATGCTCACGTGCTTGCTTCAGATATTCCTCGTTCGACCCATCCGGATTTTGCGCATTGATAAGTAGATTGGCCAGATCGAGGCGGGCGCGATAATCATCCGGAGCCAGTTCGACGGCGCGGGACAATTCCCGACCACCGTCGTTCAGGTCTCCGAGCCTAAGGTAAGCCTCTCCTAGTTTGTAATGAGCTTGGGCGAAATGGGGATCGACCTGCAGGGCATTCGCATATTGGATCGCCGCTTCGCGGTACTTGCTTTTGTCAAAATAGCGGTCACCGCTCTCCAAGAATTTCTGTTTGCGCACGTTGGGATCGCGCGAACATCCGGTAAACATAGCGGGGATGAAAACCCCTACAAGGAATAGACGAAGGACTACAGAGCGGCTCATGTCTTCTCCAATAAATGCGCGAATGCGCGGACGATTACGTACTTCTGGACAACACACCAAGGTACTGCAATATGGAGTGTAAATAAAGTGACGGCAGGTCATCCAGGTCATCCCGGGCCGTAACACATAGGCTCAAAGCAGGGCGGGGGATTCGCTGGCTTTTATCAGCATAACGCAAACGGGACCACCAGGGCTTTTTCAAAACGCAAGAATGGCGCGGCTATCGGAATGCCGCGCCATCCATGGTATTCAAATTGCTACCTACCGGTCTTCATGCTCTTTGCTGATTGACCGCCCAAGGCCGACCCAACGGCACTTCCAATCGGCGATCCTAACCCCGTGCACCCGTCCCAACCCGGGCCTGCCGAATAGGCGCCGTTATTGCCGGATGTGATGTCACCGAAATCATTCGCAGTCTTCGCGTTTTGATAAAGCAACGGATTGACGAATCCAACCGGTTTTCCGATCTGCTGATTGATGAGCGCGATCAGTGCGGCCCAGAGCGGGGCTACGGCGCTGGTGCCGCCGATCACGTCCGCCTTCCCATCGACTCGGGTCACATAGCCGGTGCTCGGGTCAGCGTCTCCGGCAACGTCCGGAACACCTCGCCCAACATGGCCACCCGGATTCGCGGAAGCGGGAACTCCCGCCGCATTCTGATAAGTGGGAAGCGGAAAAACGTCGCTGATGCCCCCTCCGGTGGCGCCTTCATTATTGGCGAGTTCGTTCCAAACCGTTTCGTTGGTGATGGTATTCCCCGAGCCCACCAGTTGCGTGCCTCCACAAGCCAGCACATTCGGACTCGACGCCGGAAAATCCACGTGATTCAAACCATCGTTTACGCCGTCAGTCGAGCCGTCGTCGCCTGCCGCCACGCAGACGGTTACACCCATCGCTGCCGCGGATTGAAAGGCTTCATCCATGGACGTCATAGCCTGTTGCGTCCATGAGGATTCTGGCCCGCCCCAACTGATCGAGACGACAGACGGGTTGTTCGTGCTGTCATGCACCGCGGTGGTGATGGCATTTAGGAATCCGGCATCCGTATTTTCGGCAAAGTAAGCGACGATCTTGGCGCCGGGCGCAATCGCCCCGGCTACTTCAATGTCCAGCATTACCTCGCCATCCGGTCCGTTCGGATCTCCGGTCGGACTGTTGCTTCCGCTTCCGACTGAAACTGCGGAGACGGTCGGCTTCTTGGTCAGCTTCAGTTGACCCCAGTACGCGCTGAGATCGGTCGGGTTGTAACCGCCGCCCAACTCGATCAGCGCGATGCATTCTCCGGATCCATTCACGCCGGTTGGATAGTCGTAAAGGGTAGCGACTTGGATCGGGGTGTAGGACAAGTTCACGCTCGCGGCACCGGGCCCGGCCCGCCGATGCCGTCTACGAAAATGCGGTTTGGCTTGAGGGCGATTATCCAATCCAAACACACCCTCGATCGCATCGTGCAACTCCGCAGGAATGTGGATTTGTCCTGTACGGCCGCGATACCAGCCACCCGGATGCTCGTACTCTTTCAGATCGACTCCAAACGCCTGGTTCATGGCCGCTACACTACCAGACAGAATGATCGTCCGCCGGGCCACGCTCTTTTCCTTCACCACGAGTTTGTGCTCGCGGGCAAATGACTCGACACGAGTTATGTCTTTAGAATCGGCCCCATGACGCTGCTCGAATTCCTTGCGCGACATAATGGTGCGTTCGGCAACAGGTTTTGTGAATTCATCAGGGTTGACCGGCGGCTCCTTTCCTGCGCGAGATCGCAAACGGATGGTGACGTCAACTATTTCATTGGGATCGGCTGGCCCCACTTCTCGCGATCCTTCGAGTGGAGCCCGCTCACTGCCGGTAAGTGGAAGACGATTTTTCGGAGTAGTCATAGATCTCCTTTCAATCGGGGAGCCGTGTCAAGAAGCGGAGAGTCACAGCACAGGAGTGCATTCGCGAAACCCACCCAGGAAGGGAGACAAACCCTCTGCAATTCCCGAAGTCGGCGGTGCCCCGATAGATTTGTGGAACGTAGCAGCACACTGGCGGGAAATCAAGCTGCATTTCGTCCTCGTTACGAAAACCGGACAGAGCTCTGATAGTTCGCAGTCGTCTATTGCATGGAGGTCGCGTTGCGGCTGCTGCGCTTCCAGTAAAGATATCCCGGCACGCCGACCAGTACGATCGCGGAACTCCAGAAGGCTTCCATGGGACGTTTGACGATCGTGTTCAGGATCCAGGCGGCGCCGATGAGAATGTAGACCCCGGGGAGCCAAGGATATCCCGTGCAACGGTATGGACGCGGAATCTCGGGACGCTTCCAGCGCAGCAGGAACATTCCGATCACGGTCAGCGTGTAAGAGAGCACCATGCCGAAGATGACATACGTGTAGAGCTGATCGTAGCGGCCGCTGACCGTGAGGAGGGCCGCCCAAATTCCTTGTCCAATAAGGCTGAAGGCGGGCGTACGCCATTTGGGATGGATCACGGCCATGCGTTTGAAAAAGACTCCATCCTGCGCCATGGCGAGATAGACACGCGCGCCCGAGAGCGTGCAGGTGGCGGCAGCGCTGAAACATGATACTGCGATCAACAGCGAAAGCCAGATGGCGACGCGCGGGGAAAACAGCGCGGCAGCGGCGGCGTGCGCGATGGTTTCATGGTGTGCGATTTCGGCGAGCGGCAGAGCGTAAAGGTACGTCATGTTCATCGCCATGTAGGTGACGCCGACGACGAGGACGCCCAAGACCATCGCCAGCGGAACGTTTCGGCGCGGCTCTTTGACTTCGCCGGCGACCCATGTGATGTAGACCCATCCGTCGTAAGCCCAGTAAACGGCGATTAATCCAACGCCGAAGGCAGAGAGAAATTGTGCGGGATGAAGCCCCAGGGTGAGGCCGACGCCGTGAGAGTGGAAGTGCGACCAGTCGCCTTTGCCGATGGCGAACCCGAGGATGACGAAGCCGGCCATGGCGGCGAACTTTGTCCAGGTGGAAAGATTTTGCAAGAGCGTACCCCAGCGCAGGCCCACGACATTTACGTAAGTAAGAATGACGATGAGCAGGAGACCGAACACGTGCGCGCGAGTGATGGTGATTCCGGCGAGTTGAAGCACGACGTGTTCTTGCGACAGCATAGGGAAGACTTGTCCCGCGTAGGCGGCCGCAGCGACGGAAAGCGCGGCGATAGTGCCGCCGTTGGCAACCGAGAAAAGCATCCATCCGTAGAGAAAAGCAACGAGGTCACCATAAGCTTCGCGAAGATAGACATATTGCCCACCCGACTCGGGGAACATGGAGCCCAGTTCGGCGAAGGCAACGCAGCCGAACAGAGACACCAGGCCTCCGATTACCCACACCAGCAAGAACAACATGGGTTGCGGGAGCGGGCCGGCAATATCTTTGGCTGTGAGGAAAATCGAGGAGCCAATGATCCCGCTGACGAGCAGCAAAACGCAGTCTAGAAGACTCAGTCCGCGGATCAGAGTTGGCTTTGAAGTGGCCGGAGTTTCGGTGGAGGGTGCTGACGAGGTGGATTCCATTATCCCATTCCGAGTTCGTCAGGAGATTCAAGTGGAGTTCCGCAACGGCGGCAGATTACAGCGGAACAATCGCCGCAGGTTAAGGCATCGCTTACTTCCTCCGCGCAGTTCGGACAGTAGAGGGAGCCGGGGTCAGGCGCTGGTTCAGGAGTCTGAGGACGTGTCGCCATGAAGAGGAAAACTGTAGCATAGTGGTGGGGGTTGCGTCTTTGAGCCGGAGAGACAAAGGCATCAACCACGAAGAGCGCTAAGGTTCACGAAGGAATTCGCCAAGGGGAAGCACTTGCCTGAAAAACCACTTACTCCCGACGAGACGCTCCAACAGGAATTCAACCGATGGGCCGAGGCTGGCGAAGGCCCGAAGATGGAGCAGCATCACTTCAACATTACGACGAAGACCGTTCGACGGATGGACCTGCGTCCGGGCGAGCGTGTGCTTGATCTGGGTTGCGGATCAGGATGGGCGACGCGGCTGCTGGCGCGGTTGGTGGGCGAAGGGCCGGATGGATTCGGACAGGTGGTTGGCCTCGATGTTTCGGATGAGATGATTCGCGAGGCGCGTGCCGCGTCGAAGGATTTCGACAACGTGCTTTATGTGTGGGGATCGGCGCAGCAGATCCCCTGGGAAGAGAATTTTTTCGACAAAATATTGTCGGTGGAGTCGTTTTATTACTATGCCGATCAAGATCGCGCCTTGATGGAATTGTTTCGGGTGATGGCGCCGCGGGGAAAGTTATTCATCCTCATCAATCTATACAAAGATAATCAGTATTCCCTGCAGTGGGTGGACAAGCTGAAGGTGCCGGTGCATGTGCGTTCGGAGGCGGAGTACGTGGAATTGTTGAAGAAGCATGCTTTCGAGAATGTGGAGGCTTGCCGTGTTCCAGATGACACGCCAACGCCGGACGACTACAAGACGAAATCGTTTCACAGTCTGGACGATCTGCGGGCGTTCAAGCGCGAGGGCGCGTTGCTGCTGATGGCGACGAAGCCCGATCTACGCACGCCGGGACCGGGGTACGTGATTTATTGAGCGGTGCAGGAATGTCGGATGCGGATCTCGTCGTTGTAGTTCAAATCCTATGGGCTGCATAATCTTCTGGCTGAATCCGATCTCTCTTTCCCGCTTCGTTAAGCAGGAAGACCCCGAGAATCGTCATCTCCGGCTCAATGGGATGGCGGTAGCGCTGACCGGGGTAAACGATGTAGTAGACCGCGGGATACAACAAGATCAGCCAGAACAGCAGCCAGGCGCCGGGTTTGCGCTGGCGGAGAGCGCGTCCGAGTCCCCAGAACATCAGCACGGACGAAGCCAGGAAGAGCGAATTCTTGGTTTCGGCGAGCCACCAGATTTTTGACAAGCGCGGCGGTCCCGCCCAAAAGTAAGTGAAGCGCTTCAGGCAGAGCACGGCGAAGCGTGGGTAATCGGCTTTGATGTAATCGACGGCCTGCCGCTTCCGATTTTCGATATACGCCAATTCGCCCATCGCAATGTACTGGTGCATGGCGTAGAGATCCTGCGTGGGATGCAAGTACTGCATCCACGTGCCGTCGGCTCCATTGCCGTTGCCGAGGCGGAGTTCCGCGCCGAAGTTATCGCGGATGAAAATGAACTTTCCGAAGGTTCGATAATTGCGAACCGTCCAAGGGGTAACGCAGGCAATGAAAATCAGCGAAGCCAACAAGATGCCGGTGAATGAGGGTTTGCGGAGCTTCGCGCGGCGATACCAGGCCCACAGCCCTGAGGCGGGCAGAAACGCGATCAGGACTGTACTGTTCAACACAGCGATCCCCCAGAGCAGTCCGAATTCGACCCAGGGCTTCAGTCCCGCGCGATCTTCCATGGTCAGCGCCAGCCAGAAAATCACCGCGAGCAAGAGAGCGGAAAAACTGGTCTCCCACACCCAGCGCGTGCACCAGAACATGACATAGGGCAGTAGGGCCCAGGTCCATGCCGAACCGACGGCGACTTTTTCGGAGAAGATCCTCCGCGCGATAAGAAAAATAGGAATGCAGATGAGCGCTGAGAAAACGCTGTTGATGGTGAGCAGGACGAACGCCGATGCTCGTGAGTAAATTCCAAAGATGTGGAACACGCCGGCAATCAGGGAGGGATATAGTGGCGGCTCCCATGCGGTGGGACCGGTGGGCGAGCCGAAAGCGTCGCTGAAGCCGCGGCCAGAAGCGATGGCGGCGCCGATGCGCCCCATTTCCCAGCCGAAGCCGAAATTATTTTCGGTGCTCTTGAATTTGTAGGTGTGGCCGATCAGGATCCACCCGACACGCAGAAACAGCGCGATGGCGACCATCCAGAACTGCGACGTGCGAATGTCAGCCCAGGCATTCAAAAGCAGAGCTGGAATGCGTACGCGGCGAGCGGCCACGGCGGGTTTCGAATCCATGGGATGATTCTATTTGTAGCTGAGTAGGACCAAGTGAGCAACCCAGCGTTCTACGAGGAGCAAGAGTAACGTGCAGTGGCGGACGGCGCTGCGATAATATCCATGGCGGGAGCACCATATGCTACCGCCTGCCTGAGGCCGACTCAAGGAAGGTATCGTACTGTGCTGGTTATCACTATTAACCCTGCCGGTGGGACGGTTCGTCATGGGTGGACCATGTGCCGGACTGCATAATCTCTGCGGCTCTCTAATTTTGCTTCTGGCTGGTTTGCTCTCGGTGGCAATGCCAGTTTATGGCGTTTCCCGCATATTTCCATCTTTCAGATTGGAGGGCTTGGAAACTCAGGCTTTCATGCGACATCTGTCTTGTGCGCGTCTTTTGTTGCCGCCGTCGGTGCATTCTATCTTTTATTTGGAGTTCCTTCTTTTAGCTCGTACCTTCGGTACCGTTGCCTCCACCTTCTGGAGCCTCCACCTGATTCTCCATTTTCTCACCAGCACCTCGGCTCCATTTGCCAGTGCTTCAACTGTATAATCGTAGCGACTGAGGACTTCCCAATGGGTTGGCTGCAGAACAAGTTCGAAAAAAATTTCATGATCAGTACGGTGGACTACGTGTTCAACTGGGCACGCAAGTCTGCCGTGTGGCCGATGACGTTCGGTTTGGCATGCTGCGCGATTGAGATGATCGCCTCCTCGACCTCGCGATTCGATATTGCGCGCTTCGGCTCGGAAGTTTTTCGTCCCAGCCCGCGGCAGAGCGACTTGATGATCGTGGCCGGGACCGTGACCCTGAAGATGGCGCCGGTGGTGAAGCGCATTTATGACCAGATGCCGGACCCGAAGTGGGTGATTTCGATGGGAGCATGCTCGTCGGTGGGCGGTCCGTTTAACACTTATGCGGTGCTGCAAGGCGTCGACAAAATCGTGCCCACGGATGTGTATGTAACCGGCTGTCCACCACGCCCGGAAAATCTTTTCTACGCGCTACTCAAGCTGCAGGACAAAATCGATACCATGACGCTGGCGAAGAAGCCGACCGAAGTCCGTCTCGATCCGAATATGATGGAGAACTTCAAGCGTCAGGTGATGATCGCGCAGACGGCGCAGCCGAAGTAGCTGTCAGCTTTTAGCTATCGGCTACCAGCAAATAATGTGGGAACAGACGCCCCTTCGGCTTCGCTCAGGGCAGGCTCTTGGCTGTCCTCCGAGCGAGGGTCGCCGGGGTTGTTTCTACTGGTAACATCAAACCTCGCTATGCCGATCTTTACGAAGCTCACCAGCGAATCCGAACTTCCGCCCGTCGACGAGGCAAAGGAATTTCCCTGCGGCGGTAAGACAATCTGCGTCGCCAACGTGAACGGCAGCTACAGTGCTATGGATAATGTCTGCCTGCATCGTGGCGGGCCGTTGGGGCAGGGAATGATTGAGGGTAGCAAAGTCGTGTGTCCGTGGCACGGCTGGGCGTGGGACACCAAGACCGGCGAAACCCCGCAGAGTTCGGGCATGAAAGCGGCGGTGTATCCGTTGAAGATTGAGAATGGCGATGTGCTGATTGAGACTTGAGTAAATTTGTTTCTTGCTCGCGCCAAACTATCCTAGGATCTTCAGAAATTTCCCTGGCTGATTTTCATACCCCGGAAACACCGTGCCCAAATTCTTGTTCCCCATGTGTCGCGCGACGGCTTCGCCGACGACCTGACGAAAATCAGTCGTCAAAGCGAGATCGCGGCCTTCGTATAGCTGTGACGGATCGAGGCCCGGCCAGCGGCCATAAACTCTGCCGCCTTTTACGGGTCCGCCGAGGACGAACATCACGTTGGCGTGGCCGTGGTCGGTGCCGCGGTTGCCGTTCTCGCGGGCGGTGCGGCCGAATTCCGACATGGTGACGACAACCGTGTCTTCGCCGAGATCTCCGAGATCAGTCCAGAAGGCGGCGAGCGACTGCGAGAAGTCGCGGAGCACGTTGGCGATCTGGCCTTCGGTTGCGCCTTCATTGACGTGATGGTCCCAACCGCCAATATCGGCAAACGCCACTTGCACGCCGAGGTTCGCCTTAATCAGTTGTGCGAGCTGGCGCATGCTGTCCCCAAAGCGTCCCTTGGGATAATCGGCGCCGGGCGACGGCTTGTAATTAGATGGGTCCGTGGCCTTCAGCATCTTCACCGCGTCAAACGTCTGTTCTCCGGTGCCGTGCAGAACTGTGTCGAGGGAGTGGTCGTACATGGCCTCGAAAGTATTTGCAACCGGCGAAGCTTTCGGATTGCGGCCGCCGACCGAGAAATCGTTGATGTTGTTGACGGCGACTGCAGGCTCGATGCCGCTCAGGATGCGTGGGATGGACGGGCCCATTGCGATGGCCTCGAAAGCGGACTTCTGCGCCCGCTGCGGCAGATTGCGCATTGTGCGGTTGAGCCATCCATCCGCTGTGGACTTTACGCCGGGAGTTCCGGACTCCATAAAGTCCTGGGCATCGAAGTGGGAACGATTCGGGTCAGGCGAGCCTGCGGCATGCACAATCGCTAATTGATGCTGCTGCCAGAGCGGCTGGAATGGCGCGAGGGAAGGGTGGAGGCCGAAGAATCCATCGAGATCGAGCACGGCTCTGCGCGGAATGTTGATGCTGGGCCGCATTGCGTAATATTGCGGCTCCCCGTGAGGCACGACGATGTTCAAACCGTCGGCTGCACCACGCTGGAAGATTACAACCAGGCGCTTGATGCCTACGCCCGGTTGAGCCATACCCATGGCGGCGCGGGCGAGAAAGCTCGGCACTGCGGCCGTCCCCACGACGGCGAGTGCGCTGTTACGAAGAAACACCCGACGAGTGATGGACATAAGAAATTGCTCCTATTTAGCACCTAGCTTCAAGCTACTAGTCCAACTATAGGCTGCCCGAACCCGACCTTGAATGTTCCAGTCAGAAGCCAGCAGCTATCTCCTTTGAAACTCCGGCGAGCCTAGCAGCAGACCCGCAATCATTCTTACATCTGCCGGACGCGCTGTACCTACCGGTATAGGGGCAGTGCGTTTACTGTCTCGCTCTTGCTGCGTACCGTTGGCACGGGCTGAATCGATCTGCGCTGCGATCGAATCGTGCGTTTGTTTGGAGATGTTGCCGTCGAGCAAGCTGGTTTCCAGAGCCGACAAAGACAGAGTCGCATCCGGCGGCGGATTGAGCGTGTTATTTCCAGCGAGTGGGGCCACGTCCACCTGCACGCCTCTGATCTTGCCGCTGGTCAGTGCTAACGCGAAATTCATACGATTGAGCAAGGCTGACGAACTTACCCAAGTTTCTGCCTTCATGGAATACCCGGTAGGTGGCTGTGCGCCATACAGGGGCATGCCCATATTGCTGAGCTGGCGCGTCAGTGGCAACGGGTTGTCTACCACGGCGCCGGTGGCGCGCACCGCAGAAGCTACGAATTCAAGCGGCGTCTTCACCTTGGCGCGATAGGTTGTGTCATCCCAAAATTCAGGCGAGCGAAAAAGCACGATCAGTACTTCGCGAATGTCGCCTCTCTTTTTGAGGAAAGTTTTTGCCATACGATCGATCAGAGCGGGAGGCGGATCATCGGAAACAAAGCGTTGCGCCAGCTTGAGAGAGATGAAGTGCGCCGTCTGCGGACTTGTGGCGAGCCGGTGCAGCACCTCGAGGCCTTCGCCTTCACCCTTGGGTTTGATGCGGCGCCCCAGCACGAATTTTGGTCCAGGCTCGTGCATGCGGGGTTCGAACTTGAAGCCGCCGCCCTGATACGGTTTCTCGATCGTCCATCCGGTAAAGACTTTGGCAACCTCGGTGACGTCGCGCTGCGAATAGCCGCCGTTCACGCTCAACGTGTGGAGTTCCAGCAGTTCACGCCCGTAGTTTTCGTTCAGACCGCTGGGGCGCTTGCCCTGATTCGGCCTTGGACGCCCCGGATATGGGCGGCCACGCGGACCATTCGCATACTGCGGAATGCCCATGGCTTGTGCTGAATTTGGACCTACACTAAGCCAGTTATCGAGGTAGAACAACATCGCCGGACTTTTCGCCGTGGCTACGAGCAGGTCTTCGAATTTACCGAGCGCACGCGGCCGGATCACATCCCGCTCATAACCAGTGACCAGCAGTCGATCAATTCCTTTATCCAGGAAAACGTTGAAGTGATTAAACCAAAAATCGGTCATCACCTCTTCCAGCTGACGATCGCTGTAGAGGACGCGGACAAGCTTGGTCTGCGTCAACTCGTCGCTAACCACTCACGCCGGATTATTCATGGCAAGCAGAATTTCCTTCTGCTTGGGGGGCAGTCTGTCTAGAAGCTCCTGGTGCTTTCCTCCGCGCAGCGAGTCAGCAAATGCGAGTTGTGCCTCTGGCGACAGGCTAAG
>Ga0224545_1000102_pt1 | contig 17231 bp, 15 predicted proteins | sample 714P12024metaG_FD_179906 | JGI IMG/M metagenome (GOLD analysis project Ga0224545, IMG submission 179906) | Peat soil microbial communities from Stordalen Mire, Sweden - 717 P1 20-24 | ecosystem: Environmental > Terrestrial > Soil > Wetlands > Peat | place: Sweden: Norrbotten County, Stordalen... | reverse complement strand
CGCGCAACAAAAAGAGGAGCTCTTGCTGCGTTCCGGGCCGCTGCTGAAAAAACTGAGCCTGGGATACGACTCGTTGCTGGCAGATATTTACTGGACGCGCTCCGTCCAGTATTACGGCACCAGGATTGGAAGCCCGGGCGAGAGATTCGAGTTGTTATGGCCCCTTCTTGACATCACTACTACGCTCGACCCAAAACTCATGATCGCCTATCGCTTCGGCGCCATCTTTCTTTCGGAGCCCGCTCCCACGGGGGCTGACCGCCCCGATTTGGCTGTCGAACTTGTGAAGCGTGGCGTCGCTGCAATTCCCGACGACTGGCGGATGGAATCCGATCTTGGTTTTCTCTACTACTGGCATCTGAAAGATTACCCGCAAGCCTCCGCGACGTATTTGGATGCAAGTAAAAAGCCGGATGCGCCGTTGTGGTTGAAGATAGTGGCCGCGCAAGTTGCGGCAAAGGGCGACTCTTTTTCTACGTCGCGGGCGATCTGGACGGAGCTTTTCGACACCGCCCAGGATCCGTCGGTCAAAAAGAACGCGTTTCAGCATCTTCAAGCATTGCAGGCGCAACAGGACTTTCTAGAACTCGACAAGTATGCCGGCGATTACCGCGAACGGTACGGTCGCTACCCAGAGACGGTAAAGGAGTTGTATGAGAGCGGGTTCCTATCCGGTATCGCGCGCGATCCCGCTGGAATACCTTATATTTTCGGTCCGGATGGAAAAGCACAACTCGATCCCAATAGTCCTGTCATTATAGAAAAACCTTTGGCTCGTTCACCGCGGTAGGCCGCTATTCGTAACGAAGGGCTTCGACCGGATTGAGCCGCGCGGCCTTGGTGGCTGGCCAGACTCCGAAAATCAAGCCGATACTTACAGAAACCGTGAATCCCGTAATTATGGCCCACGGCGGGACAACCGCTTTCAGCGGGCTGACCACCGGAACTAGTAACACGACACCGCTGCCCACCAGAATGCCGATCAATCCGCCGGTGCCGGTTAACGTCATGGCCTCGAAGAGAAATTGCCAGGTGATATCGCGGCTTCGCGCGCCGATAGCCTTGCGCACCCCGATTTCGCGCGTCCGCTCCGTAACGGAAACGAGCATAATGTTCATCACACCCATGCCACCAATCAATAAGCCGATAGAGCTTAGAACTATAACGGCTAGAACCACGCCGCCGATAATGTCATTAAACTGACGCACGACTTCCATTTGAGTTTGAATCGAAAAATTGTCCGGAGCGCTGTAGGCGACGTTCCGGCGGCGGCGCAGAACTTCGCGCAACTGGTCCACCGCGGCGTCCAGTTTGCCGGGATAGGCAAGGAATCGATACCCTAATTCGTAGCTCGACGGATACAACTTCATGAACGTGTAGTAGGGAATCACCGTGCGGCGGTCCTCGTCATTTGTGCCGAAGCCGCCCAAGGGCTTTTCAAACACGCCCACAACCAAATAGGTCGAGCCGTCCACCAGAATTTCTTTCCCGAGCGCGTCATTTATCGTCGGGAAAAATGCTTTTGCAACGTTCTCCCCGATCACCACAACATTTTCACGGTGCTCGTTTTCCGCTTCCGTGAAGAAACGCCCCGCCTTCATCGTGGCGTTTGAATAAACTTCCAAATACGCCGGAAATGTTCCGCGGAAGTCTGTCCCCTCCACCTCATTCTTCTGATAACGCGCCGTATGGGTAAGCTGCCACTGGAACGCTGAAACTGCGATCTGTTTGATTGCAGGGCTAAGTTCGCGGATCGCCATGGCGTCTTCCAGTGTCAGCGGCTTCCGAAGTTTCTCGTCTTTCGGCCGATGGCCGTTTTGGGGGCCCTGATCGAACCGCGAGACAAAAGCCGTGTCGATTCCTTCCGCGGTAATTTCGTCCTGAATCGTCTGGCGAAAGCCTTCCACAAGTCCCACCACAAGAATAATGAGAGAGACTCCGATCATCACACCAAGAATGGCAAGAAAACTGCGCAGCTTGTGCGTGCGCACGGTGTCAAACGCGAGTTGAAGGTTTTCTTTGAAATCCTGCTGCATAGCTATTCCCTAGTTTTCCGCGCGCAAAGCTTCGATTGGATCCAGCCGCGCGGCGCGCATCGCGGGATAGATCCCGAAAAACAATCCAACCGCCGTGGAAAGGACCAGTGAGATGGTGATCGCAAAAATCGGAGTCGAAATCGGAATCGGCGTTGCGGCGCGAACCAAGCCCGCAATGGCAAGCGCAAGGCCCACTCCTACAAGGCCCCCCGAAGCGGCGAGCAACGATGACTCCACGAGAAATTGCAGAATAATATGGCCCCGCCGCGCACCCAGCGATTTCCTCAGCCCAATTTCGCGCGTGCGCTCCGTGACGCTTGCCAGCATGATGTTCATGATCACGATGCCGCCTACCACCAAAAATACCGACGTGATCCAGATTGCAATCCCGAAAGCGTTTCCCGTGATTCGGTTCCACAATCCGGTGATCGATGACGGAGCGATCACCGCGAAATTGTCTTCGTCCTGATATCGCACGTGACGTCGAGCGCGCAGAATCACGCGCGCTTCATCCTCCGCTGCGTCCATCCATTCGGGGCCCCGCGCCGAAATAAACATTCCCACCGAATCCTGGGGAGCCAGCCACTCTTTTCTGTAGGTCCCCAGCGGGATCATTACGAAATTGTCCTCGGACTGGCCCAGCACCGTTCCCTTAGGCGTCGCTACCCCCACAACTTCGTACTGTCCCTGCCCCGCCCGCACGGATTTTCCGATCGGATCCATACCTGGGAAAAGCTTATTAGCCACATCGGTCCCAATCACGCAAACGCCGGCTCGATGATCCTCGTCTACTTGCGTGAGAAGCCGTCCGTTGGAAACATCAATGTCTCGTATCGATGCAAAATTAGGAGTAGCACCGATAATGGTTACATCCTGGCTCAGCACGTTCCCGTAGCGGACGTCGGCCGTAGTGTCCTGCTCACCTGCCACCTGATCGGCTAATTTCATGTTGTCGCGCAAAGCTTCAAAGTCGGCCATCTGCAGCGGTGGGCGTTTCCTTGCCTTGTTCCATTCCTGAAAATTCGTAATGATGCCGATGCGGTCTATTACAAACGCGTTCGCGCCAAGATTGGCTACCTTCTCGGCCACATAGACATTCAGCCCATTGAGCACGGAAATTACGGCCACGAGAGTGGTCACCGCCAGAATCACTCCAAGCAAGGTCAAGAAAGTGCGGAGTTTATGCGCGCGCAACGTATCCAGCGCGATCCAGAAGGTTTCCCGCAGGGCCACGAGCGTCCGCCTGACTTGAGCCAGCGTTGGGATGGTTTTCTTCACTTTGTCTATATTAGACGAATAAGGAGCCTGAAAAGTTCACGACATCGGACTTGCCGGGCAAAGTTCGGCTCGCAAATGTCACCTTCATTCGTAACGCAGAGCTTCGACGGGGTTTAGGCGCGCCGCCTTGGTAGCTGGCCAGACTCCAAAAATCAGCCCGATGCTGACTGAAACCCCAAATCCGATAAAAACCGCCCACGTCGGGATAACCGCCTTCAGCGAACTAACAACCGGAATCAGCAGCACGATGCCGCAACCTACCATGATGCCCAGGATGCCGCCTGTTCCGGTTAATGTCATGGCCTCGAACAGGAATTGCCAGGTGATGTCTCGGCTGCGCGCCCCAATAGCCTTGCGCACTCCGATTTCGCGCGTCCGCTCGGTAACGGAAACTAGCATGATATTCATCACGCCGATTCCCCCAATCAGAAGTCCGATGGAGCTGAGCACCACAACCACCAGCGCCACGCCCCCGATAATCTGGTTAAACTGTTGCACTGCTTCTGCGTTCGTTTGCATCGAAAAGTCGTCCGGTTTTTCGTACGGCACATTTCTCCGGCGACGCAGCACTTCCCGCGCTTGGTCCACTGCTGTGTCGAGCGTTCCGGGATAAGACAGAATCCCGAGAAAAACCTCGAAGCTCGCGGGATAAATTTTGGTAAACGTATAGTAGGGAATCACCACACGGCGGTCCTGATCGTTTGTTCCAATGCCGCCAATAGGCTTTTCAAACACGCCCACAACCAGGAAGTTTGAACCGTCCACCAGGACTTCTTTTCCCAGCGCATCATCAATGGTGGGAAAAAGCGCTGTTGCTACATCCTCGCCGATCACAACAACGTTCTCTTTATGCTGATTCTCCGCTTCGGTGAAGAAACGCCCCGCTTTCATCGCCTCACTCGAATCCACTTCCGGGTAGGAGGCAAACGTGCCGCGAAATTCTCCGCCTTGCACTTCGTTCTTCTGATAGCGGACGTTATGCGGCGTTGTCCATTCGTAGATTGCAATCGTCGTCTGCTTCACTGCCGGACAAAGCTGCTGCACCGCTTGGCCATCTTCCAGCGTGAGGGGTTTGCGTTCGCGCTCTTCTTTCGGCCTCCGGCCAACTGTAGGGCCCTGGTTAAAACGCCAAGCCCATGCCGTATTGACGCCGTTGGATGTAATCTCGTCCTGTACCGTAGTTCGAAAACCTTCCACCAGCCCCACTACGAGAATGATCAGCATCACGCCGATCGTCACGCCCAGCACAGCGAGAAAACTCCGGAATTTATGTTCGCGAACGGTGTCGATCGCCAGACCCAAGTTTTCGCCGAAGTCTTGTCGCAACTCCATCGCTTAAGTCTCCGCCCGCAAAGCTTCGATGGGATCGAGCCGCGAAGCCCGAATTGCCGGGTAAATACCAAAGAAAAGCCCCACCCCGGTGGAAAGCAAAAGCGCGATAATTACGGCGAATGCGGGCGTCGAGATTGGAAGCGGAGTTGTAGCGCGAACCAGCCCTGCAATGCCCAGCGCAATGCCGACTCCCACAAGACCACCCGCCGCGGCCAGTAAGGAGGATTCCACCAGAAATTGCATCACGATGTCGCGCCGCCGCGCACCCAGGGATTTTCGCAGACCAATTTCCCGCGTCCGCTCGGTCACGCTCGCCAGCATAATATTCATGATCACGATCCCACCAACCACCAGAAAGACGGAAGTAACCCAAACAGCCACGCCGAAAATACTTGCAGTCAGAGAATCCCAGATGCCCAGCAGTGACGAAGGCTCTACGATTCCGAAATTGTCGTCGTCTTGATACCGCACGTGACGCCTCGATCGAAGAATCACGCGCGCTTCGTCCGCCGCCGATGACATCGACTGCCGGCTCCGCGCTTCCACGAAAATTGTCACAGTATCTTGCGCCACCAGCCACTCCTTCCTATACGTGCCCAGCGGCATCATCACAAAATTGTCTCGCGGCTGTCCAAGCACCGTACCCTTGGGCGCAGCTACGCCCACGATTTCGCACTGTCCCTGTCCCGCACGAATTTCTTTCCCCACCGGATCGATTCCGGCGAAAAGCTTCGTTGCCACGTCGGCACCGATCACGCAAACACCGGCTCGATGTTCTTCGTCGGTCAAAGTGAGCAGCCGCCCGTTGGCGGCATCGATGTCGCGGATTTCCGCATATTCCGGCGTCGCTCCAATGATCGTCACGTCCGCGCTCAGCGTGTTTCCGTAGCGGACGTCCGCCGTAGCCTGCTGCATGCCGGCTATGCGATCCGCCAATTTCATGCCATCGCGCAACGCTTGCAGGTCATCCATCTGCAGCGGCGGACGCTTTCGCGCCTTGTTCCATTGATCGAGATTGGTGGCGATGCCGATGCGGTCGATCACGAACGCATTGGAGCCCAGGTTCGCCACCTTGTCGGCCACATAGAGGTTCAGCCCATTCAGCACTGACATCACCGCGACAAGAGTCGTCACCGCAAGCATCACACCTAGAAGAGTCAAAAAAGTGCGCAGTTTGTGCGATCGCAGCGTATCGAGCGCAATCCAGAAGGTCTCCTTCAGCGCCACCAGTGTTTGCCGGATTTCAGTCAGAGGTTGCAGAGGCTTGTCCTTCACTCTCTCTATAATAGACGGCTACGACCACTAAAGATTTCACTAATTCGTCCGAATGGGCATCTTAACGCAAGCCTGGGGACGCATTATGTCACTGGGAATCCGTTACAATGGACTTGCAAGCGATTGCAGGGCCTTGGAGTTCTAGAAGAATCGAATGTCCCGGCTTTTCTCAATTCCGAACATTGCCGCCTCGCTAGTTTTGGCCGGGTTAACGATATGGCCTGGGCCGGTCCAGTTTAAGAGTTACTTCGCCCTGGGGCCTGCTGCAAAAACTTCCGAGCTTGTTGTCCCCAATGGCGCCCCAGCTAGCTCCGGATCTCCCCGGCAAAATAGTCTGCAGTCTCAAGCTCCTTCTGACGCTGAAATCCGCGAGCGCGGCCAGAAGCTGGTCGAAAACCAGCACCGTGACGATGCTGCGATCGATGAATACGAGCGCATCGAGCATCATGTTGACCGTACCGCCGGCACGAATCCCCGCGTGCTCGAGGACAAGCTTTACCGCGTGGTTCCCACGGGCCCCGGTTCCCTGAAAATCTTGCTGAAGGAAGATAACAAGCTCACCGACCCCGTCCTGTATCGCCAGCAATTGCAGACCTGGAAAGAACTGCTCGAACTGGCTCTCAAGCCGGATGATCCTAGAGCGAAGTTGGCTTACTCCAAATGGCAAAAAAAGAAAACCGACCGCGCGGACTTGGTGGATGCCACGCGAGAAGCGTTCTTGACCAAGTGGATGGGCCAGGAAACGCTGAACGGAAGACCTTGCGACGTTTTCGGATTGGACCCCAATCCCAGCTTTCATCCGCGTTCGATATTTCAGGATGCCATGACGCACATCACGGCGAAACTCTGGGTAGACCGTGAACAGATTCAGCTTGCGCGCGCCGAAGCTCACGTGATGCGGGATATTTCATTCGGCGGGGGCATTCTCGGAAAGTTATACCGGGGTGGAGTTTTTTCTTTCCAGCAAGCGGAGGTGTCGCCGGGCGTCTGGCTGCCAACACGTTATCAATACGATTTCATGGGCAGAAAATTTCTTTTCACCTTCGAGGAACACCAGTACATTGAAGCTAGCCAGTATCGCCACGACGGCCTTCCGAAACAAGCGCTCGCGTTGGTCGAAAGCGAGATCGTCAGCGGCAAAGTAGTTAACGGAGATCCCTAGCCCTTCGCTACGCCGCATGTCCACCGAAGCAACGTCGGGCAGATGAGGTAAAAATGAATCGACGGGCGCTTCACTTCTTTGCTAGGGTCGTCTTCGTAATCGCCGCCGTCGCATTTGCTGCGACTACTTCGTTGGCGCAAAACGATTCGCCGCCCCCGTCGCAAAGTCCTACCAAGTCATCTTCGCCCGCTCCCGCGCCTCCGGCGCCGGCGAAAAAAGTCTGGACTAACGACGACATCCACTCGGGCGCCCCCAGTTCACCTGATTCAAATGTGAAACCGGCCGGCACATTAAACAAACCCAAACCGAATGCCAAGGGAAAGGACGCCGGTTGGTACCGCACCCAAATTTCGAAACTGCAAGCACAGATTCCACCCCTCGATGAAAAAATCTCGCAATTGCAGGCCGCCTTGAACGGACAGACCGTCACTTCAACCAGGCAGTATGGCGGCGCGAGGCCCGACGATTGGCGCGACGAACTCTCGCGCTTCCAGAAGCAGCGCGACGATATCGATGCGAAGATCGCCGCTCTGGAAGACCAAGCTCGTCACGATGGAGTCCCCGAAAACGAACTCCCCTGAAAAATGGTGCGAACGGAATCCGTATTATCTGCGGCACAAAAAAGTCCCGAAGCTTGCGCTCCGGGGCTAGCTTGCAATCAGTTGAGACTTGTAGTTATCGCGCGGCGGCAGCTGCTTCCTTTTCGATTGGCGCGCCGACCAGATTGCCCCATTCGGTCCACGAGCCATCGTAATTTTTCACCTTGTCGTAGCCCAAGAGATATTTCAAAACGAACCAGGTGTGCGAACTGCGCTCGCCGATCCGGCAATACGCGATCAGTTCATTCTTTCCTGTTATGCCCTTGCCGTCATAGAGCGCTTTCAACGCTTCCGCCGATTTGAACGTGCCATCTTCGTTCGCCGCCTGCGCCCAAGGAATATTAGCCGCTCCGGGAATGTGCCCACCACGCTGCGCGGTCTCAGACATTCCGGGCGGCGCGATAATTTTCCCCGTGAACTCATCGCCCGATCGAACGTCAACCAGCTGCCCCGCTTTCTTCTTCTCGAGTACGCCGAACACATCTTCCTTGCGCGCACGAATCGACTCGTCCGGACCGATCGCTCGATACTTCGTGGCCGCCACTTTCGTCGCGTCCGTGGTCAGAGGACGCTTTTCTTCCACCCATTTCTTGCGCCCACCGTTGATCAAACGAACGTCTTTGTGCCCATAATATTTCAATTGCCAAAAGGCATAGGCCGCAAACCAATTGTTGTTGTCGCCATACAGCAGAATCGTTGTGTCGTTGGAAATTCCTGACTGGCCGAGCAGCGCCTCGAGCGCTCCCTGGCCAATCAAATCGCGGCGAATATTATCCTGAAGCTGTGACTGCCAATTCCAACCTACCGCCCCGGGAATATGTCCCTGGTCGTAGGCTGTGGTGTCGACGTCAACTTCTACTAGACGGATGTTCGAGTCCTTCAGATGGTCCGCCGCCCACTGCGTGGACACTAAAGTCTCGGGATGCTTGTATTCTGACATGTCTTTCCCCCTCATATTTAGACTCAATCGCCCCGAAAACGACCTAAAAATAAAAACCCACCTGCCAGCTTGTTCTGGCGGTGGGTTCGAAGTTGCAAGCTAGAATCTGTTTTTTAGATGGCTAGCCGACCCTGCCAGATGACAAGCGCATACAACAACAAATGAGCCGGTCTCCGGTGAGGTGCGACATGCCCAAAGGCTACACCCAAGCTTGCGGATTGACAATAATTCTTTGCGGCCGTGAAGAACGAACGCTTGCCCGCGTGACACCTATGAGACAGCGCGAAGTGCGCCTTTCGCCGATTCGAGTTCGATGCGCAAGAGCCAGTCGAAATGGAACTTTTCGGTCGCCAGCCACTTTTCGAGCTCTTCGCGGCTCGCCGCTTCGAATTCCACTAACATTTTCCCCTCTTGCATATTCACGAGCACGCGCCGCGCTTTCACCGCCTGCGCTCCCTGCAGCCGCCGCGTTAGCTCTTCCGCACCCTGGCGCGTGAGGCACGCCAGCGTGTGTTGCGAGATGTATAAAGCCATTCAGACTCCAGTTCCGCTAGAATAGCCCACCGGTAACGCCGAGAACTCCAATACATCGTCGGCGGAGAAAAATCAATGCCCCCCGAGATGCGCAAGGCGCACCCTTATTATGTTTACGACGCAATTCAGGCTCAACCTGAATTGATCGAAAAGATTTTGCAGAGACGCAGCGCGATCGAACGCGTTTCCGACGCCGTTGCTCAAAAGGAACGCATCACCTTCGTCGGAATTGGAACTTCCTTGCACGCCGCGCGAGTAGCTCAAAGTTGGATGCGCGAGTTTTCTTCCGGGCGCCTCCTAACACATGCCGAACAGTCTTTTGAACTCGTGCACAACCCCATCGCGTTCACGGCCAACGATGCCGTAATCGTGATCACTCATACCGGCACCACCACGGCTTCTGTGGAAGCCTTGCGCATGGCTCGCGCCGCTGGAGCGTTGACCGTTGCGATCACGGGCGAGATGAGCGGCGAAGGAGTCCACAGCGCGGATTTTCAAATCGAGACATGCGAACAGGAAGTCGCCTTCGCTTACACAAAAAGTTATACGACCGCTCTAGCGGCGCTCGCAATCCTGATCGCGCGCATCGTGGAGCGTCGAAAATTATTGGCTAAAGGATATTCGCACGACGAACTGGCACAGGTTCCCGCGCTGATCCGCGAAGCGCTCAGGCTCGAGCCTCAAGTGCGCGAATTGGCAAAACGGGTTTCTCCCCTCACGCGTATTGAACTTTTTGGCACCGGAGTGGGCTGGGCCACCGCCTGCGAGGCGGCCTTGAAAATCAAAGAAGCCTGCTACATCGCCGCAGAAGGCTTTGAGACGGAAGAAATATTACACGGACCATTTTCAGAAACCGATTCTCGTGCAGCGTTAATCGGATTGCTCACCGGCCGCGAAACGGACATCCGCGCGCGGCAAATCTTGCGCGCGGCCGGAGAATTAAAAATGTTTCGCGCGGCAATCGCGGATTCCTCAGCGAACCACGATATCTTCGCAGAACAAATACTGCTAGTTCCCGAAACACCCGGATGGCTTACCGCTTTTGTGCATCTAGTCCCGCTGCAACTTCTCACTTATTTTCTGGCGCTTGAGCGCAGCCTCAATCCCGATACCGGCCGGCAAGATCAACCCGCGCACGCCGCCGCCAGCCGCCACTACAAATACTAGCTGCGCTAAGCCTGTCCTTCCGGCCAGTCTCTTACCAAGAACAATTGCCGTCCACGTTCAGGCGTCGTCTGCGCCGCACTATAGAATGGTGCCAGGTAGTCCCCGGGGTGACCAATGAAACGAACTCTTTTGATTTTCTGTGTCATTGCCGTGCTGGCATTTGCCGCCGCTGCGAACGCTCAATTTGCCAGAGGGTTGGGAACTCTTTCCGGAAGTGTTCTCGACGAACACGGGAAGCCCGTCGCCGAGGCAAGTGTAACGATCCAAACCTCCGACGGTCTGAATCCACACGCCGCTCGTACCGATGCGAACGGCCACTTCGAATTCGCGCGTTTTGACGCCGGACAATACGACGTGCGCGCTTATTCGCACAGTCTTTTTTCCGATTGGTCCAAGCGCGTAGTCGTCCGTCCGAAGAAAACTACGGAAATTACGCTGCATTTATCGCCCGCAGCAAAGTGACGGCCGTTCCCCTGGGCCGGACAAATCGTTCCCCTGCGGTATCTGAATAAAATCGAATTTTTTTCTGAAGACAGGGCAGTACTAAAACCCGGGTACCCGATAAATGACCCGTCAGGGCCATTGTTTCAACCGCACTGTGTCTCTCAACATGGTGCTGCGGGTTGGCAGCTGCGATGCGGGGACGACGGTTCCACAAAAAAAGGAGCCGGGGCACGCTTTCCAACCCGTCCAATTCCTTCCTCTGCCCCCCTTTACAGCGCGGCGTTCGCCCCCAGCCCCGGGAATTCCACGTTTTTCCCCTTCCTCAGCATCGTTTAGCGGCTGCATTGCGTCTTAACAAATGTGCACTATACTCGCGCCAACCAGCTCGATTCTAGATCGGTTGGCCATACCACCCATCGAAAACGCAGTACGTTGCGGCGGATGCCAAGAAACACGGGCAGCATCGCTCGCAAGGCGCTCTCTATGGTTCTCGCCGGATTATTCTCGCTGGCGGTTCCGGCGAATGCTGCGGATCTGAAGCCGGAAACGACTGCTGCCTATAACCGCTACCTGCAGCTAACCGAAGCAAACATTGACGCTGAGCTGGCGCGTGGAAATCCCTACTTGTGGATCGATGCCGCGCCCGAATCACGCCGCGCCGCCGCGTATGCCGAATTGCGCAAGGGTAACCTTGTAATCGAGCGGCTCGAAACGCTGGACCATGGCAAAACAATCGCGGTTCCGGGAGGATTACTTCATCACTGGATAGGGACTGTGTTTATTCCTGGCGCGTCTCTGGCGCAAACTCTGGAATTTATGGAGGATTACAATCACAAACAGGATTATTTTCGCCCGGATATTCAGCGCTCCAAAATTCTGCGCCACGAGGGTGACGACTTTCTAGTCAATCTCCGGTTCTACAAGAAAAAAGTGATCACAACGGTGATCGACACGGACCATCAAGTTCACTACCACGTTGTGGATTCCACCCATGCCTGGAGCCGCTCTCACACCACTCGCATTCAGGAAGTGGAAAATCCAGGCGAGCCCACCGAACGCTTGGAACCCCAGGGGCACGATCGAGGATTCTTATGGAGCATGGACACTTATTGGCGATTCCAGGAAAAAGACGGTGGCACCTATGTCGAATGCCAGTCGCTTTCGCTAACCCGCGACGTTCCCACTGGCCTCGGTTGGATGGTGGGTCCCTTCGTCACCAGCGTTCCGCGTGAATCACTCACGTTTACGCTCGTTACTGTGCGTAGCGCCGAACTTCAGCGGATCGCATCGCACCTCGCGGAGTGAGCTCAACTGTGGTCGCCTGGAAAGACGTCGAACCTAGAAAAATGTCTTCGACTCCATTGTTGTCCCGCGGCACCAGGTTGTTGGCAAACGAAAGGAAGCTCACTGTAGTGCCGTCTGGGCTAATCGACGGCACTAGACTGTTACCGTTGGAAGGCGTCGTCTGTGTGCCGGCCCCTTGAGTTACCAGCACTGTGCTCACCGTACAGTCGGTCACAATAATCGTCGTAGTCGATACGCAGGTGCTGTTCACAAAAATGTTCTCCACACCATTCGTGGTGCTCGCGAAATTCGACGAGAACGAACTAAAAGCGATGTACAGGCCCGTGCTGTTAATGCTGGGATATTCGCTCGTGGAGTTTCCCGGAACGCCACTGTTCGTACTGGAAACAAGCGTAGTCGAAGGCGTGCATGTCGTCGTGATATCCAAACACGTATTCCGCAAATAAATCTGCTGCGTCGGTCCCGCGCCGGTCGCCAAATTCGTCGCTGTGGAAGCAAACGCGATGAATTGGCCGGTGTTGGAAATCGACGACTCCGAGCTGGCCCCATCGGCGGGTGTTACGCCATCAGGTGTAGACACCAGAGTCGTGTTAGCCGTGCAGGAATTATCCAGGCAGGTGCTGCGCTGGAAGATTTCCTGTGCTCCATTCGGATTCGGAGCAGTTGCGCCCAGATTCGATGCTATCGACGTGAACGAAACGAACAAACCGCTCTCTGCTACCGAAGGATTCGAGCTGAGGCCGTTGCCGGGAGTTGTCCCGTCCGGAGTGGATATCAGAAAGGTAGTGGGCGTACAGGTCTGTGACGTCAGACCGCTGCACGTATCGCGCAGAAATACCTGCGGCGTAATTCCGTCTAGCGTCACATTCGAAACCAAGTTCGTCGCCAACGAAACGAACGCAACGAACTCCCCATCGGAGCTGATCGCCGGGTTATAGCTGTCGCCATTTCCTGCGGAGAGACCGTCGGCGGAGACCGAGACGATTTGCGTTACAAATGTTGTGGGCGTCACCACGCAGTCCGCCGTAAGGCATGTCGGCCGCCAATAGACTTGGCTGGCGCCCACAGGCACGCCCACGGAAGTCACCAAATTTGTCGCCAGCGAAGTGAACGCGACATCGTCCGCGCTCGCGTCCAGGCTGGGTTCTGAACTTCCCCCATTGGCCGGATTGCCATCGGGATCCGTGCTGACAGCCACGGTAATGGGCGAGCATGACGCGACGGTTGTGCAAGTGTTGCGAATAAAAACGATGCCTCCGTTGTTTGGTTCGTTCGTAAGTAAATTATTTGAAATTGATGCAAAAGCGACGTATTGCCCGGTGGTGCTGGTCGAAGGACCTACGGTCGTGAGTTTCAGCCCCAGTGTGCCATTCTCGCAATTCGAAAGCCCGCCGCAAATTCCGGCATTCGCCTGCGAACCATCCGGCGCCAGGTCCACAAGTACGGGCAGTCCGAGCAGGTGCGTGGGGTTCACCGCAAAAGTCAGCGTATTCGATGTGCCGCCGCCGGGCGTCGAGGTCACTACCTGCACTTGGTCCACGCCCGCCACAAGAAGATCCGAACCGGTCAGCGGCGTCGTTAACGACGTATCGCTCACAAAAGTCGTCGCGCGCGGCACACCATTCACCGTAATCTGTGAAAATTGATTGATAAAGCCGGTACCTGTGACGGTTATCGTGCTCGGTGTGCTGCCGGCCTGCACGCTTGTCGGCGAGACTGCGCTGATGGTAGGCGACGGATTCAAAATACTTAGCGGAAACGTATTGGACGAACCGCCCCCCGGCGTCGGACTTAAAGGATTCACGACCGTAATCTGCAAAACTCCGGGAGTTATGCTATCGGCTGCGGTCAGCACCGTCTCAACCAACGTGGAATCTACAAACGTCGTAGTGCGACTGCTGCCGTTCACTGCCACGGTCGACTGCGCCACAAAATTTGTGCCCATCACCTTCAGCTCAACACCCCCGCTTCCCGTCAGAACTCCCGAAGGGGATAGCGAAGAGATATTCGGCACCGGGCTCGTCGTGGGGCTGATAGCGAAGAGAATTCCCTGCGTCGTACCGCCGCCCGGTTGAGGCGTCACTACCGTGATCGTCGCGGTACCAGGGGCTTGGTAAAGCGATGGCGGGACGGTCGTGGTCATCTGTCTCGTGTTCACGAATACCGTGGACAGGGGCGTGCTGTTCCACACGATCGTGGATTGCTGCACAAAATTGTTGCCAATAACGGTTAGCACAAACGGATTCGTCTGACTTGTGGTGATGCTGGTCGGCGCCACCGATGCAAGAGAGGGTGTAGGAAAGTTTACTTGCTGACCGCACGAGACCGTGACGATCGACACGAACATCAGAAACCAGAAAGACGGTCGAAATTGTCCCCGCAAATTTCTCACCCCTGAGTCTATAGGTTGAAGTCGCCGGCGCAACGGCAGCAATAGAGACTACTAAAGATGGCCCCATCCGGCAATTGGGATGCCTGCTCTTAATTTGATTGTAGGCGTTTCGGGCGGCAATTTTGCCCTTTAATCATCTTTTAATCTGGCTTTTGGATGAGAACATGCTTTACTCTGCCCGGCGTGGAAATCAACTCACGCGAAGCACCTGTTCCACTTACCTATGCGCCGCCTTCTCGTCCAATTCGGCTGCCCGCTCTTTTGTCTGCTGCTCGTGTCTCTTTTAGCCCTGCCAACCGCGTGCGCGCAGGATTCAAAACCCGATAATCCCAGCCCGCCGAGCACTCAGGATCCTGCCTCGGTCACGGCTCAGGAAAGTTCCGAATCCGGAGATGTATTGACGCTCTTCCCGCATTCGGAAACCGCCCCGTTCTGGATTTCGGGACAAGCGAACGTCATCTTTCAATGGCATCCGTCCTTCCCGGCGAAATACAGCGGTCCAAACAGTTTTCACTCCGAGGCGGAGAACGCCACGTCGAAAGTTTATACGCTTTACCTTGGTTACGAACTCACGCACACGACAGAAGTTTTCATGGATGTCGAAAGCGCCGGAGGTCATGGCCTCAGCGCAGCCTTTGGATTGGCGGGGTTCACCAATCTTGACGTTGTGCGCAACCCCGAATTGGGTCTTGTTCCCTATCTCGCGCGCGCGATGGTGCGCCAGATCATCCCCCTCAGCGACGACCATGTTTCCGCTGAGCGCGGACCCACCACCTTTGGCCTCGCCACTTCCTTACCGGCTCGCCGCCTTGAGTTCCGCATCGGCAAGTTCGGCCTAGTCGATTTCTTTGACGCAAATTCCTGGGGTACCGACAGCCATCTGCAATTTCTGAATTGGACCGTGGACAACAATGGCGCGTACGACTACGCCGCGAACACGCGCGGGTACACCGATGGCGCCATCCTGGAGTACGACGACCATTGGTTCACCGTGCGCTTTGGCGTGGCGCTCATGCCCAAAATCGCCAATGGCATCTTTCTCGATGCCGACCTCGCGCGAGCGCGCGCCGAGAATCTTGAATTTGTCGCCGCTGGGAACCGCTTCCTGCATCGCGCCGGCACCGTACGCCTGCTCAGTTACTTGAACCAAGCCAACATGGGAAATTATGAGGAAGCCATCCGTGATTTCAAGAACGGTGAAACGCCCGTGCCAGACATTATTTCCACCCGGCAGCAGGGGCGCCACAAATATGGCTTCGGTCTGAACTTCGAGCAGGAATTTACTTCGCAGCTCGGTGTTTTCGGCCGCCTTGGCTGGGGTGACGGCCGCAACGAATCCTTCGCCTACACCGAAGTGGACCGCACGCTCGAACTCGGCGTCTTCACCAAAGGCGAAAAATGGAAGAGGCGCAACGACCGCGCCGGCGCGGCGTTCGTGATGAACGGCATAGTCGCCGCCCACCAGGAATATCTCGCGCTCGGCGGGCGCGGATTTCTTCTCGGCGACGGCGCGCTGAATTACGGCCACGAAAAAATCTTCGAGGGCTTTTACACCGCGCATCTCTGGCGCGGCTTCTTTGCTTCCTTCGACATTCAGCACATCAACAACCCCGGCTACAACAAGGATCGCGGCCCCGTCTTCGTCCCCGCCCTTCGCTTCCACGTAGATTTCTAGGCTCGTCAGGTCGTGAGAATATTGTGGAATTGTGTGGCTGCCCGGGTTTAAGCTGCGCGCCTGCGGCTTGGGGGCTGGAGCGGTGAGTCGCCGGAGGGTTTAATGTCAGGTTCGAAGCTAGCTTCTCTTCTCCTTTTTATTCTCGTTGTGGCAGTGACGTCCGCTACGGCGCAAACGCAATCTCAGCCGTCCCAAGCACAATCGCAAGCTCAGCAAGTTTCCGCAACTCCAGCCGCTGCGCCAGCGGCAAAACCGGCAGATGTTGCATCGCCGGACGCGATCCTTGCCGCAACCTACGACGTGATTTCAGGCCCGCCGGGAATACGCGACTGGGATCGCTTCCGCTCCCTGTTTATTCCCGGCGCGCGACTGATCGCAGTTCAAAAGGGAAAAGACGGCAGTCTCGGGGCGCGCGTGCTCACACCGGAGGATTACGTCTCCCGTGCCGGCCCTTATTTTGAAAAGAACGGCTTCTTCGAGAGAGAAGCATCTCGGCACGCCGACCGCTACGGCAACATCATGCAAGTCTTCAGCACCTACGAATCCCGCCACGACGGCAAAGACGCGGAGCCGTTCGCGCGCGGCATTAATAGTTTTCAGTTGTTCTTCGACGGCGCCCGCTGGTGGGTGGTGACAATCTTCTGGCAAGAAGAAACTCCCGATACGCCGTTGCCCAAGGAATTTTTGCCCGCGGCTCACTAGTCCGGCATTTCGGAGGCAGTCCATGTTTCAAAAAGATTTGCTGAAAGGCCGCACGATCTTCATTACCGGAGCCGGGACGGGATTAGGCCGTTCGATGGCGCTGCGATTTGCGGAACTGGGAGCGAACCTCTTTATCGTCGGCCGGCGTGAGGAGCCGCTGAAACAAACCACCGAAGAGATTCGAGCGGCGGGCGCAAAAGCTGCTTACTTCTCGGCAGACGTTCGCGATTTCGACGCAGTGGAAAAAGCCATCGAAGCGGCGGAGAAGGAATTCGGCCGCGTGGACACGCTGATCAACAACGCCGCCGGAAATTTTATCGCACGCACGGAAAAACTTTCACCGAACGCGTTCAACGCTGTAGTAGGCATCGTGCTGCAAGGCACATTCTT
>Ga0224545_1000101_pt1 | contig 17337 bp, 17 predicted proteins | sample 714P12024metaG_FD_179906 | JGI IMG/M metagenome (GOLD analysis project Ga0224545, IMG submission 179906) | Peat soil microbial communities from Stordalen Mire, Sweden - 717 P1 20-24 | ecosystem: Environmental > Terrestrial > Soil > Wetlands > Peat | place: Sweden: Norrbotten County, Stordalen... | reverse complement strand
TTCCAATTGCTTTCATAAAATCCCGTGAAGTCGTGGCGGGCCGCATATTGCACCGCATAGTGGTCCTGAAAATAAGTTTGCAGGACAACTTTGCCTGGAGTCTTTCCGCGCCCCGCTCTTCCGGCAACTTGTGTAAGCAATTGGAACGTGCGCTCGGCGGCGCGAAAGTCCGGCAGTCCCAGCGCACTGTCCGCCCCGACCACCCCTACCAGAGTGACGCCGTGAATGTCGTGACCCTTGGCGATCATCTGCGTGCCCACGAGTAAATCGAGTTCGCCTTCGTTAAGGGCGTTCAGAGTGCGCTCGAAATCTTCGTGTCCCCGGACCGTGTCGCGATCAAGCCGCGCGATGCGCGCCTGCGGAAACATACCGTGCAGCAACTCTTCCAGCTTCTCTGAGCCGGTACCGAGGAAATAAACATACTCGCTGCCGCAGTGTACACAGACTTTGGGCACGGGCGCGGTGTAGCCGCAGTAGTGGCAGACCATCTTGTGCTCACGCTTGTGATGGGTCAGGGCGATGGCACAGTTCTGGCATTCGAGCGTCTTGCCGCAAGTACGGCACAATACCAGAGGAGAGTATCCCCGCCGATTGAGCAGCACCATGACCTGCTCTGTGCGATCGAACCGCTCCTTGATCTCAGCCGCGAGCTTCCGTGAAATGACCTGCTCCTGGCCGGTTTCCTGAAATTCCTGACGCATGTCGATAATCTCGACTTCCGGCAACGCCCGCTGCTCCACGCGGTCGGGCAGTTCGACCAGCCCATACTTATTTTTCCTCGCGTTGAAATAGGACTCGAGTGATGGCGTGGCCGAACCAAGCACAACCGTGGCGTCCGCCATCTTGGCGCGCACCACGGCAATGTCGCGGGCGTGATAGCGCGGCGTCTCCTCCTGCTTGTAGGAGGAGTCATGTTCTTCGTCGACGATGATCAGCGCGAGGTCAGCCACCGGCGCGAACACCGCCGAGCGCGTTCCGACCACCATGCGTGCTTCTCCACTCTTGATCCGATGCCACTGCTGGGCACGCTCTTTATCAGAGAGTGCGGAGTGTAGAATAGCAACCTCGTCGCCGAAAATCTGGTGCAGATCGGCCGCGACCGCAGGCGTGAGGCCGATCTCCGGCACCAGCAGAATGGCGGAACGTACCGCCTCGAGGACCGCGCGCATGCCCGCGAGATAGACGGCCGTTTTGCCTGACCCGGTGACGCCATGCAGAAGAATGCCGAAAAACTTTCGCGCTTCAACCGCTTCACGAAGGCGATTCAAGGCGGATTGCTGGGCTGAGTTGAAATCGAACTCCGGGCGCGACGGCCGCGGCTTGCTCCGGGAAACCGCAAACCCGGCAGCCTCTTCGACAATCTCAATCAGACCTCTTCTGACCAGCGCGCTCAGCGTCGATCGTGGCACTTCGAGCGCTTGCAGTGCATCCAGGGGGACCCGGCCGCCCGATGCGGCAAGCGTCTCGATCAGCTTCCGCTGATTGGCGTTTAATTTTCCGTCGGCGGATTTCAGCAGCGCGATTTTAATGGTGCGCGTAGCGTCGCGGACTGCGGAAACATCTTGGCGCACCAACCACTTTTTTCGCACCATCCCGCTCAGTGCCGTTTTGGAGATCTGCGCGGCCGACCGCAGCGTTTCCTCGCGGACTTGGATCATCTCTCCGGGCGCCGATTCCTGCGCTGCGAGATAATCCAGCACCCGGAACTCGGCGGCCTGCTCCTCCGGCGTCCGGCGCGAGCGCGCCGACGATCCCGACATCCCCGCCAGATGCAGCGCCATCCGGCCTTCCCCCGTGATGCGGTAAGCGACCCCGCGTCTGAACTCCGCGTTCAGCGGCAACATGGTTCGGAAAACTTCGCCGAGCGGCGCAAGGTAGTAATTGGCAATCCAGCGGCCCAAGCGCAGAAGCTGATCATCGAGAACCGGAGCGACATCGAGCACGCTATCAATCGATTTGATTGTGACCGAAGGTTCGCGATCATGAAGCTCAACCACGATTCCCGTCATGCGCTGCTGGCGAAATGGCACAAGCGCGCGTCCGCCGACCACCGGAGTGGCGTCGGCAAGAACACGGTACGTAAAGACCATGTCGAGCGGCACCGGTAACGCAACGTCGCAGAACTCAGGCATTGAAATCAGCGCAGGGCAGCTGAGGATGAATCGTCTCAGAGAATAGCAGCGGGGCTGGAAGAAGCGTAAGAGCTGATCTACTCGGCAGCTTTTCTTGGAGGCTCGATTCCCAGATACTTCATCACCATCTGCAGATCCTTCCACGCCTCGCCCTTTTGCCGCGGATCGCGCAACAGGAATGCTGGGTGATACGTGACCGCAAGACGCGCGCCCGGCCACGCAGGATCACTACCGGCCGGTTTGAAGTCATACCAGCGGCCGCGCAGCTCCGACATTGGCGCGTTCATTGCAAGAAGATTTTTCGCCGCAGTCGCGCCCAGCGCAACAATTGCTTTAGGCTTCACCGTTGCAATTTGCCGCATGAGAAACGGCGAGCAAGTTTCGCATTCATCGCGTTCCGGCTGGCGATTGCCCGGCGGACGGCACTTCACGATATTCGCGATATAAACATCTTCGCGCCCCAGGCCCATCGCCTTGATCATATTGTTAAGCAATTGGCCGGCGCGGCCCACGAAAGGTTCGCCCTGTGCGTCCTCGTCGGCTCCCGGCCCTTCGCCCACGAACATCAATTCCGCCCGTGGATTGCCCACTCCAAATACGATCTGCTTGCGCCCCTGCCTGTGCAGTTTGCAGCGGGTGCAATCGCCGAGGTCTTCACGAATCAGTTGCAGCGCAGCCACCGGATCGGCCACTCCGTACTCCGGCTTCGGGGAAACCACTTCAAAAATGCCTTCCTCAATGATGGGTGCGACGGCGGATCTTCTAGCGGCCATTTCCTCTCGCAGTTCTGACTCGTATAGAGACAAAGATGCTGCAAACATTTCGCCGCTAGGGGATTTGGTTTCTGTGGATCCGGAGAACCGTCCGCCCTCATTAAAATCGCGCCGGTAGAAATCGTAAATCCCCATCTCGTGGCAATAGCGAACGCGCTCCGCCAGAGCACGCCGCAATTGCGGATCAAGTATGCGCACCATTGAATTCCAGAGATCGGAGAAAGACCGGCTCAGTTCTCCACATCAAAGAATATTTTCGTCGTCGCCCGGTACAGCAGCACTTTCGCTCCATCCAGTTGCATGTCGAGTGAGTCCACATGCGCCCACTTGATGCCACGCACGGTCTTCGCGGCCTCAGCCACTGCAGCTTCCGCCGCTTTCGCAAAGCTTACCTCGGACGTTCCAATCACTTCGATAATCTTTTGCGTCATCTCACGCTCCTTAAGATGTTTCACGGAATTGTACGCCAGTTCCTCGGGGACGCGGGATCAGGCTCGCACCGGCAACTTACGGCGCTGGCGAATGCGCACGACCTGGTCAAGCACGCGCTGGGCAACTTCCCACTTCGTAGTCTCCGGAACCTCAACTACATCGTCGTGGGTAATGATGGTCACTTCATTGCGATCGGAGTCAAAGCCGACCCCTTCGCGGGAAACGTCATTGACCACGATGGCATCGAGTTTCTTTGCCGCGAGCTTTTGACGGGCATTCTCGAGGACGTTCTCGGTTTCTGCCGCAAAGCCCACAACAATCTGCGTCTGCTTGCGCAGCGAAATCTCCTTGAGAATGTCCGCAGTCGGTTCGAGTTCCAGAGTAATCGGCCCTTTGCGTTTTAATTTCTGGCCGGAAGCTGACTTTGCGCGATAGTCCGACACGGCCGCGGTCTTGATCACGATTGTGGACTGCGGCAAGAGTCTCAGCACAGCGTCCTTCATCTCTTCCGCCGATTCCAAGCGCGTCGTCTCGGCTGCGCCCGGCGGGGTCAGCGCCGTAGGTCCCGTGACCAGAAGCACGCGCGCACCGCGGCGCAGAGCGGCCTCCGCCACGGCGTACCCCATGCGTCCGCTGGAACGGTTCGTGAGGTAGCGTGCCGGATCAATTCTCTCGCGCGTGGGCCCCGCCGTAACCAGCACGGTCTCGCCAGCAAGATCTTGCGACGCGCCCAACGCCTCCAGAAGCGCTGCCACGATGGCTTCATTCTCCGCCAGTCGCCCAGAGCCCGTCATGCCACAGGCCAGATATCCAGAGCCGGGTTCTACGATTTTCACCCCCCGCCGGCGCAGAATTTCCAGATTCGCCTGCGTCGCTGCATGGTTCCACATGTTGACGTTCATCGCCGGAGCAACCACAACAGGAGCCCTGGTCGCAAGGTAAAGCGTGGTGAGGAAGTCGCTGGCAATGCCTTGCCCGAAATGCGCCAGAACATCGGCGGTCGCGGGCGCAACCAGCAGAGCGTCAATCGACTGCGCGACGGCGATGTGCTCGATGGCGGAATCGAGGTTGGCGGAATCGAGATCAGGAGCGTCCTCTCCGCCGGACGGGAACATTCCGGTGATCACTTTTTCACCGGAGAGCGCAGCGAAGGTGAGCGGGCGAACAAACTCCTGAGCCGCGCGCGTCATAATGACTTGCACGCGAATCCCGCGGTCCTGCAGCAGTCGCACAATCTCGGCCGCCTTGTAAGCCGCGATCCCGCCCGTCACTCCGAGAGCAATCTTCATAATTGGCGAACCATCGCTCTCCCCGGCAGCGCGTTAAGCATCGTGCCCAAAGGCCTGATCCAGCACTTCGGCCGCCTGCTCCGCGGCGCTGCGGGTTTCAGGAATTTCCCACTTCACTTTTCCCGCGCGAATCTCGTCCTGCGCGATGCGGCATGGTTTGCGGGAATTAGTCTGCACCACCGGCGGTGCTCCCGACTGCAGTTGGCGGGCGCGCCGCGCCGCCACCAAAATGTAGCGATAGTTGCTGTCGAAGCCCTCGATTAATTTCATGGATTCTCTCCCTTTGTGCCGGGACTCAAGGTTTTGCTTGTCGAAAGTCTGTGCGCTATGTTCTTCGCCGGCGAAGCCAAGAACTCCGCTCCTATTTTCCCACGAATTTCAATGTTGTGGGGCCGTCGGCCGTCCAACTTCGTTACGGAAGACTAACGTGGCCCGGAATCGGCCGGCGGCTTGAACGAATCTAGAATCCGCTGCAGGCGGTCGCCAACATTGGCCAACCGGCAGCAATCTCCCAGCGCCACAATCTTTGCTTCATCCTCGGATAGCGGCCGCCCCGAACGCAGCAAGCGTTCGCCGCGTACGACCGCCCGCAATAACTTGATGGAATCCTCCAGTTGATCGTTTACGAGAATGTAGTTGTACCGCGGGTAATTCTCAATCTCGCGAGTGGCTGTATCCAGCCGCCGGTCGATCACTTCGTCGCTGTCTTCGCTGCGCTTGCGCAGCCGCTCCTCCAGCGTCCTGCGATCCGGAGGCAGAATGAAGATGCTAACTGCGTCCGGCAGTTTGTCCTGGATCTGTTTGGCCCCTTGCACATCGATGTCCAGCAAAAGGTCGCGGCCATGTTGTTCGGCGTCATGCAGAAAACGCCGTGCCGTCCCGTAATAATTTCCAAACACCTCCGCGTGCTCGAGGAACGCTCCTTGCTGAATCATCTTCTCGAAATCCGCACGAGACACAAAATAGTATTGTCTTCCATTGACCTCACTGCCCCGCGGAGCCCGCGTGGTATAGGAAATTGAAAATTCCAAGTCGGTGACCTTCTTCAGCAGTTCATTGACCAGCGTCGACTTGCCGGAGCCAGAAGGGGCCGAGATGATATAGACAAGTGGCTTGTGAGGAGAACTCATTCCAGGTTCTGCACCTGCTCGCGCGATTTCTCGATCTCCGCTTTCATGCTAAGTCCGGCCTCGGTGATCTTCAGCGCTTCGCCCGCCAGGCCAGAAGTTTTCGAAAGCAAGGTGTTGGCTTCACGATTCATTTCCTGCAGCAGGAAGTCCAGCTTCTTCCCTACCTCCCCATGTTGGTCCAGAAAACCGAGGAAATGCTGGATGTGATTTTCCAGGCGTACCACTTCTTCCTGCACATCGCTTCGGTCCACCAGAAGAGCTGCTTCCTGCAGCACTCTTTCGCGGTCGGGACCGGCACCGAGCAACTCCTCAAGCCGCCCTTGTAGCCGCTGCAGATAGCTGTGCAGCATGGTGCGACGGTGCTCCTGCACGACGTTGACCGCTGCGCGAAGATGCGCCATGCGCTCCCGGAGTTCGCGCTCGATGCTGCCGCCCTCCTGTTCGCGCATCTGATTCAATCGATCCAGCACCTCTCCAACCGTTGCCAGGACCGCGGTCTCCAACGCTCCGTCGACTCCGTTGCCGGCAGAATCGAGCGCGCCGGGAATGCGCAGGATCGCATTGAGATCAGGTTCAGCCGGCACGGAGAACTCCGTGGCCGCCGCGCGAAACGCCGCGATGTAAGCGCTCACCAGCGGACGATTTAGCGCCAGAGGTTCGCCGCCGCCGCGCTCCAGGCTCAGCGCCACCTCCAGGTGCCCGCGGGCGATTTTTTCCTTGAGCAGGCGGCGAAGGTGCATCTCGATCGAATCGGAGCCTGCGGGCAAGCGAAAATGCAGATCGAGAAAACGATGATTCACCGATTTTAGAGAAAGTGAGAAGGCCACCCGGCCATTGCCTTCCGCCTGGCTTACCAGTTCACCTTTGACCTGCGCAAAACCTGTCATCGAACGGAGAGGCATAAGATTTTCCAAATCCTGATCGGCACCATCAATTCGGTCGCGCCGGCTCCAGTCTCTGCTCGGCGTCGGCAAACTGCAATTCGTACAAGCGCCGGTAAGTACCCAGCTTCGTCATCAGGTCTTCATGTGTGCCCATGTCCGCAATGGCGCCATTTTCGATCACCACAATGCGATCGGCCCGCCGCACCGTCGAAAGCCGGTGGGCAATCACGAACACGGTCCGGCCGCTCATAAGATTATGCAACGCCGACTGCACTAACGCCTCCGATTCGCTGTCGAGCGCCGAAGTGGCCTCGTCCAGAATCAGAATCGGCGCATTCTTCAGGATGGCGCGCGCAATTGCGATGCGCTGCCGCTCCCCGCCGGAAAGACGCACACCGCGCTCGCCGATCACTTCATCGTACCCCGCAGGAAGTGAATGGATAAAATCGTGCGCCAATGCAGCCCTTCCCGCGGCTTCAACCTCTTTCAACGCCACGTGCGGCTGGCCATAAGCGATATTGTTGCGAACCGTGTCGTTGAACAACACCGTCTCCTGCGTCACGATTCCGACCTGCTCCCGCAGCGACGCAAGCGTGACGTCGCGTACATCGTTGCCGTCAATGAGCAAGCGCCCTTGCGTGGCATCGAAGAAGCGCGGAATCAGGTGAACCAGAGTGCTCTTCCCTGAGCCACTGGATCCCACAATCGCCACGACCTCCCCGTGGCGAACTTCGAGATTGATATCGTGCAGCACGCCAGCATCGCCTTGTTCACGGCCATACGAGAAGCTGACGTGATCGAATTGCACCGTCTTCGAGAATGCCGGCAAGCGCTTGGCATGCGGCTTTTCGCGGACATCATCTTCGATGTCCATGAACTTGAAGATTGCGCTGGAGGCGCCCAAAGCCTGCTGGAAATTGTTGTTGAACTGAGCAAATTTACGGACTGGATTGTAGAGACTAAATACGGCCGTGATGAAAGCGACGAAAACGCCGGGGGTCATTTCGCCATGTTTGACCTGTTGTCGCCCCAGGTTCAGCAGCAACGCAATTCCGATCACGCCAAAAATATCCATCAGCGGAGAACTGATCGCCGTCGCTGCAACGGAACGAAGGTTCGCCCGGAACAGCCGGCGCGCCGCTCCGCGAAATCGGGAAATCTCCCATTTTTCGCTGTTGAACGCCTTCACGATTCGATTGCCGGTGATGGTTTCATGCAGAATGTTCTGGATCTCCGCCAGCTTGTCCTGACCTTGGCGCGTCGTAGTGCGCACGCGAGACCCGATCTTGCGCGAAGAATAAACGATGACGGGGACGAACAGCAACAGTACCCAGGCAAGCTTCCCTCCTAACACCACAACCACCGCGGCCACCGAAATGAAAGTGAAGAACTGCTGCAGAAATTCCGCCAGCACCGTGGACATGGCATATTGCACGCGCTCGATGTCGTTGATGAGGGCGGACAGCAGGGTTCCGGTGGCGTGCTTGGAAAAAAATGCCGCCGAGCGGCGCATGATTGCGTTGTAGAGGTCGTCGCGCAAATCGGTGATCATGCCGAAACCGGCATGGTTCACCAGGTACGTGCCGCTGTAGTCGAAAATTCCCTTCAGCACCGTCGACCCGACCAGGGCGACCGCAACCATGGTCCACGCATTGGTGAAGCGGGGCGGCACCAACTGCTGCAGAAAAACGGGGTGGTGCGCAATCGGAATGACAAATAACTGAATGTCTTTCGACCCGGTCGACGGATTCAACACTCGGTCAAAGATAGGACGAATCAGCAGAAACTTGAACGCGTCCAGCGCTCCCACCAAGGCCATCAGAACTACGGAACATAGAATCTGCCACCAATAGAGGACCGCGTAGCGGACAAGGCGGATCAGTTGCCGCATACGGCTCCGAGCAGGCCGCGGTGGCTTACTGGCGGTGGCGTAGGCATGGTATGCAAGGGCCTATTTTACTGCGGCCGTTGGTCTTTTGTCGTTGGGCGTTTTGTCCAAAGGCGATCAGGAGCTGGATTTTCAGCGGCCAACGACGACTGACGAACGACTGGTTCCCTGCTACTTCGGCATATCGCGGTGCACAATTCTCATGCGGTATCCCGCTTTGCGCAGGCGCTTGCCCACTTCTTCGGCGATCATCACGGACCGGTGCTGCCCGCCTGTGCAGCCAAAGCTGATCGTCAAATAGCTCTTGCCTTCGCGAATGTAGTGCGGCAAAAGATAAATAAGGAGATCGGAGATGCGCAGAATAAATTCCTGGGTCTGCGGAAAAGACCGAATATACTCCGCCACGCGTTTATCGCGACCGGTAAGCGCCCGAAATTCCGGCACAAAATGCGGGTTGGGTAGAAATCGAACATCGAACACCAGATCGGCCTCTTCGGGCACACCGTGGCGGAAGCCGAAACTCACGCTGGAAACCAGGATGCTTCTCTCCGTGGCTTGCTCGCGGAAACGCTCCGTAACGTTCTCGCGCAATTCGTGCACGTTGAACTTCGAGGTATCGATGACGATGTCCGCCAGGGCTCGGATGCTTGCCAAATGACGCCGTTCGGCCTTGAGCGAAGTATTCACCGGCGTGTTGGTACCCAAAGGATGCGGTCGGCGCGTCTCGCTGAAACGCCGCAGCAGCACCGCGTCGGATGCTTCCAGGAATGCGACCCTGGTGGGAATCACGCGCCGCACAGCTTTGAGAATGCACGGAAATTGATCGAGTTTCGAGCCCTCGCGGACATCCACCACCAGCGCGGTGCGGCGAATTTCGGTCGACTGCATCGCCATCTCCGCGAACCGCGGAATCAGTTCCACGGGAAGATTATCGACACAGTAATAACCCAAATCCTCAAACGCCTTCAGCACGGAGGCTTTGCCCGAACCGCTCATCCCTGTAATGATGACCAGTTCCGGCGAGTGCGCGGCATCGTGCACAATGGACTTCTTGGTTTTCTTACCGGGGTGTGCTCGATGGTCGCGCTTGGCGGACGCGTGAGTTTTCCGGGGCGCCATGCACTGGATAGTAGCACCGAAGGCAGCATTCAGGGGATATACTCCCGTTTCCCCATTTGTCTAACCTGAGCTTCGAAAGGTAAGCTAGGTCGCGATGAAAAAATTTCACGAACTCAGTGAACGCGAAGTGCTGGCATTGGCCATCGCCCTGGAAGAAGAGGATGAGCGCGTCTATGCCGACTTCGCCGAGGGTCTGCGGCAGGATTATCCCGCGTCGGCGGCGATGTTTGAAGGCATGCGCGAAGAGGAATCGGGTCATCGCAGAAGGTTGATCGAGCTCTTCCGGCAAAAGTTTGGCGAACACATTCCGTTGATCCGCCGCCAGGACGTTCGCGGATTCGTCGAGCGTCCGGCTCTTTGGCTGATTCGCCCGCTGCGCATCGAGGCGGTTCGCAAGGAAGCGAGCACCATGGAAGTGGAGACCCGCCGTTTTTACGAAAAAGCCGCGGCCCGCACCCAGGACGCCAGCGTCCGGCAACTGCTCGACGACCTCATCAACGAAGAGCGCGAACACGAAGAGCGTGCGCAAGAGCTCGACAAAGAAAAACTTCCCGCCAATGTGAAGGCCGACGAAGAGCGTGCGCAACGCCGGCTGTTCGTACTGCAAATCGTCCAGCCCGGGCTCGCCGGATTGATGGATGGCTCCGTCTCTACCCTGGCGCCGGTCTTCGCGGCCGCATTCGCTACGCACAGCTCCAATGACGCATTCCTGGTCGGCCTGGCCGCGTCGGCGGGCGCCGGCATTAGCATGGGATTTGCCGAAGCGCTTTCCGACGATGGCAGCCTTACCGGTCGCGGACATCCCTGGGTGCGCGGGGTAATTTGCGGCGCCATGACCGCTCTCGGCGGCATTGGACATACGCTCCCGTTTTTGCTGAAGGACTTTCGTGTGGCGCTGTGGGCTGCAGGCGCGGTGGTGCTCGCCGAACTCGCAATCATCACCTGGATCCGTCACCGTTATATGGATAGTCCCTGGATCTCTGCCGCGCTCCAGGTCGGCCTGGGCGGAGTGTTGGTGTTCATCACCGGTGCGCTGATTGGAAATTCGTAGCCAGACGGGCAGATGCTAGGGTCTTAGCTCAAGCCTATAATTAAGACCTATGACCTGCGACCTAACACCCATGACGAAGCCCTCAACACCTGGCATTTCCCATTGCATCATGGCTGCGTATCGAGCGGATGCTTGCTCTTCTCGTAGAATTCGTTCTGCAGCTTCAGGCTAACGTCATCGGCTTTCACGGCGCGGATTGTCCTGACGACCGCCCCAATCCACCAATCCATTTGAAATTTGCCCAGTTCCTGCGTCGCCGCGGCCCCTTCTCCCGAGTAGTGGTTCGGAAATCGCGCGTACCACCAAATGCCGGTATAAGCGTCCTCAGGAAGACCTTGACGGTGCTGGTCGGCACCGGATTCGCCTGTGGCTCGATCCATGTGCACTACGTCGGGACGCGAGATCATCATCTTGGACGTTTCACTTTCGCCCGCATGCATGTCGATGGAAGTCTTCTTCGGCGGCCCTCCCGTCGATGGCGTGCGCTGATCGAAAACATACACCACATAGTCGTGCGGTTTGTCGAGTTGCGTCTGCGCGAAATACGGCAGCAGGCTCTCGTTGCCGCCGTGGCCGTTGACGATAATCACTTTCTTGCAGCCGTTGCGGGCCATCTCGTCCGTAGTTTCCTGCAAGAGCGCGAGTTGCATTTCGCGGCTGTACGCCATGGTTCCCGGCTCGTGACGGGCCTCGGCAATTTGTCCAAAATAATATTCCGGAAAAACCACGGCGTACTCCTGCTCAGCTGCGCGCAGCGCGGCATAACGGACGTCCAGCAGATCGGTACCCAGCGGCAGATGCGGGCCATGCTTCTCCAGGATGCCGAAGGGTAGAAGGCACGTTCCCTGCGAGCGGTGAATGCCCTCACGGAAATCAGCCGCAGTGAGTTCTTCCCAGCGCACCGAGAGCTTCGCTGGCGGCGTGACGGCTTGAGCTGGCGCGAGCCCTGAAGCGGGCGGAATCATCAGCAGAAGGAAAAGGATCATGGAGATTGTACGAGTGGTCGGCATATCTTCCTCGGCGGCGAATTCTGGCATGCAGAATGCCTCTATTGAAACGTATCCATCGCGAAAGCGAATGGGCCGAACGGGATTGTCCGGCCCAGACGATTCGACGCTCCGCTTCTATTTCAGGAAGATTTCCTGCAGCAACTCCGAGCTGATAACTTCCCTGATTTCCGCTCGCTTCTCATTCAGTTGCTGCGCCGGGGCCTTGCCCCCCAGGATCTTGTCGCGGATGGCTTCTCCCTTCGCCGTCAGACCGTCCAAGGCAGCATGGTTCTTGTATTCGACGGCAATGCAGATGTCCCAATCTTCCGGGCTGTTCTTGGTCTCCTTGAGGAAGACCTTGTAGTCCATGACGGAACCCTGCTTCTTACTTTCCTCGTAGACCGATTTGGTACTCTGGCGCAGCATGGTGAGGTAGTCATCCATGTGCGTTGGTTTTACCCGAATCAATGTTACCCGCCAGATGGGGCCTTCAGTGTAGTGCTCCTGCGCGAACAACGCAGGCGCCACCAACAACGCAAGCACGACGAGCCCGTAGAGCTTCTTCATAGGCATCTCCTGTTTTGAGTGAGTGAACGGCGGAGGAATCATACGCTCAGGCCGGGAAATGAGAAAGCGCTCTACCTTTCCGACTTTCCGACCTTTCCGAGCCGTGCCCAAAGTCTGCGCCGAGGCTGAACTACGTTGAGGCGGCGTTCTTAGATTTGCGATACTGCTTTACGGCTTCTTCAAAAGGAATTTTGCTAGTCTCGACAAACTCGCGTTCCCACTCAGTTCTTTTTCTCTCTATTTTCTGCTTAGCCTTCAGGATAAGTCTTCGACAAACTTTATCATCCGTGAGGTCGAGCCCGGCTCCTTCCCCTCGGATGGGTCGTAGTTGCCTTTCACGGCGTTGCAGCAAACACAGGCCGCAACCCTGTTCTCGGTCTTGTATATTTTGGGCAGCAAATGGTCGCCCTGGCCTTTTCCAGGGGTAATAGGGGACTACCGCAATCAACACAAACTCCGCCATCTTGGATAAATGCTTCGAGTGCATCGAGGTTCCATCCTTTAAAGGAGGGCGTGTTCTTAAGTAAGGCCCTCGCATCGCAAGGTCTTCCAATTCCTTCTCACAAGACGATAGTCGTCTCCTTGCAGCAGTCAGATTTGAAGTCGGGCGCTATTAGCATATCAGCGCGACATTCAGCTTTCCGGGAAATCCATACTCCACGAACTGGGCGACATGGCTGAGATGAATGTCCATGTAATCCATTTCGCCCGCGTTGATGCGCTTGCGCGTTTCTGGATCCGATTGATAAGGCAGCCGCAGAATGGATGCCGCCCGCCATGCCAAGCGCTCCGTCGAGTTCAGGGCCGGTGGAAGCTCCGGTGAATACGCTGACCTGGACCTTCTGTCCGTGAAAGTGCGCGTCCGCGATGCGATGCGCCAGTTCGATGGGAACAACCTTGGGATACCCTGACCCGGTAAAACCGCTCATGCCAATCTGGTCGCCGGACTTGATGAGAGCCGCGGCTTCTTCGGCAGTCATAATCTTCTGCGCCAAAACAGCATTCAAAACCCGCGTATTAGTTGGCAACACAACAGTAGACATGCACTCAGCCCCTCGGCGGAAAGTCGCGTGATTCCGCTCTTCCTCTATGAACGCCAAGAATGCCCGTCTGTGAGCTAGATCACGGGGGGAGACATTTTGTCGTGGACTGGTTGCCGATATGAATGTCTCCGATGCTGCTGCAAGGAGCTTGCACGTGTTTTTTCAATGACATAGCAGAAGCACAAATGCGATCTTGGACCCCGGTGTGAGCTGCAGTTCGCGATTTTTCGCCAGCAATTCCGCTTCAGGGCCATTCAAGACCTAGTGGACAACGCTGTAGTTTCAACGGCCGGCGGCCGATGCACAGGCCGGCCAATGCACCGTGGACGCCAGTTTTCAACGCAAGCTCTGACTTAACTTCGCCCGCCTCGGTGGTTTACAATTGTTGGTTATCTCGTCCGCGCGGCGGGAAGTCGTATATACGGGAAGTCGTATATAGAAGATGCGAACCTTTCTGGTCAGACGTAGTTTGGAAATCCTCAGCCTTGCGGCAACGGCAGCGTTGCTTGGCTGCGTGGGGGTGTCTTCTTCAGCGCCCGAGCCGGCGGCCAGCACGGGCGCATCGACACACACGGTCAATCTTTCGTGGAACGCGAGCACCTCGTCGGATATAACTGGCTATAACATCTATCGCGCGGTGTACAGCAACTCCTGTGGAGCCTTCTCCAGAATCAACTCGGTATTGAATACCAGCACACAGTATGCGGATTCGGGCGTCACGGGCGGCACGTCCTACTGCTATGCCACGACCGCCGTGAATGCGAGCAACCAGGAAAGCGGCTACTCGAACATCGTATCCGACCTTCAGATCCCCTCACCGTAGTGCGGCGCTCAGAGCGCAAGTTGCCGAAATCAATGCCATTTCATTGGAACGACGCAATCAACCGGTGATATGCCGATGGTTCGCCAGGAAGTTTCGTCAAGAATCCTTTTCTGCCACGGCCAGCCGTCACAAGTGCCATGCACGTCTGTCACTATAGCCGCCCATGCGCCATTCGCTAAGATCGCAAAATGGGCTTAGAGTGCTTAGTCGTGACTAGCGATCCTACCCTGTTAGGTCATGTCCAAGCGAGTTTGGGGACGCACGGGGCCTCGCTCCATCTCCGCCAGGATTCTGCGAGTGCGATCGAGTTCGTCTCCCGCCGGCATTTAGATGGACTCGTGATCGACTGTGATGATGTGCCCGGAGGCACAAAGGCACTCAGCAAGCTACGGAAGGCCCCCGCGAACAAGCAAACTCTTATTTTGGCTGTTGTAAAAGATTGGACAAGCACCGAGGAAGCTCTCGATCTGGGAGCCGACTTCGTACTCTGCAAACCGATTCAGCAGACTCGATTGCGGAGCGTCGTCGACATCGCCATGGCCAGGATGGAACGCGAACATCGCAGGTATTTCCGCTACGAAGTTGATTTGCCAGTGCAGTTTCGGAATCCTCTTGGGCATTCCTTCACCGGCCGGATGCAGAACGTGAGTGAGGGCGGATTGGCCATCAAGCTAATGGCTCCAGTAAGCCTGACCGGAGTCGTTAACGTGGAGTTCGAGCTGCCAAGCGTCGAGCCACAGGCTTTCTATGCCAAAGCGGATATAGTTTGGAGCGACTCCTTTATGATGGGTCTGCGCTTCTTGTACATAGAAAAGCACTCCGGAATTGCTCTCCAGACGTGGCTTAGTTCGTTAGAGGCCCGATTCCGTTTCCATGAAACGGATCACCGAACCCGCTGACAGTAATCCTTTCGAGCCACAACCGACCCCATCGCTTTCATTGACTTGCCTCTTTGTGGACGTAGGATTCTGCTCCAGCGATCGGCCAGAGCAATCGACAAAGCGTTTCTCAGTCTGCAAGCGGGTGTTTTTTCAACGTTTTATGTGTGCCTCAGTCTGCCAACGGTGCGTCAGCCTGCCGAAATTTCGACCCGGTAGGATACAGTTTAGGATATAGTCCGGCGGCTTGTCTCGAAGCCGAAATCGCACGTCACTATCGGACCAGTACGAAGATGACGAGAACGCGCGAAAGCGACAGGAGTTGCACCGAGTGCTGGGTTCGCGCCGTGTATGCTTACGGGACGGCCCAACAGCTCCTCAAACGAAGCCGTAAATCCCGCAGCTATCTTCGCCGATTAGCTTTCATTGGTATAGCCGGACCAGTTGTGATTGGAGGAATGGTAATTCACGGCATCGCACCCGACTATCTTGATGTGTTCCTTTGGGTCGTGGGAATCATCGCAATCATTGAAGCTCTAGTCAGCGTGTGGTCTTTGGCAGCGACTTGGGCCGACAATCTCAGCTATTCACAACGTTCGACCGCAGAGAATCTGGCGCCTCTATGGTTTCTCGCTAACACTCGACTCGGAGGCCGGTGCCATGCAACCCGCGAGTGACCGACGATTCGCAAAACCAGCCGTATCATTTGGCTCGATACCCCGACAAAACATCCTTGCTCTTCTTGAGGGGGGAGATCGCCGTTCGGTCGGTCGCTCCAACGAGGTGGCGGCGATTGTGTCCGGGAATGAGGCGCTGTTTCCAGAACTGATAAAGGGTTGTTGGTCTGAGGATCGCTTGGTGCGAATGCGAGCGGCTGATGCGACTGAGAAGGTTGTGCGGAAGATTCCTGACTTGCTTCAGCCCTACAGAAAGGAATTGCTAAGGTTGATGGCCGAAACCAATGAACCAGAATTGCGTTGGCATCTGGCGGTCATGGTTCCAAGGCTTCCTCTGAACTCCAAGGAACGGCAACTCGCGATTTCTTTACTGAGCAGATACTTGGAGGACCGTAGTTCCATTGTCAAAACCTTCGCTCTTCAGGGACTGGCCGACTTGACGGCAGATGACATCACGATTCGACCCGCAGTGATAGAAATTCTGCGTCAAGCTAGCCGGAGCGGTACGCCTGCAATGAAGGCTCGCAGCCGCAAGTTGCTCAATCGACTAGAACGGGTTTGAAGCACAACCGAAGAACACCCGGAGCACGTTCCTTGACTCTTCCTAACCAACCATCCATCCCGCTCTCCACCGCCCGAGCCTCCGCTCCGACAGCCGGAGTGTCTCCACTCACCGAAATCCACCTCAATCCACCACTTACTTTCCCAAATCATCCTCACCTGATCACCTCTTCGGACCTACCGACGCTCTCATCGACATCTTTTACCACCCCACCCAACCCATACCACGAACAAATCGCGAATCGCGCATGCAAAACCCACAGCTCCGCCGCGTCCGCGGCTTCGTACAAATCCCCCTATCGCAAGTGCCCCGGCGTGATGCACTTGGGTCCACCCCAATGTCCCGCGCCGGCGCACTTGTCGATAGGGTACTAGGATTTTTCGCCGACCACATTGCACGTTCCGCTTCCAGCCACCCAACGACGCCCAACTGCGGCTCTTCGGCTATACTGTCTGCCGAATTCAATCTCTCATGGTGCTCGGAGCGGATCATGTCAAATACGCTATACCTCGTAGTCCTTCTGGCTTTGAGCTGCATCGCATCTGCACAATCTTCGGGCGCGATTGTACCCTCCTCGCTGCAGCCGAGCCCGCAGATTAGGAGATTGGTCGAAGCGTTGTCCGGCACGTGGTCTATAACGCTGAAAATCGAGCCCAATGAGGGCTTGCCCAAGGGTGGTGGGGGAAAGGGCGAGGAAGTGTGGAGGCCCGGTCCGGGAGGGCTTTCTCTGATCGAGGATTACCATTCTACGGGCGATGAAGGAGAGATTTCTGGCTTGGGTGTCGCATGGTGGGACAACAATGCGCAGAGGTATCAAGTGACGTGGTGCGACAGCGGTAATCCCGACGGCTGCGTAGTCATAATGCAAGGGGCCAAATGGGAAGGCAGCCAAGTGGTGGCAATGGACGAATGGCAAAAGAACGGGAAGAGGGTTACGTTGAAGGAAATCTTCTCTGACATCACGCCGACTTCCTTCAAACAGACCCTTTATCAGGGTGAATCCGGCGGCGAATTGAAGAAGTTCATGTCGATTCTGGCGACGAAGGTGCGATAGCTGTTGTAATCGCATTTTAAAAAGGGCGTTACCAGGGTCGAAAATA
>Ga0224545_1000100_pt1 | contig 17411 bp, 13 predicted proteins | sample 714P12024metaG_FD_179906 | JGI IMG/M metagenome (GOLD analysis project Ga0224545, IMG submission 179906) | Peat soil microbial communities from Stordalen Mire, Sweden - 717 P1 20-24 | ecosystem: Environmental > Terrestrial > Soil > Wetlands > Peat | place: Sweden: Norrbotten County, Stordalen... | reverse complement strand
ACCGTGATCCTGCACAATCTTCTGCACCACCGTAAGTCCAAGCCCCGTTCCGTTTTCTTTGCCAAAGCTCACAAAGGGATGAAACAGCTTGTCACGAATCGGTTCCGCGACCCCCGGACCGTTATCCGAAACCGAAATCCTGACGGAGGGACCGTTCCTGTCGATCGCGACCTGAACTTTTCCCTCTCCGCCGGGCGCCGCCTCGCAAGCATTGAGCAGAAGATTGTACAGAGCGCGCTCCAGTTTGTGGGGATCGAACCACGCCGAACTCTGGCCATCGCTGCGGACCTCGATCAGAGTGCCCTGATGGCGCGGATGCAGACGCACTGCCTGCATGGCTCGCTGCACCGTATCCACGATGCTGGCATCGGTTGGGCTTAGGGACTCTCTCGTTCGGGCAAACTCGAGCAGCGAATCAATAAGGTCGGTCATCTGATTTACGCCGGTTCGAACCTCTTGATACAGTTCTTCGCGCTGCGTGGACGTCAATCGCCCGTCACAAAGAAACTCAGAATTGGCCACAACCGCGGCCAGAGCGTGGCGAAGGTCATGAGAAATCGAGCTTGCCATGCGTCCGATCGTCGCAAGCTGCTCAGACTCCAAAAGAGCCTGCTGAGTTCTGAGCAGACTCGCGCGCATACGGTCGAAAGCGGAAGTCAACTCGGCGACCTCGTCACTACCCCGGGGATCCAGGGGACGGTGAAAATCCCCGTGCTCCAAGGCGCGTACGCCTTCCACAAGGCTGGCCAGCGGACGAGTGAATGTATGAGAGATGAGGAAGACCAACCCGCTTCCTACGAGCACTGCCGCGAGACCCAGCAGCAACAGCAATCGGTTTAGTTTCTCGAGAAACTTCGCGGCCTGATCGTAGGATCCCAGTACGGTCAAACCCACAGGGGTTTGTTGCTGGCCCGACAAGTCGATCGAGGTCGCTAAGAAATTCTCTTTTCCAACTTCAACATCCCGAGGCCCGCTTTGCCCGGACCGCGTTGCCAACGCGCGCACACCCGGGCTTGCGACTTGGTTGGGTGTCAGCGTGGTTGCTACGATTTCATCGCCATAGAAGAAAGCCACCTGACTGGCTGATACCTTGCTGACCTCGCGAGCCAACCGGTCATCGATTTCGTAGCCGATAATCAAGAAGCCGAGCAGCGGCCCTTCCGTCTTCGTACCAAAGTAAACCGGCTGCACAAAGGTTTGGTAGAGATGGTGAGCACCAAACCACCAGTGGCTGGAACTCTCTTCGTTCAGGGCTCGCTCGAAATATTTTTGTGCCGCCTCGCGGGTAAAGCCTGCTGATTTGGTATGCAGGGCGACCACCGTGCCATTACGGTTCGCCAGTACCAGAAGATCGCTTCCGGTCAACCCCCACAAATCTTTGGAAGCGTCCTGAATCGTTGCCGGATCGTGAGCCGTCATAATAGCTCTTGTGATCGGCAGATAGGCCACCAGTTCCGCGGCGCCTGACAGCGTCACTTCGCGGTCATGCTGGAAATTCTGGAACGTGATCACGGAGTTCTGAAGATCCTGCTCGATTCCCTCCCGCACGTGGCTTCGCACGCTGTGCCGCACGACCAGGAGAGCCATGGCGGTGAGACCGGCGGTGATCAACACCATGGACAGCAGAAAACGGGTACGCAGCCGTGTTCTGGACGCGAGTGCGCTTCCGGATTGTTCTGGGAAAGTTTGCAAGACGGGTTCTGATGAGGAAGCCAAATGATCTCAGCGGACAAACTTGTAACCCACTCCGTGCACGGTGCGAAAATGCACTGGACTGGCTGGGTCGCGTTCCAATTTTTGCCGAAGCTTCAGAATGTGATTATCCACCGTGCGCGTGGAGGGATAATTCTGGTATCCCCAAACGTCGTTCAGCAATTCGTCGCGGCTGATTACGCGCTCCGCATTTTCCACGAAAAACTTCAGGGTCTTGAATTCTTGCGCTGTCATGATCACAACCTTGCCGTCGCGCTGGACTTCCATTTTTCTGAAGTCAATCGCGATGTCGTCGAAACTTACCAGGTTCACATTCGCCCTTCTCGAGGTGTGCCGCAAAGCCGCGCGCACGCGGGCCAACAGCTCCCGGGGGCTGAAAGGCTTGGTTACGTAATCGTCCGCACCCAACTCGAGCAGCAAGACCTTGTCGGAGACGTCGCTGGTTGCGCTGAGAACAACAATCGGCAAGGCAGGCGCTTCCGCCTTGACGATCTTGCACAGATCGCTGCCGGAAAGTTTGGGTAAGCGAAGGTCGAGAATAATAACCGCTGGCGGAGCAGCCTGGTAGCTTTCCAGCGCTGACTGCCCGTTCGCTTGAACTTCCACCGCGTACCCCTCGGTCTCGAACAGGCGCCTCAATGCTTTCTGGACGGCGGGATCATCCTCCACTACCAGGATTCTTCCCATTGGCGCTGCTGAGTTCATCGAATCTGCCGATCTGGCCGTGCTCAAGGGTGTGGCCATTTGACTCATAAGAGCTGCCCTCGCTTCATTCAACACGGGCTTGGTGACAATGCAATCGGCGATTCACGACCCGCCCGACCGCAAACTGAAGAGTACAACGTTCCTGCCTATTTTGAGTGCAGGGGCACAGGTTTGACAAATTCTTTACATTTGCAGACTCCTGCAAGAAGGATGTCCGGCAAAAGGCGTGCAGCGAAACTGCAGACAGAAATTGTACAAACCGATGACACCACCATGACACGGCGAAAAGACAACGCTTCTAGCATCCCGAGAAGACGGAGAAAAGTGGTTCGAGTTTTCGATCGACGATCCCAGCTCCCTCCCGGAGGATATCCCTATGTCTCGTTGGTTCAGTTCCGTTCTTGGGTACGCATCTTCTGTAGCTCTCATGCTGATGCTTGTTTCCAGCATGGCCGCGGCACAATACAAACTCACCCATCTGGTTTCGAATCAGGCGGGAATGGCTGCACACACGGATCCGCTGCTGGTGAATGCCTGGGGACTCGTCTACGGACCGGGCGGACCTTTCTGGATCAGCGACAATGGCTCGGGGTTGTCGACGCTTTACACCGCTTCTGGCGTTAAGGAAGGATTGGAGGTGGAAGTTCCAACCGCGGGCAGCGACGGTCCCGGATCTCCGACCGGCATTGTCTTCAACGGATCCAAGGATTTCCAGGTGAAGGGATGGCCTTCGATCTTTCTGTTCGCAACTCTGGATGGCACGATCAGCGGCTGGGCGCCACAGTCGAATCCCAATGCTGCCATCGTTGCCGTCACGATGCCGGGCGCGGTGTATACCGGCCTGGCGAATACCAGCAAGACTTCCGGGAATTTTCTATTCGCCGCCGACAATGCCAACAATAAAGTGGATGTATTCGATGGCTCGTTCCAGCTGGTCGATTCGTTTACCGACACTACTCTTCCCGTGGGCTTTGCCCCATTCGGCATCCAGGACTTCGGCGGCCTGCTCTACATTTCCTTCGCCAGTTCTTCGGGCGGGCCGGGTGGCTATATCGAGATCTATAGCGAAAGCGGAGTGTTCCTGAAGCGACTGGCGCAAGGTGGGGCGCTGAATCAGCCCTGGGGTTTCGCAATAGCACCCAGAAATTTTGGGCCTTTCAGTAATACTCTGCTGGTCTCAAACAACACCAACGCCGGCTCCATCAACGCTTTCAATAGCGTAACCGGACAGTTCGTAGGCACCATCCGGGATACTGACGGCAAGGACATCGTGATCCCGCAGCTTTGGGGAATCGAGTTCGGTGGCGGATCAGCAAACAACGGGCCCGCAAACGAACTCTTCTTTACCGCCGGTCCTGACAATAACTTGGCGGGAACGTTCGGCAAAATCGCAGCCACTCATCCTTGAAAGCCGGTGGCCATACGCCGACAAGCAACGAGTAACCTCCCCATTTACGAGTGGCCTGAAGAATTTCAGGCCACTGACGGAAGTTGCGAATCGGATTCGTGATGACATGCGCGCACATTAAGGTAGAGAGCGGATATTAGAATCCAGACGCCAGAGTCGAGCACCGCTGATCGTAGCGGTCTGACTGGATCACTCCTGCTCATTGTTCGAGATGGCGAGCGGAACAAAGCTCCCTTCGCTCAATTTCTGACTTAGCTGCAACAATTTCGTTTTCTTGAATGCGACCCATTCCGCCATGCCTTCCCGCACGCGTTCGCTCGACTCTTTGTAAACGGCGATCGCCTGCGAAGGCACAGCGCGGTCCCCGCCTTCGACAACACGAAGCGCTGAGGCCAGCGCGGCATAGGCGCTTTGTAGTCCTCCCGGCTGCGGTTGAGTGATCCCTTCAATAAGAATTTTCTTGACCTCCGATTGAGCGCCCGCCAGGGCCGCCTTTAAAGTGGGGTTTTTGTCGCCAACTTTCTGCTCAGCCTCAGCCAGTTGCTTCTGCACCGAACCGATTTCGCCGAGGACGCGGCGGGCGTCGATGGTTTCGGCAAACATTTGTTGACCAAGCTGCAACTGCCGTTGAAGAATCTCCGGAGTCGCGGGCGAGCGCGGATCCATGACGACCTTTAGAATCTGAGTCTGCGGCTTTCCGTCCACGGTGAATCTGACCGTGTAATTCCCCGGCACGGCCTTCGGGCCGCTCGGACTGCGGGAGTCGGATTCTTCATCCGCGCTGGGCCCTCCCGAGCTGCCCCAGGTCAGATTCCAGACGAAGCGGTGCATTCCCGGAGTTGTCTGCAGGACTTCAGGTTTAGGGAGCCAGCGCTCGGCGATAGGTACCGGGGGATGTTTTTCCGGATGTTTATCTTCCGACGAAAACCTGCGGACGAGTTGCTGCTGCATGTCGAGAATTTCCAGCGTAACCCTGCTGGCCGGAGACTTTAGAAAATAATCAATGATTGCCCCAGCGGGTGGGTTCTCTGCGGTGGGTTCCTCGGGCGGAAGGGGTGTCCCGGTGAAGCCATCGTTATCAATGCGAAACGCGGGCGTGGGATCGTAAAGCCAGAATGGGTTTTCCTTTTCTCCGGCCTCCGATGTCTGTCGCAGCGGCGTGATGTCGTCCAGAATCCAGAAGGAGCGGCCGTGCGTAGCAATGATCAGATCGTCGCCATGAATCGTGAGATCGCGTACCGAAGTGACCGGCAGGTTAAGTTGCAAGGATTGCCAGTGGTCACCGTCGTCGAAAGATAGGTAAACTCCCAATTCGGTTGCGGCGAAGAGCAAAGCCTTATGCTTGCGGTCTTCGTAATTGTAATTATCTTGGCGAATGCCGCGTGCAAAAGCGGAAGCCCCAATTCCATCGGTGATGAGCTGCCAGCTACCTCCGTAATCGCGGGTTCGATAGAGATAAGGCGTCTGATCGTCGAGGCGGCTGCGATCCACGGCCGCATAGGCAACGGCAGGATCAAACAGCGAGGCTTCGATGAACGAGATCTTGCTCCACGCGCTGAGGCCGTTGGGTGTGACGTCTTTCCAGGTTTTTCCAGCATCGCGCGTGAGGTGAATTAATCCCGTATCGCTTCCTGCCCAGATCAGATCACGGTTGAGAGCCGATGGCGCAATGGCGAATACCACTCCGTAGCCGCGCTGTTTTGCATTCTCGATCGTCGGCGGTCCTTGCGTCTTGTCTCCCGGCTGTTGCGTTGCTCCGGTGAGATCGGGACTGATGATCTCCCAGTGCAGACCGCCGTCGACGGTCTTCATTACATATTGCGTTCCGAAATAGAGCGCGGTTGAGTCAGCGGGAGACAAAACCAGAACCGGAGTCCATGGATCTCTATATTTACGTTGATCAATCTGCGACCCGAAAGAGAGAGCCGGCCAGGGAGTAATATCCTGGCTGAGGCCGGTGCGTTTGTTGTAGCGATCCACGCTGCCGTAAGTCCCACTCACATAGATGATGTTTGGATCTTTGGGATCGGGCGCCATGTATCCGCTCTCGCTGCCACCCGCAGGAAACCAATCGCGTGCAGTGATTTGGCCGTGATCGGTTCGGCTGGGCACGGCAAAGCTTCCGCTATCCTGTTGCGCACCGTACACCACGTAAGGAAACTGGTTATCGGTAATCACATGATAGAGCTGCGCCGTGGGCTGGTTGTACCACGTCGTCCAAGTCCGGCCGCGGTCCAGGCTGATGCTGGTGCCCTGATCGGTTCCCAGAACCATGCTGGCAGAGTTCTGGGGGTCGATCCAAATCTGATGATAATCGTCACCGCCGGGTGCGCCGCGAACGATCGAAGTCGTTTTCCCTCCGTCTTCGGATCGGTAAAGCGCAACATTTGGGATATAGATCACATTGGAATTGTGCGCGTCGATGGTGATGCTGCTGAAATACCACGCACGGCTGGTGAGACGTGGATCCGCGTTCGCCAGAGTCCAGGTATCGCCCCCGTCGTCGGAACGATAGAGACCCGCCTTTTTCGCCTGAATGAGCGCAAAGACCCGCTTGCCATCGGGGGCCACGGCAACCCCAATGCGTCCCCAATCCCCTGCCGGCAAACCATTGCGGTTGAGTCGAGACCACGTCTTGCCTGCGTCCTGGGATCGATAGAGGCCGCCGCCGGGACCGTCGATGGGAGCATAGGTGCTCCAAGGAGGGCGATGAGTATTCCACGCGCCGGCAAATAAGATCTGCGGGTTCCCGGAACAAATCGCCAAATCTGAAACGCCGATTTCCGATCCCTGGTCGAGGACCCTGGTCCAATGCATTCCTCCATCGCCGGACTTGTAAACGCCACGTTGTTCGTTTGGACGATAAGCGTGACCGAGCGCCCCGACGTAAACGACATTCGGATTTTGTGGATCGATCACGATCCGGCTGATCTGCCGCGTGTCCTCCAATCCGATGTGTGTCCACGTTGAACCGCCATCCACGGTTTTATAAACGCCGGTGCCGGAAGACAGATCAGAACGAATGTCGGATTCTCCGGTGCCGGCGTAGATGGTCTGGGGATCGGAAGGCGCCACCGCAATCGCACCGATGGAACCGACCGGTTGATCATCAAAGATCGGCGTCCACACCGTTCCGGCGTCGGTGGTCTTCCAGATGCCGCCATTGACCGCGCCAAAATAGAAAGTCGTGGAGTCGCCCGGCACACCCGCCACCGCAACCACACGGCCACCGCGAAAAGGGCCAATCAGGCGCCACTGGAGCCCATTCGTTAGTTCCGCCGGAACCGGTTGGGCCATCGCTGGGGCAGCGAGCAAGAGAAGCGCGGCGAGTAAAAGAGGAGGCAGGGTGATGATACGCGGTCCGAAACACGATCTGAGTTTGGGCAAGTGGCAAATCCCCTGGGTGGATAGCAGTCTACTGGAAAAAGCTAGTGTTTTTGAAATGGTTCTGAGTTTGACCAGATGTTCCTGCCCCTCGCGCGAGAACCTCTGCTCTGCTACGCTGCAAAGAATATGCGTCCTTCCCAGAGTCTATTTTTCGTAGCCGCTCTAGTCGCCTCGCTCTTCGCCCAGAACCTCTTCGCCCAGAACCTCAAGGCCCAGAACCTCAAGCCAGTGGCCGATCGCCTCGCGGCGCAGAACGCCCTTTTCGAAGAACAGTACGACTCCGATCTCCGGAACTTTCCTGAACGCGCTACCGCCTTCGGCGACTACCGTTACAATGACAAGCTCGCCGAATACTCACTCCAGGCCAGCAGCGAGCGCCATGAGACCGACGCAGCCTTCATTGCCCGGCTCGAGGCCATCCCGACTACGGATTTTACCGACCAGGACCAGCTTTCCCACGACTTGTTGGTTCGTGTCCTCCAGCAGCGGATCGCCGACTTTAACCTGAAAGAATATGAGATGCCAATCAATCAGCAGAATGGCATCCATACCAGCCTCGCGGATCTACCGCTGTCCGTTCCCCTCGACTCGGTCAAGCACTATGAAGACTACATCGCGCGTCTTCACCAGATTCCTCGGGTGCTCGCCCAGACCACAGAAGTCCTTCGCGCCGGCATGAAGGATAAGCTCATGCCTGTCCGATTCCTCATCGAGAAGCTTCCCGTTCAGTGTCAAGGCATCATCGAGGCCGACCCTTTCCTTCTGCCGACAAAAAAGTATCCCGCGAGCATCTCCCCTGAAGACCAGAAGCGCTTGACCCAGCAAATCACCGACGCCATCAACCGCGACATAATCCCCGCCTACAAAACCTTCGCTGCATTCCTCAGCACCGAATATGCTCCCGAAGGCCGGACCACTCTGGCCGTTACATCCTTGCCGGACGGCGAGAAGCGCTACCAAAACGATATCTACGGCCGCACAACCACTCACATGACGCCGGATGAAATTCACCAACTCGGTCTTCGCGAAATCAACCGCATCGAGGCCGAAATGACGGCGATCGCAAGAAAGGAGGGATTTGCTGACCTTGCCTCCTTCCGGGCTTCTCTCAAGACCAATCCCAAATACGTTCCGACCTCCGCCGAGCACATCCTTGACGATTTCCGCCGCTACATCGCGCAAATGGAACCGAAACTTCCGCAGCTTTTCACGCTTCTTCCAAAGTCGCCGGTCACCGTCGAGGCCATCCCCCCTTTCCAGGCCGCAGCCGCAACCCACTATGTCACGGGCACGCCGGACGGCAAGCGCCCCGGCCGCGTTGTCGTCGCCACTTCCAACTTCGCGAATCGCTCGCTGATCGGAGATGAGGCCATCGCCTACCATGAAGGCATTCCCGGCCATCACATGCAGCTATCTGTGCAGCAGCAACTGACCGGCCTCCCTAAGTTTCGACTGCATAGCCTCGGCTTCAATGCATACGTGGAAGGCTGGGCTCTGTATGCAGAGCAACTCGGCAAAGAGGTGGGCTTCTATCAAGATCCCGTGTCCGACTACGGCCGTCTTTCTTCCGAGCTCTTCCGTGCCGTGCGTTTGGTGGTCGATACCGGAATCCACTCGAAAGGATGGACTCGCGATCAGGTTGTGGACTTCTTCCGCCAGTCCGGCGCCGTCGACGAGCCCACGATCCAGTCCGAAACAGACCGCTACATTGCATGGCCCGCGCAAGCCTTAAGTTATAAGCTGGGTCAACTCAAGTTTCGCGAACTCCGCGAACGCGCGCAGAAGGAATTAGCCTCCAGTTTCGATCTGCGCAAATTCCACGACGAGATGCTCGATGGCGGAACCCTTCCTCTTGATCTACTTGAAGCCCGCACCGACAAATGGATCGCACAACAGAAATCAAAGTGATCGACGGTGCTTGAAGAGAAAAAGGCTCTCCCGTTTCAATCCAACGGAATTCCGAATCCTATTGCACATGCCCTCTGCTCACACCCGCACTCATCGTGCATCTAACCAGTTCCGTTCACGCCGCTGAGAAAACCTCCCAGGTGGCCGGTCAGTGCGACGATACAGACTGCCAGCAATTCAATCGGCAGGCGGTAACTCGGCAAGCCGTCGGTTCCTCGTCGAGCGCGGAAATGCATCCACCACACAAGCCAAATCAGCGCGCTTGAGATGCACGCGAGTACGAGATGCATCCATAAGATGCCCTTCAGTTGGTGTCCCTCGAGTTGGAGCTGCCATGCGAGCAGTCCTGTCGCGAGCACCGGAAATATTGAAATCGCCGCCGCCAGCAGGTTGTAATAGGCCGCGTCCGCGACTCCTCGGCGCTTTGTCCATTGCGCGATAAAGTCGAACGCCACTGCCGCAACGAACAGTGCAATGGGGAAATGAATGAGCACCACATGTTGAGCGTGCTTCGCCAGAAGTGCCGTCTTGAAATCGAAAGGATTTACCATAGCCCGATCGCCTATTAAGACGGTTCAATCCGCCGCGATGAAATACGTCACACCTTGGATAACGGACTTCGCGGTTTTTTATTCCAGTTCAATGCGGTTTCATCCGGAAGCGACTACGGGGAGCGAGGCGATGTCAGCCTGCCTGCCCCTCGTTACCCAAATAAATTGTTTTTCCACGGGAATAAACCCACGGCTGCCTTGTTCTACTATGTGGACGTGTCGGCGGCGAATCTCCATCTCGACTCGTTTGAAGAACTGGCTATGCCGCTCTTCGATCCGTTGTACAACTTTGCTCACTGGCTCACACAGAATCGCGAAGAGGCCGAAGACTTGGTTCAGGAAACCTATGCCAAGGCTTTGCAAGGGTTTCCGTCTTTCCAGTTGGGGACTAATTTCCGGGCGTGGATGTATCGCATCCTGCGTAACACATTCCTGACCTCGCGCACCGGCTTGAAAGTGTCAATGACCGTCCCTCTCCATCCCGAGGACGACGGCCCTGAACTGGCAGTTGAATGCGACACGCCAGAAACGCTTCTTGTCGAACGCTCGAACCGGAACAGCTCCAGAGCGCGATCGATGAACTGCCGGTTGATTTCCGGGAGATCCTCCTTCTATGTGAAGTGGAGGAGATGTCGTATCAGGAAATTTCCGAAACGCTTTCGATTCCTATCGGCACAGTGATGTCGCGGTTATCGCGCGCCAGGAGAACCTTACGCGATCGACTACGACCACAGCTACAACAAGAAACAGGTACGCCGTGGACGGCAAAGGGAACGAACCATGGTTTGTGAATCTTGGAAAGAAAAGCTCGACACCTATCTCGACGGTGAGGTTCCAGAGGAAGAGATGCGCTCCTTCGATGCGCATGTGCGCAACTGCCCCTCCTGCTCGGCGGATGCCCTCACCCGCTGGCAGATGAAGCGCGCCATCCAAGTCGCCGGAAGGCGTTTTACACCCAGTGCTGAGCTCCGAAAACGCGTACAGCAGAGCATCGCACCCAAACCTCGCCGTAGCTACCGTGCGGGATGGATATTTGCTGCTGCGGCAGCCGTCCTTCTCGCAATCGCTACGTTGACTTCGGCCTATCTGGGAACCCGCTCCGGCACAGACCGGATTTTCAGCGAGATCGCCGACCTTCACGTGGCAACGCTCGCCAGTTCATCTCCGGTGGATGTGGTCTCCACCGATCGCCACACGGTGAAACCGTGGTTCCAGGGAAAAATTCCCTTTGCGTTCAACCTTCCGGAACTCCACGATTCCGAATTTTCTTTGCTGGGAGGCCGGATGACCTATCTTGACCAAGCGCCAGGCGCACATCTGATCTACGATGTGCGGAAACATCACATTTCTGTCTTCGTGTTCCAGGAACGGTCCTTGAAATTGCCAGCCAGCTTGGGCGAGAATCTTGTCTCGCCAAGAAACCTGCCCTTCAACATGGAAACATGGAGTCAAAGCGGCCTTCGCTATTTCGTGATCGGCGACGCGAGTGCTGCGGATATCGATAGCCTTGTGAAATTGTTTAAAGCCGCGTCATAGATTTCACGGCCATAATCAGGAGGGCTTGTACATTTCTGTAGGATTGATTGGTCGGCGAACCCGCAACCCATAAATCCGGTGAGGTATTTTGCAAAAGACGGAACACTTTCACTGCTGCTGTTGTTGGGCATCGACCAACTGCGATTGCTCGGTCTCTTCAAGAAACTGGGACCACTCCTCGTCGGCCGCAAACTCCTCGTCGGGAGGAAGCACAGCTTGTGAGGGCGTCACTCGAACCCGAACCTGAAGCTGAGTCCCAGCTTTTCCCTTCATGACGCCCATGGTGGGCGGAACGTCGGCGTAATCGCGGCCAATCGCCGTGCGGATGTGCATCTCGCCCGCCAGTTGATCGGTAGTGGGATCGAAGCCCATCCAGCCGATTCCCGGCGCGAGCGCTTCCACCCATGCATGCGTGGCGCCATCCCCCGAGGAATGCGCATTCTCGCTCTTGTGATAGAGATATCCGCTGACATAACGACAAGGAATTCCGGCATTTCTGACCAGCGCAGTCATGATATGAGCAAAATCCTGACATACGCCCTGCCGTGACCGAAGCGCATCTTCAATCGGAGAGTTTACCGAGGTACTTTTCTGTACGTACTTGAAACTACGATTCACACCCGAGTTGATATTTCGAAGGAATGCCAAAGGGCTTCGTCCATTCCTTTCATTCGCTCCGATCTCCTTCGCGAACTCTTCAAGTTCTGGCGAGGAGCGCGCAAAATGACTCGGCGTCATCATGTCCCAGTAATCATTCTTTTCGACGAGCTGCTCCAAGTCCGCCCACGCTTCGGAATCCGCGCACTCGGGAACCGATGGCTGCGGGTCAATATTCACCAAAGCGTCAGAAATGATGGTGAGCTGGCCATGATGGGCCGGCAAGTCAAAATGGTGAACAAGATTGCCGTAGGCGTCGGTATAGCCAAAAATTCGGGCTCTCGGATTTACGGACAGCTGAAACACAAAACAGCGCTGGTTGCCCTCGCTTCTGGGGTGCATACGAACTTCCATCATGCTCTGCCAGACCAGATGGCTGTAGCGATAGCGCGTGAAATGGCGAATGGCGTAGAACATTAGGTTTGGAAGGCGACCTCAATCGGATATTCAATGTAGAGTTCGTTCACCGCCGCATGCAGTTCACGGCATTGCTCGATGATCGCCATAAGGTATTTGTGCAATCCGTCGATGATTTCGCCAACCTGCACGAAGGCAACCATCGATCGCAAGCGCCCGATCAATATTTCGATCCTATCGGTTCTGCGGCTTAACGAAAGATTGCGGATTGACGTTAACGCCTCGTGCATCCGGTCCAGAGAATAACGGACCGAATAAGGGAACTCCGGCTTCAGCAGGAGGAAATTGGCGATCCGTTCAGGCTTGAGTTCGGCGGTGCACGCCTTGCAATAGGCTTCAAACGCGGCGCAACTGCTTAACAGACCGACCCAATCTAAGTCGTCTGCATGTTTGTCGAGGACAAAATATGCATCCAGCAGGACGCAGAGATTGCAAGCCCTTTCGATATATTTGCCTAACTGAATGAAGTGCCAGGCCTCATCGTGATTCATCGTGGCGGCGCTGATCCCATTAAATCTGTAGGAGCCTTCGCGCACCAGGCTCACCACTCGCATTGCCCCCGCATCATCATCCGGTTGCAGCTCAAAACCCGTCACCTCATGAAAAAGGCGATTCAGATGCTCCCACATCTCCGAACTGATTTCCTCGCGGACCTGCCGTGCATTTTCGCGAGCTCCGCTGATGCATTTCACAATCGAAAAAGCTCCTTCCGGATCCGCTACCAACAAAAACAGCGCACGCTGCGGATCGACGTTGCTGGCGCCCGCACCAGGAGCTAATGACGAAACGGCGCGAAACCAACGCTCTTCCGTGGAAAATTTTGCGGGATTGAGAATGAGGCCGTACGTCGCCTTCAACACGCGCGCCGCATTGTCCGCCCTCTCGAAATAGCGGCTCATCCAGTAAAGACTGTCAGCTACCCGTGAAAGCATGGATCTGCGCCATCCAATCTTCTGACTCTCAAGTCTGCAGGACCCAGGTGTCCTTCGAGCCCCCGCCCTGCGACGAATTGACCACCAGGGATCCCTTTCGCAGCGCGACTCGAGTGAGGCCGCCGGGAATCACCGTAATTTTCTCGCCGTAAAGCACATACGGGCGGAGATCGACGTGACGCGGTTCGATGATTCCGTCCACAAAACACGGTGCGGTCGAAAGATTGATTGTGGGTTGGGCGATGTAATTCCGCGGTTGTGCGTAAATTTTTTGCCGAAATTCGGAGCGCTGTTCCTTCGTGCTATGCGGGCCAATCAGCATGCCGTACCCACCCGACTCGCCCACCGCTTTCACCACATACTCGTCCATCCTCTGGCAAACCTGGTCGCGCTGCCCCGGATCGGACATCAACAGAGTTTCAACGCCCTCCAGAATCGGATCCTGATCGAGGTAGTAGCGAATGATTTTGGGCACATAGGCGTAGATCGCTTTGTCGTCGGCGACTCCGGTCCCCAGCGCATTCGCAAAGGCGACATTTCCGGCGCGATACGCATTGAACATTCCCACAGCACCGAGGGCCGATCCGCTTTCGAAGACCAACGGATCCAGATAATCATCGTCGATTCTCCGATAGATCACGTCAACCCGCTGCAGGCCGAATGTCGTTCGCATGTAGACCACATTATCGTGGACCACCAGGTCCCTCCCTTCGACAAGTTCAATGCCCATTTGCCGCGCCAGGTAGGTGTGCTCAAAGTAAGCAGAGTTGTAGGAACCTGGAGTCAGTAAAACCACCGTCGGCTCAGAACAGCCCTCCGGAGCGAGGGAGCGCAAGGTGGAGAGAAGGGCTTGGCTGTATTGCTCGATCGGCCGCACTCGACATTTTTGAAACAACCCGGGAAAAATTTGCTTCATTACCCTGCGGCTCGTGAGCATGTAAGACACGCCGCTCGGTACGCGCAGATTGTCCTCGAGAACGACAAAGTTTCCCTCGGGGTTACGTATCAAGTCTGTGCCGACCACCGTGATGTAGACGTCGCGGGGAACCTTGATACCACGCATTTCGCGGCGGTAATGCTTGCAGGTATAGATGATGCTCCCGGGCACCACGCCATCTCGAATGATTTTGCCCTCATGATAGACATCTTTGAGGAACAGATTCAGCGCTGTGATCCGTTGGCTCAGTCCACGTTCGATCTTTTCCCATTCCGCCGCTGTGATGATCCTGGGTAGCAGATCGTGAGGGAAAATTCGCTCTGTGCCTTTGTCATTGCCGTAAACGGTGAAGGTAATTCCCTGGTTGAAGAACGATTGGTCAGCCTCGTGTTTGCTGCGCCTTAACTCGTCAGGGCCCAACTGCAATAGCAGGTTATGGAGCGGGCGATACTGTTTGCGGGGGCGGTCCACGGCCATGAACATCTCGTCGTAAGCGCCATTCAGCTCGTACCGGTGGAGGGCAACGGCACCGCCATGATCGGTTGTATCCGCTTCTATAATCATGATTGCCGCCACTGATCGCCGCTAGAATAGCTCATCCGATGGCGAAATGATGAACTGGAAAAGCGATACGGGTCATTCAAGAAACAGCGCGAATCGCCTTCGCGATCCTAAGACCTGGATCGCGCGACTTCTCTGACGATCTCCACGGGGTTTTCGTTGCCTGAAGGCTGGAATTCGATGTCAGGCAACTGCTCCACCGCCCGCCAAAGGGATTGCTCCCAGCTGGAGTGGATCAGGTTCAAGTCTCGGTCTCCGGCCGAAATCCGCCGGTATCGGGTGATTTGCAGGCTGTCTTTCTTGTACAACAGCAGGTCGAAGGGAGGCCCAACGGTCACATTGGAACGCATCGTCGCATCGAGCGAAAGGAGAGCATACTTCGCCGCAACCTCTAAAGAGGTTGTGGCCTGAATGCCGCGGTCGAGGATGGGGCGTCCGTATTTGCACTCACCCAGTTGCAAGACAAGGAGTCTTCCGTAGCCGCCAGAGGATTTCCTTGCGGATAAATCAAGTAGAGGTTCGGCTCCTGTCCCCCTACCTGCCCACCCAGCAGCAAATGCACGTTAAAGCTGAAGGAATCGCGCTCCAGCGAAGCACGGTCAATATCGGAGATTCTGCGGACGCAGTCTCCCACAATGCGGGAGGCATCATATAGAGAATTGGCTTGCGCAAGCCCCCGTCCGGAATCGAAATCGTCTCCCAGCAAAGTGATTACGGATTGACTTATGGAGAGGCTACCGCTGGTCAAAATCACAAACACTCTCTCCCCGGGCTGGACGAAGCGATACATCTTGCGACAGACGTTGACCTGATCAAAACCCGCATTGGTCCTCGAATCCGAGGCCAGTACCAAACCCTGCTGCGTCATAATTCCTAGACAGTATGTCACTTTCACCTCGGGCGGGAACCTACCGCACAATACACTGACGGCTTATATCGAATTTGTAATTCAAGCTAGCGGGAAAAAATGTAGAAGAGCGGTCAGAATTCGTGATAGTTTCTGCATCTCATCCGCATCCCGCTCGCACGAGGAAACTGCACTGTATGTTGATTCGCCTTGGCTACGACATTCAATTCGAGACGGTGGGCGAGGTACCGATCGTGACTCTGCTCAACGTCCACCCGTCGCGAACAGCATCCCTAAGGGAGCCCGACGAGATGCATACCGATCCACTGGTGAAAGTCGAAAGTTTTGAGGACACCTTTGGCAATCACAGTTGTCGCCTGGTGGCTCCCCCGGGCAAGATTCGATTTCAGAATTCCACGCTCATCGAGGATTCGGGAAAGCCCGATCTGGAAGATCCTGAGGCCCCCGAGGTTCCGATCGATCAACTGCCCCCGAATGTCCTGCCATACCTTATGAACAGCCGCTACTGCGAAGTGGATCTCTTGTCAAACACCGCTGCGGAGCTATTTTGGAACGCACCAAAAGGGTGGAAGCGCGTTCAGGCCGTATGTGATTGGGTCTACAGCAAGGTCACTTTCGGATACGAGTTTTCCAGTCCAGTTCGCAGCGCGCTGGGTGTTTATACCGAGCGGGTCGGGGTCTGCCGAGACTTTCAGCACCTTGCGATCGCGTTCTGCCGAGCCCTCAATATCCCCGCTCGGTACGCAACCGGATACCTGGGTGACATCGGGGTGATCGTTGCTCCGAGTCCAATGGACTTCAGCGCTTGGTTTGAAGTGTACCTGGGCGATCGCTGGTGGACCTTCGACGCTCGGCACAATATTCGGCGCATCGGACGCGTCTTGATGGCAACCGGGCGCGACGCAACCGACTGTTCGATGACTACCTCATTTGGAAGAGCGAAGTTGATTAACTTCCAAGTTACCACCGACGAAGTGCCGGGGTCGCGAGCGGCCTGATTATGAATTGGTAGTGAACCGCTCCTCGCAATGAAGTGGGTGTGAGACGAGTCGCAGCCGCCCTGGCGTGGGCAACTCTCCCAAAATCATCGACAGATACAACCGCTTGGTCACCGTCCATCCCCGGGACAAGAGAAAATCGGCCACGTCAAACGAAGCCTCGATATCTCCCTTGGATGGCTGCACGGGCATATATATTATATCGTACTACGATATACATTGCGCCTTGGAGGCGTATGCCACCGGGGTACCAACCCCCACCACCACGCAGCGGATCGGCCAGAGCATATACACTGGAGCTTCACACCTTACCATCACAAGGGAGAACTCTCCATGACCTACTACGGATCCAAAGACTTGGCTGACGGCCTTCGCACTGTGCGAAAGAACACGCTCATCATCGCCGAGGACATTCCCGAGGACCGCTACGGCTTCAGAGCGGCACCGGAAACACGAACGGTAGCCCAAACCCTCACTCACATCGCCGTGGCGCAGAGGATGCCGGAACAGATCCACTCCGTCGAGCGGCGCACGACCCTTGAAGGATTCGACTTTCCGGGTATGCTGCGGAGCATCGTCGCCGAGGAGCAAAGGCCTCGCAGCAAGGCACAAATCATCGCGCTTCTGCGCGACGAAGGGGAGCGCTCGGCAAAATGGCTGGAGAACCAATCCGACCAATTCCTCGCCGAGCGCGTTAGGTTGCCGCCTGGCATGACGCCGCCGAGCAAGACTCGCTTCGAGATGCTGATGAGCATCAAGGAGCACGAGATGCATCACCGCGGCCAACTGATGCTGATCGAGCGGATGGTGGGCATCGTGCCGCACCTCACAAG
>Ga0224545_1000099_pt1 | contig 17455 bp, 14 predicted proteins | sample 714P12024metaG_FD_179906 | JGI IMG/M metagenome (GOLD analysis project Ga0224545, IMG submission 179906) | Peat soil microbial communities from Stordalen Mire, Sweden - 717 P1 20-24 | ecosystem: Environmental > Terrestrial > Soil > Wetlands > Peat | place: Sweden: Norrbotten County, Stordalen... | reverse complement strand
GCGTCTGACCACCGGCTATTTTGGCTTGCGGGTGCTGATTACGGATCATCGCGAGTGGCGCACCGCACAAATTGTCGAAGCCTATCGCGGGCAAGCCAAAGCCGAGTCTGCGTTTCGGGATCTGAATCCCCGCATGCTCAGTACCTGTCCCCAGTTTCACTGGACCGATCAGAAATTACGGGTTCACGTCTTCTTGTGCGTGACGGCGTATCTACTGGTCACCTTGCTGCATCGCCGCGCTCGCCGGAAGACGGCTTATGCCGGCAGTTCCCGCAGGCTACTGGCGGAGTTGGCGGAGGTGCGCTGTTGCCGGCTGGTCGATAGGACCGGCCGTAAGGGCAGGCCACGAGTGCGTTTGCAGATCGAAGAGATCGGAGAGGACCAGAAAATCCTGGCCCCAGTTCTTGGCGCCGTGCCGACGATTGTCTGACGGCGCGTGGTATATACGGGGACGCCTGGCTATCTCCTTCGCTCCATGACAGTTCCCGCACTTCTTCCCAAATTCCTAGGAAACTCCCGCTAGGACAGTTCGAAGGCATTCTGCAAACTGACGGTTATACGGCCTACGATCAGATCGGCGGGACGAGAATGGTACATGCGCCTTGTTGGGCTCATGCTAGGCGGCAGTTTTTCGAAGCGGTACAGCCAAATCCCCGAGACCCCGTTGCGATTGCGAGTGTGGCGGGAATGGACGAACTGTTTGCCGTCGACGCGGAAGCTCGCCGCAGGCGAATTGATCTCACTGCGCGGCATGCTCTGCGTCAGGAGAGAGCCAAGCCACTTCTGGATGATATTCGCAGCAAGCCACTACGCGCTCACGCTTTGGAAGAAGCTCGCGCGATTCCTGGAACACGCCGAATTGGAGCTTAGTAATAGCTTGGCAGAGAATTCAATGCGTCCCGTGGCTCTGGGCCGGAAGAACTGGATACACATCGGCAGTCCACAGGCGGGAACAAAGGTTGCGGCGGTTCTCTCGGTCGTAGAAAGCTGCCGTAGGTTGAAACTCCCAGTGCGCGACTATTTTGCGGCAGTTCTCCCCGGGGTTGCCGATCTCCCGATCCAGCTCCTCCCAGATCTTACTCCCGCGGCATGGGTCGCCCAGCATTCATAGACTCGCAGCCGAGCAGTGACAAGCTACGGCAACAGGCTTCGTGACGTAAGGACGGGATCAGTTCCTGTCCGTAGCCGCCGACCGTGAGCTGGGCATTTGCAAATAATCGGAGACCGCATCACCTATATTCCGAGCCCCTGGAAAGCATCAAGTGTGGACAACCATTTTGAAACGTTTTATATTACGAGCGGAAATTGATATCGAGACCGAGGAGACACTTCATGAAGTCACTCCTGCAAATCGCACTTCTTGTACTCGCTGGCGCCATGATTTCTTCTGCCCAGGACTCGCACTTCCGACCTAAGGGACAGCAGATTCCCGTACCAGATTGCCTGACGATGAAGGGGCTCTGGGAGGGCGGCTCGAAACCGTGCAGCCAGACAGAACATGAGGCATGGCTTGCCGATATCACTCACTGGAGAAACGAACGCCGCATACGCGTCGGCTATGATGGCGTCAGGTACGATTTGCCCGCCTTGAAATGGACGCAGTCGAGTTTTATGCAACCCCAGATGATGGTGCAGGATCGGTACTTCTATGATCCCGCGGCGGGGAAGTATACAGTGGACCGGTACCTCGACGACCTTGAGAAACGCTACGGCGGTATTGATGCGGTCCTGATCTGGCCAACCTACCCGAACATGGGAATCGACAACCGCAATCAGCAAGGCCTGATTCGCAGCATGCCCGGCGGAGTTCCCGGTGTTAGGCAAATGATTGCCGACTTCCATCACCGCGGTGTGCGGGTCTTGTTTCCCATGATGATGTGGGACCAAGGAACACGGGATCCCGGCATGCCTTGGCCAGATGCGATCGCCAGTCTGATGGCGGAAGTCGGCGCCGACGGCATCAACGGTGACACGCAGGACGGTGTTCCTTTGGCATTCTCGTTAGCCGCGGACAAAATTGGTCATCCACTCGCTTTTGAGCCCGAGGGAGGCCCGTCAGACGAAGCCTTGGCATGGAACGTCATGACGTGGGGCCAATACGAATTTCCTTTCACTCCCCTCGTGGACAAATATAAGTGGCTTGAAACGCGGCACATGGTGAACATCTCGCACCGTTGGAATCGTGACAAAACTGACGATCTGCAGTTCGCTTTTTTCAACGGAGTTGGCTGGGAGAGTTGGGAGAACATCTGGGGCATCTGGAATGGAATCACGCCGCGCGACGCAGAAGCTACTCGACGCGTCGCCACGATCGAACGTGGCGTTTCGCCTTTCCTCATCAGCAAAGACTGGGAACCGATGTCGCCCATGCTTCACTACGGAGTGTATGCCAGCCGCTGGCCGCTGGGCGGAGAAGCAGTGTGGACAATTGTGAACCGAAATGAATACGAGGTCGATGGCGACCAGATCGAGGTCGCAGCCAAGGACAATCTTCGTTACTTCGATCTTTACCACGGAGTGGAACTCAAGCCTCAAACTAGACCGGGTGGCAGAATGGTACTTGCCTTTTCGATCGAAGCCAAGGGGTATGGCGCCGTCCTGGCGACCAACAGCGCACCAGACCAGAGGGCAGTGGCCCTGATGTCTAAAATGAAAGAGCTGACGGCAACGCCGCTGGCCGACTACTCGCACGAATGGAAAGTCCTGCCACAGCAGATCATTCCGATCCAAGCGACGAAGACCGCAAGCAGTGCGCCTGCGGGCATGGTCAAGATCCCTGAGGCAGATTTTCTTTTCAAGGTTTCCGGAGTCGAGATTGAGGGGTTCAACGATATTGGCGTCGATGTCCAATATCCGTGGGAGGACTCTCCGCGGCGCTTTCACGAGCACCCCATGCAGGTAAAATTTTTTTATATCGATAAGTACACGGTTACAAACGCCGAATTCAAGAAGTTCATCGACTCCACCCACTATCACCCCAAAGACGACCTGAATTTTCTCCGCGATTGGAAGGATAGAAGCTATCCCGAGGGATGGGAAAACAAACCAGTGACGTGGGTCTCACAGGAAGACGCGCGGGCATACGCGAGTTGGGCCGGAAAGCGCCTGCCGCATGAGTGGGAGTGGCAGTACGCAGCCCAAGGCACGGACGGACGCCTCTATCCATGGGGGAACGAGTGGAATGACAGCGCTGTTCCGCTTCCCGACAAGTCACGCACAATGCGAGGTCCCGATCCGGTGGATGGACATTCAGCGGGAGCCAGTCCATTCGGCGTGATGGACATGGTGGGAAATGTGTGGCAATGGACGGAAGAGTTTACTGACGAGCACACACGGGGCGGCATTCTTCGCGGCGGCAGCTACTATCAGCCGCAGGGCTCGATCTGGTACTTCCCTCAGACCTACAAGCTGAACGAGCACGGAAAGCTGCTGCTGATGTCCCCCAGCATGGACCGCTCCGGGGGAGTTGGATTCCGGTGCGTAGTAGACTCGCAATGATCTGGTCGGCAGCGGTCCGAAGCGCCGAGAAACACCGCGCGCCCTTGCTTCAACGCGGCGAGCCATGACAGCAACCGTGACAATGCGGCAAATCGCTGAGCGTGCCGGTGCCTCGATCGGCACAGTCTCGCATGTGATCAACGGAACCGCGACAGTTCGGCCGAAGCTGCGGGAGCGAGTGGTCGAGGCAATTCGCAGCATGGGCTACCAGCCGAGTGCCTTAGCGCAGGGACTCCGGAAAAACCGAACCAACATGCTCGGAATGGTAATTCCGGACATTACGAACCCGTTCTTCCCGGGCGTGGTTCGGGGCGTCGAAGACGTGGCCTACAAGCGCTCTCTCCGCGTGATCCTTTGCAACGCTGACAACGATCCTGCCAAGGAAGCATCGTACGTTCGCGAATTGCGCTCCTATAAGATCGCTGGCCTCCTGATCATTCCAGCGGTAGGTCCGGACATCGCGGGTCACCTTCGGGCCTACGCGTCGGCCTCTGTCCCCGTGGTTTGCATTGACCGGGTCCCGGATGGGTGGAAGGGCGATGCCGTCTTGGTGGCGAATGCAGAAGGTGCGTATCTGGCAACGCGCCATTTGATTCAGATGGGGCATAAACGTTTGGCGGTGATCGCTGGGCCGCTCAGGTTGACCAACGCAGCGGAACGCTTGAAAGGTTTTACGCGCGCGTTAAACGAAGCCCACATAGAGATTGAGCCGGAGTTTGTACAGGAAGCGCGCTTCGATACGGAGAGTGGCTACCAGGCAGCCCTTCGGCTCCTACGGATGCTCCCGCGTCCGACTGCTATTTTTGCATGCAACGACCTGATGGCCTTTGGCGTGCTCCAGGCGGCGCGGGAATTTAGACTGCGATGTCCGGAAGACTTGTCGATTGCCGGTTTTGATAGCCTTGAGTTCACCAAGTTCACAGATCCTTCCCTGACGTCTGTTTACCAACCGGGATATCAGTTGGGCGCAACCGCCGCCCGTCTTCTGCTGCAAAGGATCGACGGGTTGCGGTCCGCGCCAAAAAAGGTGCTTCTCCCGACCGAACTGAAGAAGCGCAATTCTGTGGGACCGCCCCATGCCTCCGTCGAGGATGTCTCCGGGCGACGAACGAGGGCACTGAAAAGCAGCCGCGGCAAGTAGCGCCGAGTCGAGACTTTCCGCGCAAAGTCTCTTTTTTTTGATTGACAATTGCAAGCTGGTGGGAGTAGGTTTTTTCTGTTTTCTATTTGAAACCTTTCAAGTAATGCGGAAATCGGGCAGCGATTTGAGCCTGCGCTCCCCCAGGAGACACAGTATGCGAACCCCCTTGTCGCGGTTCATGATTCTGCTACCGACTCTGTTCGTTTTAACGCTGGCCTCGTTCGCTCAATTCTCTCAGCGCGGTAGCATCAGCGGCGTGGTCACCGAAGCATCCGGTGCAGTCGTGCCCAAAGCCTCGGTAACGCTGCTCGACCTGGGCCGAAATCAAAAGTCCTCTGCCCGCACAGACGCGAGCGGGCACTACGACTTTTCACAGCTTCTACCGGGGAGCTATCAAGTTTCAGTCGAACTTGCGGGATTCAAGAAGTCGGTTTCGGCCCAACTGACGGTGTCGCCCCAATCCGAAGTCCGATGCGACATCCAACTCCAGCTGGCCTCGGTCGCGGAGACGGTGACTGTGACTGGCTCCTCCGCGCCATTGCTCCAAACTGAATCTGCGGATCTCGATCAAAACATCAGCCAGGAACAAATTGCCAGCGTGCCGATGAACGGCCGTAACTGGACCGCATTGACTGAGTTGACCCCCGGAGTCAGCACGTCTCCGCGTGTGAACATCAATCTGGGCGGCACCTTCGAAGTCGGGGCATCGTACACATCGGGCGGCGCGGATTACACTGCGGGCGGCAACGCGGAGGGTTCTCGTGACAATGGATACTACGTCAATGGGGTGAACGCCAACGAGAATTATGAAAGTGGCGCGAGCTTCCAGCCATCTGCCGAAGCCATCGGCGAAGTGAAAGTCGGCGTGGCGGATTTCTCCGCCGAATATGGCCGCGATTTTACGAACCTCAATGCAACCACCAAAGCGGGGACCAACACTTTCCACGGTGAAGTCTACGATTTCTTCGAAAACGATGCTTTGAATGCGCTAGTTCCTATCAACAAGGCGCAGGGGCTGCTTACCAAAAGCGCATATCGCTTTAACCTCTACGGTGGCGGCCTGGGAGGCCCTGTCTACATCCCGAAGGTTCTCAATCTGAAAGGCCGTGCTTTTTTCTTCGTCAACTACGAGCGCAATCCGCATTCACTCACCGGAGGGAATAACCTCGCCATCGTTCCCTCCGACGCGCAGCGGGCAGGAGATTTTGGAATCGACTGCACCGGCCCGGTCAATGCTGGCACCTTCGCGACGAACGGACAGTGTTCCAATCCAGCTGGGCAGCTTTACAACCCGTACACGGGCAACGCTATCCCTTTCAATAACCTGATTACTGCCGGACTTTACAATCCTGCGACGGCAAGTTCGCAAACCAACGGCATCATCAACCTCTTTCCCCATGCCAATGTGGCGCCGACCCTGGCCAATGCCGGCGCTAATTACCAATACCCGGCGAGGCAGGAAGTCGACCCCTATCACTGGGATAGCCGCTTCGATTTCCGCATCTCCTCGAAAGATAGCGTGTTTGTCGCCTGGTCCCAATACAATGCCATCCCTAACAATACCGGTGGCCTAGTCCCAAACCTGAGTACCCCTTCGAACGTAAGCGACAAATCCCACATCATCACGGTCGATGAAGCTCATGTGTTCAACTCGAATTTCACCAACGAGTTCATATTTGCCATAGGAAGCGGTGCCTTGCTGACGTTGAGCCCATCGGAACTCTCCTACACCAACGGCTCCTCCAACCCCTTTAACTCGATCTTCCAGAATACGGGGACGGCTAACGGCGGCAACACCGGCATCCTTGGCTTGAATATCTTCAACTACGGCCAGCTTTTTACCCAGCCCTCCGTGGGTTATGACGAATACTTTCTCGCGTCCAATAACACGCGGCAATTCTCCGACAACCTGAACTGGATTCGCGGCCGTCACACCATGACTTTCGGGTTTACCTATCTGCGCAAAGGGGAAGAGGACTTCGACAATGTCCGCTACGTTGCTTATGGCTGCGCACCCGCCCCCGGCGCATACTGTTGCAACGGTCCGCAGCTGTTTACGGCGAACCAGGGAGTCGGCGGCGACGCTTTCGCCGAAGTCTTACTCGGCTTGCCTTCGGTGATCCATCAGCGCTTCAGCTATTCCGCAGGTGGGCCGTTTGCTCCGGAACCGAATGTAGTCATTCCATACTACGGAGCCTACTTCAATGACAAGTTGAAGGTCACGCAGAAGCTGACAGTCACCTACGGACTCCGTTACGAACTGCCCATTCCTGTCTTCGCTACCAACAACACTTGCTGTGGCATCTACGAGCCGGCCACGGATACGATCTCCATCCCCGGAATCACCCCCGGTTTGGCGCAGCATTATGCCTCCGCTCCCAAGCACGATTTTGCTCCCAGACTCAGCGTGGCGATGCAGGTGAAACCCACGCTCGTAGTCCGCGCGGGATACGGCCTTTACTACAACTCCGGTGCGAGCCAGATATCGAACGTTCTGAGTGGAGCTCTTTACGGGGGCGTGCCCGGCGGCTTTGTCGGCGATGAAGTTGATAACTCCACGCCGCAGGAAGCGGCCGCGTCGGAAGTCTTTCAACCGTCGCCGCAAGTGCCTCTGGGAACCTTCCCCGTGTCTACCGGTCCGGGGCAGGGCTATTACGGAGCCGACGCTTATCAGACGCTCTTTTACGCCGACCGGAATCAATCGTTTCGCACGCCTTATATCCACCGTTATCTGCTCGATGTCCAGAAGGAACTCTCCCACAACTCTGCGCTCACCGTCTCTTACATAGGAGCGGAAGGCAGGAACGGTTGGTACTTTTACGACGAAAACGCCGCCCCCTACCAGACGGGATGGGCTTCCATTAGCGCCTATAACGCTGCCCGGCCATTTAACTCCGGAAGGTTTGGCGACATTTACTTGCAAAAAGCCGGCCTCAACAGCAACTACAACGCCGGCATTGTGAAATTCACGCGCCAAATGTCCCATGGGCTGCAGATTCTGACCCACTACACCTACTCTAAGACTCTCGGCGATCGAGGCATCGTCGGACAGGGCACGCAAGACACGGGTTATAACTATCCACAAAGTATCATCCGATCGTACGGCGAAGAAACCAACTCCCACCGCCATCGCCTCTTGTTCCAGACCACCTATCAGCCTCAGTATGGACAGCATCTGTCGACCTACCTACGGCCGGTTCTCGGCGGCTGGCACATCTCGGCAATCGCAACCTTCGAATCGGGCAATGCTCTGACTGCTTACAACGGAGCTGGTAACCAGGCGAACGATTTTGCGCCTTATAACGGACTGGGAAACCTCGATATGGTGGCGAATCCAAACTTCTCCCACTCCAAGCGTACTTTCGCAGAGTACTTCAACACTAGCGCATTCGTCGTGCCGCCGAACAACGTTCAATGCACTGCGTCCCCGGGCGTCATTCGAGGACCCGGACAGAACAATTGGGATATCTCGTTCGGCAAGAACCTTACTTTCCATGAAAATCTCCACGCCGAGCTTCGCGCGGATATGTACAACGCGTTCAATCACACGCAGTGGAACGCGGTGAGTACCCAATTGAACGGCAGCACGGGCCCGTTTGGAGAAGTTACCGGCAGCCGCGAAGGGCGCATTATCCAACTTGCCGCCAAGATAGTGTTCTAGACACGTTGTGACTTTTCGATCGCGGCGCGAGCTTACTCCATCGCTCGCGCCGCCCGGTTGCGGCACGCTGTCCTCGGACGAGCGCGTGATTCACCGGGAGGGCCATGTATCAGCCAGAGGCGTACGGAATTGCGCTGTTGTTCATGATCATCAGCATGCTGTGTTGGGGGTCGTGGGCAAACACCATGAAACTCACTGCAGGATATGCCTTTCAACTTTTTTATTGGGACTACGTGATCGGCATTTTTCTGGGCAGCATCGTTTGGGGTTTCACGCTGGGGAATTGGGGTGGAGGAGATATCTCTTTGCTCAGGAATATCAGCCAGGCAGACTCGCAGCATATGCTTTTCGCGATTGCCGGCGGGGCTGTGTTCAATGTGGCCAACCTCCTTTTAGTTGCAGCCATTGACATCGCTGGCCTGGCTGTCGCCTTTCCGATTGGAATCGGTTTGGCTTTGGTTGTGGGCGTTCTTTTGAATTACGCGATCTCTCCCAAAGGCCATCCCGGACTACTTTTCGGAGGCATGGCGCTCGTGGTACTGGCGATTGTCTTTGACGCGCTCGCATATCGCCGCAGAGAGAGCGAGCGGCGCTCCATTAGCGTGCGTGGAATCTGGATCAGCGTCGCATGCGGCGTGCTCATGGGCATTTTTTATCCGCTCGTGACCAAGGCTGTTACCGGGGAGCATTCCTTGGGGCCATACTCCGTAGCCTTGTTCTTCGCCTTCGGAGTAGTCCTTTGCGCAATCCCGGTGAACTACCTGTTCATGAAAAAGCCTCTCACCGGCACTCCCCCAGTCAACATGTCTCAATACTTTCAGGCGAAAGCGGCGTGGCACTTCTGGGGCGTCCTGGGTGGACTCATCTGGTGTACGGGAACGGTGTTCAACTTCGTTGCATCCCAGGCACGAATAATCGGTCCGGCGGTCTCATACGCCATCGGCCAAGGTGCGACGATGGTATCGGCCGTCTGGGGCGTCTTCATCTGGAAAGAATTTGCCAGCGCTCCGCAGTCCTCTCGCAAACTGATTCCCGCAATGTTTATCTTCTTCCTGCTGGGGCTGGGATCGATCGCAGTAGCACCCATGGCGACCAAGTAGTCAAAATCGGATCGTTATGCAGAAGCCCATCGTTGTCGTCGGCAGCATCAATCTCGATTTAGTGGTGGGAGCTGATCGTATTCCGCAGGTTGGGGAGACGATCATTGGCAATACTTTCAACACTTTTCACGGAGGAAAAGGAGCCAACCAGGCAGTCGCAGCAGCGAAACTTGGGTACCCCGTTTCAATGGTAGGAAATGTCGGCAACGACGCTTTTGGAACTCAGTTGCGCAATGGCCTGGAAGACGCCGGCGTGGACTCAACCTACGTGAATACGGTGGAAGGGGCATCCGGCGTCGCGTTGATCACTACCGGACGAGGTGGTGAGAACAACATCGTGGTCGTGCCGGGCGCCAATGGCCACCTCACCCCGGAACAGCTGGAAAAAGCGGCGACGATTCTGGAGCACGCCGGATTGCTTCTGACGCAGCTTGAGATTCCCCTGGAGACGGTTGAATACCTAGCCCAGTTCGCCGAGCGACACAACATCCCGCTTATGCTCGACCCGGCACCGGCGCGCGAGCTGTCTGGAAAGCTGCTTCGCAAGGGGTCCTGGATTACCCCAAACGAAACTGAAACCGAGGAACTGCTTGGGACCAACTTTGAGAATGGCGACCAAGGAACCTACGCGGCAGCAGAGTGCCTCCTGGATTGCGGTGTCAAGAATGTCTTATTGAAGTTGGGATCGCGCGGTTGCCTCATCGCCCAAGGGACTCTAGCGAAAGAGCGTGTCCCGGCCTTCTCCGTGAATGCTGTGGATACGACTGGCGCCGGGGACGCATTCAACGCAGGATTTGCAGTGGGACTGATGCGCGGCTCCACGGTTGCACGCAGCGCCATTTTTGCTTGTGCCGTCGCCGCGATTTCGGTAACCCATCACGGAGCGCAGCCCTCAATGCCGACCTGGGCCGAAGTGAAGGCTTTTGTAAATGACCGCTTGGGGATCGGAAGCATCCTTTCTTGCAGTCGAATCCAAGGTCTAGTGCAAGCTTGGGGTTAACTTCTTCTTGAGAGTCGTATTCAGAAGGCAGGGAGTGAAGACCATGCGTCGTCCGCAACTAGCCGTGCCAAAGGCCAGCCGCTTGGTGGTTGGCGCGTTCGTTTTGGTTGCCATCGGCTTCGCCCAGGATTTCCGGTCCGTCAAGCCGGAGAGGGTTGGCCTGTCTTGAACACGACTACCCGCGGGTGTCGGAGCTGCGCAAGCAAATCACGGCGCAGTTTCCGAAGGAGCAGGTTTCCAGTATTCCGCACACCGACGTCATGACCAAAGTTGACGAGGCCGGAAAGACATTTCGGATCTTGTTCATCAAAACCACAACGACGATCCCGTACACCTCAGTTTATATGCGTTTGGATTGTGGCTACAGGAACGACGAGGTTGAGCAGAAGATCAGAGCTGCGATGGTAGCTGCAGGCAGTCGGGAGCTCAAATAGCAACCGGCTCGGTAAAGTCCGCTTTATCGCGTGCAAGACAACGGGGTACTTTAGTGAACCGTCGAAGATTTCTCGTCGCATCGGCCGCAACATCCACGCTATGCGCCTTGCATGGCAGCGCCTACTCTAGACTCGTAGAATCGCAGCAGGCGGCAGCGCCCAGAGAAGAACTGTCTCCGACGCTCAGGGAAAAGCTCCGGCGCGATCCCTTGAGACCGCAATTTCATTTGCTACCAAAGGCGAACTGGATGAACGATCCCTGTGCGCCTCAATTCTTTCGCGGCCACTACCATATGTTTCTCCAATACAACCCAGGTGCAGCCGTCTGGGGCGACATGCACTGGGCCCATGCGATCAGTCCCGACCTTATCCACTGGAAACACATGCCGCTGGCATTGTCACCTACGCTAGGCTTCTATGACGCGTATGGTTGTTGGACTGGAAGTGTGTTGCCCGGCGGCGAGGCCGCGAGCATTCTCTATACCGGTGTGACGAAATCGTCGGTTGAACTCGAGACGATTCTCGGCAAAGGACTGCGAGAGGTTCAGTGCCTTGCGACGTCAATGGATCCCGATCTGCGGACCTGGAAAAAGCTGGACAAACCTGTACTGGATGGACCCCCACCAGGTTTGAAGGTAACGGGATTTCGGGATCCCTGCCCGTGGAAAGATGGCGACACATGGTATCTGGGCTTAGGTTCAGGCTTCCACGAGGTTGGCGGCGCGGTGCTGCTCTATCGCTCGCCGGACGGACGCAATTGGACCTATCTCCATCCCCTTGCGCAAGGGAGCAATCCCGCCGATACCGGCGAAATGTGGGAGTGCCCGGACTTCTTTCCGCTTAAGGATAAGTATGTCCTGCTCTACTCCGCTAAACGCAAGGTTCACTGGGAGGTAGGCACGTTTGATCGGCGTGAACTCGTGTTCCACCCCGAGACCCGAGGACTACTTGATCACGGATCGTACTATGCGGCGAAGAGCATGGTGGACGCGAAGGGCAGGCGAATCTTGTGGGGATGGGTGGAGGAAACCCGTTCCCCTGCGGAGTGCGAAGTTGCTGGGTGGGCCGGAGCTATGGCGCTCCCACGCGTGCTTACACTGGGGACGGATAATGAGCTTCGGATGGAAGTGCTGCCGGAGTTGCAGTCGCTGCGTAGTAATGTTCAGACTTTGCAGAAAGCGCACAACTCTGGAACGGTCGGCGCCGCTCTTACAAGAATGCCAATTCAAAATCGCGCCGGTGAGATCGTCTGCACGTTCAAAGCGGGGGAGAGCGCCTTCGGACTCGAACTGAGGGCTGGCGGCCAAGCCGCGCCGCTGTTTGCGATGAAGTACGACGGCGCGAAGGATAAACCTTCCGTCACCATAGACGACAAGACCTTACCGCTCTCTCCGGATCGAGACGGAATTTCTACTCTGAATTTGTGGATGGATGGCTCGGTGATCGAGACTTTCTTCGACAACAAAGAAGCGATAACCGCGCGCTGTTACGCGCCCTCGTCAGGCAATTTACATCTCGCCTGGACCGGGGACACCAATGCACTGGAGAGTGTCAGCGTCTCTGGAGTAAAGTTAATTTCAAACGACCGTCTGACCAGCTGAGCAAGATCGCATCGAAGTTCAGGGGTAGTTCGTCCGATTATCCGGGTGGCTCAGGCACTTTCATTTTTTACTTCTGCTGCTCTTTCTGATCCCTGTCGAGAAAAGTCATCATGCCGATTAGCTTTTCGAAGAATTGTTTCTTGTGCCTCTTGCTTGTAGGAGTCGCGAGCTTGCGACTGCAGGTTCTGCCCGCGACCGAGGCTGCCAGCGGCCAATACCGGGAGCGTACCACCGTGTTACCGCTGCGCTGGTGGGAATCTGCCTCCGCAATGCGCACGGTTTCACTAAAGGATGACACCGTATTCCCCCAGCTCCTTCTTGAACCTGTGAAAGCCGAAGCCCAAATCAAAGCCATCAAGGAACAAGGTTTCACTGGCTTAAACATTTTTGCTCCGGCAGATGGAGGAAAGAGCTACAACGGTCTTGATGCGCGCGATCACTATCGCATCGAGCTAAAGTACGGGACCATGGATGATTTCAGGCGCGTAGTAACAATCGTGCATCGTCTTGGGATGTCCGTGATCATCTTTGAAAATGTGGGTTACAGCGCGGTCGATGCCCCTTCGTTTCTCAAAGCCTGCGATGATGTCCGCGAAGGCCGGGGGAGTCGAGAATCCCGGTGGTTCTTCTGGAGCGACCGCCCGGATGCCCCTCCGCCGGCCTCAGGCGATACCTTCTTCATGGTTCGCCCGACCTGGTTACTTAACTACCAGCCGGATAAAGTCGAGCATTGGGTCTACAGCGAGCGCGCGAAGCGCTACTACTGGACTCGCTGGCCGGGGAAAGATGCGGAAGGGAAGACCACAGAACTCCCCCAATATAACTGGACCAGTGTGGAGTGGCAGGAGGAAGCGGAGAAAATAACCCGCTTCTGGCTGGATACAGGCATAGACGGCATCGTCATGGACGCTGTCAATTGGTACGTCGGCTATTCCTGGGAGAAAGGGCATCAACGTATCACCGACGTTATCAACAGTTATGGCAACAAATACAGCCAGCCCGAAGGCGGCGGCGCTTTTCATGAAGACCCAGTGGCATGGATCACCGATGGAGGATGGAACTCCGTCCAAGATTACGGTCTGGGAATCTGGTGGGAAAAGCCCTATCTTGTGCTCCAGAATGCCATCGAGGCAGGCGATCCACGTCCCATTGAAGAATCCCTGCGCAACTACCACGACCGGGTGGTCGCGGCGGGCGGCACTTTGAACATGACCCTGGTGGCCATCAAAGATAATCCAGAAAAGCAGCGGCTAGCAGCAGCCATCGTTGCTACCACCGGGCAGTTCATTTCGGATTGGAGCCACAAGGACGACCAACTGGCGTCGGACCCCGAGATTCAGTGGCTCCTGAAGACGAAGGCCGCACATCCCGCTCTTCACCAGATGGGGCAACGCCGCAAGCTGCCCACCAACGATGATTCCAAGTACTATGCCTTCACAAGAACAGCGACGGATGGTACTGAGCGAGTACTGATAGTAGCGAATTTCTGGGCGACAGCCCAAGAAGTAAAAATCGACACTAGCGGTCTTCACGCGCAATCTCTCACAGATTTGCGTAGTGGCGAGAAAGTTCTGATCGACAACAGAGTTGAGTTCAATCTGCCCGCCTTTGGGTACCAGTTGTTTGACGTCCAATAAAGCGCAGGCAAATTCGTTTACTTGCTGTGGCCGCACGGCCCCCGAATGCGTGGCTGTCCGCGCATTCGAGAAATGTGGCATCGGTCTCACGGTTGAGCAGCTAGGGCGAAGGGGCGAAGTCCTACTGTCTGAGGACTCAGCCTGTCAACCATGTGCTTCCTCTGACACTTACGGGTCTTCTCACGAACGCTAACATCCGCGTAAGATCGACACCGTGGGCGCGGTGGTCGTGCTTCCCAGGACGTTACCCTGTTTGATCTGCCCTACATTCTTACGCACCCGCTGCTTAGAAACATCATGGTGCGGCATGCGGAGTTGAAGGAACAGTTGGAAAGTCTTCCGCAGGGATCGGCGAAGCGAAAGACTCTGGAGAAGCGAATCTCGCGCCTGGAGCAGTACCGGCTTCCGAAAGAGGACGAAAGAGACGCGGAACAAAGAGAGGATGTTGTTGACGAAAGCGGCAAAAAGATCGGCGAACGTCATAGTGTGGGCAAACGGATGATCGAAAGACGAAGGGGCCGACCCGAGGAATTCACGATCAAAACCCGTGCAGCATACGAAGAGAAATTAGCTCATCCGGAAAAGGTCTGGCGGGCGATTGCGGCACAATTCGAACTCAAAGATCCCTTGGAATTGCGGCGAGCGGTACGGCGCTTGAAAGAGGTGCTGAAAAGTGAAGGAATCAAAATTCCGAAACCCGAAGACTACGGTCCGCCCTGTGGGAGCAAATCTTTTTTTGAGTGACGGAATTATTCCTCCTCCCCAGCTGTACGGGTTTTTGGCATGATCGTCCTCGAAACTGTAAGGAGGGCGGATGAAGCGGCTTTGCAAGTGGTGCCTGAAAGCGAAAATTCTGATTGTGGAACTCGCCAGTACCGGAATATTTCTGGCATTCGGTTACGCCGTGGTGCGGCACGAATTGGCGGTACTGTTGAAATGAGAATCAACTTAAATGTTCAATGTTCAATGTTCAATGAACTCATTAGGAGGGAAGTCGTGCGTCATGAAGCGAAGTGTTTCGTTCTGGCGGTGGGGGTGATGCTTATGGTCGCTAGCGCCGCCGGACAGCAATTTCAGCTCATGGAAGCTTCCATCAACGAAATTCATCGCGGCTTGCAGAGCGGCAAGCTGACTTGCCACAGCCTGGTGCAGCAATACCTAGACCGCATCAAGGCGTACGACCAGCAGGGGCCCGCCCTCAATGCCATGCTGTACGTGAACCCCAAGGTGCTGGAGCAGGCCGATGACATGGACAAGCAGCTCAAACGCGGCACTAAGCTCATGCCGCTACAGTGCATTCCGGTGGTGCTGAAGGACAACTTCGACACCGCCGATATGCCGACCACCGGCGCATCGCTGGCACTCAAGGGCATGCAGCCGACGAAGGATGCGTTCACGGTGGCGCGGTTACGTCAAAACGGAGCCCTAGTTCTCGGGAAAACGAACATGCATGAGCTAGCGCTGGCCGGGCTAACGTCGAGTTCGCTGGGAGGCCAGACCAAAAATCCCTATGAGCTGTCGCGGACCCCGGGCGGTTCTTCCGGCGGCACCGGGGCGGCCTTGGCGGCCAACTTCGCGACCGTGGGCACTGGCTCGGACACGGTGAACTCGATTCGCTCGCCGGCCTCCGCCAATAGCTTGGTCGGCATTCGTCCCACGCGGGGGCTGATCAGCCGCGCCGGTGTCATCCCCGTCTCGTTTACGCAGGACGCCGCCGGGCCTCTGGCGCGAACCGTAGCCGACGCCGCAGTCATGCTCGATGTGATGGCCGGCTACGATCCCGATGATCCCGTGACGGCGCTGGGCATCGGCAGGATTCCCGCGACCTATACCGCCTCGCTCGACCGCAATGGCCTGAAGGGTGCGCGCATTGGGGTGCTGCGTACCCTATTCGGAAGCGGCCCCGACCACCAGGAGGTCAACCGCGTGATGGCCAATGCCCTCGAAGTGCTCAAGAAGCAGGGCGCAATTCTGGTAGACATCGACGACGCGGCATTTGATACCGGCAAGCTGAACTCGGACCTCGATGTGCAAAAGTACGAATACAAGTTCCAGCTCAACAGCTACCTGAAAGCCCAGCCTAACCCTCCCCTACACTCGCTTGCCGAGCTCATCGCGTCGGGCAAATACCACAAGGCTTCGCTTGAGAAGTTTCTCGCTTCGGCGGAAAGCTACGAGAATGGCCTGAACGAGCCGGACTACAAGGACCGGCGCGTCAAGATCGATGACCTGAGGGTTCAGTTGGCGAACCTGATGGCGAAAAACACTGTGGTCGCGCTGCTCTATCCACACCAGAAGCGCCTGCCGGTGATGATCGGCGAGATGAATCAGGCGGAGCGCAATGGCATCCTGGCCACACTCGCGGGATTTCCGGCCATTACTGTTCCGGCAGGGTTTTCCACGCCGACGGAGAGCGCGCCGATCGGGGTGCCGGTCGGGATCGAATTCCTCGGTCCGCCGTTTAGCGAGCCGCAGTTGTTGCAGATCACCTACGGCTTCGAGCAAGCGACGCACGCACGCAAACCACCGCAATCCACGCCGCCGCTAAATGGCCGTTGAATTGAGGAAATAGGATATCAATTGCGAGCAAGTTGAAATTGAAAATTATTTTCAAAAAAAGTGCAGGAAGGGTACAAAATTCGCCGCACATACGGCATTTTGGGCTATACTCGGCGAGATAAGTTGTTTATTTTTGTTGGCGTTGGAGTTTTTCACCCGCTTTCGAGGCGGATCGTTTCAACCGCTCACGCACCTCTCCGCAAGGCAATGATCAGTTGCCGGTGGTCAGTTGCCAGTTGAACCAGGATTCCTCGCTTCGCGAGGAATGGCAAGGTCTTCAATGGCCGACCACGAACGACCAAAGTCTACCGACGGTTTTTAAAGAACGTCTGAAGCATTTCCGCGCTGCGACCAGCAAGTACTCCGCCGCGAACCTCTACCCGATGATTCAGTTGGGGACGATTCAGCACCTGCATCACCGAGCACACCGCCCCGGCTTTGGGATCGTCCGCCCCGTAGATCAAGCGCCGGATCCGGGCATGCACCATGGCGCCGGCGCACATCGCACACGGTTCAATTGTAACAAACAGGTCGCAGTCTGCCAGACGGTGGTTCCCGACTGCTGCGCCAGCCTCGCGCAAGGCCACGACCTCGGCGTGGGCTGTGGGATCAAAATCGCCGATGTTGCGATTCCATCCGCGCCCAACAACACGGCCTTCGCACACGACCACCGCTCCAACAGGAACTTCACCTGCCTCCAGTGCGCGCTGCGCCGCCCGCAGAGCCTCCTCCATCCACAGCTCGTCTAAACATAGCTTGTCGTTGCTGGCTGTCACGAAAGTCCTACGAGGCAGGTTATCACTGAGTCATGCGACGCACCGGGA
>Ga0224545_1000098_pt1 | contig 17519 bp, 13 predicted proteins | sample 714P12024metaG_FD_179906 | JGI IMG/M metagenome (GOLD analysis project Ga0224545, IMG submission 179906) | Peat soil microbial communities from Stordalen Mire, Sweden - 717 P1 20-24 | ecosystem: Environmental > Terrestrial > Soil > Wetlands > Peat | place: Sweden: Norrbotten County, Stordalen... | reverse complement strand
TCCGATCCCGACTACTTTGGTCTGCAATCCTGCCTAGTTCAGGCGGTCGCGAATGCCGAGCATCAGCCGTTCGCTCCTGGCGAACAGATCCTGGTAAATGCCTGGTGTCATCAAAAAGTCGAGTGTGGCGTTCGCAGCGCTCACTGCGATGCCGTTGCCGCTGTAGGTTCCGGCCATTGAAACTGTTCCATCCGCGACTAGTCGCATAATTTCTCTCCGCCCTCCAACCGCCGCGACCGGGAACCCGCCTCCAAAGCCTTTGGCCATTACCGTGAGGTCCGGGGTTACGCTGTAATATTGCTGTGCCCCTCCCAGTGCCACGCGGAATCCGGTGATGACTTCGTCGAAGATCAACACAATTCCCAGTTCGCGGGTCAGACGTCGCATCAGTTCCAGGTAACCCGGCTCCGGCAGGATACAGCCTGTGTTGCACATGATGGGTTCGGTGAGCACCGCGGCGATCTGTTCCCCGCGCTCGCGAATCGTGCGCTCTAACAGTTCGCTGTTGTTCCACGGCAAGACGATCAGCGAGTTCTCCAATCCGTCCGGCATGCCAGGTCCTTGTGGAACCGGAACTGGCAGCGACGCGGGTCCGGCTTTTTCGAGGGGAGGATGCTTGCTCCAATACACGGCATCGGAGAAGCCGTGATACATGCCTTCAAAGCGGATGATCTTCTTCCGCTGGGTGTAAGCGCGTGCCAGGCGGAGCGCATAGAGAATCGCTTCTGTGCCGGTATTTGCCAGGTGCATCTGCTCCACACTGGGTACAGCAGCAATCATCTTGCGCGCCAATTCGATTTCGTCGGCTACGGGCAAAGCAAACATTGTGCCCCGCTGGCGAACGAAATCGACTACCGCATTGGTCACTTGCTCGGGGCGATGGCCCAAAAGCATCGGACCGAGTCCGAGTAAGTAGTCAATGAATTCGTTGCCATCCACGTCAAAGATGCGCGATCCTTTTCCGCGTTCAACAAACAGCGGGTAAGGCGACCAGCCGGAGCGGGGAGTGCGGGCGGTACTGTTGACCCCGCTGGCGATCAATTCTTGTGCTCGCGCGAAAAGGCGCGCTGAAGCTGAAGTTCCCTTCAGCCCAGCCAGTTCGTTCTCCACCTTCATATTTCGATCCTTTGCCAGATTCCCCCCGTACATCCGGAATCAGAGATTTTCCACTTGCTGTTCGCCCGACCCGCCCAAGAGCGGCACTTTGCCAATGTAGTGGATCGCCAATGCGATGGGCAGTCCCAGCGCGGTGGCTCCAAGGCCCGCCCACAGTACCGTGGGCGAAACCGCCCGAGTCAAAGCCGCCTCCACGACTACGGTAAGGAGCGAAATTGCTCCCAGTGCCGGCCAGAGACCTCCGAGAACAAAATTACCGGTGTTTTCGAGCAGTACCGCCCGATACTGCCAAACCGCAGCAATGGCTGTCAGGGCGTAGAAGAGGGAAGCGATGATACCGAGGGCGCCTGCAATGTTAGAGAGCACCTCGCGTGTCCCTCCCTTTTCGAATGCAGTCAGGAAGAGGAAGACCAGATTGACTCCCCCCATGAACAGGGTGACCGCCCAAGGACTGCCGGTTCTCGGATGGATGATTTTGAAGAAGGCCGGCATCATCCGATCCTCTGCCATGGCGAATCCAAGCCGCGATGAGGAAACAACTGCGACCTGCAGGCACGCCACCGTCCCCAGCAATACGACCAGGCTCAGCACCAGAGAACTCGGTCCCGGCAGCAGGCGATCCGCAATGACCGCGAGTGAATTTCCTGCTGAGCCCTGAAGAGCGGTCCTGCTCACAACGCCCTGGTAGGCAAAGGTGATCAGACAATATACGAAAAGCAGAATAATGACGCTGGCCACCGCCGCACGGCCAGGATTGGTTTCCTTATCCTTGGTTTCTTCGTTGACGTAAATTGCTGCATCCCAGCCCGAGTACATGAACACGGCGATAAGGGTTCCCGCGAAGAATCCCTTGGCCCCTCCAGCTCCCGACAGGCTGAACCATGCAAAGGTCACTGGCGACGCGGCACGGCCCGACACCAGTGCTCTTATGCCGAGAACAGCAAAAGAGAAGAGCACCAAATACTCAAACACGGCCAGAGTTTTCTGAAAACGAGCCGCAATTTCGATCCCAGCCAACAGCAGAAGGGTCACCACCAGATTCCAAATACCGCCCACGACGACCACTGCCAGCTTGTTTCTAACCATGCTCGGAGCCAGGAGTTGAAAGGTATAGATGCCTGCGGGCACGGTCATGCTGGTCGTGCCAAGAGTGTAGTACATCACGATCATCCAACCGGCCACGAATCCTAAATAAGGATGGAGCGCTTTCGAAACCCAGGTGTAGGTTGCTCCGGCGCTCTGATCCCAGCGGTTTAGCCTCTGATACCCAAGCGCAATGCCCAGCATCGGTACAAACGCACATGCGATGGGCAGCAGGCCGGCATAGTTGGCTGCTGCGACCAATGCCGGCAAGGCTACTGCCATCGTCTGAGCCGGCGCCGAGCTGGCCAGTCCCAGAATGATGGCATCGCTCAGGGAGAGCGCGTTTGCCTTCAGGTGGCCGGTTGGTGCCATCTCAGCTTTCAAGGGTACGTCATCCATGCCATGCTCCTAGAAACAGTGACCTTTGTCTCAGCAAATCAAAATGTCCTACGGTTGCCAGTCTCCATGGGCAATAAGATATTCGTCGAGTTGTGCTTTCTTGAGGATTTCGCTTACGGCGGCATGATTCAAGTGGGGTCCAATCGCCTGTTCCCTCTGCGCAATAACATAGGCGAGCATAGCAACGAGGGCGCCATCTGTTTTGAAATACGCTGGGTCAACCTTATCAACGGTATCACCGGATTTGTGGTGAACTGCGTTATAGGACACCTCGTCGGTCCAAAGATCGAAGGACGGGATGCCATGGAGCATGAAAGGGCCCTGGTCGGTATCGAAGGTGGTTTCCAGTGAGACCTGGTCGGCCCCGTATCCTTTCAGATAGATCGGGACCAGTTCCGCCAGAGCTTCCTTCATATCCTCGCGGCCCTCGACGATCCAACCACGTGGCCGCCCTGCTCCGTTATCGGTATTGACCACGGCCACGCAGTGCTCAAGTTCCTTCTCGTACACTTTCACGTAAGCTCGAGACCCGAGCAATCCGGGCTCCTCTCCAGTCCAGAGAGCGAACCGAATGCTTCGCCGCGGAGGATGTGGTAGGGAAGCAATGGCGCGAGCGGCTTCAAGGACCATGATGGCGCCCGTGCCGTCGTCTTGTGCACCCGTTGCGAGGTCCCACGAGTCGAGATGGCCGCCCACGAGGATCCACTCATCAGCCTTGTCGCTTCCATGGATCTCGGCGATTACGCTGCTGGACGAAACCGGGCCAGAAATCTGATTCTCGTAGGAAAACCCGATGGTCACGGGGCCTTTCGCCAAAAGACGCCGGATGAGCAAAGCATCTTCCATGCCAATTTCCGCTATCGGCAGAGGCAGTATCTTGCCCTTGCCGTTGTCGACATCGAGCCAGTCGCCCAGCACGTTATTGGGCACGGCATCGGGAAGTACGAGAGCCTGCGCCCCCAGAGCTTTGAAAATCGGATAGGAGGCAATCAGCTTCGCGTAGGACTTGTTGAAGCCATCTCGGAAAACATGCTCGGTGTCGAAGAGAACGATGTGATCCCTGATGGCGGAGGCACTGGCCCGTAGAGCAGTTTCGGAGATGTCGGACAGAACGACCAATTCGCCCTTTACTCCCCGACGAGGCGTGGAAGGAGTCCAACTGACGGACTCAAGGTGCAATTTGCGTTGGACCGGAGAAGAAAGGTAACTCTCCGCCCAGCCGCGCTCCCAGCCGTTGGGAATAGTAATCTGCTCGAGCTTAACGTCTTGAATGCCCGCAGCACGAAATTGCGCCGCTGCCCATTCGGCCGCCTGATCGTACGCCACTGTTCCGGTCAGTCGCGCACCGAAACGGTCACAAAGTTCCTCGATTTTCTCCATGGAGCGCCCGGAGAGGACGGATGCCGCGACTTGCTTCGCATCTTGCTGGAGTTGAGTTTCGCTTTGGGCATTCCCCATCCGTGGGTAAACGATAAGAACGATAACAATAACAATAACGATAACGACCAAGACTTGCTTGCATTTCATAGACAGGCTCCTTATCTCGCGAACAACCGCCGCACTGCGGCCCGCCGGCGGCACAAAAAGAGAGGGGCATGGCCTATGCCCGCCAATGTTTCTGACGAACCGTCAGTGATTCCACTCTTTTTCTGCGGACGCGATACCCGAGGCCTGGCGTTACCGGCACACGGATCGTGCCTGCCGGCCCCACCTCGACTTCTGGTTCGATGATGTCTTCATCCCAATACCGCTGGCTCGCGGAGACGTCTCCGGGCAGTGAACAGCCTGGGAGTGCGGACATGGCAATGTTGTAGGCACGTCCCACTCCCGACTCCAGCATCCCCCCACACCTGCAGCAACGAATGCTGATAGATGTCGTCCCAGGCTAGCGGTTGCTCAATCATCAGGAGTTCATAAGCTCCAGATGTTCGAGGCGATACGCCGCGTTGGCATCGACCATCAACGGGATGTTCGGGTATTGGCGTCGAACCTCAGCTACGACTTGAACATCTTTGCCAGGCTTGATTTTGAGTTTGATTCTCTGATATCCAGCGCGCAACTCGCACTCGATCTTCTCCAACAGGGTTGAGGTCGACTGCTGGATTCCAATCGACACTCCGCAAGGGAGCTCTGGTCGAGTTCCGCCGAGCAACTTTGCTAATGGCAGACCGTTTCGCTGCGCTTCGATGTCCCAGACGGCGTTCTCGACTCCCGCCTTTGCCATCTCGTGTCCACGGATCGGATCAAGCAAAGCCCCGATCGCAGCAGCCGTCTCCACGCTTTTCCCGAGAATGAAGGGCACTATGAAGTCTCTTGTAACGTGCCAGGCAGTCTCCGTGGTCTCGGCATGGTAGAAAGGATCTTCCGCAGCGGTAATCTCACCCCAACCATGGAGTCCATCCACACCCACTTCCACCAACAGGACTCGCCGGTCCCAGGTGATTTCCGAGCTGGTTTCGAACGGGGCTTTTAAGCGCATCCTGAGCTCTCGGAGCGTGATGCTTTCGATTCGCATGGTGAAAAGTCCTGGTCAGAACAGGGTTGCAGTTCCTTGGCTCAAGAACACTGTGCTGTCAAGACGTCGTGCCTTCAATCCTCATACCAGCGGAATCCCCGTTGTTGCTCCTGCGCCGCTTCGCGAGCAAGAGCCAGCGCATATTTGCGGCGATAGTTGGCGCAAGCCACTAGCATTACATCGAGCAATGCCATCGGGCCGACGTAGGAGTCTCCGAAATGGCAAGTCTCGACTGAGACAATCAGGTTCTCATGCGCAAAGCGAGCGATCGGCGAGACGAAGGTATCCGTAATTCCTATGCAGTATGCCCCCTTTGCTTTGGCCTGCCGCATACCTTCGACCGTCTGCCGCAAAGCTCGATGAAAGCTAATGGCGACCACCAAGTCTCTTTTGCCTGTGGTGCGAACCAGATGGACTACGCGACCGGGACTGGTAGCAGAGAACACAGGCAAGCCCAAAATTACCAGATGATGTTCGAGATAGAAGACCAAGGCCGATGCCAGATCGCCCCCGAGCAAAATAATGCGTCGCGCCGACCACATGCGTTGGGCGAGCCTCGCCAATTGCTTCGTATCCAGCGTGTTGCGGAAACTGGTGAAGTTCTTCTGGTCCTGAGCGAGCGAGTCGCGGACGTGAGACGGAATGTCGGAATCCCTGGCAGCACTCGCCAGCATGGAATCCAGCGATGTGGCATGTGCAATCGTCAGCTCGTGCAGGTACCGGCGAAACTCCGGATAGCCGGAAAACCCCATTCCGCGTATGGAGCGCAGTGTCGTGGCCGTGTCCGTCTGTAGCCTTTCGGCCAACGCCCGGATACTCAGAAACAGGAAGCCGCGCGGGTCTTCCAGTACGGGCCGGATCAGCTCCTGTCGTTTTGGAGAGAGACGATTGATCTGCTCGTGCCAGCTCGGAGTAATCGAAAGCCGATTTGTTGCGCCTTTGGCCACAAAAACCGTAAGCATCAAACAGCCATACGACAAATGTCAAGTGGTTGTCACATCTGTGACATTTGAAAATCTGCTTTTGTAGTGCGGTTTTTGCAATGCGGGACCAACATTTAGTCCTTGACAGCGTTTGCGACAGTTAACTATAAGGCGGGGATGCAATTGTAGTGTCACATCCGTAACTGATCGCGGTCCCAAAGCGAGGGCGGCATGATGAGAAGCGAGCGGTCAATCGGGTTGATGATTCTGGCTCTTTTGTTCGGAGTGGCGCTGAGCTGGGCGCAAACGTCCACCACGTCGTTGCGCGGAACGATTGTCGATCCCAAAGAAGCTGTGGTTCCGGGTGTAGAAGTGACACTTGTGAATCCGGCCACCGGCTTTTCTCGCAAAACCAAAACAGACGATCGCGGCTTCTATCAATTTTTGGAAGTTCCGCCGGCTACCTACACCCTCACCATCAAGGCATCCGGGTTTGGCACCCTTCGCGAGGATAACGTTCGTTTGCTGGTGAACACGCCCGCCACTCTCAATCAAACGTTGCGGGTCCAAACGGTCGCGGAGAAAGTGGAAGTGATGAGCGCGGCCCCGCTGGTGAATACCCAGGACGCCAGCATTGGCCATGCTTTCACTGCAGACCAGATGACCACACTCCCGTTCGAGGGCCGCGATCCGGTGTCCATTCTCAGCCTGCAGCCAGGCGTGCTGTACACCGGCAATAGTACGGACATTAATCCGGACGCGGACAGCCGCAGCGGAGCGGTAAGCGGAGCGCGCAGCGATCAGACCGATATTACGGTCGATGGCTTGGACGACAACGATCCCGTTCTAGGGTATGCCTTTCAGGGGGCATTACGATCAACCCTGGACTCGCTGCAAGAATTTCGCGTCACCACCACCAATTCGAACGCCGAGGCCGGCCGCTCCTCGGGGGCACAAGTGTCCTTGGTGACCAAGAGTGGAACGAACCAGTTTCATGGATCCCTTTATGAATACAACCGGTCGAAAATCGGCGAGGCCAATAGCTGGTTCAATGAACGCGCCGAGCTTGAGGCGGGCAATCCGAACGTACCTCCTCATCTCGTGCGTAATACATTCGGAGGTTCAATCGGCGGGCCGATCATCAAGAACCGGCTGTTTTTCTTCGCCACGTACGAGGGGCAGCGGACGCATGAAACGGCAATTGTTACGAGGTTTGTGCCCACTGCCAGCTTCCGCAATGGCATTCTGACTTATCAATGTGATAACGGCCAGAACCCGACTTGTCCGACCAGCGGTCTGTTCACGCTCGATAAAACCGATCTCGCGAATCTGGACCCTGATTGCCTGGGACTGGGAAACTGCCCGCAAGGGCCCGGGGTTGATCCATCGGCGATGGCGGTCTTCAACAGTTATCCGCTGCCGAACAATCCGACGGTGGGCGATGGCCTGAACATTTCCGGATTTACTTTCTCAGATCCGACCCCCGCCAAACTTGACACCTACATCGTCAAACTCGACTACAACCTGACCTCGAACGGAAACCATCGTCTATTCTTGCGGGGGAACCTGCAGAACGATCACCTGACAACAATCGGGTCACAATTCCCGGGCCAGCCTCCGAACCAGATTTCGACCAATAACGGGAAAGGCCTGGCGGTTGGCTACACCAGCGTCATCAGCAATTCCTTGATCAACAACCTCCGTTACGGCTACATCCGCGAGGGGCTTGGCCAGACAGGACTGGAAACGCAGGGATACATCAGCTTCTACGCGGGCGGGATCTCTAATCCGGTAGGAGAGGCGCCAACAACCAACGTACAGGTGCCACTCCACAACTTTGTGGATGACGTCAGCTGGACGAAAGGGAAGCATACCCTGCAGTTCGGCGCGAACTTGAGGATCATCAACAACCTTCGACAATCCAATGCACAATCGTTTATCACCGGCTCATCGAACCCGACGTGGCTTGCGGCCGGAGGGATCTCCGGAACCGGAACTAGCCTGGATCCCGGCGCTCCCCAATTCGCTACCCTGGGATTCCCGGAGGTTTTAGGTACGTACGCGTCGAATGGACAGGGATCTTTTTCTGCGGCCTACGATCTGGCGGCGAGTGCCTTGACCGGCATGGTGCCCGAGGTGACGGCAGATTACCAGGAGACCAAGAATTTCACGCTCTTGCCGGAAGGCGCAATGGTTCCGCGCCATTTCCGCGCGCATGAGGCCGAGTTCTACGCACAGGATGCTTGGCGGGTCAAACCCAATCTGACGCTGACTTTTGGATTACGTTACAGCTTGTTGCAGCCGCCGTACGAGACCACGGGTACCCAAGTTGCACCGGTTCCGGGCATCAGCCAGTGGTTTCGGAATCGCTATATCGGAATGGCAGAGGGACAAAGCATCCAGCCGTTGCTGAGCTTTGCGCTGTCAGGCCAGGCCAATGGTAAGCCGCCGATCTGGAACTGGGATTATAAAAACCTAGCTCCGCGTTTTGCTTTCGCGTGGTCACCCAATTTTTCGAAACGGAGTTGGGTAGGAAAGATATTGGGTGAGTCAGGAAAGAGTTCCCTTCGCGGGGGCTACGGAATCTATTTCGACCACTTTGGCGAAGGAGTGATCAACAGTTTCGATCGAATGGGCTCGTTTGGATTGACCAGTATAATTGGGGATCCTGCCGGTCTAGTAACTCCGGATCAATCGCCGCGTTTTAGTTCTCTGTACCACATTCCGACAACATATAACGGTTGCGGTGCTCCCCCTTGTCTGCTGCAACCGCCGGCACCGACGGGCGGTTTTCCGTATTCACCGCCGTCGACACCGGAGACCGGAGGAGAGGCGATCAGCTGGGGACTGGACAACGGATTAAAGACACCGTACTCCCATGTGGTTGATCTTTCCTTCACTCGCGACCTAAGCCGGGGATTTGTCCTGGAGACTTCCTATGTGGGCCGCTTCGGGCATCGTTTGATGCAACAGCTGGATGTGGCCCAGCCCATGAATTTACGGGACCCCAAATCGGGCATGGATCTGTATACCGCCACCAGGATGATCGCGAACGCGGTGCAGCAAGGCGTGCCTGTCCAGAACTTGAATAAGATTGCATACTTTGAGGATCTGTTTCCGCTCAACGCACACCTGCAGGTGCCGGTCAACACCTCCTGCGTGCCCGGAGGAAGTGTAACCCCTAGCGATCCGACAGCAACCCAGAACATGTACGAGATCTTCGCTTGCAATGGCGGCATTGACATGACCACGGAGCTCATCCAGGCTGACTGGTATTGCGATCCTACGGGTGCGACGTTCCCGGCTTGCGCCACCGTCAATGGTGTCACGCAGCCATTCCAGTTCTGGGCTCCGCAGTTTTCCTCGCTGTATGTGTGGAGCACGATGGGCAATAGCAGCTACAACGCGCTACAAGCGAGTTTGCGGCGCAAAATGGCAGGCGGGCTGCAGTTTGACTTTAACTATACGTATTCCAAGTCGATCGACTTGGGGTCGGACGCGGAGCGCGTGAATCAATACGAAGGTGGTTCGGGTGTCGCCGGCGGTGGGTTCGCCAGTTACATCATGAACACCTGGTCACCGAATCAAAACCGTGCGGTGTCTGATTTTGATGCGACTCACCAATTCAATGCGAACTGGATGTACCAGTTGCCGATCGGAAAAGGAAAGCATTTCGCCACACACGGCCCGCTCGACGCCGTCCTCGGCAATTGGGAACTCACCGGAATCTTCCGGATGACCAGCGGTTTTCCGACAACGGTGAACGATGGGAATTATTGGCCCACGAACTGGGAAAACACGGCCAACGCGATCCTGATTGGGCCGAAACCGGAGAGCGGAACGTTTCTGGTGAACGGCAGTCCCAACCTATTTAAGAATCCCAGTGCGGCGATCGGTGAGTTTCGGTACGCATATCCCGGCGAATCCGGAGAACGAAACCTGATCCGTGGCGCGGGCTACTTTGGCATCGACATGGGGCTCGGAAAGACGTGGAATATCACAGAGTCTTCTGTCCTGCGATTCAGTTGGGAAACTTTCAATATCACGAACTCAGTTCGGTTTGATGCGGCAGCCCTCGAACCCATCGCCGGAAGCAACGCCGAGGGGAATCTGAGCCTGTCGAACAGCTCAAGCTTCGGCAATTACACGTCTACGTTAACCAGCCCGCGAGTGATGCAGTTCGCCCTGCGCTACAGCTTTTAGAGAAAAGGAACCGATGAGACGCGTGGCGCTCACAATGCTTGGACTGTGTTTGCTGGCTGGGGGAGCAAATTCTTCGGCGCAACAAGAACTCACTGAAAAAGTCGACCGAATCTTCGCAGAGTGGAACACAACCAGTTCGCCAGGATGTGCCCTTGCCGTCGTGAAGGACGGCCACATCGTTTATGAGCACGGTTACGGGATGGCCAACCTCGAACTCGACATCGCGATCACCCCTCAGTCGGTGTTTGATATCGGCTCGGTCTCGAAGCAGATCACCGCAATGGCCATCCTCCTGCTGGCGCAAGATCACAAATTGTCGTTAGACGACGACATTCGGAGGTACCTGCCCGAAATGCCGGACTATGGGTCGACAATCACAATTCGCCACATGCTGCACCATACCAGCGGGCTGCGCAACTACGACGATTTATTTGACCTTGAAGGGATACCAGAAGCGGATCTCACCACGGATCGCGACGCCATGGATTTGATCGTTCGCCAGAAGAGCGTGAACTTCAAGCCCGGCGAAGAGTTCCTTTACAGCGATACGAATTTTTTCTTGATGTCGCAGATTGTGAAGAGAATTACCGGGCAAACGCTACGCCAGTTTGCCCAGGATCGAATCTTCGGACCGTTGGGCATGACGAGCACGCACTTTCACGACGACCACACCATGATCGTGCCACGGCGGGCCACGGGATATGCGCCGCGCCAAGGGGGTGGCTTCGAAATCGACATGAGCAACTTCGAGCAGGTCGGCGACGGGTCAGTCATGACTACGGTGGGGGACCTTGCCAAGTGGGACCAGAACTTCGAGCATCACTTAGTCGGCGGGGTTGACGCCATTCGTCAGCTGACTACGCCAGGAACTCTGAACAACGGACAGCAGATTCCATACGCAATGGGCCTCTTCCTCGACCACTATCGCGGGCTCAACTGGATTCATCACAGCGGCGAATGGGTAGGATACCGGGCAGCGCTGAGTCGCTTTCCGGATCAGCACTTTTCGACTCTAATTACTTGTAACTGCGTGGGCAGCATGAGCCCAATGACGATGGCTCAGCGTGTCGCAGACATCTACCTGGCGGACGAATCTGCACGAGCAGAAGAGGGGCCCCGTGCAAAGAACTCTTCGAATGTGCCAGTGACTCGCCTCAAGCAGTATGTGGGGACGTATTGGAGCGAGAAAACCGGCGCCTTGCGAAAGTTCTTGTTGCGCGACGATAAATTGATCATGGTCGCCGCTGGAATGACCTACGATCTGCTTCCCCTCGGCGGCGGGCAATTCGAAGCCCTGGAAGCGGACATCGAACACAAAGACAGGTATATTTTCCACGCCGTAAAGGATGGCAGTAATTTCCAACTGGAGGCCTTGGAAGGGGGCGTGCCAGTGTCTTACGAAGCCGTAAAAGGGCCTGTCTTCGAACCCTCGCACCTCGTGGATTACGCCGGATCGTATGCCAATGATGAACTGCGCGCCACCTGGACACTCGTGGTGCAAAACGGCAAGCTCGTCCGCCAGCAGTGGATGGCCGAAGATGAGGAAGTAGAGCCTGCTTTCCCGGATGGATTCGTTGGCGACATCAGTGAAGGCCAATTCCTGATGCACTTCAATCGCGACCGCAGCGGCCGAGTGACGAGTTTCGACGTGGCCACAGACATGGTCCGGCCCATGAGATTCTTCAAAGTCGCTGACCACGCTCAAAAATAATCGAAGCCCAAGCTCTCTGAGCCTGCACCTTGAAAGCCGCTGGGGATTTCGTTGGTGGAGAGCTGGACCATTGAGTGGAGGTCTGGTTGCGAGAACTCCTGCATTGATGAGCATCAATAATAGCCTTTTGACCAAAGCCCCGTCTGGCAAGGCTTTTCAAGCAGAAATCGATTGAATTCCCATAGCTCGCACCGCATCCGCCGCAAACCCTAGCGGCCCACTCCAAACGACCCTATCGAAACTGCCCCGAGAACATAACCTGTGCACCCACACTTCTCCCTTCGGGGCAGTCCCGATAGGGATCTATCGTTTATCAGGACCGATCAACAAGCTTGCCACAAGGACGCTCTCGCAACGGCTCTAGATTCCACGCCGTAACCTCAAGCGAGTACCTGGATGTGGCCAGCAATGCCAGTAGCGAGGACCACGCATCCGACTGGGCAAGCTCAATGGTGCCGGGAAACGCAAGCGAAGTAGCTCAGCCGACCGCGTCGAACCACATCCGTCCCAAGAACATGGCCGATCCTCACCTCACTTCGGGCGGTTGTTGTCCTGCTACAGTTCACGAGCATGACGAACCGAGGTTTTGAGGAACTCGCAAGAGAATTGCAGGCTCTGGAGTAAGGATTGATCTCGGCGCAATATCTTGTCGGGCTGGCCCATCTTGAGGGCAGCGGCATGGGAAAAAACGTCGCTCTGCCTACTGCTGGCTGCGAATTACCGAGGAAAACTCCCACGAGCTCCGGCAACTTACTTGTGTTCTCACAGAGGAACTGAAATCCAAAATAAGAGCGGAGGAACTTGAGGCTTTGGAACACAATGTTAAAGCAGCAGTTGAACACAACAAGCTGGGAACCACCAAACAGCCCATGGAGTTCATTGAGCGGAGCACGGGTTCTGCGTCTTTGTCTTTGGTCTTTGCGGATAGCTATGTGAGAACCCTTCCGGTGACCGGGGATATTGCTCGGCTAGCCTTGACGCGGCTTTCGCCGTCCCACCCGCGCCAGGATGCGCCGCACTTTTTTGGGAGAAATTGAGAGCCGAGCCGCCACTCGAGATACTTTGCGGCCTTCGCGCTCCCAAACCCGCGCGATCACAATCTCCGCAAATTCTTCGCTGATTTGCCGGAACGTCTTCTCGCCCACCGCGCCCTGCGACCACGCCTTCAGCGCCGGATGCACACTTCCCTTGCGCAGAATGTTCGCACCCAACCTCTGCAGATTTTGCCACAGGCTGTTGTCGGATTGATTCGCTCCGCAGGACGCCCGCGCCAGGTCATAGGCTTCGCGAGCCGCTTCCGGATTGTCGAAAAACGAATTGCACTGCGTCAATCCCTGCCACAGATGCGCGTTCGCGAGCAGCAGATGATGCTGTGTATGCTTCGCCAGATCAATCGCTTCTTGACTGCACTCGAGTGCCCGTCGCGCATGGCTTCCCGGATCGGCGCCCCCACCGATCTCTTCTTCCACCTTCGCATTTTCAATCATGCACTCCAGAATGCGCGCTCGGCCCATCAGGATGTAGTCCTGCTTCTCTTCACCGAGTTCGTACGCCGAGACCGCTTCTTCCTCGGCGCGCTGAAAATCTCCACCATCGAGATGGATGTATGCTGCATTCAGGTGAACTGTGCCGGCTCCGTGATGGTTCGGACGCTGCTGATAAATCTCCCGGGCGGCCTCCAGGTGCTCAAGCGCTTCGCGGCGGAGCTCAGTCAAGCGGCCGCGATCGTCATGCTTGCGTGAATCTTTGTTCTGAAGATCAACTCTAGGAAGATCGCGGCTGGCCGACATCTTTCGCCGCCGCTGAGCGTCTCGGTCGATTCTTTTCTGCAACTGCAGAGCGATTCCGCGCTTGGCGAGCGCCATGTTGGCCAACGATCGCGCCAGGTTCAGATGCCGAGAATCCCGCTTGGTGTAATAGCGAATCGCGCTTTCGAAAAACTCAATCGCTTTATCGAAACGGCCCTCCCGGCTCGCCATGCGTCCGTAGAAGGATTGAATATTGCCGAGCGTCACATAGTCGTCGGTCTCGCACAGCACGTTTTCAGCTGCCTGAGAACTGCGCACCGATTCTTTCCATTTTCCCTGCTGAAAATAAAGCCAGCCCTCGAGCACTTGCATCACCGCCGCCATGCGCGGATACCCTAACCCAACCGCCAGATCTTTTCCCTTCATTGTGTAGATCAGAGCTTCGTCGTACTCGCCTCTTCTACGCAGGCAGCGACCCTTCCAGAAATAAACAATGGCCAGCAGAAACTGGTCATCCAGCTCTTCCCCCAGGCTCAGGACAAAATCAAAGTGACCGATCGCCGGTTCCATCGCCTCTTCCACCATCGCCACCATTCCCTCGGCCGTGCGCAGGCAGATGTAATCGGCAATCGAGAGCCTCGACCGCAATCCCGGTTCGAGGTGTTCAAAGCGTTGCAGAAGCTCTTTGAGTGGCGGCCCGCTGAATCCGATGTCCGTCCAAATGGCAAGCTGTGCCAGCAGGCGAGCAGCGTTTTCCTGGGAGGGGTCGAGGTTGGCAATCAAGTCGTTGTGCGATCGCAGACACGCAATCCCGCGCTCGATTTCGCGCGTGACAACATGTTCCCGCAACTGCGAGAGGAAGCGTGCGTCAATCGGGAGGTTGGCCGGAATACCTCTGCGTGCGTCCATCACCATCCATTGACGTTCTAGTCCAATAAATCATAACTGGCAAGCGTTAGAAATTCCGCAACCTCCCAGCTCGTCGTCAACTCTTCGAGGACTTTGGCTGCCTGCCGCAGCTTTTCGTCCTTGCCCAACTCGGCGCCCAACTCCGCTGCCCGGTGACGGATGATCTCCTTCACCACGTCTTTCGTCACCAGCCTGCCGTCTTTGAAGTGCGCGTCGTGCTTGACCCATTGCCACACCTGGGCGCGGCATATTTCAGCGGTCGGCGCATCTTCCATCAGGTTATAAATTGGAACGCAACCCGACCCCTGCAGCCACGAATGCAGGTACTGCAGGCCAACGTCGATGTTCCAACGTAATCCTTCGTCGGTAATAGCGCCCGGGGGAACGTCAAGCAAGTCTTTCGCTTGTACCGTCCGGCTGGCGCGCTCCGCCGATTTCCGATCGGAAGAGATCGGATTCGGTTGCGGCATGTACTTATCGAAGATTTCTTTGGCCACCGGCACCAACCCTCGATGCGCTCCCCAGGTACCGTCATGGCCGCCTGCACTTCCCGAAGTTTGTCGCGCCGCACTTGCTCCAGCGCCTGTTCGTTGGCCGCCGACATCGTTTCGTATCGGAATCTGCGCCGCCATTTCACCCATCGCATGAATGCCGCGCCGGTGACAGGTTTGAATCAACAATTCGACATGGGAGCTCAGGAAATGCCGCTCCATCGTGACCTGCGACCGATCGGGCAGCACGAACTCAGGATGCGCGCGGAACTTCTTGATGAAGCTGAAAATGTAGTCCCGGCGTCCGCAGTTCAGCCCCGCCGAATGGTCGCGCAATTCGTAAAGGATCTCCTCCACTTCGAACGCCGCCAGAATGGTTTCGATTAGGACGGTGGCGCGAATCGATCCGCGCGGAATGCCCAGTTCGTCCGGGGCAAGGCAGAACACGTCGTTCCACAGCCGCGCCTCCAGATGACTCTCCATCTTCGGCAGGTAGAAATAGGGGCCAGTACCCTTGTTCGGCAACCTCGCGGCATCGTGAAAAAAGAACAGGCCAAAATCAAACAGCGCCCCCGAGATCGGCTTCCCGTCCACCAGAAAGTGCTTTTTCATCCAGGTGCCATCCTCGCGGCCGCACCACCAGCGTGGCCAGATTGGACCCAAGTCGGTACTGTTTTCCCTCTGGACTCTCGTGCCGGATCGTTCCTCGAATCGCGTCCCGCAGATTCTGCTGGCCTTCAATATTGTTGCTCCAGGTCGGCGAATTCGAGTCCTCGACGTCGGCCATGTAAACCTTGGCTCCCGAGTTCAATGCGTTGATGATCATCTTGCGATCGACCGGGCCGGTAATCTCCACGCGGCGATCGGGCAAATCCTCCGGGATCGGCGTCCCTTTCCACTCGCTTTGGCGAATTTCAGCCGTCTCCCGGCAGAAAGTCCGGAAACTTGCCGTGATCGATCTCCTGCTGCGCGGTTCGCCGCCGCGTCAGCAGTTCCTGCCGACGGGGCTCGAAGCGAGCCGCCAGCTTCGACAAGAATGCTTGGGCTTCCGAGGTAAGAATGCCAGCCTGCGTCTGGCTCTCGACAACATTGTTCTCAAGGACAGTAGTGGCCTTCATAGGACAACACCATAATGCCGTTCTTGGGCGATCGTGCGCACTAGGTCATTTCGGACCAGTGGGTCCGGGCGGACAGCGCGGTTTGCCTGGACGCCCAATCCGAGGTCTACTACATCTGGAGCCAAACTCCGGACGCAAATTTTTGAGTGGGGATAAATAGATGACGACTTCGACTTCCGACCGGCGCACCAGCAACACCGACCACGCAATCGTAGAGGCGGGACGCAGCCACGATATTACGACCTCCGCGGCTCTGTACTACCCGTCGTTGAAAGGTAATTGCTGGGACGACGAACTGCTGCCGTCGGGCGACTAGTAGCGCCACTCTCCAAACGACAAACTAGCAACTGGCAGACCGGCCCTCGGTGGCGCGGCATCCCGCGTCCGTGAACCCAACCCGATGTCAGTTGCAGTCAAAAAGCGGAGATTCCGGGTCAGAAATAATTCCCACAAAAGGGCCCTGAAGCCGCGGTTGCGATTGGCAGCACGGCTGGTTACGTGGTTACATAGAAGTAGCCCGGCCGTGCTGGACTCAAAAGAATACGGCAATTTGACTGATACGGCGAAGGACACGATTATCCATGGAGGCGGAAAGTGTTGATCAGCGCTGAGAGCCAGGAAACCACTATGACGATGTTCGACGAGCAAGTCGCGGCCGCCAAGCAATGGTTCGCGAGCCCCCGATTCGACGGGATCGTCCGTCTCTACTACCCGCGCCAGGTGGCCGAGCAGCAGGGTACGCTTTCCGGCGATTACACCGTAGCGCGACGGGCAGCCGAGGATTTCTATGCACGGCTGCGCGAGCTCTTCGAACAGCGCAAGCAGATCACTACGTTCGGTCCTTATTCGCCGGGCCAGGCGGTGATGATGAAGCGGATTGGGATGGAAGGCATTTACCTAGGCGGCTGGGCGACGTCCGCCAGGGGATCGCTCTCAGAGGATCCGGGTCCGGACCTGGCCAGCTACCCGCTCAGCCAGGTGCCAGACGAGGCCGCCGGACTGGTGCGGGCACTTCTCACGGCCGACAAGAACCAGCACTTCGCGCGCATGCGGATGACCGAAGAACAGCGCAAGGCGACACCGGTCGTCGACTATCGGCCTTTCATCGTCGCCGACGCGGACACCGGTCACGGTGGGGACGCACATGTACGCAATCTGATTCGCCGCATGGTCGAGGTCGGGGTGCCGGGCTACCACATTGAAGACCAGAAGCCGGGAGCGAAAAAGTGCGGCCACCAGGGCGGTAAGGTGCTCGTGGCCGAAGACGAGCAGATCAAGCGCCTCAACGCCGCCCGCCTGCAGC
>Ga0224545_1000097_pt1 | contig 17552 bp, 12 predicted proteins | sample 714P12024metaG_FD_179906 | JGI IMG/M metagenome (GOLD analysis project Ga0224545, IMG submission 179906) | Peat soil microbial communities from Stordalen Mire, Sweden - 717 P1 20-24 | ecosystem: Environmental > Terrestrial > Soil > Wetlands > Peat | place: Sweden: Norrbotten County, Stordalen... | reverse complement strand
TGGCTCGGCGGCGATGCTGCGACCGACGCCCGGTTTGACGCACTGGATGCGCGCGAGGCCCCATATATTTCCGAGGTCCACCACACCCTCTGGCATTATCGCCCCGACCTCAGCAACAATGTCGCCGGAGCGGACATCCCGCACTCCCATTACTGGGAGGTGATCGTCTTCCACATGCGCCCCGGTCACAACGATCAGTTTGATGAATTGACGAAGCTTTACCGCGACGCCTACCTCAAAACCGGCCAGAACATCCCTTGGTCGACTTACGAAGGAATGTTGGGCGTGACGGATGCCTACCTTGTCCTGGTGCCGATGACGTCCCTCAAGGATGAGGACACGGGCCTGGCGCACAAGAAGGATTTCGGGGCTGCCCTCGGAGAAGAAGGCAGGAGCAAGGCGAACAAGCTTTCCGAGCAGAACGTGGTCAGCGTCGAAGACAACCTCTGGATGGTGAATCCGGAATGGAGCTACGTTGAAAAAACCTGGATCGATGCCGATCCCCACTACTGGGCGTATGAACCGGCCGGAAAGCCGACGCACAAGCCCGCTGAAGCTGCACCTGCACCAAAGGGCCCGCCCGCACAATAAGAGACAGTGCAGGGAACGAAGAGGGCGTCCGCCACGGCGGACGCCCTTCGTATTTGTCATTGCACAAATGATTCGACATCCTGTGGGACTTGCCGGCTGTCAATCTTGTGCTGTGCTTCGCCAAAATAGCGATCTGCCGTCGAATCAAGCGGATAAATCGCGGTCGTCCGCGTGTGAGAATTGCCTGATGTTGAGCTTGCTGAGGTTTCTTTTCGTTCTAATTGACCGATTCTCTTGCTCTCGCCGCGATTTGCTCATGGAAAACTTGGTGCTCCGGCAACAGTTGGCCGTTTTGAAACGGCGGGGTCCTCAGCCGCGGTTGGCTGCGGCTGACCGATTGTTCTGGGTGGGGTTGATGCGGCTGTGGCCTGGCTGGAAACGGGCTTTGATCCTCGTTCAATCAGAGACTGTCGTTCGCTGGCATCGGAGAGGCTTCAAGATGTATTGGACATGGCTTTCTCATCACCGGACCCGAGCGGGAAGAAAATGCGTGAGCAGGGAATTGCGTGAACTCATCTTCCGGACGGTTTCTGAGAACGAGAATTGGGGCGCGCCGCGCATTCATGGTGAACTGAAGATGCTCGGCCTCGATATTTCCGAGCGAACTGTGCTGCGCTGGATGAGGAAAGCCCCAAGGACTCCTAAGCCGGCAAAGCGTTGGGCGGCCTTTCTGAACAACCATCACGAAGCGATTGCAGCCATGGATTTCTTTACCGCGCCGACGCTCACCTTTGGCGTGCTCTACTGCTTCTTTGTTATCGCGCATGATCGGCGGCGAATTCTTCACTTCAACGTGAAGAAGCACCCGACCGCTGCCTGGGTCGTCCAACAATTGCGCGAGGCATTCCCCTACGACTCGGCTCCCAAATACTTGATCTTCGATCGCGGCCCACAGTTCAGCAAGGAAGTGATCGACACCGCGAAGAGCTTCGTCATCCAGCCTAAGGGAACTAGTTTTAGTCCGTCCCCGAAAGAACTCCGTTGCGGAGGGCTGTTGCGACTGCCTCGGTGCGATCGGTCACTTGCAGTTTCTCCATGATGTTGTTTACGTGGTGGCGGACCGTGTTATCGCTGATATTAAGGGCCCCGGCGATCTGCTTGTTTGTCGAGCCTTGAGCGAGCAGTTCCAACGTTTGCAATTCGCGAGCAGTGAGATCGGAGCGCATCAAGCGATCCGCCAGACGGGCTGCAATGTGGCGAGGAATATAGCGCTTGCCCGAATGCACAACGGAAATGGCAGCCACCATTTCGGACTCGGTTGTATCTTTCAGCAAATACCCCTGTGCTCCGGCGCGAATTGCACGATAGATATCTTCCTCTTTTTCAAAGCTCGTCAAGACCACGACGCGGGTAGCGTGCTCCATCCGTCCGAGCGCCTTCAAAACACCAATGCCGTCCATTCCCGGCATGCGCAGATCCAGTAGCATGATGTCGGGTCTATCGCGTTGAACGATTGCGAGCGCTTCCTCTCCACTCGCGGCGGAACCGACGACTTCAATCCCGGTTTGCGCACTCAACATACTCGTAAGCCCCGAGCAGACGACCGGATGATCGTCAACGATCAGAATCCGAATGATGCCGCTATTTAGTTTTTGCGTTGACATACAAAATACGCTCCAGGGGATATTTCCACATTCGTTTTAAATGAGCAAACAAGGTAAGATCGGGCGGAAGCGGCGCGGTGACTTCGACGCGTGTGCCTTCTCCCGGCTGGCTAACAATGTCAAGCTTGGCAGAGAGAGCCGCGGATCGCTTGCGCATACCGCGCAATCCGAACCCAAGCAGGTTGCCGCTTTTCACAAAACCGCAGCCGTCGTCTTTAACAGCGAGACGGACAAAACCAATGTTATAGGCAAGAGAAATGTCCAAATGGCTCGGATCCGCATGACGAACAGCGTTGGCGATGGCCTCCTGCCCGATCCGTAACAGCGAGGCAGCGATCTTCGGCGGAATTGGGTGCGGTGCGCCGGTGCTAGCCGCGGTTACTTCGACTGAGCCGCCTTCGACCATCGTACGGGCTGAGGACTCAAGCGAGGATAGCAAATCAATTTCCCCCGACAACTCGGGACTTAATGGCTCAAGACTGCGCCTCGCTTCTTTGTGGCTGTGTCGCACCAGCGCACGGGCCAGGTCTACTTGCTGGCGCAGCCCTTGTGTTTCACTCGGAATTGCCCTGCGTATCGCCTGCAATTGAAAACCGATTCCAGCAAAACTCTGGGCCAAAGTGTCATGAATCTCGTGTGCCAGGCGTTCACGTTCCTCAAGGACAGCCTGAAGGCGCCAACCCTCCAGGCGGCCGTATACAAGCAAGCCGAAGAAGAGAAGAACGAGAACACCCAAAATCGCGGCGAGATAGATTACATGCAGCGTGGTCCACCAGGAAGCCGGCCGAATCACCTGTACATCGCCGGGGGACCGAAGAAGCACCTTATAACGAATCGTGCTGGCATTTGGACCACCTGTACCCCAGGTTCCCGAGATATCCAGTGTGCTGATACCGGATATCCGTATCGTGCTTCCCTCCTCGAGAAAGCGCAACTCATTTGAATTTCCAGGTTCATCCAATTCGGCTAACAGCAGGTTGGAATTATCCTGCAACAATAGCACTTCGCGAAATGGTTCTTGCATGCGCCTCAAGAGTCGTCCTTCGGTACTGACCAGGCTGTAATTGAACGAACCGGAGGACAACTCCGCGGAGGTGGCGGGAGTGGGCCGTAGTTGCTGGCCGGGGGCAATGTCGCGGAGGATGGCGTCCTGCAAGATAGGCCCTGAGTCCCTGGGAGCAGGAAATCCTATTGCCTCGATTCGATCTCCCAATTTGATGTTGGTGGACTGCGCTGTCATGACAACCAGGGCTCTGCCCCCATCTTCGAGGATGAGGCTTTCACCCGGCTTGTAGTAGGTAACTGTTCCCGCGATCCTGACCCGATGGTAATAATCGGTTTCAGACCTATACTGCATCAACCTTCCAATTGGCGTAAGAGGAAGGACCAACAGGTTCTGGGGCGGAGCGCGAAGCACGGTTACGTTCTCCATTCCTTGCACCAAAAGGGTGGGAGACGTAATCTGCCGGTTCATGTTCTTCGTGCATGCGGCAACTCCATTGATTCGAACGGCGGCGTCGATCAATTTGCCTCCTGCGTCGGCATTCTCCTCCGGTAGAGAGACATAGACAATGCCGTCTGCCATCTCGATTTTCATCCAGAATTTCTGCAAACGCGATGTGTATGACCGGATCCCCGCTGAGCGAATTACTCCAAGAATGGAAACATATAGATTCTCCATGTCTCCTGTGCTCAATTGCCTGAAAGTAACGCTCCGCGGCGAAGGCAAAGCAGAGCGTCCCAATTTGCGCAGCGAAATTGTCTTCACCATGGGACTGAAGACCCCCGGATGAACAACTCCTTTTACTTCAATCTCATCACCAACGTTGATCGGTACTCCAGGAGGGAGCCAAGCGACCCAAATTCCGCCGGTGCGATCCTGGAGCGCAAAGCCGCGCTCGGTGAATCGGGTGACAGCACCTCGAAGTTCAACAGGTTCTGCTTTGCTTGCCTGCTCCGGAGAGAGTGCGGAAACCGACGCCGCGGTTCGATACGTAATCGGCGCTGAATCGGGCGTCTGCGCGTAAGCCAGCGCGCCATGCGCGCCCATCGCCATGAATACGCAAACTCTCATGAACTTTCTAAGCCGCCGTTCGAAGCGGCAGCAGCGCAACAACGTTGCGATCCCACAGGCCGATCTTCCCCCGCCGGTGCGAGGCAATTGATGCGTCATCATAGAATAGGTTGTAGCCGATATCGGGCTAGGTGAAGATATTACTCGCGGTGATCGCAGGTTGCAAACCTGGCCCAAGCTCCAACTTGACTATGAGCAATATGGCCCGTTTGTGCCATTAGTTAGCTATCTATTTATAGCGTTCGCTCACTACCCAATGAGACCTACCCATCCCCCCCAATCGTGCCTTGTGCGTTGTTATCAAGCGCAGGTAGTATCTGGCCGTTCGGAAAATGCAGGGTAACTCTCAATGGAAGAGGAACTGCCGATCGGGAGCACTGTGTAATAACTTGCGTACTTTGCGGGCGCTGTGGAGAGTACGGCACTCATCTTTCATCAACTCCGCAAACTTCGAGTACGACTCAACCGAGGGTTGAATTGACCGTTGCGATTGCTGCAGCTTCTAACTGCGCGGAGCGATGCTAACGCTTAGCAAGATTTATTTGTTCCTCTCGAACAGGACAGTCTCCAAAGGCTGACACAAGATATCGAGAGTTTCAATGATTCAGTGGGCCCTAGAGGTGTGATGCAGATCGAAGAAAGTGCGTTTTGCAAGTTTCTAATTGCTATCGACGCACTGTTGACCCAACCGGAGGCAACAATCAAAGACTTAACAACCAATCACTATTTGGAGGCTTTAATGAGAAATTCCATCTCGAAGTACATAGCGGGTATCCGCCGTTGTGTATACGTATTCTCCTGCGTGGCTCTGTTGCTTTTCGCCACGAAGGTCAATTCCCAGAACGCCGGAACAGGCACCATCCAAGGCAATGTCTCTGACTCATCGGGTGCCTTGGTAGCGAACGCAAATGTCACGCTTATCGAATTGGCGACCGCTGTGAAGCACGAGACCAAGACCGACAAGGCCGGAGTCTATGTGTTTCCTAATATTCCCATCACGACTTATAATCTTGTCGTGACGGCCCCGAATTTCGAGACCTACGAGCAGACGGGCATTGTCCTTGAGGTCGGCAGCAACATCGCGATTAACGTTGTCCTAGCTGTCGGCAGGACGGACATCAAGGTCGAGGTACATGCCGAGGGCCTGGCACTGCAGACTGAGGACAGCTCCTTCAAGCAGACTATCGACCAGCAGGATGTGCAGGAGATGCCCCTGAATGGCCGCCAGATGACCGGCCTGATCACCCTTTCAGGCGGCTCGTCATCGGCCCCCGGCGGCGATTTCACCGGGTCCAAATACTCCTATCAGACAATTTCAGTCTCCGTTGCCGGCGGCATGGGCAACACGACCGCCTGGAAGCTGGACGGCGGCGACAATAACGATTACATGTGCAACGACAATCTTCCGTTTCCCTTCCCGGATGCGGTGAGCCAGTTCAGCGTGGAATCCTCGGTGCTCGGCGCACAAGGGGGTATGCATAGTGGCGGCCTGGTGAACGTTGTTACCCGGTCGGGCACGAACGCCTATCACGGATCGGCATTTGAGTTTATCCGCAACAACTTTGTGGACGCTACAAACTTCTTCTCGACGTCCAAGGACACGCTGCACCAGAACCAGTATGGCGGCACGTTTGGCGGCCACATTATCCGCGACAAGCTCTTTGGCTTCTTCGCATACCAGCACCTCAAGGCCGACCAGTCTGCTTCCAACACCACGCAATATGTACCCACAGCGGCAAACCTGGCTGGTGACTGGTCAAACACCGACCCACCCCCGGGCGCAGCCAAGAACAATTGCGGCGCACCTCAGCAACTGTTCGACCCTTTGACCGGTGCGGCGATTCCCGGAAACAAATATCCAACTCCTCCAACGTACAATGCGGCAGCGTTGGCTCTACAGAAGTATCTGCCCGTACCCATCCCTTCGGTTGACACGTACGGGTGCGGCACGGTCACCTACGCTATCCCATCCCAGACCAGTGACGACCAGTATATTGGCAGGGTTGATTACACCATCAACTCCAAGAACAATATGTATGGGCGTTACTTGTACGATGACTACCAGTCGCCGTCTTTTTTTTCGCCAACCAACATCCTGATCACACAAAACGCTCCTGGAAACTATGAGCGCGTGCAAACCCTGACCGTCGGAGAAGAATGGACGATTACTCCGACGTTGGTGAACTCAGCGCATATCTCCGGCGCCAAACGCGTCGACCTTCGCCAATCGGCTCCGGGCATCAACGCGTCGAATATTGGCATTACGATGTACACTGCCGTGCCGACCGGCCTGCAAATGACCGTTTCTTCTTCCGGCAAGAACCACGGCTGGACCGCGTATTGCGGAACATGCGCACCCGGACACTACAACGACGATGACGAATCCTTTGCCGATGACCTCACATGGGTCAAAGGCAAGCACCAGATGGTCGTCGGTGGCGAGTACGTTCAGAATCAATTGAATATCGTGGGCGCTTATGAATCCAACGGAACATTCACCTTCAACGGTGAATACAGCGGAAACGGGCCCACCGGCAGCGGCGGCCTTGTGGGAGACGCAAACCTTGACTTCATGTGGGGATCGATGAGCAGCTTCCAGCAGAGCAAGCAGCAGCAGAACGCTCTGCGCGCTCCCATCCCCAGCCTTTACTTTCAGGATACGTTTCACGCATCGAAGAGGTTGACCGTGGTTGGCGGCATTAACTGGGAGCCACAGTTCATGCCTGTGGATTTCTACAACCGCGGTTCCATCTTCAGCATGAGTCAGTTCCTTGCCAACCAGGTAAGCAGCGTCTATCCCACAGCTCCCGCGGGATCGTTCTTTTATGGAGATAACAACGTCTCAAGGCAGTTCACACAAAATTCGCCTTGGCAGTTCTCCCCCTCTGCCGGTGCTTCATGGGATCCGTTTGGCGATGGAAAGACGGTTCTTCGCGGCGGGGTTTCCGTTGCTTATGACCACGCCAACTTCTTCACTGGCCAACGCGTAAACCAGAATCCGCCGTTTGCCACCGCCAGCAGCCCTGCAACCTCAAGTCAGTTGTGCTTCAGTGAGCCCTGGCTCGTTGGCGGCACCGGCTACGGCTGCAGCCAGGTGGGCGGCGTCAACACAAGCCCCTATCCTCAGCCCCCGGTTCCTACAAAGACTCAGGCTGTCTTCCAGGCACAAGGAAAGTTCATCGTGCTTCCCACGCAATTCCACCCCTCCGATACCTTGCAGTGGACAATCAGTGTGCAGCGTCAGTTCGGCCACGGTTGGCAAGCACAGATCGACTACATCGGAAACAAGACCGTCAATATGCCCACCGGCTACCCGCTTAACCCTGCCGTCTTCATTCCAGGAGTTTGGGGCGCGGCAGGCACAGGCTGCGCCGGTATCGTTACCACCGGCCCTGCCGCGGTAAAGCCGGGTGCAGCTGGTACGAACTGTTCCACAACCGGGAACCAGAACTCGCGTTTTGCGCTGACAGCAGCGAATCCCCTCCAGGGCAACCAATACTCCGGCGGTGGTGGAGGCTCACTCATTGTCGACGACATTGCCTGGGGCAACTACAACGGGATGGTGGCCACCCTTCAGCATCGGCTTTCATCCACCTACAGCCTTTTGAGCAATTTCACCTGGTCCAAGTGCCTGAACGTCACAGACGCACAGGGCGACATTTCCGGCACCCAGGTTGAGAATCCTAACAACTTCAGCATGGATTACGGTCGGTGCGGCTCCGATTACCGGAAAATCTTCAACACAACCCTGATTGCGAAGAGCAACTTCCGCCTCCACGGCGTTACGGCGTATGCCGTCAACAACTGGGAGTTGGGACCGCTCTTTCATATCGTCAGCGGTGGCCCGATCAATGTAACGGCAGGATCCGACTTCTCGCTCACGGATGTCGGCAACGATCGCGCTGTCCAGATTCCGGGCGTGAACCCATACAGCTTTGCAACAATTCGGTCGGGAGCCGCGAGCGTGGCGACCCGCTCATACCTCAACCAGGCTGCCTTCACCCAGGTAACCGCTCCTTGCTACACGGGCGCCGGCAATACCTATGTTGCCAACGGATGCGCGTATCTGGGAACCTACGGAAACATCGGGAGAAACACTTTCAGCGGCCCCATGTCCTTCCAGTTCGATAGCCAGGTTTCCCGCATCTTCCCAATCAAAGAGAAGCTTTCCCTGGCTGCTCGGCTTGAAGCCTTCAACGTGCTTAATCACCCGTCTTTCAGCAACCCAAGTTCAGGCGGACCAGTGGTGGGAGGCGGAGGAAGCTTTGGCGAGATCTCCGGAACCACCATTGGCGCCAGAATCTTCCAGGGAAGTTTAAAAGTCATCTTCTAGGCGACGTATCAATCTACACGATTGAGAATTGTCTCTAAACCAGCGTGCGCCGTTTCGAGCTTTGAAACGGGGCACGTCTGCCTCAACACCACGGATAAACAAACAAATGACGGTGCATAAGCCCCAATCTTTCACTTTGACACCCTGCTTCCACGGATGCCAATAGATCAAGTGGCTGTGGAACGATGAGCATGATTCCCGGAATACCCCGATAGTTTGCGCCATTTTGTTTGTAGACACTTGCATCGAAGGAGCGAAGCATGGCACGCCGGAAGAGGCATAGCTCTGAGCAGGCAATGGAGATTCTGCGGCAGATAGATGAGGGTGTCGCGAACGGTAAGACGACGGCGGAGGGCTGTTTGGAAGCTAAGATTACCAAGGCGATGTACTTGAGGTGGCGCAAGGAATACAGTGATGCGGGGGACGGGCAAGCACGGCGACTCAGGGAACTTGAGCAGGAGAACGCAAATCTGAAGAGGCTGGTGTCGGAGCTGTGCCTGCATAAGCTGGCGCTGCGGGACATCATTGCACGGGGCGGCCCCTAAGACCTGAACGGCTTCGACGGTCCTCCCGAGGACGTACCTGCAAAGATACTCATTCAGCCCGGCGAGATCCTCACGATCAGCACCATCGGAATACCCTCCACCGAATAAGAGATGCGGTATTTGACGGCAGAGCCGTAGTGGCTGGCACGCTGAGCCCAATCAGTGTTGCGATTGTCCCGGCTTTTCAGGAATGCCGGGTTCATCCAGGATTTGAACCGCAGTCGCTGGGCCAAAATCTGCCCAGTCCCACAAAACCCACACAACCTTCTTGTCCGGGCTTACTTCCACGAGCTGCGGGCCTTTTCCGTCCCCGCCGCGCGAGCAGATGATTGTGTTGCCGTTGTCCAGGCGCGTTGCACTTTGCGTATTGATATAACGGTAAGCCTCGGGCAAGTCGCTGGGAGTAGTTTCCCAGACGGTCTCCTTCTGTGGGTTTACCTCGCGGGTTAGAATATCGTTCTCGTCGGTGATCAGAGTGTTTCCGTTCTTGAGACGGACAGCGGCCCAGGGGCTCTTGATTGGGTATTTCCAGATCTCTTTGAAATGCTTGTCGTATTCGATAACTTGGCTCATCTCCAGAAAGGGAACGAGGTATGTTCCTTGTGCGGTGTACCGCACCCGGCGGAACTGCCCGTGAACGGTCTTCGTGTCAGTCATGCTGGGGGCGGGCAACTGGTGTTGAACCTCTACCTTATTGGTCTTGATGTCGACCACCATCAGCTTGGGCGGCAGGCCGTTGAGAACGAATAAAACCTTGTTCAAGCCGATCGGCTGGCATGTGTGGATTTCGGTTCCATCGGGAGCATCGTAGCGCCAGACCACCTGCCTGTTCGGTGTAACTTCGGCGACGTATTGCATGCGCGAAAAAAGTATGTTGCCGTTGGAGAGCATCCAAGCGTCGTCATATTCCCAGCCTGAGCCCGTCGAATAGGTCCATACGATTTTGCCGTCATTGACGAGGAGCATTTTGTTATAGCCCTCGCCGATGTAGAGCATCGGATGCTGGGCGATGCCCTTACCGGGCAAGCCGGACGGGACAGGCTGGTTCCACTTGCGAGGCTCTACTGCGATCTCGGCGGGGCCAATGGCTGGCACGTCAGAGGCCGTGAAGTGGCCCAACTGAGCCATCAATGGGGACGGCGCGGCCTTGGACGAGTGTTGGCCGAGGATGGCGAAACATGCAGTAAACATCGCGATGCCGGGAAGCCAGAATGCCAGCCGAAGCAGCTTTCTTGAATGCACGTAGATACTCCTTGGTCAACAACAGGCGTGTACAGGATTCAGTAAGCCGAATTCGTTCGGTTGTTGGCCGGAATCGATAGTACAGGGCTGCCCTGCTATGCGTCAGCACGTGTTGTGCAGTTTCAATTACCGGCCTCGTGTCAGGGCAGACTTCAAAGGCTGCCCCGAGCCCGTTTAGCCCCCTGAGGGATTGCCGCGATGCGCCGGGAGCCAATGATGAAACACGCCCTAGAGCGAACGATCGTCTGATCGGTCGTACACGGCATCTTTCAGGTACTTGCTTCCAAACACCCGGAACTCGTTGACATTTTGCAGGTGGAAGGCTGGAGCCATGCTCATCCGCGGTACTTTGACACGGAAGAAGTCCACGCCATCCACATCCATCAGCCAGAATGCCGGCCGCGCATCCGCGGTCTCTGTCATTACTTCCAGATTGGATACCTCGAGGTTTCGCACGTGACGCACAAAAAGACCCGTAGCTGGAAGATCGCCCAACATGGGAGGCTCTGGATACCCCTTTTCGAACTCCGGAGGCTGACGCTTCGCAAGTTCACTATCTCCGCCGCCCGCCTGATGGAAGAACACGTCGCTTATCTTCAGATCTTCAATCATGTACCCCGGCATTCCACTGATATTTGTGCACAAGGGAGCAGCTCCGGAACTCGTGATATTGCTCATGATGATGCGCTTGAGCGTCCCTACCTTGGTAGTTTCCCTGGGTCCACGCAGGCGAGCTCCAAGCCGCAGGAATAAGGGTGACTGGCGGAGATCCCTCATGGCGATACCGGTGAATGTGATGTCCTCGCACTGCGCGCCGTCTACCGTTTCAAGCGCGAGGCCGCGGCAACTCTCGAAGACGCAGTTCGAGATTGTGATGTTCTTGAAGCCGCCGTTGGACTCGGTTCCGCACTTGATTCGGCCTGTGGCAAAATTATGCGTTGCCAGGTCCGTGTGCCTCTTCCATGTGCCGTCAAGAACGCTGCCAAGCTGATAGTCGCCAGTGACGAAGCAATTGGTGATGGTCACGTTCTCTGTGGCCCTCAAATAGCCGAGCGCGAAGCTGGACTTCGGGCAAATACCATCATCCTAAGGAGAATTGACGGTGCAGTTCGATACGCGCACATTCTTGCAGCAGTCGATGTCCATGCCGTCCCGGTCGGTATCGATATTGAGGTTGTCGATGGTGAGGTTATCAACTCCGGTAAGCAAAAGACCGAAGTGGCCTCCCTTTAAAATGGAGAAGTCCCTAAAAATCACATTGTGGCAGTTCTTGAGTGCAATGGCCTTGTTGCCCGCGCCGCGCTGTTCGGCCCGGAAGACTGAATAGTTCCCGCGGGCTCCGGGCCCTCCGCCGTGGCTGAGGCCTTTGCCCCATATAAGCCCAGGTCCGAAGATGCCAAGGTCGTGGATATTCTCACCCCAAAAGAGCGAGTTGTGCCAATGATTGTGGCCGTAATCCTGGTAAGCATCCCACTCGGTCTTGGGCTCGGCGGAGTCGTAGGTCCCGCCCATATAGCCGGAAGTCTCGCCTGGACGCGGTGAATCGGCAGCCATGATCGTTGCGCCTTGCTCTACGAAGAGAGCCACAAAGCTTTTCAAGCGGATAGAAAAACAGACATACATGCCTGCGGGAAACACAACCGTTCCTCCACCCGCGGCAGCCGCGGCTTCAATCGCAGCGTTGATTGCCATGCTGTCAACAGTCTTGCCATCCCCGGTTGCTCCGAACGAGCGTACGTCGAAGAACAACGGCTTCTCCGATGGCTTTCTCTGTGCCATAGCTGCGGTTGTGTTCGTTAAACACCCAGAACCGCCTACGATACCGAGGCCGGCCATCTTGAGGAATTCTCTACGAAACTCTTCCATTATCGTGTTTGCCTGCTGGGTCATACGTCGATTCTGTTGAACTGCATTGGACTTTAGGCAGTGAAAAATCACCCATTCCAGCATTGCCTGCGCATACAAATGCGACTACATGCTGGGCGAATACTAACTTCGTTTATCGATTGCGCACAAGGCACAAAGTGCCACATTGCGGAGGCCCAAATGGAGCGTTATGAATCTGCTAAATGGATGGTTTGTAGCGGTATGAAGTGCCCGGCGGCAAAGATGATCGGCTGTCTTACAGGCTTGTCGAGCGGGAACTTGCGGCGAACCGTATTCGTCGGGGAAATGGGCTAAGCCAGCTAGTCTACGGCTCTTTACGAGTTCTGGGCGAGTGGTCACCAAGTGGGAAGTAGGCACGTTTTTCGCCCATTGTCTGGTTTGCCGGTAATTCACCCGGAAGTGCGACAACGCCTCGCGATACCTTCCAACATGCCGACTTGCACTAAGACTTAGCGGTACCAACTGAAATTGCCGCCGGGGCCGAAAGGCACCGCATGGCCCGTTCTGTGCCTGGACTTAGGGTTTTTTCGAGGGAATTCTTTGATCTTGAACATGGCCGATTTTGGAAGTAATATGGTCATGCAATAGTGGGCACCCCCGAAAGGACCTTTTCTTTGGTCATGTTGATCAATGAGGTAATCCACTTCATCGTGGCTCGCTTCCCGGAGCCATTTTAGGCCGAAATCGCCGGTGATTTCGCCATTGCGCACCAAAGCAGTCACGCGTTTATGCGACGCATATAACGATCTGGGTTACTCTGTGTTCAAGTTGCGCCCATTTTGTGCGGTTGTCCTCGCCTGCGCTCTTCTATCCGCGGCTCGAGCGCAACTCAGTGTTCCCGACCAGCAGTACCGCTGTCCGCCAACGGAAGATGAGTGCGGAAAGACGCACAAGCTGCCCGCATTCGAGCTGGGAGCGAGCGATGTCAACCATCATCCGTACACGATCAATTATGTGGAGTTCACCGACAAGGGTGTGCTCTGGGATCCTCATGAGCTGAAAGATGCTGTCAAACAGATCACGGCTGCCGCCGACGGCGGAAGCCAGCATCCGCTCGTGGTGGTGTACGTCCATGGCTGGCAGAATAATGCCAGCAACATTAGCGGGGACGTCGTGAAATTTAGCGGGTTCATCTCGCGGTTGGCCGACGACTACCCCGTAGGCCTGCCCGGAAAAGCGCCGCAGGTGGTCGGGATTTATCTGGCGTGGCGCGGACTGACGATTAGGTTCGAACCATTCAAATACTTTCTGAGCTATTGGCCGCGGCGTCAAGTCGCGAAGAACGTCGGCCGAACCGGCATCAAAAACGCAGTTGAGGTTATCAAGGATGCGGTCAACATCAACCCGACGGTGCGAGCAAACACCTTTCTCATTTTCGCCGGCCACTCTTTTGGCGCGCGTGTGCTGGAGAATGCAATCGACGGTCTGGATGCCAAAGGGAACCCGGGGTTCATGCGCCAGTATTTCGAAGAGATGCACAAGACCGCACAAACTGCCAGCATCCAACACGCGAAGGTTTCAGATGAGCAATTACGCGCCCTTCCCCTTATGCCCGCGGATTTGGTCGTCTATGTGAACGCGGCGACTTCGTCGGCGATGACACGCAAGCGGGTACGGCAGGTTAAGAAAGATTGCCCGAACTTTCGGTCGCACCCGATCTGCAGCGCCGACCCGCTGTACATTGCGTTTACCTCGACGAACGACCTGGCCACCGGGCTCGTGATGCCGATTGCAAACCTGGTTCTTCCCGACCTAATATCGGACAAGTTGAACCTGATCTCGGCGGCGAACAGTCCGTGGATGCACACGCATCACGCTCCTGAACCTGGATGCCCGCAGGGTGAAGTCATTTGCTTCGACATTGCCAGGACGAACCAGCCGCCAACGCGGTACTATCTTCCGCGCATTCCGGGAAAGGCGCAAGTGCCGAAGAGTGAGGATCAGGCGTTTGATTCGGACCCGTTCTGGATATTCAATGTGCACTCGAACCTGGTAAATGGGCATGGCGACGTGTGGAACCCCAACGTTGCGAACATGCTGACTGTGATCATTCAGAACAACAGGCGCTTTCAGCAAGTACGCGCCGCAGCGGTGACTGTTGCGCCGTGAGGGCGGCCAGACTGAGTGTTGTTGATTTTCCGCCCTCCCGAGAGATCAATTCACCCTTCGCCACTCTTCTACACGGTGAAGCGTAGCTGGGTCTTCGAAAACGCCCTGGGGTCCGGAAATGGAGCAGTGCCTGGAATTTCGCCGATCCGTTCCCAACTCGGCCCGGTCTAGCAAATCGGAGTTGTGTCCGGTTAGCGGTCAACCGCCCTAACTCGGAGAGTTGAAGATTTCTCCGCCTCAAGTGTTCGGCGCGCACATCGGCGACTCGGCGCAATCCACGATTTGCCAATGCCGTGCCATTCGATGATGAACCCATTGGTCGCAGAACGCGAGAGATTAGTTCCCCCACAATGACCACTTATGCGAGCGCGGCCTTGGGCTTCGAAGCAAACTTTCGCTGATAGTAAGCCGTAGTGATAACGATCGCTGGCAGGCCGATCAACATAGGCACTAACCACAACCACCAGGCCCCATGCACAAGGGGTCCAATCTTTGAGCATACCGGGGAGATGCTTTACAAAACAGACCGGAGACATGGTTTACACCATGGCGGAGAACAGTTGGCTTTCCCAGCTTTGGCTTGACGCATGAAGATGCTTGGCGATCGAATCCAACTGATTTTTGATCCGCGTCCGCATGCGCACCAGCCGGCAGCGATGCAACAGCAACTGACGCTGTTCCTCGTTGCCCACCGACGGCTGCCAGATGGCTGGAAACCGATTCTCCATCAGCAACCTCAAAATGTGCCTGGCATCCCGCTTGTCTGTCCGCTGCTCGCGCGGGGCTGAAGCATGAATCGCGCTGGCGTCCCCCACCAGAAGTTCATGACCAAGTTCACTCATCAGCTTGTGAAACCAACGATCATTCCCCGTTGCTTCCACTCCGATGCGCACCGCCCTGCCTGCCAATGACCGGTAAAATGCTTCCGCTTCTCCGCGATGGCTCAAACGGCGCTCCTCGTACTCCCCCGTTTCCTGCTCTACGTACGAAATCTGCTGAAAACTGGGATGAAAGTCACAGCCTATAATCATCATGCTCGGCTCCTTTCCTCCCGAGCTCTTGGTCGTTTTCCAGCAACCAGTCTACTCAGGTCGGAGGAGCCGACGCTGTCATGTAATCAGTTTTCAACAATTGAGGTTCAAGCTTGCGATCGGCGTCAGCTGTTTGGCTGTGGTTGGTAGGTATTGAATGGTAACCGTGTAGCCGATTATCGCTCCGAATGGACATAACCGGTGACAGCGGGCCGAGCACCCGGGATATGTCAAAGCTGAGGCCGAGATCGTATGATTCCGAGAGTCGCTCCCATCGCTATAATTGCTTGCCGACAACCAAGTGCATAAACCTCGCCATCAAGGTCCGGGCCGAAAAACGATGTTTTCGGTCTCAAGTCGAGCAGATCTTTGGAGGCTGTGATGTCAGATACGAACGACAAAGTAGCATTGATTACGGGCGCGAGTAGTGGGATTGGCCGAGCCACAGGTAAGGCTTTTGCAGCGAGAGGTGCCAGGGTAGTTCTTGCTGCGCGGCGCGAGGATGAATTGACTGGACTCGTGGGTGAGATCGAGGCACATGGAGGCGTAGCAACCTTTATCAAGACGGACGTCTCCGTCGCGAAAGATGTGGAACGCATGGTCGCACATGCGATCGAGACATTCGGCCGCCTCGACTATGCGGTGAACAACGCGGGCATCGAGGGGAAGTGCACAGGGATCACGGATCTAAACGAAGAGGATTGGGATCAGGTGATCGATGTCAATCTCAAAGGCACATTTCTGTGCCTGAAGCACGAGGCGAAGGCCATGCTCGCGGGCGGCCGCAGCGGCGCAATCGTCAATGTAGGCTCCATCAACTCCTTTCTCGGATTCCCTGGGGGCTCGGCCTACGCTGCATCGAAACACGGACTGATCGGCCTCACCTCTAGCGTTTCTGCGGAACTCGCGCCGCAGGGAGTTCGGGTCAACCTTGTGTGCCCGGGAATCATCGACACGCCGATGCATCAGCGGCTGCGCTTGCTGCTCGGCGACGAGCTTTATGATAGTGTGCTGCACAAACGTGTTCACTCCAGACGAGCGGGCAGCCCCGAGGAGATTGCCCAATCCATCGTCTTTCTCTGCTCAGACGAGGCCAGCTACATCACTGGCACCACATTGACGCCCGATGGTGGGTTCACTCTCACCATCTGAAGCGCACAATTCCACTGCATCAGTCCTGTATTCGGTTCTTTGAAAGGAAGTGCCTTGTGAAGACGTCTGCCATGTTTGACTTGAGCGGTAGCGTGGCTGTAGTAACCGGAGGCAACGGCGGAATAGGCCGCGGCATTGCTCTCGGATTGGCCGAAGCCGGAGCCTCCGTCGCGATCTTTGGACGAAACGGAGAGAAGAACCAACGGGTACTTTCCGAATTGAAAGCAATCGGTGTCCCTGCGATTGCCGTGAGTGTTGACGTCACCAATCGTGCCGGATTGGAGCCCGCGCTCGCCAAAGTCCAGTCCGAACTCGGTGGTATCGACATCCTGGTAAACAATGCGGGCAATGTTTCACTGAGCGGCGGTGTTCTCAACGAGAAGCCGGAGGATTGGGACAATGTTATCGAGACACAGCTCAATGCGGTGTTTCTTCTCTCCAAGCTCGCTGCGAGATCGATGCTGAGCCGGAAACATGGAAAGATTATCAACATTGGCAGTATGTACTCGTTCTTTGGATCCGGGCTCATCCCCTCCTACAGCGCAGCGAAAGGTGCGATCGTGCAACTGACCAAGTCAATGGCTATTGAACTCGCCCCTCACAACATTCAAGTGAATGCGATTGCACCGGGGTGGATCGAAACGGACATGACGGCGCCTGTGCACACAATGCCCCTGAACGACGAGATTCTTGCGCGGACGCCGGCTGGCCGCTGGGGTCAACCGGAGGAAGTTGCCGGAACAGCGGTGTACCTGGCCTCACGGGCTTCTGACTTCGTTACCGGTACTACGATTCGTGTCGACGGCGGCTACGCCATTCGGTAATATTCCGAGCGCTATTTTGGTGGAGACCAGCTTTGAAGTCGATCCGATTGCTCCGTTCGTATGGTTGCCAACCCGTCAGCGGTTGATCAATGTCGCCAGTTTGGAGGCCATTGCCGTCGTGACCTGGCCTCAACAAGTGCTAAGCCCAGTTATCAACATT
>Ga0224545_1000096_pt1 | contig 17579 bp, 14 predicted proteins | sample 714P12024metaG_FD_179906 | JGI IMG/M metagenome (GOLD analysis project Ga0224545, IMG submission 179906) | Peat soil microbial communities from Stordalen Mire, Sweden - 717 P1 20-24 | ecosystem: Environmental > Terrestrial > Soil > Wetlands > Peat | place: Sweden: Norrbotten County, Stordalen... | reverse complement strand
CCTGCACGTAAGCCAGCGAACCCAGCAGCCCTTCTTCTTCTCCGCTCCACAGCGCCACACGAATCGTGCGCCGAGGCTTCACGTGCAGCGTCGCCAGGATTCGCATCGCCTCGAGCATCATGGACGCCCCGATGCCGTTGTCCGTCGCACCGGTAGCGTCGTGCCACGAATCGTAGTGTCCGCCGAGCATTACGATTTCGTCCTTCTTGTCGCTGCCCGGAATTTCTCCAATCGCATCGTAAGCCGTGGTGCCTTCGGGGTACTCCCTATTCTGAATGTTGATGCGCAGGGTCACCGCCGTGCCGTCATCCATGATTCGCGAAATCCGGCCGTAGTCTTCGTTGCGCATCACCAGCGTGGGGACCGCTCTGGTCGAGTCGTAGGTGTTGTTCTGCTGCGCGATGATCACGCCGTGCGCGCGGCCCGCGTCGTTCACGCGCACCAGAGCGCCGTTGTCCACCAGGAACTGGTCCACCTGCCGCGAAACTTCCGCGCGCGTCAGTTGGCCTTCCGGCAGCTTAGGCTGCTCCGGAAAATTCGGGCGCGGATTCTTGGGATCGAATCGCGTTTTCCAGTCATCCTCCGGCCGCCGCATCGGCGCGGGATGCATGTCTTCCGCCACTTCCCGGTGCTTGCCCACGAACACAATCGCTCCGCGCACTTTGTCTTTCATGGAATTCAAATACGCGTCGAGCTCCGCTTGCGTGGGCTGCTTCGGCTCCTCAGGCTTCGCTGCCGGCGGCATCGGAGGCGCTGCCCATTTCGGTTCCGGAGGCGGTGGCGTTCCGGCTCCAAAGAAGTTGAATCCGGCGCCGGTCGGAGGCGCGAGTCCCGGCGGATCGAGCCGTACCACTTGCGCGGTCACCACTCCTTTTGTGCTGGGAGTCCAGGCCAGCGGCTCGACCATCAGTTGCCCGTGGAACGGCGCGACTGCGTCGGCCAGCAATTCAATATTTTCCCAGCCGGGCACGGGCATGGACGCGCTCGGCGGCTGAAAAGTCCACGGCTCCAGGTGCGTGTTCGCCAGCCCCCACGAAGCCATGGTCTTCACCGCCCAGTCATCCGCCGCTTTCAAATTCGGCGTGCCGGTGACGCGCGGGCCGTGCACGTCCGCGATCTCGTGAATGATCCACATGATCTTTGAGTTGCTCGTTTCTTCCGCGCTGATCCGCGCGTACACTTCGGAAATTCCCGGAGCTGCGCCGCCATCGGCATGGCCCCCAGCAACAACAATCCCGCCACGCACGCCCACGCTTTCACCACGGTTCCTCCTAGAAAAGACAATTCGCGAAACTCGCCGGAATTTTCTCTTCGCTGTCCGCCCCGCCGCCAATATACGCTCGCGGGCTGCTTCGCGCAATTCGCGCGCGCCGCATATTTCAGACGTCATGCTTTGTTTGCGGGTTCAGTCAAATGCTTGCGGGGCCAACGCGCTGTCTTCGGTGAGTCCGGAAGAAGCCATGGCAGGAGAGTGCTATCGCGGAATCTATCTAGCGGGGGTTCGCAGGACGCTTGCGCTTCAGCACCACGAACGTGAGCGCTCCTACAACCAGCGCCGCTTCAATCCAATACTCAGCCGGATTGCCCTTGAATAAAAAAGCCGTGACGATAATTGCGGACGCCCAAAGAAGCGACCAAATCACCGGCCACATTCTGGGCCTTCTGGAGCCAGGCGGCATATCGCGCATTGTAGCATTGCTGTGGCGCACGTGCGTTGCAAGTCGCCCTTGTGATCACGCGCGCTTGACGGTCCATTTGCGCAAGGTGGACGGCGAATTCAAACTGACCTGCGGCCCAGCGCTCGAAGGGGTTGGGCCGCTCGGCATGCGTTCGACTACTGGGCGAAGTCCACGAACAGCGCTACAAAGTCGTCCGTGCCCACAACGCGGAAGGTATGGCCTTTTCCCGTCAAGTCTTCGGCGATACAGATTTGTCCGGGCTCCGCCGAAAACTTTTGGCCGCCTGCCACTTCGATTTCTGCCCGGCCGGAAATAACGAGCACGTAGCGGCGCGCGTCCGCGTTGTGCCAGTCCTCAAAGAAACCGGGAGCCAGGCGCACGATGTACGACTTGCTGGCCTTCACCGGCTCCGACTGTTCCGCGTTTGCCTTAGTTCCAGCCACGGGAGAGAATTTCACATCAACCTGTTCGACGTGCGACAGCCCGTCGGCGCCCGTAAACATTCGCGTGGCCGTTAGCGGCGCGCGCTGCTGAGCCGCAACGACGCTTTGGCCGCGTTGCGCATACCACGCAAGGATGAGGGAAATAGCAACGGCCACCAGAATAATTCGGCCCGCGATCGATCTCATAGCGCCTCCCGCTGATAGTGAAGCGCACATTATACATATGTCCCCGGCATTGCCGACTGGCCGCGGCCGTGACGGACGGGGAATCCGGTTCTTACCGCGAATCGGGCCGTCGGTGAGCTGCAAGTTCACGGGGAAATGGTGCTCCAAGTTTTGGGAGTTAAATATACGGGAGCTAGTGTAGTAGTCTCCTATTGGCAAAGGTTTATGCTGAACGAGATAGATGGCCCTCAGAAACGCTTGGAGTTGTTTGCTTCTCCCAGCGTTACAATTATTTTTCGCGGAGGCTATCGAGAGGCGAAACGATGAAACTAGCTCCAGTTTTTTTGCTCGCGCCGCTGGCTTGCGTTTCTTTTGCGTTCTCATCGGTAGGGCCGCTACAGTCCCCGCCGGCGCAAGGATGGCAGCAAACTCAACGGACGGATCCTGTGCGTGGCGAGTACACTCGGTTTAGCTTGGCTGGTAAGTTCCTCAAAACGCCGCCCGGCGACTCTTCCAATCTTCCTTCCTTGGTTGTGGATTGCAGCGCTTATAACCGGTCTCACAAATCCAAGTTCGTACGTGGGACTCTGGTTGTCGGCGACCCGCTAAAGATTGACTGGGTCGAGCCGGAAGAGATCCATGGAATCTCTTACTTCCCTAAAGTTTCGGTACTGTATCGCTTGAACGACGCCAAAGAGGAGAAAGAAGACTGGACGCCGTCAGCGGACAAAGCTTCCGCCTCCTTTCCTAAAGGCTCGCTGGAGAAAATGCTTCGCGCGCACACAGTTGAAATAACCGCGGATGATAAAAGCGGCTCGCAGGTCGTGATGCAGTTTGACATGCCTGACGCAGCGGCCATCGAACAAGGCTGCGATGTGGACGAACATAAGTAGCGAGACGTTGCGGGGAAGTCGCTACGGAATCGGATTTAAGCTAGCTGTACCGGAAAAATCGGAACTGACCCGCTGCCGGCGTTCGAAGAGGTTGCGCGGGATCGGCGCGGTGTGCTAATATAAGGGTGCGTTTGTTGCTTCAGGGTTCGTCCTCGAGGTTGCCAACGTGGTGGCTAACATGCCCCCTATCAGTAGTTTAGGAGTATCACCAAGTGGCCAAAGAGCAAGGTACAGTGAAGTGGTTTAACGCAGCAAAGGGCTATGGTTTTATCCAGCGCTCGTCCGGTGAGGACGTCTTCGTGCACTTCTCGGCGATCCAGTCCGAGGGTTACAAGAGCCTCAACGAGGGTCAGGCAGTCGAGTTCGAAGTCAAGCAAGGCCCCAAGGGCTTGCAGGCCGAGAACGTCGTCGGGCTCTAATCCCGTCTAGTTGTCGTATTCAAATTCTAGGGTCACTCGAGGGGCGGAGCTAAGCTTTGTCCCTTCTGCGCGCAATCCGTAGCGGCTTGGCAGTTGGGCCTGTTTTGCGCGTGTGGAAGCATACATTTTCGTAATTATCCAAGGAGGGGTGCGGTGAACATACTATCGGAGGGGCAGTCGATACGTCACCAGCAGTACGGCATGGGCACGGTTACAGAGTCGAACACCGATCGCACGACGATTGATTTTGACGATCACGGCGTAAAGAAATTCGTCACTTCGATTTGGTCCGCCGAACTCGTCGGCGAAGCACCCGCGCAGGCTCCCACGCGCCGCCGCGGCCGCCGCAAAACCGCCAAGAAAGCGTGATTCGCAGTAGCGCGCTTATTGGCGCGAAATTCTTCTCGCGTTTTTATGATAGGTTGCGAGCCAGTTCAAGCCCGCAACCTATTTTTGTTTATGGAGAATTATCCGGTCGCGGCCGGAGCAGGGGATTGCGGCCAGAGTAGCGCTGCCAACGGTGGATATCGCTGAGCGAAAAAATAAATTGAATACGCCGGGAAAAACACAATGACCGGCACGGAGATCAACGCCAGCACGAAGATAAGAATCGCCAGCGCGACACAGCCCAAAACCACCGCCAGCGCAATGGTGTAGAAGTTCCAAGTCCATCCCGCGGCTTTCCCGCCGAGCACGGCAGCGACTCCAAATCCGCCGAAGGGGATAAGCAGCACGAGCATCGCGATTAAATCCACAATAAACATGAGAATCGCGGCTCCGATAGCCAGCACGATTTTCATTCCGATGTAACCGGCGTAGCCGCCCTTATCCGCTTTGAGCCACAACCACAATCTCCGCCAGCCTTCTATGGCGCTGATATCTTCGAGCGCCATTTGCGGGACGACGAAGTCCTTAGTCATTACACGGATCACGGCCAGGAAGACCACGAGGCTCAGAAAGACTATCAGCAATATGATTCCGCTTAGCACAAGCCCCGGTATGTGATCGCGAGGATGCGCGAACCAGCCGCCAGCCCACGCGCATGCCACGGGAATGCCGATGACGATCAGCAGAGCCGCGAAACTTGCCAGCCCGAAAACAATCTGCCACCAAAAAAGTCGAAGCCCCGGGCCCTTGCGCCGGGCCCAGCCCTTGCGAATGTGGCATTCCTTCGCGATGATGCTGTCGAACAAAATGAATCGCATCACGCTGCCGATGTAAGTGAAAAGCACGGCCAGCACAAGCCCGATCACAATCAGAGCCGCCACCATTCCCGCAAATAACGCCGGGTGATTTGTCGCATATGCAGGCCAGCTTGCGGACAAGAAAGCTTGCTGCGATGGCCGGTGCTGATTATTCACCGGATAATTGAAATTGCAGCTTCCGCTGGAACCCATTTCTCCCGCGAGAAATCCGACCAGAGCCAGCCGCGCCCATTGGCCGAAGCGGAACGGTCGCAGGAGCTGCTCCTTGGTGTGGCGAAACGCGGGATCGATGGCATCAGCCGCAGAGATTGGCAAGCGCGCACCTCGGTTTTGCGAATTCCTCGACGGACAGAAAGTACTGCGAAGATGCTAAGAGATCAATCATCATTCTCGCAAAGTGGCTCCGCGCTCATCGCGCAGAGTGCGCAGGAATTGCGATCCTTATCCGGCTTATCGGGACTTTGCGCGCAATTATGGTATATAGACGAATCGGCGAACAGCGGATGAACGAATCGCGGCGAGCTTGTGCGTCAGCGTCAGAGCAATTGAGAACCTGAATTCGTGCGGAAGGCGGTAAACATGCGGAAGGCACGCTACTCGCGCACCTGGTCACGCGGCGCGTTCTTTATTGCGCTGCTATTGCTCGGCGGTGGGCATGTTTCCGCGCAAACGCCGGCGCCTGCACGCGGCCCGGTCATCGAGGTTGCAAACGGCCCCAACGCGCCTGCGCAGCGCGCGAAGCCCTACGTTGTCCTGGTTTCTCTCGACGGCTTCCGCTACGACTACGTGAAAAAATATTCTGCGCCAAACATCGCAGCCATGGCGGCGCGCGGCGCCAGCGCTCCGGACGGCATGATTCCTGCGTATCCTTCCGTCACGTTTCCAAACCACTTGACGCTGATCACCGGCCTCTACCCGGAACATCACGGCATCGTCGCGAATATTTTCTACGATCCCGCGCGGCAGCAGCGCTATGCCTACTCTGATTCGGCCGCGGTTCAGGATGGGAGTTGGTACAGCGGCGTGCCGCTGTGGTCGCTGGCAGAGCAGAACGGGATGCGCTCCGCCTGTTATTTCTGGCCCGGCTCGGAAGCGGAAATCGCGGGAAAGCGCCCGAGCTACTACTTGAAGTTTGATCCTTTGGTTCCCAACGACCAGCGCATCGAGCAGGTGCTGGCCTGGCTACGCCTGCCGGCCGAGCAGCGGCCTCATTTCATCACTCTGTACATGGCGGAAGTGGACGGCGCGGGCCACGAGTATGGTCCCGACAGCCCGGAAACCGCCAATGCCGTAAAGTTCGTGGACGCCGAAATCGGCAAGCTTATCGCCGGGCTTGACGCGCTGCTCCTGCCGGTTGACTTAATCGTCGTCGCCGATCACGGCATGGAAACCACTCGCGGCAAGTGGATCGATCTTGACCAGTTCGCCGACCTCTCGCATTTCAAGACCGAGGGGCCGCTGATGTATGCACCAAGTGAAGCCGAGGCGGCCAAAGCATTTCAATCGCTGAAAGGCGCGAGCGACAAATTCACCGTGTATCGCCGCGCGGATGTTCCGGCAGAATTGCATTACAACTCGAATGAGCGCGAAGGCGATCCCATCGTCATCGCCAACGGCCCATATCCCATCCGCGCTCACACTCCCGCCCCCGGCGAACCGGATCGTGCACCCGCGGTCGGCCAGCATGGCTACGACCCGCGCCTCCTTCCCACTATGAAAGCTCTGTTCGTCGCCACCGGCCCGGATATTCGCGCAGGAGTCACCGTGGCGCCTTTCGAAAATGTGAACGTGTATCCGCTCATCGCGAAAATTCTCGGCATCCCCGCGGGCCAAATTGACGGCGACGTGAACGTGCTGCAGATTATTCTGAAATCGCCATCGAAGAATTGAGCCGTTCCGAGGGATCCGCAACGTCAAAACCGGAATCTTTTCTGCACGAACCGCAGAAAAGATTCGGCGCCCCCGCGAGTTTCAAACGTGCTTAGGCGGATCGCTGTGCCGCGCGGTGAATGTGCGCCAAGTCCAACGGCGGCGTATCGAATTAGCGCAGCGGTCGGAACGCTTCACGGAGATCGCTGACGAAGAATTCCGGCTGTTCCCAGGCGGCGAAGTGGCCGCCTTTGGGGTGCCGGTTGTAAAAAATCAGTTTGGGATAGGCTTTTTCTGCCCAGCTTTTTGGGGCGGCATAGATCTCATCGGGGAAAACGCTCACGGCAACGGGGATGGTGACGTTCCTGACGTCAAAAAAACCGCCTTTATATTCCCAATACAGACGAGCGGATGAGACCGCCGTGTTTGTCAGCCAGTAGAGCGTGATGTTGTCGAGGATGTCGTCTCGCGAGAGGCCTTCCGTTTTTCCGTCGAAGACGCGGGTGATCATCTCGTAGCTTTTAATGTCGTGATCGAGAATCCACGCGGCGAGGCCGATCGGCGAATCGGCGATTCCGTAGATGGTCTCCGGGTGATTCGCCATTTCGGTGGCGTAGCCCAGGCCGTGCTTATAGAAAAAAGAAAGCTGGTCGTACGCGTTTCGTTCGTCGGCTGAAAGATTAGCCGGAGCCGGAGCCCCGGCAAACGCAGCCTTATCAATGTCGGCTGGAACAGTAGCCGCCATGTTGGTCGAAATGGCCAGCAATCCCGGAGGCGCCTGCAGAGCCATCAGCTCCGTTACGCAATTTCCCCAATCGCCGCCCTGCGCCACATAGCGCGTGTATCCCAGGCGCTTCATCAGCCCGATCCACGCGCGCGCGATGCGGGCGGGATCCCACCCGGGCGCGGTGGGCTTGCCTGAAAACCCGTAGCCCGGCAGGGACGGGATCACTACATCAAAAGCGTCTTCCGGCTTGCCGCCATACGCCGTGGGATCGGTGAGCGGGCCGATGACCTTCATCTGCTCGATGATGGATCCGGGCCACCCGTGCGTGATGATGATGGGCAAAGCGTTCGGTTGCTTCGAGCGGACGTGAATGAAGTGAATGTCCAGCCCATCGATGGTGGTTACGAATTGCGGATAGGAATTCAGCTTCGCTTCCATCTTTCGCCAGTCGTACTCCGTGCCCCAGTAACGAGCGAGCGCCTTCATCGTCGCGAGCTGCACGCCCTGGGAATCATCGGCGACTGTCTCGCGGTCGGGCCAGCGCGTGGCGGCGATGCGCCGACGCAGATCGACGAGGTCCGCTTCCGGAAAGCTGACGTGGAAGGGGCGGATTGATTCGTCGTCGGCCGCTGGAGCGGTCCTTGCGGACCCGGTGACAGCCAGCGCGACAAACACGAGGACAGCGACGACTACTAGAGTAGATAGGATTCGCACGACGCTTCTCCTTTGGTTTATTGATACGCAAGGCGCATTAATGAAAATCGAATCGGTGACCTGCAGCTATCAACCCACTATAGGGTTCCGTGTCAGGAAGCACGGCAGCACAGAAACGCACTAGCCTCTTATCGCGATTCCTATCGCCCGTCAAATTAAATTTAGCGAAGCTACTTCAGTTAGCCCGACCACGGACTTGCGCTATCGCATGACGATGCGCTAAGACTTACACATGAGCAATATCCGAAAGCAGCATCCTAGCTCAACCATCGCGCCAGCTAAGGCCTCTCAAAGCGCGTCACCTCGCGAAGAGGTCGGCCAGAAGCCGCTCCCGCTGTCGGCGCTTGATCTGGTTCCGCTCGTCGAGGGAGGTACCAGCGTCGCTGCGCTGCGGGCCGCCGCCGAGCTCGCCCAGGCAGTTGACCGGTTCGGCTACACGCGACTGTGGTATGCGGAACATCACAACATGCCGGGTATCGCGACGACCATCCCTGAGATCCTGATCGCGCATGTCGGATCAATGACCACGCGCATCCGGCTCGGCGCGGGCGGCGTCATGCTTCCGAATCACTCGCCTCTCCAGGTCGCCGAATCGTACAAACTTCTCGAAGCGATTTATCCCGGCCGGATCGATCTCGGCATCGGGCGCGCGCCGGGCACCGATGCACTGACTGCGCTTGCGCTCCGCCGCTCGCGGAAAGCTCTTACCGCGGATGATTTCCTGGAGCAGCTCGGCGAACTCATCGCCTGGGGCAGTGGAACGTTTCCGCCTGACAATCCGTTCCGCGCCGTCCGCGCAATGCCTGACGACAGGCCACTGCCGCCGCTATACTTGCTTGGGTCCAGCAATTCGGGCGCGGAGCTTGCCGCCGAGATGGGCGTGGCGTTCGCGTTTGCAGGACACTTCAGTCCGGACTCGCCCGAAGTTGCCATGCATGCCTACCGCAGCGGATTTTTCCCAACCGGTATGCTCGATAAGCCGTACGCGATCCTCGCGCTCTCGGTCTTTTGCGCCGATACCCAGGAGGCCGCTGAGCGCATGGCCTCCTCGATGCTGCTCTCATTCGCGCTGCTTCGAACCGGGCACCCGGGGCGTCTGCCAAGTCCGGAAGAGGCTATCGCGCACGTGTACACACCGGAAGAAGAGAAGATTGTGGCGTTCTTCAAGAAGATCCGCATCGTAGGCACGCCCGAAAAAGTGCGCGCCCGAATTCAGGAACTCGCCGCGCGATCGCAGGCCGACGAAGTAATGATCGCAACCCATGCGTATGACCCAGTAGCGCGCATGCGCTAATACGAACTCATCGCGCAGGCCTTCGACTTGCCGAAGTTTGCACTCCCTTCGCGCTGAAAGGAAGGTTTGGGAGCGCGGCGTCTAAACCCGCACTCTTTGCAGAAAAGAAAAACGCAAAGGATGCGGCACCCGCAAAAGCGATCCGCGGCGCGATAAAAGACCGGTACGAGGCGGAAGGTTGAGCCACCCGCCTCTAGTTCTTAGTGTCACGGCGTATAACGCGTGAAGACATAGTCGGTCGCCTTGGCCGCCTCATGGCAGGGGAAGCAGGGCTTCATGAAAGCCGCGTCGGCCGGTTTGCCGTCCTGGAAGTGACCGAACCCCCAGCCTCCGGTTGCGGCGTACTTTTTTGAGTCCTTGACCATAAACTGAATGTTTGTGGGAGCGCCGGGAACGAAAGATTGGACATCGCCAAAGACTTTATTGTTTTCGTCCGACGGGACGTTACGGTAATGCAAAGCAGCAAGGATTGTGCCGTCCGGAAAGGGAAGTTTCCCCTCGCGATAGGCTTTGACCGCTACGTCGTTGCCCAAGAGGGCGCCCAAACTGTTGAGCTTGCCTGCTTCATGGGCCGAGGAAATCCACTGCCAGTCTCGGTATCCGTGAGGCATTTCGGTAACGAAGTTCGCGGCAGTCTCCCCGTCTCCGTGCCCTGGTGCAGGTGCAACGAAGACGACAAGTCCGGCTATTGCTGCAAATGCGACGAGGAAAAACGTGAAGTGTTTCATAAAGCTCCTCCTCCGAGATGCTCAGGTAAGCTGAAAATCAGAAGCCCCAATTACTCTCCCTCTAGAGGCGGGTTCGATGCCTTTTCGCGAACAGTGGCACCCCGCGCTGAAACTATAAGCAGAACTTACGGGGAACAGCAAGGGTTTCGTAGCTGCGTATGAGCGTTTCTGCGAAAGCAAGAACGCTGGTTCCGCTTTTGCGGGTGCCGCACTCTTTGCGTTTTTCTTTTCTGCAAAGGGTGCGGGTTTAGATCTCACACGCACTACCCTCGCTCCGACTCCCCACTCACTGTCACCCCGACAGAGCGCTCCGTTACTTCATGAATTCCCGCACGATGAAAGCAATCTCATCCGACGCGGTATCGAGGGCGAAATGCCCCCCATCCACGATGTGGATTTCCGCTTTGGGCACGTCGCGGCGATACGATTCCGGCTCCGACGGATCGAACGACGACTCATACTTGCCCCAGATCACCAGCAGGCGCGGCTGCTTCTCGCGCATCCAAGCATCCCACTTCGGATAATTCTCCACGTTGGTGCGGTAGTCGTAGAAGAGGTCGCTTTGAATGTCGCCTTGGCCGGGCTGATTGAGAAAATAATATTCGTCGGTCCAGAGATCGGGGTCGTGGCGTTCCACGTCGGGATCGTCTCCCACGTGTCGCGCGCGGGTGGTCGGCAGCGAGAGGAGATTTACACGCAGTGCGCCTTCATTCGCAGCGCGGTCGGCCCAAAACGCTCGCCGCGCATTCCAATTCGCGCCCAGGCCTTCGTTGTGCGCCACCGCGTCTTGTACGATCAGCGCTTCCACCCGCTCCGGATGCGCCAAGATCATGCGAAAACCTACGGGGCCGCCGTAATCCTGCATGTATAGCGTGTAGCGCGAAAGGCCGAGCGCTTCGGTGAAGTGATTCATGATCTCGGCAATGTGGTCGAACGTGTACGCAAACTTTTTCGGGTCCGGCCAGTCGCTGTGTCCGAAGCCCGGGTAGTCGGGCGCGATGAGGTGATAGCGATCGGAAAGCCGCGCGAACAGCGGCTCGAACATTCGCGATGAAGAGGGAAGTCCGTGCAGCAGCAGAAGCGTCGGCGCGTCTTTCGGCCCCGCCTCTCGGTAAAAAATGGAGAGCCCATCAATCTGTATCGTGCGATAAGCAGTCGAGTGTTCCATACGAGGTTCCATGGGACGTTCCTTTCCCTGGCCTTGGGCCTGCAATTGAAATGCTGTGAGCATAAGAGAAACCGCTAGGACCGCCGCTTTCCCCGGAATGTTCGGCGCCATCATTCCTCCTTCTGCGGAAGGCCGAGATATTCTACGCAAGGTTTGCGCCGTCGCCTCGAAAATTATTTCCGGTTCGACCGGAGTGGCGAACGGAAGGGTTGGGGAGCGCGGAGCGGACGGAAGGCTCGGCGAAAAAACCGCCGAAAGGAAAATTTGTCAGAGGCGTTTTTTTATGTCGCGGCTGAAGCCGCGACCCACAAGGCTACTGAAGGCCATACGCCCGAGGGATCCGAAAAGTCAAAAGCGCGGGCCCTTCGCCAAAAGACTCTGGGTGAATTCCGACGGAATTCACGGGACGGGCCCGGCGCTACAAAAACCGAAGGCTCGGAGGCACGGCCATCGGGACGCCGGCGCTAGCCTTCGTCAAAACGCTCTGGGTGAATTGCGATGGAATCCACGAAAAAACCGGGGGGGGGGTGCCGCCGACCGCCCGAGGCATTCTTCAGCCTGGCCGGGTGGCCGAGCCGGCGGAGGCGTACTTCAGGCCGGCTTTTTGCAAGCCCTGCAAGAACTTTTCCACCTCCTCTTCGACGGGATCCCACATCTCTGTATCGTGACGGACATTTTCAAGGTCGAGAAACGTGGGGTTGTATTTGCGCAGAGATTCGATGGCGGTGCGAGCTTCTTCGTGGCGGCCCAGCATGCCGCAACAGGCCGCAATCATTAGTTGCATCCAATGGTTTTCGGGAATGTTGATCTTCTTGGCGGATTGCAAGGCTGCTTCGTACTGGCCTTTGCGATATTGATAGTGAAAAAAGATGTTGTGATACCAGCCGGGATGATGCCGATTGAGGTCAATCGTTCTTTGCGCCAGAGCGATGCCGCGCTCCCAATCGCCGGAAAACGCAATCATGATGGCCAAGAAAGCACAGGTGGTGCCGTCCCGCGGGTTGAGGGACATGGCGCGCTCGGCATTCTCGCGGAACGCGGTGAAATCGCGCGCAAAGAAGTGCACAGAGGCGAGTTCTTTCCAACCCATCTGGCAGGCTGGATCAGTCTTGACGGCTCGCCAGGCGGCCTCACGCGCGCGCTCCAGCGGCTTCTCCCGCTGATTGAAGCGATCGAAATACTCAAGCAGGTACAAATCGGCAAGACAGGCCCAGGCGGTGGCGTGGTTGGGCTCGCGAGCCAGCGCCCGTTCCAAGCCTGCGCGGAGCAGGGCATGCTCTCGGGGATCAAAGTGTTGAAGGTAGGCGTAGTAGCGCAAGATAAGTTCGGACGCGCTGAGTTCCTCGACCTTTCGATCTCGCGTGGGGGCAGCCATGGAGCGAACCAGAACTCCATACCCATCCGCGACGGAGGTCACGATGTGGTCCGTGAGGTCGTCCTGAATCTGGAATGTGCCGGCGTCGCTGATTTCGCGGTCATACGCCTCGGCCCAAAGCTGCGTGCCGCTCACGGCGTCCATCAGTTGCGCGCTGACGCGGATGGAGCGGCCTCTTTTGCGGATGCTCCCCTCGAGCACATAGCGCGCGCCCAGTTCACGGCCTACCGTGCGGATATCCGTTGCGCGGCCTTTGTAAGTCATCGCCGAATTGTGTGCGATGACCTGAAGATACGGAAATCGCGAAAGCCCCGCGGTGACGTCTTCGGTCAGACCGTCGGCCAAAGCTTCGAGGTCCGCATCGCCGCTCGCCTCCCTGAACGGCAGCATGGCGACCCAGAAACCTTCGTCGGCGCGAGCGGCGCCGGAATCGGGCGGGGGAGTGGGGTGCGCCGCCGGAGTGGCGTGCGGCGCCGAAGCAGCCTGCCTCGCGGAAGCAGGAGTTGGCGCGGAATTAGATGCGGTTCGCGTCATGTCCCGAAACTCGTTGCTCACATCACGCGCGGTTTGAACGCGGTGGCGCGGATCTTTTTCCAGGCAGCGGCGGATCACGCGTGCCAGATCGCCAGGCAGATCGGCGCGCACATCGGTGACGAGCGGCGGACTGTCGCGCAGGATCGATGAGGCGAGCTCGGCTGATGAAGTTCCCGCGAACGGCCGGCGGCCAGTGGCCATCTCGTGCAAGATCACACCAAGAGAAAAGATATCGGTGCGATGGTCAAGCTTGCGTCCGGAAATTTGTTCGGGGGACATGTACGCGGGCGTTCCCATGACGATGCCGGCTTGCGTGAGACCGGCGGAAGTCTGCGTCGCGCCGTCGGAGGACTCGGCGGCCACATCTTTGGCCAGACCAAAATCGAGAACCTTGACGCGGCCTTCAGGCGTCACCATCACATTGGCGGGCTTCAGGTCGCGATGCATGATGCCTTTCTCGTGCGCCGCGGCCAGCGCTTCGGCGAGCGCGCCGGCAATCTCGACGATGCGTTCGACTGGCAGGCCATTTTCGGGGATCAGCTGACCGAGCGGATGTCCCTCGATTAATTCCATGGTGAGAAAGTGGACGCCGTCGGACTCTTCCACGGAGTAAAGCGTTACAACATTAGGATGGTTGAGTGCGGCGACCGCGCGAGCCTCGCGCTGGAAGCGGGCTAATCGTTCGGGATCACCGGCAACGTCAGGCGGCAGGATCTTGAGCGCTACGTCGCGCCCCAGCTTGGTATCGGTCGCGCGAAACACTTCGCCCATTCCGCCCGCGCCAATTGCGGCCTTGATTTGGTAATGTGCGAGTGTACGTCCGACCAGACCCAGCCTCCCCGAGTGGCCACTCATCAGCGCTTCGTGTCTTCGTGGCCGAACCGAGGCGGCAATCTTACACTAAAGAAGCTCTCCGGGAATCGGTGCCGGGTCACGGGCAGCCGGGAAGTATCAGCTCAGCGGCCGGATTAGTATTTACAAAACGCGCTTGTGTTTACCCATTCAATCGCACTTGCTTGATTGGTCGGGGCGGCGAAGGGAAGGGGTTGGAAGCGCGGCGCGAACGGAAGGCTCGGCGAAAAAACCGCCGAAAGGAAACTTTTTCAGCGGCGTTTTTTATGTCGCGGCTGAACTTCGCCAATGCTCGATCAGGCTTCCTTCAGGAGTTCGGTGCGGTAGCGAGGCGTGATTTCCTTGGCCTTTTTCAGGAAGGCTGCCTGCTCGTCGGGGCTGAGTTTCGGCGGCGCATTCCACTGCATCGGCGCCCAGTAACGGAAACTCTGAATCGTGGGGTCCAGCCAGGTACCGTTGTGCGCGAACCGATGAAGCAGCTCGTCAAGTGATTGCGAGTCACAGCCAGATGGCGGACTTCGCGGAGCGCCTCCGGTTACGGATTCAAAGAGCGCGTGGCAGGGTTTCGGAACGAACTCAAGGTGTTCGATGCTTTTCTGCCCAAGATCAGAAACCTCCATCGGCGTCATAGACGCCGGCACGTGGCCCGCGAACGGCAGTCCTCTTGCTTTGGCGGCAGCGACGATTGCCATCATGCTCGCGCGGCAAGCCTTCGTCGGGCCGCGCGCGGCGCCCCGAGGTAAGCGAGCTTCGCGCCGCTAAAACTTCACATGGTCAGCACGACGCGGAACTGTGCTTTGCCGCTCATCATGCGCGCGTAAGCTTCGCCCGCTTTTTCGAGTGGATAAGTTTCAATCATCGGACGCACGCCGCTTAGTTCCGCGAAACGCAGCGTGTCTTCTTCGTCAGCGGGCGTTCCGGAGGCCCAGCCTTGAATCGTTCGGCTTCCAGTGATGAGCTGTACCGGTGTGACCTCGATGGGGTCCATCGACACGCCGATCACTATGAGCTTGCCGTTCGGCCCCAGACCGTTGATGATCTCGGACATCGCTTTGGAGCTTGGCGCTGTCGCCAGAATCGCTTGTGCGCCGCCCAGTTTTTGCAACTCTTCTGCTGCCTTCGTCGCTTGGCTATCAATGTAAACGGTCGCTCCAAGTTTTTTTGCCAGCGCCGCGTTTTCCGGGCCGCGTCCGATGGCTGCCACCTTATATCCAAACTTGTTCGCGAATTGAATTCCCAGGTGACCCAGGCCGCCGATGCCCTGTATTGCAACAAGGTCGCCGGGCAGCGCGCCGCTGTGCCGCAATGCGTTGTAGGTGGTAATTCCGGCGCAGAGCAACGGCGCCGCTTCTATTTCGCCTAAACCATCCGGCATGGCCACCACTGCGTTCGCGGGAGCCACCATGTATTGCTGATATCCTCCGTCATAGCTGATGCCCGGAATTTTCATATTTACGCAATTGCGAAAATCGCCGCGGCGGCACCAGAGACACGTGTCGTCATGGCCGCCGTGCCAGCCGACGCCGACGCGCTGGCCCTTCTTCCACGCGGTGACGCCGGCGCCCAGTTCATCAATGATGCCCGCGATTTCGTGTCCTGGAACGCGCGGATACTGAATTCCGGGCCACTGACCCTCTTTCGTGAGCGCGTCACTGTGGCAAACGCCGCAGGCCTGTATCTTGATGCGCACTTCTCCTGCAACAGGATTAGGAATTTCGCGCTCGACGATTTCGAAATCGCCTCCCGGCTTAGGAACCTGCGCTGCCTTCATTGGTGCTATCCCGACTTTTGTTGTGGCCATAACTGCCTCCTATGAGTTTTCTATCATTCCTGCGCCGCCTCCTCGAATCATTTCCAACTCCACCGGAGTGCCGAGCGGAAGGCGGGCGACACCATACAGGTTTAGCACTGTAGGGGATTTTTTCCACGGTTTTTTCGTGGACGCCGCGGGTGAAACGCTGAGGAGGGATGAACGCCCTTATCGGCCATGCAGAGTAACACACCGCACGGCCGATTATAAATAATGGGCAACTTCAGGCAAGCGCATGGTCAATGGCCGGCGGGTCACCGGCCACCGACCATTGATCACTGCCTTTTCACTCCGCCATCTTCGCCACGTGCACATCGAAGCCCGTCTTCGGCAGCAGCGACGTCAGCTCGAACGCCTTGAAGCCATCGCCGTTGACCTCGGTGTGACGGAACACTCCCGGCTCGCTCTCAATCGTTTCCCGGCGGCCTCGCATATTTGCCAGGAACGACTCAGCCTGCGCCAAGGTCGCCTCTCCGCCTTTCATAGGCGTCGCCACCGCTTCCGATGCGTAAGAGCGCACCAGCTTCGGCCAGTATTTTTCCAGCAATTCCGTGCTGGCGAAAACATCGGACCAGATCACCCGCCCGTTCACCGCCACCACCACTCCCACCGCGTTGCGGTCCCGCAGTTGCTTGATCACGCTCTGATAGTCGCGCTCGATCGGTTTGGCCACCTCGTCCACTTTTTGCTTCACGTCTTGGTTCTCCATCACCACGGCGTAGGAACTTGTGATGCGTAAGTCCTGAGCCATCGGTGCCGCGGGCGACGCTTGCACTTCGGCGGTCATGGACTGCTGTTGCTTTCGCACCTCGGCCCAAACCTGGCTCTGGTCTTTGTCACCCATCGCTTTGGCGCGCACGGAAGGCTGAGCCATGAGCGTCCCAGCGCTCTTGGCGCTGGCGGCGGTGCCCGCACTTCGGCCGCCCGCTGCTCCGTACGTCGCTCCGGACGTTCCGAAACGATCGCTGGTCGCGACCCAACGCCCAGGTTCCACGCAGAATACATTCAGGTCTATGGGATCGCTTTCCGATGGAACGATGCGATCCATTCCGATCACGCGGTCCTGCTTGCCTCCGGCCACAATCTCGCCGGCGAGCAGCAACAGCGGACGCTTCGAGTTGTTTACCAGCACCAACCGGTTTACCTCGGCACTATCGCGCTGCGCCGCCTTCGCCACGCGCTGCCGCACGAGGCCGCGTACATTTCCGTACTCGGTGACCACCACTTCTCCCGAGCGCAAGCCCTCATCCAGCGTAAGAAATTCGCTGGTGGCGTAGGACTTGGAAGCCACTACCGGAAACACCGTCAGGCTTCCGTTCCGGATTGGCTCCAGCACCTTGTACCCGGAGGCAGGATTCTCCTGTCCGGCACGAACCGACCGCGGCTCCGGCCACAGCATTCCGGCCACTGCCACCATTGCAATTACGGCTACAAATAATTTCGGACCCATAGCTATCCTCCCTTTGGCGGACTAGTGCGCCGCGCCAGGACTTGCAGTCCCTGCCGCCGCAATCTCCGCGCTGCTCTACTCCACTTGGGGGAAGAACGAAAGGAAAGCCGGACCTTGCAGACAAAATTAACGTTGCGCGCATCCGTTGAATTGGTAGCATCAGGAGCAGCGGCACGTCGTGTTCTCTTCTTCTATTAAATGAGCGCCACCACACCGATCTCCGCTCCCGTGCAATCGGCCGTCGCCGAGATGCT
>Ga0224545_1000095_pt1 | contig 17677 bp, 16 predicted proteins | sample 714P12024metaG_FD_179906 | JGI IMG/M metagenome (GOLD analysis project Ga0224545, IMG submission 179906) | Peat soil microbial communities from Stordalen Mire, Sweden - 717 P1 20-24 | ecosystem: Environmental > Terrestrial > Soil > Wetlands > Peat | place: Sweden: Norrbotten County, Stordalen... | reverse complement strand
ATATACGGTATGCTCTGCGCCAGGGACATACGGTGAAGCAGATTGCCAAGATGACCTCGATGGATCCGTGGTTCCTCTACCAGCTCAAGGAAATTAACGACATGCAACTCGAGCTGGAGAAGCACCCGATGGAGTCAATTCCTGGCGAGGTGCTGCGTGAGGCCAAGCGCATGGGCTTCTCCGATGGGCGGCTGGCGAATGCGTGGCGGCTCGAGGGGCAGGAAAAAGTTCGGCACCTGCGCAAAAAACATCGCGTAATGCCCGTGTACAAGCGCGTGGACACATGCGCCGCGGAGTTCGAAAGCTTCACGCCCTATCTTTACTCGACCTACGAAGACGAAGACGAAGCCGCGCCGACTGATAAGAAGAAGATCATCATTCTGGGCAGCGGGCCGAACCGCATCGGGCAGGGAATTGAGTTCGATTACTGCTGTTGTCACGCTTCGTTTGCACTGCATGAAGACGGTTACGAGACGATCATGATCAACTGCAATCCTGAAACCGTCTCGACCGACTACGACACCAGCGATCGCCTCTACTTCGAACCGCTCACGTTCGAAGACGTTTGGGCGATTTATCAGCACGAAACCTCCAAAGGCGCGCCGTGCGGAGTGATCGTGCAGTTCGGTGGGCAGACGCCGCTGAATCTGGCTTTGCCTTTGAAAGCCGCCGGCGTAAATATTATCGGCACTTCTCCCGAGTCGATCGATCTGGCCGAAGATCGCAAGCACTTCAGCAAGCTGCTGGAAGAATTGCAGATTCCGCAGGCCGCGGGAATGATGGCGACCTCTCTGGAAGAGGCTATCGAAGGCGCAAAGCACGTCGAATATCCGGTAGTCGTGCGGCCATCGTACGTGCTGGGCGGGCGAGCCATGGTGATCGCCTACGACGAAGAGTCCGTTGTGCGCTACATGAAGGAGGCGGTCGAGTACTCTCACGATCGTCCGGTGCTGATCGACCATTTCCTCGAAGATGCGATTGAAGTAGATGTCGACGCGCTCTCTGACGGCGAAGATGTGGTAATCGGTGGAATCATGCAGCACATCGAAGAGGCCGGCATTCACTCCGGCGATTCCTCGTGCGTGCTGCCGGCCGTGGATATTCCGCACCCACTCATGGATCGCATGCGCGATTACACCTTCAAGCTGGCGCGGGCGCTCAAGGTGGTCGGGCTGATGAATATCCAATTCGCCATCCCACGTGGCAATGGCGGCAGATCCGGCGACGGCTCAGAGGGAAATAAGGTCTACGTTTTGGAGGTGAACCCGCGGGCTTCGCGCACCGTGCCGTACGTCTCGAAGGCGACAGGCGTGCCCCTGGCGAAGATTGCTGCGCGTCTGATGACGGGACGCAAGCTGCGTGAGTTCTTGCCGGACAACATCGAGCGCCGTGCCGATCTCGATACCGGAAGCTGCTACTACGTGAAATCGCCGGTGTTCCCTTGGAATAAGTTTCCCGGCGTCGACACAGTGCTGGGGCCGGAGATGAAATCCACCGGTGAAGTGATGGGCGTGGGCGACAGCTTCGGGGAAGCGTTCGGCAAGGCGCAGTTGGCTGCGGGTCAGAAGTTACCGACCCAAGGGACGGTATTCATCAGTGTGACCGACCACGACAAGACTCATGTGGCAGAAGTTGCCCGCAAGTTTGTGGATATGGGATTTAAGCTGGTGGCTACTTCCGGCACGGGCGACGTGATCGAAGCGGCGGGCATGAAGGTGGAGCGCGTCTACAAAGTGAAAGAGGGCCGTCCGAATGTGGTGGATTTTATTAAGGGCCAGGGCATCCACCTGATCGTCAACACTCCCAGCGGGCCGGAGCCGTGGTTCGACGAAAAAGCGATCCGGCGCGCCGCGGTGATGGCGCGCATTCCCACCATTACTACGCTTTCGGCGTCGCGGGCGGCGGCGGAAGGGATCTCGGCTCTGCAGCGCGGCGAAGTGAACATCAGGGCGCTGCAACAGCTGCACGCCGAGCGCGGGGTCGTCCGAAGTTAGTTGGTCCTGGAACTGGAGAGGCGCGCGATGGCTAAAAGTGCAGCGCTGATTCGCAAGTGGTGCGATGAAGTCTGGAACCAAGGCCGCGAGGAGACCATCGATGAAATGTGCGCCCAGGGGGCATTCCGCACTTTGTGGAAGGCCGGATTGCCACAGCCTGGGATCACTGGGACCAGTTGGGTCCATTCGTTCAGCTTGGCGCGATGGCGGAGCAGAAATTTATCTGAGCCTTGCCTTATGCAGTCGGATGCTTTCTGGGTAGAATTGCTAATGCTACTTCACGGTATTTTTCCTCCCATCACCACTCCGTTTTACCCCGACGGCAATGTCCATTTCAAAAAGCTCGAAAGCAACGTCGAGCGCTACTCACGCACGCCCTGTGCTGGGATCGTCGTGCTGGGCTCGACGGGCGAAGCCATTCTGCTATCAGACCAGGAACGGCGCGATGCACTGAAGTCCGCGCGCGAGGCGACTGCCCCAAATAAAGTCCTGATCGCGGGCACGGGAATCGAATCTGCCGCCGAGACCTTGCGTCTGACCGACTACGCCGCGGAACTTGGCTACGACGCTGCCATGGTGCGCACGCCACATTACTACAAGAAGCAGATGCAACCGGCCAATATTCTGGCATTCTTCCGTATCGTGGCTGATCGATCCCCGCTTCCCGTCATCATTTACAACTTTCCGCAAGCCACCGGCTACGACATTCCGGTCGAACTGGTGGTCGAGCTGGCCGAGCATCCGAACGTGATTGGCATTAAGGAGTCCAGCGGCGACGTGGAGAAAGTTTGCAGGATGGTGGAAGGCACCCGACACATAAAGCGCAGCGCCACCGCGACCGAAACCTTTGATGCCGTGACTCCGCGCATGCTGGCGTCCGCGACTGGCAGCGCGGGGGCAGAAGCCGGTGAACTGGTCTCGGTGGCGGCTTTAACCGGTTCGGTCTCGTCGCCCGCGGCAAAGGCGTCGTCCTCTGCTGTCACGGTGATTGGCAAGATGAAAACTCGGCAAAAGGAAGCTGGATTTCAGGTGATGGTCGGGGCGGCGGACAAGCTGCTTCCATCGCTCGAGGGTGGAGCGGTGGGAGCGATTCTTGCCTTCGCATGTATGTCTCCGACGTCTTGCTACGAGATCTATGCCGCGTGGAAAGAAGGCGATGCCGAGTTGTCACAATTGAAGCAAGAACGCATCGCTCTCGCCTCGAGACGCGTTGTGGGCGAGCTTGGTATTCCCGGCGTGAAGTACGGAATGGACTTCAATGGCTATTTTGGGGGCCCGGCACGCCTGCCGTTCCTGCCGCTGACCGGCGACATGAAGAGCGAAGTGGAGCGACTGCTGGCCGATATCCGAAACTAATCGCTGCAGTGGACTGCGCAGGGAACCGGGTGGGATCTCCGAAGGCGACCCAAGTCTTGTGATCTGGATCACGATCTCGTATACTGATCTCGAACGAACGTTCGAATTAGAAGCCGCTTCCGCACGATGGCGAGCACCTCCACTGCAACGCGAGTTTCCGCTGGCCGCCATCGCACGGTTAACCCTTCGCTCACGCGCTTTGACCGGCGGTTGGCCGAGATTGTTACGCATGCCACGAACGTCTTTTGCGAAAAAGGGTATCAAGGAGCATCGATGCGCGACCTTTCGCGCGCGAGTGGAATGTCGCTGGCGGGGCTGTATTACTACTTCGAATCCAAGGAGCGACTGCTCTTCCTTATTCAAAAGCACACGTTCACGACCATCGTGGAACGGCTCAAATTGCGCTTGGCGGGAGTGAGCGATCCCCAACAAAAGATTCGCACCTTCGTTCTGAACCACTTGGAGTATTTCCTGGCCAACCCGGCTGCCATGAAGGTGCTCTCACATGAGGCGGAGGCGCTAAGAAACGGCTTTGCTGTGGAAGTGGCGGCTATCAAGCGCGAATACTATCGCATTTGCGTGGGACTGCTTGAAGAAATGCGGCGGGAACGGGGCTTGCAGGTTTCTACGCGCATCGCAGTGTTAAGTCTGTTTGGCATGATGAATTGGATTTACACCTGGCACAATCCGCGCAGCGATGCCGATGCCGATAGTATCGCCCGCGAGATGGGCGATATCTTTCTGCGAGGTGTGATGAACTGCGCAAGAGTCCGCAAGTAAGCCGAGTCCGCGGTCACCTGAGTAAGGTGCAAACGGGATTGCGGTGGATCGAAGATAAGTTCAGTTTAGGAAATGAAAGGGAGTTATGACGATGGCGACCACAATGCAGCCGACGACCGGCGAAACCACCAGGCAACTAGTCAATTACCGCACCGATGGCGGCGTTGCGGTGATCGAGATGTGCGATCCGCCGGCCAATACGTATACCTATGAGATGAATCGGCAACTGGATGAAGCGATCCTGCGGGCGCGCATGGAGAACGATGTCCATGTGATTTTGCTCACCGGAGCCGGCGACAAATTCTTCTCCGCTGGCGCGAACATCAAGATGCTTTCCAGCGTCGATCCCACTTTTAAGTATTACTTCTGCCTTCACGCGAATGAAATGCTGCTTCGGCTGGAGCACACGCCGAAGCTGGTGATTGCCGCCATCAATGGGCACTGCGTGGGCGGCGGGCTGGAAATTGCAATGGCCGCCGATATCCGCATCGCACGCAAGGATGCGGGCAAGATCGGTCTGCCGGAAGTAAATCTGGGTGTGCTTCCGGGCACTGGCGGCACGCAGCGGCTCTCTCGCCTGGTAGGGAAGAGCAAGGCGATCGAACTGATGGTCACCGGGAATACCTTCTCGTTTGAAGAAGCGCAGGAACTCGGCATCATCAACGACATCTACGAGCGCGACGGCTTCATGGAAAACGTGATGGAGTATGCCAGGCAATTCTGTCCGCCGAACAAGGCGGCAAAGGCGGTGGGGCGGATCAAGCGGGCAGTGCAGACGGGATGGGAGATCCCCATGGAGTCGGCCCTCGCCGTCGAGCGCGAGAACCAGCAGATCCTCTTCCAGAGTGAAGACGCCAAGGAAGGCTTGGCGGCGTATGTGGAGAAGCGGCCGGCGGTGTTCAAGGCGAAGTAGAGTTGGTGTTGACATGCTTAGTGAGGGGACGGGCGCTCCACGCCCATCGCCGACTGCGGATCGCTCGCGCAACATGCGAATTAAGGAATGAGCTTATGCCAGGGAAAGTAGCAAAAATCGGAACCTTTAGCGACTGGATCGGGATGTTTAACGATTGGCGCAAAGATATCGGCGTCAACACGAAAGACATCGAAGCTTTTCAGTTCGATACGCTTTACGGTGCCATCGATACGGAGGAAATTGAATTCGGCTCCTACAAGGGGCGCCGCAAGTGGGAGAACCTCCGCCAGATTCCGACGCAGCAGATGCGCGATGCATTGATGAACATGATCGTTTACCAGGGCGACACCGAGTTTGCCAGCGTCGAACAGCAGCGTAATCTCCTGGAAAACGCCCCCACCGACTGGGATCGTCGCGCGATGACACGCGTCATGATTGAAGAAATGCGACACGGCTGGCAGATGTGTGCTCTGCTAGTGGATCATTTCGGATACTCAGGCAAGGTCGAGGCGCAGAAAATGCTGGAGCGGCGCGCCTTCGATAATAAGCGGCTCCTGGGCGCCTTCAATGTCGACGTCGACAACTGGATGGATTTCTTTACCTACACCGACTTCGTAGATCGTGACGGTAAGTTCCAGCTGCAGATGCTGAAATTTTCCGCCTTCGCGCCGCTAGGGCGCTCGATGTCGTACATGCTGCGCGAGGAGGCTTTCCACATGGGCACAGGCAACGATGGCCTGCGGCGCATTGTGGAGGCGGGCGTCATTCCCGCCTGGCTGATTCAGAAGTACCTGAACAAGTGGATTTCCAGCTCGTACGATCTGTTCGGCACGGATCATTCTTCATCCGCACACTGGGCCTACGTTTGGGGCGTGAAGGGCCGCTATGATGAACCCAAGAATGATCAACCTCCAGACCTTGACGATCTGAACGACTACAATCGGAAGCTTTACCGCAACGAGGTCGCAGGTTTGATCGAGCGTTTCAACAGTTCGCTGAAGCCAGGGCAGCCAAAACTCTATGCCCCGCACATCAAGTTTAATCGCGAGATTGGGCGATGGAAGCAACAGAAGTTCCACGCGCAGACGGGCGAGCCGCTAGACGACCACGCCTACGAAGAGCACACGAAAGAGAATATGCCGTCTCAGGAAGATAAAAAACTTCTGCTGGAAATTATTGCGAACGAAAAAAAGTGGATTGCCGAGAAAGTGGGGGCTCGAGATCCACTGTCGACCATCGGCGAAGTGCGGAAGTCGGCGATCAATCTGTAGGCAGGGTGTTCTCAGCACAGAGGCAGAAAGCATGGCAGCTGGTTCAGTGGAGTCTACCTTGGCACGGCTCACGGTTGACATCAGCGCGGCGGTGGCACGGGTCGTATTGCGCCATGCCCCGCTGAACGTGATCGACGTTCCCATGATGGAGGAGCTGGCGCAGGCGCTGGCTGACATCGAAAAGCGCCCTGATATTTCAGTCACCGTGTTGAGCGGCGAAGGCAAGACGTTTTCTGCCGGAGTCGATGTTGCCGCCCATACTCCTGACAAAGTTGAGGCCATGTTAGGCAAGTTTCATGCTGTGATCAGGGCGTTAATCGCAAGCAAGAAAGTCACGATCACGGCAGTGCAGGGAAACTGTCTGGGTGGTGGCGCGGAATTGGCGATGGTGTGCGACATCGTATATACGACCGCTTCGGCGCGTTGGGGATTTCCGGAGATCAAGCTTGGATGTTACCCGCCTGTCGCCTGCACGGTTCTGGCCACAGTGGTTGGGCAGAAGCGTGCCGCTGAATTGATTCTGACCGGACGAACGATCAGTGGCGCGGAGGCGGCAGCCACGGGCCTGGCAAACCATTCTGTAAGCGACGACGAGTTGCCGACCACGGTCGATTGCACGGTAGAGGAGTTGTCCAAGTTAAGTCCAGCTGCCTTGGCCGTTACGAAGAAATCCCTTTACGCATGGGACGCTATGCACTTCGACAAAGGGCTGGCCCGCGCCGAGAAAATCTACCTGGAAGAGTTGATGAAGACGACAGACGCGCGTGAAGGCATTCGCGCCTTCATGGAGAAGCGCCAGCCGCGGTGGACGGGAAAGTAACGACCTAACAATAAATGGATTACGAGATCACGCCCGAGGAAGTACGAGCAAGACTCGATCATGGCGAAAAGTTCACGCTGCTCGATGTCCGTGAGCCGTGGGAGTTTCAGGCAGCCAGCATGGATGGGGCGAAATTGATTCCGATGGGGGATGTCCCGTCGCGCGCCCCCCAGGAACTGGATCCGGAAGATCACATTGTGGTGGTTTGTCATCATGGGGTGCGCTCGATGAACGTGACCGCATGGCTGCGGCAACAGGGATTCGAGAAAGCGCAGTCTATGAGTGGCGGAATCGATGCCTGGTCGCGCCGGGTGGACACGAACGTTCCTCTGTACTAAAGCTGCCAGCTCCTGGCTTCTCGCTACTGGCCAAAGCTGCGGCGTGCGTCAGTAGCTAAGCCAGAGGATGGGCCTGCAATGAAAAAAGAACTCGTCGAACTGAACATCCACGGCCGCGCCCACGAGCTGGCTATCGAGCCCAGCGCGTTGCTGCTGGATGTGTTTCGTCAGGATTTAGCTCTCACCGGCTCGAAGCGGGGTTGCGATGAATCGTCTTGCGGCGCTGGTACGGTGCTCGTCGACGGTGTAGCCAGGATGTCTTGCACGCTGCTGGCCGCAAGTTGTGAAGAGCTGGAAATCACCACCATCGAGGGAGTAAGTCAAAACGGCAGTTTAGCGGCCATTCAAAAGGCTTATGGCGACTGGGGCGGCGCGCAATGCGGCTATTGCACTCCCGGATTCATTCTGACGGTGAAGTCGTTGATGGCAGCGAATCCCGACCCATCGGAAGCGGATGTTCGTACCGCGCTGAGCAGCAATCTCTGCCGCTGCACCGGCTATAACCAGATGTATGAGGCGATTCGTTCGGCGATTGCGGCCGAACAGCAAGAAACAGCCAGTGCCGGTGGCAGTACGTAGAACCTAAATGAGCGACTTCAGCATCATCGGCAAGCCTACCGCCATGGTCGACGCGGCGGAGAAAACTACGGGCGCTGGCAAATACACCGACGACCTCAGCGTGCCAGGGATGCTGATCGGAAAAATTCTGCATTCGCCGTATCCACATACGCGCATCCAGCGCAGCGATACGACTCGCGCCGAAGCGATGGACGGCGTTGTCGCGGTCGTCGTCGGCAAGGATGCTCCCAACCCTTACCGCATTCTTCCCGTGGGTCACGATGAGCACGCGCTTGCGCTCGATCGGGTCCGCTACGTCGGCGATAACGTGGCATGGGTGGTCGCGGTTTTCGAGTCGATAGCCGAGAAAGCTTTGGAACGTATTGATGTTGACTACGAAGTTCTGCCGGCATATTTCGATCCGGAAGAATCGATGAAGGCAGAGACGGATCTGATCCATGACAACAAGCCCGGCAACCTCGAGAAGGATTACCACCACGCCTTCGGCGATCCCGACAAAGGTTTCGCCGGAGCGGATCATATAGCCGAAGCGCGGTTCATCCCAAATGAAGTGACGCATGCTGCTATGGAGCCACATTCCACCCTGGCTTCGTTCGAACTAGATCCGCATACCGGGAAATTAGGGCGGCTTACTGTGTGGTCTTCCACGCAGGTGCCTTACTACCTGCAGCACAAGCTCTCCCTTGTGCTGGAGATGCCGATGTCGCTGATCCGGGTGATCAAGCCGCTGGTGGGCGGCGGATTCGGCGGAAAGAGCGAAGTCATTCCGCTGGAGATTATTGCCGCAGTGGTGGCGCGCAAGGCGCAAGCTCCAGTAAAGATCACTTATACGCGCGAGGAGGTTTTCTGGGCCCATCGGGGACGTCCCCGAACCATCATCGATCTGAAAACAGGAATCAGGAATGATGGGCGAATTACCTCCGTGAAAGCCGGAGTCGTGCAGGATGGCGGCGCGTATTGTTCCTACGGCGTAGTCACGATTCTGTACTCCGGGGCGCTGCTGGGAGCGCTGTACGATATTCCGAACATTCAATACGACGGCTACCGAGTGCTCACGAACAAGCCGGCCTGCGGCGCAATGCGCGGGCACGGCACTGTTAACGTGCGTTTCGCATTTGAATCGCAACTCGACGAACTCGCTGCGAAGATTGGGATGGATCCGGCCGAGATTCGACAGCGCAATTTGTTGAAGCCGCCGTGCATTACTGTCAACGGCCTGCGCGTCCAGAGTTATGGGCTGCCGGAGTGTATCGAGAAGACGGTGGAACGCTCAGGCTGGAAACATCGTAAGGGCAAACTGCCAAAGGGTCGCGGTCTTGGCATCGCTTGCAGTCATTATGTGAGCGGGGCGGCGAATTCAATTATCCGTTCGGATATGCCGCACTCCACGGTGAACATCAAGATTGACCGCGACGGCGGAGTCGTCGTATACACGGGGGCCAGCGAGATTGGCCAGGGCTCGGGCACGATGACGGCCCAGGTCGCCGCAGAAGTGTTGGGGTGCTCGCTACCGTGAGTGAGAATCATCGCCGCTGACACCGACCTCACTCCGATTGACATCGGATCTTATTCCAGCCGTGTCACCTTCATGGCGGGCAACGCAACCATGCGGGCGGCAGAAGATGTGAAGAAGCGAATTGCCGCTGCGGCCGCGAACGAAATGAATTGCGGCGCGGAGGATCTTGTATTTCGTGACGATCTGGTTTTCAAGAGGGGAAGTGTTCCGCCGGCGGTGAAGAAAGACGATGCCGAAGAAGTGGAAGTGACGCAAGCCGGCGCGTCGGTTAGCGGTCGCATCGAGGGTCAGATCCTGCGGGGCTCATTGCAGCAGAAGCGAAAAGAAGAAGGTCCAAAAGAATGGATGACGTTCGCGGGAAGCAGTGGTCGCCGCGATTGATTTTCATGGTGCGCTGACTGGCACTGGTTCGTATGCTCCTCCACAGGAGGCGCGCGGCGGCAGACATAAGGGGGGAGGCGTGGGGCCATCACCTGCATACTCATACTCCGCGCAGGTTGCCGAAGTTAGCGTCGACGAAGACCCTGGCGAGGTCACGGTCCACAAAGTTTGGGCTGCGCACGATTGCGGGCGCGCTCTGAATCCGGTGTCGGTGGAAGGTCAGATCATCGGTTCGGTGTGGATGGGCATGGGCCAGGCTCTCACCGAAGAGATGGTGTGGAAAGATGGCATGCTAATGAATGCCGGAATGCTCGAATACCGCAGTCCGTCATCGGTAGAGTCGCCCGATGTGGAACCCATCATTGTGGAAAGTGTCGATCCTGAAGGTCCGTTTGGCGCCAAGGAGTGCAGCGAAGGATCGCTGGCGGCAACGATTCCGGCGATTTCAAATGCGATCTATGATGCGGTCGGTGTACGGTTGCATGAGTCTCCATTTACCCCAGAGCGTGTGTTGGCCGCTTTGCGGGCAAAGACCAATGCAAACAGTTTGAACATGACGGACGGCGTGGACCCGACTTCGCCTGTTAGGTTTCGCGAGCATGGGGGATCACTCTGTTTCAAAGGCAAAGGACCCGATCGCCATAGGCTTGATGCGGCACGTCGTGATACTCCGGCCTTGGCGGGAGGTTCGGATTGAGCCTTCCACAATTTAAGTTGCTCCGGCCACGCGCGATAGAAGAGGCTATTGGGTATCTAAGCAGACATGCCGAAAACGTTCGCGTGCTGGCAGGCGGAACCGACCTGATTCCGTCGATGCGGCAGAAACGATTTGAGCCGGAATATGTACTTGACCTTCGCTCTCTCCACGAATTAAGCGGTATACGCGGTCGAGAGAATGGAGCCGTAGAAATAGGCGCGCTTACGCCCCTCAGCACAATCGAGAAATCTGAATTATTGCGCCAGCACTACTGGGTGCTCACGGAGGCGGCAGCCACCGTGGCCTCGCCAGTGCTGCGCAACATGGGTACGATCGGCGGGAATATTTGTCTGGACACGCGTTGTCTCTGGTATAACCAATCGCTCACTTGGCGGAGAGGCTGCGGCTTCTGCATCAAGAAAGATGGCGATCTCTGCCATGTTGCTCCGGGCGGAACAAAATGCTGGGCGGCATTTTCCGGAGACACTCCGCCCGCATTGCTTTGTTTGAATGCGGAGATTGAGATCATCGGCCCGCCCGGCGCCCGGCGAGTTCCTTTGAGTGACTTCTACACCGGCGACGGATTCCATTATCGAAATCTGCACAATAACGAACTGGTCACGCGAGTACTCCTGCCGGCGGAATCAGCAGACTATCGCGGCGTTTACCGCAAGCTGCGGGTTCGCGGATCGATCGATTATCCGCTCGCGGGTGTTGCGGTGGCGATGAGACGTTCGAATGGAAAACTGCTCGACGCGCGCCTCGCGATGACCGCGGTAAACCCTGCTCCATTCCTGGTGCAACGTGCGGGAGAAATGCTGATCGGCAAAGCCGTGGATGAGACTTTGGCGGAGGCCGTTGGCGATCTGGCGGCGCGTACGGCAAAACCTCTAACCACTTCGGCTTTGACTCCTGAGTATCGGAAGGAAATGATCCGGATGTTCACAAAACGAGCTGTGCTAGCGGCAATGAACAATTGAGCCAGTCCAATGATCACTGACTGCCACGTCCACATTCAGCCGATGGAGATGTTCAAACCGCACGCGCTGGAGTTGATGAAAAAGAAGCGCCCAAACTTTGAGCAAATCATCAAATTCTGCCACTCCCCCAAGGCATTTCTGACGTATCTGGACACCTGTGGAATTGACCGTGCAGTGCTGATCAACTACGTGGCGCCCGAAGTGATTGGCTTCACCAACGGTGTCAATCAGTTCATTGCGGACTACGTTAAGGAAGATTCCAAGCGGCTGCTTTCCTGCGGCAGCTTGCATCCACGCCACACCACCAACGTTCTCGCCGACATGGAGCTGATCTTGCGGCTGGGGATTCGCATGATCAAGATTCATCCCCCGCACCAGCTTCTATTTCCCAACGATTACCAGAACGGAATGAAGGAGTTGGAAATCATTTACCGCGCGGCCGAGGCCAATGGCGTGCCTGTGATGTTTCATACGGGAACCTCAATTTTCCCCGGAGCCCGTAATAAATATGGCGATCCGATTTATGTGGATGACGTTGCCGTCGATTTCCCCAAGCTCAAAATTTTACTGGCGCATGGTGGCCGTCCGCTCTGGATGCAGACCGCTTTCTTTTTGGTGCGCCGCCACCCCAACGTCTATTTGGACATCAGCGGCATCCCACCGAAAACGCTGCTCGAGTATTTTCCACGCCTCGAGGAAATCGCACACAAAACTTTGTTCGGCACAGACTGGCCCGGCCCAGGTGTCCCGGATATCAAGAAGAATCTCGAGGAGTTTCAAGCGCTGCCGCTGGCCCAAGGTATGCAGAAGCAAATTCTGAGTAAAACTGCCCAGACCATCTGGCCGGAGTGAAATCGGTTAGCTCGGAGCTGTTCTTTGTGGTTGAATCGATTCCGAGCGAGTCCGAGAACCTAGTCGCACCGTAAATCTGTCTGAATGGCCAGCTTGGAAGGCCAACCGCTTTAGGCGTATAAAATAAACTTGCGAAGCCCTCCCGGCTAGAGTGGCCGCAACGATAGTCGTTTTGAATGAGCCAGACATTATGTCCATCGTAAGCCGCAATCCCAACATTAAAGGACTCGAAGGCGTGGTAGCCACGACTTCCGGCATTTGCTATATCGACGGTGACCGCGGTGTTCTCGCTTATCGGGGCATCGACATTCACGAACTGGCCGAGCATTCAAACTTCGAGGAAACTTGCTATCTGCTCTGGTTTGGCCGGTTGCCGAATCGCACCCAGTTGAAAGATATCGAGGGCCGCCTGGCCCAGGAGCGTCAGCTTGATCCGGCGATCATCCGGTTTCTTCGCGACGTACCTCGGACCGCGTTACCGATGGATGTGCTGCGCACCGCTGTCTCGGCGCTGGCGTTTTATGACCTGGACGAGAAGAAGAACGATCATGACGCCAACGTCCGTAAAGCCATCCGGCTCACTTCGCAGATCGCGATGATCGTTGCGGGGTATGACCGTATCCGAAAAGGTATGCCGGTTGTCGAGGCGGACCGATCGCTCTCCCATGCCGCAAATTTTCTGTTGCAATTGAATGGAACCAAACCATCGGAGACCGCCGAACGTGCTCTGGACATCGCTCTGATACTGCACGCCGATCATGAACTGAATGCTTCCACATTCGCGGCTCGGGTAACCGCGGCCACCCTATCTGACATGCACTCGGCCATCACCTCGGCCGTCGGCACTTTGAAGGGACCATTGCACGGCGGAGCGAACGAGGCCGTTTTCCGTATCCTCGAGACTATCGAACGGGAGAAGACCGACCCGGTCGACTACGTGCGCAAAATGCTGGCAGAGAAAAAAAAGGTGCCGGGCTTCGGCCATCGCGTATATCACACGGAAGATCCGCGGGCCACGCACTTGCGCGGTATGTCGCGCGACTTGGGACAGGCCAGCAGACAGCCGCAATGGTATGACATGTCCGAGAAGATTGAGCAATTCGTGAAGTCGGAAAAAAAACTGAATGCCAATGTCGACTTTTATTCCGCCTCCACCTATCACACGCTGGGGATCGATGAGGATCTGTTCACCCCCATATTCGCCGTTTCCCGCATCAGCGGATGGACGGCGCACGTGATTGAGCAACTCGATGATAACCGCCTGATTCGCCCGCGGGCGGACTATATGGGTCCGGAATATCCGAAGCATTACGTCCCGATCGAGAAGCGCTGATTGAATCGATCCAAGGCTAAAGTGCCATCCTACAAGGCTGCCAGCGGTGGTTTTTTGTCGGGGGGGAGCGATTTCAGCGTGTCAAAGGGAAGAGTGTCGAAGCGAAAGCAGATAGAATAAAGATCATGCGCCGCATTTACCTCGATAACAATGCCACCACGCCGGTTCTTCCGGAGGTGCTCGAAGCGATGCGGCCTTACTTCGGCGAGCATTTTGGCAATGCTTCGTCGATCCACCACCATGGCCAGGAGACCCGGGCCGCCGTTGAGCGAGCGCGGGATTCGGTCGCTTCGCTGTTGGGCTGCCGGGCGGCGGAGGTTGTATGTACCAGCGGCGGAACCGAGGGTGACAATCTAGCCATCGCTGGCGTGACCACTCCGGGCGATCACATCATCACTTCGTGCATTGAGCATGATGCGGTTCTGCATGCCTGCCAACATTTGGAGAAGCTGGGCTGCGAAGTCACCTACATTCCGGTGGATGGCCGCGGCCTGGTGGATCCGGAGGATGTGCGGCGCGCCTTGCGTGCCAATACAAAGCTGATCTCGATCATGATGGCCAACAACGAGACCGGCGTGTTGCAGCCGGTCGAGGGGATTGGGAAGATTGCCGAAGAAGCCGATATCTATTTCCATATCGATGCGGTGCAGGCGGCGGCCAAGGTTCCGATTGACGTAAATCGGATTGCTTGCGACTTACTTTCGATTTCTGGCCACAAAATCCATGCTCCTCAGGGTGTAGGGGCGCTGTACGTTCGCAAAGGAACAGATTTGCAGCCGCTGTTCTATGGTGGTCGACACGAGCGCTCGCGCCGCGCAGGAACGGAAAATGTTCCCGGGATTGTCGCTCTAGGTAAGGCCGCCGAACTGGCGATGCAGGCCTTCGTGCGCGGTGACGATCGGAAAATGTCCGGCTTGCGCGACCGCCTGCAGCAGGGAATTCTCATTCAGGCGGAATCGGCTGGCGTGAACGGAGAAGGCGCGCCGCGCGTGCCGAATACGACCAATATTTACTTTGACCATATCGATGGCGAGGCGATGGCCATCGCTCTCGATCTTAAGGGTCTCGCGGTCTCAACCGGCGCCGCATGTTCCTCGGGCGCGATTGAGCCCTCGCATGTGCTCACTGCGATGGGCTTGGCTGCCACCCGGGCTCGTTCCAGTATTCGCTTCAGCCTCGGTAAGCAGAATACTGCGGAAGATGTCGACTTTGCGCTGGCCTTGGTTCCTGAGGTTGTCTCTCGGTTGCGAGAATTGTCGCCAACGTCTAGGAAGCGAGCTATGTTTTAACATGCCAACTCCCAAGACCATCGCGGTAGCCATGTCTGGCGGTGTAGACTCCTCCACCGTCGCGGCTATCTTGCGTGCGGAGGGAAACAACGTCGTAGGCCTGACCATGCAATTGTGGAATCAGCGGCGCCTGGCTGGACACGAGGGCATGCCGGAGGCTGTGACCGGCCGTTGTTGCTCGCTCGACGACGTCGATGATGCTCGCCGCGTCGCCCAGCATATCGGCATTCCTTATTATGTCGTCAATCATGAAGAGCGCTTCGAGCGCGATGTGGTTCGTCCGTTCGTTGCAGAATATCTATCCGGGCGCACGCCGATTCCCTGCAGCCTTTGCAACAATCATTTGAAATTCGATCAGCTGCTTGTTGTCGCGCAGCAAATTGGCGCCGATTCTGTTGCCACTGGGCACTACGCTCGGGTCGAACATGATGACTCCTGCGGACGCTGGCTGCTCAAGCGCTCCGCCGATCGCAGCAAGGACCAGACGTACTTCCTCTTTGGCCTTACTCAGGAGCAGCTTAGCCGAACGCTGTTTCCGCTGGGCGGAATGACCAAGTCCGAAGTACGCGAACTTGCTCGCGAGCATGGGCTGGCGCTGGCCGAGAAGCCTGATTCGCAGGAGATTTGTTTTGTCCCCGGCGGCGATTACAAGCGTTTTATCGATGCTTACCTTGCAGAGCGAGGCGAGTCATTGCCAGATACCGCGGGTGAACTGGTTACCGCAAGCGGGGATGTGATCGGCGAGCACGGCGGCATTCACAATTTCACCGTCGGCCAGCGCAAGGGGTTAGGCGTTGCCACGGGATCGCCGCTCTACGTGATCCAGATCAATGGAGCCGCCAGGCAAGTTGTGGTGGGCGGCGACGAACGTCTTTATTCTCGAACCTTGCGCGGACGACGTGTGAATCTCATCTCCGTCGACGACCTTTGCGAGCCCATGCGCGTCGCGGTGAAAATTCGTCATCGTCATGAGGCCGCCCCGGCGGTGCTGGAAAAGACTGCAGCGGACGAGATACTTGCAACGTTCGATCAACCGCAGCGCGCCATCACTCCGGGTCAAGCCGCGGTTTTTTACGATAACGATGTCGTCGTTGGCGGAGCCTGGATCGTCTAGACTCGTGCGCGAATATGATTCGCTGCACAGTTTGTGATCTCGATGCCGACTTAGCTCATCTGCGTGAGCCGGGCACTCGATCGCATGTTGCCCTTCTGGTCTTCACCTTTCTATCTAAAGGAAGTGGCGCAGGATCTACGGCAACTCGCATCGAGAGTGGAGAACTGGCGTGACGAGAGATCTAAAATTTAGCTCGTGCCTGAAGTTCATCAGTTCATCGACTAGCGATGGTTTGTGAAATGGCAACATTGGCGCAACAATACCTTTGAGATACTCAACTCCGGACAGCCAACTATTTGCAGATTGACAGGGCAGCAACAGTCGAGCATACTTTGTTCAAGTTTTGGGCAGCTAGTTTTTCTCCCACCGCAACCTCATTTCCGTCTCGCCTTTCCACGTAGGGCATTCAGCCCCTGAGAAAAAGGAGAATCTTCATGCACCCAACTCAATTTCGCTCATGGCTAACAGTTTGTTGCGCTGTCCTGTTCGCGGCGCTCTCTCAGACTCGCACGGCTGTTACGCCACGATTCAATCCGCCGTAACCGCCGCGTCAAATAATGACGCGGTCAACGTTGCGCCCGGCACCTACAAGGAAGCCGTAGTCATCAGCAAGCCGGTTTCACTGATCGGCGCCGGCGCCGATTGGTCCGTTATTGACGCCACCGGCCTTGCGCATGGCATCTTTCTGGACGGTTTCGACTATCCCGGCCTCAGCAATGTGACCATTGCCGGATTCACGGTGAAGAACGTTCTTTACGAAGGAGTTCTGGTCGTCAGCACTTTCGACGCTACAATCCGCGACAATCACATCGTTAACAATGACATGATCCCCGGCATTGTCTTCGGCTCCGGCGTCGCTTGCACCGGCCCTCAACCCGGCACGGGGACCTACGAGACCGATGAAAGCGGTGATTGTGGTGGCGGGCTTCACCCCGTAGGAACGGTGCACTCGATCGTGTCCGGCAACCTTCTGTCGGGCAATGGTGATGGCGTCCTAATCAGCGACGAGACCGCGGAAAGCCGCGACAACCTCCTCATACACAACATCGCCACGGACAATCCGCCCGAGCGCGGCGTCGTTCTTGCGTCCCATCCGCCTTCGGGCTCCACCCCTCCCAATTTCGCTCCTCACTATGGGGTTGACCACAATACCGTCTCCGAAAACATTTCTTCCAAGAACGGCGTGAAGGTTGGTGGCGCGGGAGTGGGCGTTTTTTCCGATGGCCAAGGCCCCGGCCGCGTCTCGGGTAACGTTATCATCCGGAACGAACTGACGGGTAACGGTATTCCGGGCGTTTCTCTTCACTCCCATGTCGGCCCGGCCTTTGGTGCTCCTGCGGATAACATGGATGGGAACATGATCTAAGGTGGACCCCAAAGTCAAGACCATTTTTTGTCGACAATAAGTTAATGTCTGGCAAGGTCGGTTTGTGTGTATTTCGTTCTCGTTTGAAAAGGGCCGTT
>Ga0224545_1000094_pt1 | contig 17681 bp, 14 predicted proteins | sample 714P12024metaG_FD_179906 | JGI IMG/M metagenome (GOLD analysis project Ga0224545, IMG submission 179906) | Peat soil microbial communities from Stordalen Mire, Sweden - 717 P1 20-24 | ecosystem: Environmental > Terrestrial > Soil > Wetlands > Peat | place: Sweden: Norrbotten County, Stordalen... | reverse complement strand
GCAAAAGTTGGAAGGCGCACGACGCAGCCCGCAATGACGGGTACGTCCACGAGATCCTCGAGCATACGATCGGGCGCGATCGTTGCGGGTGCAGCCCCGACCCACAACGGTGACAAGCGGACAGCCACTGCCTGAGCATGCTCGACGGGCACGACCGTCACCTGCTCCTGCAATCCCGCACTGCAATTACTGCGGCAGGTGCCGTCGATCTGGATCATGCCTTCGTATCCGTCGCCGGAGATTTCGGCGCGCGCGACAGCGATCGTGCCACCGGTGATCTTCAGCACATCGCCGGACTCTGCACTCATGCGCAGCATGTCAGCTGGCGCCAACCGCGCGATACCGTGGCCAATGTCCTCGATACGCGCTTCCGCAACGCGGAGTTTGAGGCTGGGGGAGGGAGACGATCGCGAAACTTCCGTCAAGGGATCGCCGGCAATCTGTCCTGGGCGATCAAGTCCCTCGAAGCGCGGCTCAGCTGGCCGCTTTTCCGAGTGCTCGGGAACGCGAGATGCGGCAGCGCCACCGACCATGTGATTTGCCTGTTCGGACAATCGGATCCCTTGCTACAAAAAAATCCCCAGATTCGTAGGCGCGATGGCCTAACTCGTTCACTCTCGGCGGAGCCGACCGCCGCTTTCAACCCGCGTCGCCAATCCCACATGATTGGCCTTCCGCGAACAACGCAACTACGGAAGATATATTCCGTTACTCAATCTCGTCGAGCACGATTTCTTCCACGTCTTCAATGTGCCGCCGCATGGCGGCGTTTGCGGATTCTGCATCTCTCCGCTTGATGGCAGCAAGAATTCGCCGGTGGCCTGCCAGTGATTTTTTTGGACGGCCTTCCACCTGCAAGGAGCGTTCCCTAGTTTCGCGCAGCAGGTCCATCAGAATGTCGAGCACTTTCAGCACGACATTGTTCCCGGAAGCCATGGCGACGCTGTAGTGGAACTCCGCGTCTTCGGCGATTGTCGTTTCTCCGCGACCCAGTTTGTCTTCCTGCCGCTGCAGAATCTCTTCCATCTCCAGGATCTCTTCGGGAGAAGCGTGCGTGGCTGCGCGGCCCGACAGAGGCGGTTCCAGCATCTTCCGGAAATCCAAAAGTTCGGCGACCACCACCTGCTTGTGCTTCAGAGCATTCGCGAAGGGATTGATCAACGACTCCGCAGATACTTCGCGGACAATGGTGCCCGCGCCTTGACGCGGTTCGACCAGGCCCATCAATTCCAGACCACGAATCGCATCTCGAATGGAACTGCGGCTTACCTGCAGCATCTCCGCCAGTTCGCGCTCCGACGGAAGTTTGTCGCCCGGTTTCAGCTTCTTAAGGATCAGACGTTCGATCTGCCTGGCTACTTCTTCGTAGACTTTGTTCTTCCGAACCGCTTCGAAGTCGGATTTGAGGGGGGCAGCCAATATGGGCTCCAAGTGGTCCGATAAGTGGACCAGCGGACCAGAGGAGTATAACCCCGTTGTCAAGCCCCTAGCAAGTGTGGGGATGAAGGTCATGAAGGTCTTCTGGTCAAAGACGCCACTCATCATAATCCAAACCCGGATTCGATTTGTCGCGGCGTTACGGCTTCGGATCGTCGACTCACTGCCGCCGAGCTGCACACTCCGCTAACAGCTTCGTACAGTTGTATACGGTTCGCGTGCAGGTCATGGGCAGTCCTACGCGCTCGCCCAATTCCGCCACTGCGCCCACCAGCGCTTCCAGTTCCATCGGTCGGCCAGCTTCCAGATCCTGCAACATAGAAGTTTTATGCTCGCCAACTTTTTCCGCGCCCGCAATGCGCTGATCGATGGAGATCGGCAATTCCATCCCCAACTTGTGGGAGACTTCCTCCACTTCGTGCATGATGTTGCGGATCACCGAACAGACTCCCGGATCGCGCACCATTTGCACCAGCGTGGCGCGCGTTAATGCGCTGACCGGATTCAAAGAAGCGTTGCCCAGAACCTTGACCCAAATTTCATGGCGGATGCGAGTCGTGACCGGACAGCGCAATCCCGAGGCAATCAGCGCTTCGGCAATCCGGCGAAGTCGATCGGAGCGCGAGCCGTCGGGTTCGCCGAGAGAAATACGATTTCCCTCGATGTGTTGAATGATTCCCGGCGCGGTGATCTCCGTCGAAAAATAAACGATCGATCCAATCACTCGATACGCTTCAATGGCCGATGAGATCACGCCGCCGGGATCGACGCGCTCCAGGCGCAATCCTTCCCAGTCGCCGCCGAAACCCTGGAAGTACCACCACGGAATTCCATTCTGTGTGCTGACGACTGTAGTATCCGGCCCGAGAACCGGCTTTAAATGGGGTGCAAGCTGTGGCAGGCCGTGCGCCTTCACCCCCAGGAAGACGACGTCGACCGGACCCACCTCTTCTAGAGAAGCGGCAATTGCAGGCCGCGCCGCGAAATCTCCTTCGCTACTTTTTACCTGCACGCCGTGCTCCTGCATGGCGCGAAGATGCGGCCCGCGGGCGAAAAGCGTGACATCGAATCCGGCGTGCGCCAAGCGCGCGCCAATGTAGGCGCCGATTGCCCCCGCCCCCGCGATCAGAAATCTCATTGTTGGTTATCCACGAGTGCGGTAGCGACGGCGCGACGGCGAATTTTTCCGGTCGCTGTGGTTGGGATACTTTCGACCAGGTAGATTTTCGTCGGGCATTTGTATTCGGCCAAATGCTGCCGGCAGTGCTGAATGAGTTGGGATTCGGTAACACCACGCGGTTCGTGCAGGACCACGGCTGCGGCTACCTCTTCGCCCAGCGTGGGATGCGCGCAGCCGAACGTGACAGCCGCCGCGACGGCCGGGTGTCTCAGCAAAACTTCATCCACTTCATGAGGCGCGATATTCTCGCCTCCGCGAATGATGATGTCTTTAATGCGTCCGGTTAAATGCAAATAGCAATCTGAGTCAAGGAATCCCTGGTCGCCGGTGCGAAACCATCCGTGCACAAAGGCGCGAGCGTTCGCCTCGGGATTATTTTCGTATCCCCGAAAAACATTTGCCCCCTGAATCGCGATCTCGCCGCGCTGGTTGGTGCCAAGATGATTGCCCTCCACGTCCAAAATGCTGATGCGAAGGCCAGTTCCTACGCCGACCGATCCCGCCTTGCGGTGGCGTGGGGGAAGAGGATTCGAGGTCATCTGATGGGCCGCTTCGGTCATTCCGTAGGCTTCGACGAAGGGCACGCCGAACAGTCCCTCCATCTTGTGAATCAGCTCTGGCGACAAGGGCGCGCTGCAGGAACGGATGAAACGCAGAGTGGCGGCCTCTTCCGGTTTGCGATGAGCCCGCGCCAGCAGGAGTTGGTGCATCGTGGGCACTCCCGAATACCAGGTCACACGACTTTCGCGCACCGTCCGCCAGAAAGAGAGCGCGTTGAATTTCGTGGGAACAACCACTGTGCCGCCGGAAAGCAACGTGGCCATGGTGGAAGCAATTAATCCGTGAATGTGAAACAGCGGCATGATGCAGAGCGAAACATCCTGCTCGGTAAGCGCATAGGTGTTCGCGATATTTGCGGAAGACACCGCCAGATTGAAGTGCCGCAGCGGCACACGCTTGGGGCGGCCCGTACTTCCGCTGGTGTGCAGGACCAGCGCAATATCATCGGCGGTAGGCTCGGCTGCCCGAGCGCCCCCAGGAGCGTCAACCATATGCACTTCGCCCCGGTCGCTCATCTCCACGGAAAATACTGGAATGTTGCGGTCCTTCGCCGCAGTACGCACAAACTCCGCGCCCACGGGGGGGCAAAGCAAAATACGGGCGTTGGTGTCGCCCAGAAAGAAATGAAATTCTTCGTAAGGATATGCGGGGTTCAAAGGAGCTGCCGTACCAGCAATCGAGGCAGCGAGAAAACTGACAATCGCAGGCAAGCCATTCGGCAGCGCGATCGCGACCGCATCGCCCCGGCGAATTCCAGCAGATGCCAGCGCGTTTGCCATGGCGAGAACCTGCTGCCGGAGCGAGTCGTAGGTGACGTTAATTCCAAGCTCGGGAACGACAATTGCCGTGTGACTATCGGCAAAATGCAAAACATCAAGAAGCGTCTGTACCGACTTGAGTGTCATTCGTTCACGCCTCTAGCGCGGTCTTTGGATGCTTGGCCAACGTTCTCTGTTGTCGCCAAACGAAAGGAATGTTGCGGCAGTTCAGCCTGTCGTTAGGCGCAGGAAGATTTCATCGACCTAGACCGAGTAGCCCTCTGCACTCAGGGTTTTCTTAAACTCCTTCAGAAAAAACTGCACATTGTCTTCGGTGGCCAACGGTCCCATCACACCAATGCGGAAGATTTTGCCCGCAAGCGGTCCGAAGCCGCCGGCGATTTCAATGCCCGGATCGTCCAACAGTCTTTTGCGCACCTTAGCCTCATCAACCCCCCGGGGCACGCACACCGTGTTCAGCGTGGCAATTCGGTGCTGCTCGGGAACATGCATGCGCAAACCCATCGCTTCGACGCCGTTGACGAAAGTCCTGTTGCAGCGGCGATGCCGTTCCCAACGGTTCTCGATTCCCTCTTCGGCGATCACCATGAGCGTCTCGCGCAGGGCATAAAACATGGAGATGGGCGCGGTGTGATGATAGCGGTGAGACACCGTTGAATAGTCGTGAATCAGCTTGAGGTCCAGATACCAGCTGCGCGATGGAGTGGTGCGGGCACGCAGAAACTCCATCGCCCTCGGCGACATCGCCATCGGGGACAAACCTGGAGGACAGCTCAGTCCTTTTTGCGTGCAGCTGTAGGCCACATCGATTCCGGTCTTGTCGAACTCGACCGGCAGTCCGCCCAGCGAAGTGACACAATCCCCGATCACCAGAGCGCCGGCATCATGAGCCGCGGCGCAGATCGCCCGGCCCGATTGCAATGCTCCCGTAGAAGTCTCCGCGTGAACATAACCCACGACCTTGGGCTGCTCGCGGCGAATAAAATCCGTCGCCTCCTCATCGGTGAAGATCTCGCCCCACCCTTTTTCAAGGCGAACGACGTCCGCACCCTGCCGCTTCGCCATGTCGGTAAGGCGATCGGAGAAATATCCATTTGCAAATATGGCGAACTTGGCTCCCGGCTCCACGAAGTTGGCTACCGCGGCTTCCATGCCTGCGCTACCCGTACCGGAGATCACCAGTGTGGCGCCGTCCTTGGTTCCGAAAACCGGTTTCAGCAGCTGCTGCACGTCTTCCATGACCTTAATGAAGTAAGGGTCAAGGTGTCCGACAATCGGCTTCGACAGCGCCTCATAAACCCGCGAGTGAACCATGGTCGGCCCGGGTCCGAACAGATAGCGTCGAGGCGGCAGCAAGGCGGGCAAGTGAACTGCTGGGGTTTGTTCGATGGCGCTCATAATCCTCGTTTCCGTGTAGACAGGGGCGTAAGAAGATCCGGCACGGAGCGGATAATCTACAGAATTCCATCCTGAACCGCAATGGCCATCCTAAATCGGCGAGTGGTGTCCCTGCACAATCATTTCCTCGGCGATGCGGCGAGCTTCAGGAAGGGTCGCTGCCGCCTTGCGATCAATTTCGGCAGGCAGGTGCTTTTGAATCTTTGCCAATTCCTCATCAAAAATGCGAGTGATCAATTCCGCGGAGTGCTCCACGGGCTCACCATCGTCGCCAGGCACATTGACCTTGTGCTTCACGCGCTGCGCGATCATCAAGCGGTAGATACGATCGGTAGCCAAATCCTCCATGTAGCCATCGAGCAGGCTGGCGCCTTTGCCGTTGAGTACTCCATTTCGGTAACGAATCACGGTACGCACGGCGGCCCGCGTTCCAGCAAGAGTCGTGGCGCCAACCCCCTTGGGGATCGGCCGCAGGTTGGGATGCGCATTCGGCAAGTGCGGCCGTTTCGCAATCTGGTTGGGATAGGGAAACTGTGCCACTGCAATCTCATTCTGATCGGGATGCCCGGTCCAGGCTCCATCCATCAGGCAGTCGGCTTCATTTTTCTTATCCTGCTCGAGCACTTTCAAAGCGCGCTCGTTCAATTCGGCATCGGTTCGGCTGGGGTACAGTGCGGTCATTCCGCCGATTGCATGCGCGCCATGTTTGTGACAGATTTCCGGCATCAGCGTGCGAAAATTCTGGAAGAACGCTACGTCGTGGGGGATGGTGTTGCGATCCGGCAGGACCCAGTTAGGATCCTCAATCATGAAATGAATGAGCGACGCCATGTAGTCCCAGCGGCCAAGATTCAATCCCAGGCAATGTTCGCGCAGATTAAAAAGGAATTCCTCCATCTGATACGCCAGCGGGTGCGCCTCCACCAGCGCCATGCACTTGATGTAGTCCTGCGGCAAGCCCTTTTGTTTGGAGAACTCCTGGAAGAGATCGCGCCACCAGAAGGCTTCTTCGGCCGACTCGCTCTTGGGGATATACACAGAAAAATTGTGCGGCAACCATGCGGGATCGATCTGATACCAGATCATCGCCAGATCGAAGAGCGAGGCAGACATGATCTCGTTGTTGATCACCCCGCCCTGGCTGAGGTGCAAACCGCGAGGCCGCACCCAGGTAACGGTTTGCGAGCGCTGCACCGCGACCTTCTTCTGCCGCTTCTTGTCTTCGTAACTGAGCTCGTACTTGTAGGCGGCGATCGTGTTCTGAATCGCCAGCAGGATGTGATCCCACGCGTTCGCCGTGGAATCTTCAAGGTCGATCATGACGGCAGGCGAGCCTGAGTTCAGAAGTTTCACCGTCAACTCACCATCGTCGGCGGGGCCAGTCATTTGGTTGCGCTGGTCGGCGCACCAGTCTGGAACCTCAATCCGCCAACTGGAAGTGGTCGCTTCCGAGGCTGGCAGGTAGTCCGGCGGATGCCCGCGATGCGATGCCTGCACTACATCGGCACGTTTCGCGATCAGTTTTTGCTGCCAGGGAGTGAATTTCTTGTGAAGAGGGAACAGAAAATCGAGAAATCCCTTGGGGAGAGCCTTCTCGATAGTAAGGTCGGCGGGCGCGTAGTTCATGCCCTGCGGGTTCATGGCTTAAATATCCACCGCCAGATTATGAATTCGAGCAAACACTCGGATATCGACGCAGCCATTATAACTCTGGCTGCGGAGTACTCCGCTTAGAAAAAGCTCGGAGCGCAGCGAGATCACAAGGATCAGTGATCGATTGCCTGGAAGTCAATAACTAGCGCACCGTGGCAAAGAAATACGCGCTCATCGCAAGTCCTATGCAGATCACAACGATCCGCACCTTCCTGGGGTCGGCCTTCTGTGCGTAATGCGCACCGAACCAGCCTCCTGCGAGAGAGCCTGCGACCATCACGGCGCACTGCGGCCACAACACGGCACCGGCCACTGCAAAAGTGACCACGGCAGCCGCGTTAATGGCGACGGCCAGCAGCGTCCTGATTGCGCCCATGGCGTGAATATCACGCATTCCCAGCATCGCGAGCATGGCCAGCGTCATGAACCCGATCCCTGCCCCGAAATACCCTCCATACACCGAGACCAGGAACTCAGCGATAGAACTGACAAGGATCGCCTGCCAGGACGTATCCCGCAGATCCTCCGCCGCCGCCCTCTTCCCGGCGAGCGCGCGGATCGAACCTCCGAACGCGAACAGCAAAGTACCGCCCAGCAGCAGCCACGGAACAATACGAAGAAAAGTATGCTGTGGCGTCTTGAGCAGCAGCAGTGCTCCCGCCCAGCCTCCCCCAATGCTGGTAATCAGCAACGGAGCCAATAAACGCGCTGGTACGTTCAGCCGTTTCAGGTAAGCGAGTGTGCTGGCCGCCAATCCGGGCCACAGAGCGACTGTATTGGTCGCATTGGCTAACACGGGAGGGACCCGAGTAAACAACAATGCCGGAAAAGAGATGAAACTTCCGCCCCCGACAAACGCGTTTAACGCGCCGGCGATTCCTGCGGCGACGAGCAAGAAGATCGCCTGGTCGAAATGTAAATCCATAGAAGGCATGAAGAGAGAGGCCAGAGATGCTCTGAGCAGCAGCGAGCCAGACTGGGCAACAATCTATCAGGAATCTAGCCCTGATCCGGAATCGATCCCCGGAGTCCTATCTGCTTCGAAATACGCGCTGTCAAAATCTCTTAATGTGATTTAAGTCACAAATGTAAACCGCAGTTAACCAATGGCCCAGCCACGAATTGCCGACTTTCTAGAAAACTCTTGACAGTAATTGCAGCGATGTAGTAAGACTTCGCCCCGGTGGCAATGGTCCGCTTTTCAGACCGGCTAAGAAATCCAATTTCGCGCAATCTTGCGATCTTTATCAGCCTCTCGGCCGACCAGATACAGCGGGGCCTCGCCTGTGTGCCTGACCGCTAAAGGGCGTGCCCTTTAGCACATCGCCTCGGAGAGGAAACACATGCGCACGCTAACAACGTTTTTGATGCTTCTCGTCGGTTTCATAACTCCAGCTTCGCTCCTGCACGGTCAAGACACGGAACCCGCCAGTAAAACCGCTGGATCGACCCCCGTGGCCGCCACGAAGGAAGAAGTAAACCAGTTGCGAAGCGAAGTTGCGGCGCAGCGCAAGACCATCGAGGAGCTGAAGGCTCTGGTCGAAAAATTGGCGGGGGTAAAAGCTTCAGCCACCGACGCTAGCCAAGTGCAGATTCGGCCCGTGGCGGAGCCGACGGCGACGGCGAGCAACGCGCAGCCAGCTGCTGCGCCCAGCGTGGGCACGGCTCGACTGATGAATGCGGTTCTCCTGGATCCGATTCCTGAACCCACCCCGGCCCTGGGACAGAATGCGGCAGCGGCTCCCAAGAAAGACGCTCCTCCCCTCACGGCGGGATGGAACGGCGAGCACTTTTTCATCCGAAGTCCGGACGGACAATTCAGCATCAGCCCCTATGGGTACGTAGACAATGAATACCGGGTATACCAGGGCGACGGCGCGCCCGCCGACACGTTTGTTTTGCGCCGCGCTCGCTTCGGTTTCCAGGGCAATTACGGCTCCCACTTCGATTTTGCACTGCTCACCGATGCAGCCGCGACCACCGGATCCGTGGTACGCGACGTTTACCTCAACGTGCGAATCCGGCCTGAGTTCCAATTCCAAGCGGGCCAGTTCAAGACGCCGTTCGCTCAAGAATCCGGAACTGGCGCCACCAACCTGGACTTCATCGAACGCGGATTCCAGTCCATGTTGTATCCTTCGGCAGCTTCTGCGTACCGCAGCCCCGGCGCCGCCTTCCACGGCGACATCGACGGCGGCGTCATGCAATATTGGATAGGGGCGTTTAACGGCAAGGGATATGCGCTGGTCAACACGACCAACCAGGCGGAAGTCATTGGACGGCTTCGCTTCTACCCGTGGCGCAAATCCAAAAGCGACTGGCTGAAGCAATTTGCTTTTGGCGGAGCCTTTGACCGCGGCCGTTCTCGAGGTCTTTCCGGGGACCAAAGCTTTAGCGGCACGCTGCCCGATCAGGCTTACACGTTCTTTCCCCAGTTCGCCATTAACGGACCGATCCAGCGCTACAACGGCGAGTTTACCTACATCAAGTCGGCGTTCGCTCTGCGCGGCGAATTCGATCAACTCAATATGTCTCGCAACAATGTCGGCTCCGAGCAGGCAGGAGGGCTTGGCTTTATAAGCCTTCCGTCGATCGTCGCCAAGGCCTGGGACATCAGCACGACCTATTTGCTCACCGGCGAAAAGCAGCCGGAGAACGGCACACCGCGCGTGAGGCATCCTCTGTTTGGGCCGGACACTCCGGGCGGTAAAGGACGTGGGTGGGGGGCATTTGGAGTCGGCTTCCGCCTCATGGGCATCCAGGCCAACGAACCAGGCGCGAATTTCCTAAACTACTACACGCCCGGTTATGTTCCTACGTTTAATTACCACACCTTCGAGTACACCGCTGGAGTCAACTGGTATCCCAATTATTGGGTCAAGTACCAGGTCAACTTAGGTATCGATCAGTTGAAGGGTCCCAGCACGATAGGCGCGGTGCCACAGAATTATTACGTGGTTTTGCAGCAGCTACAGTTCAGGTTTTAGTTCGCTCGCTGTCGATTGCGCATGGAACGGTTAATAGGTTCGGTAAACGCCGGGACTGGTCGCAACCGGTCCTAAGAGGGAAATCGCAGGAGGGAATTTGATGAGACCGAGAATTTTTCTTACTATTTTTCTCACCGCACTTTTTGTGATCCTGAGCGGCTGCGGAACTACGAGGAATTGTCCCGTCTGCGGCACGACGATCAACGGCGCTTACGCCGCGATTGACGTCGTCACCGTGCCGGAACACAATCCCACTGGCGAGCCAGGCGGTCCATTTAATTCCTTCGACATTAGTACGATCGCCCCTAATCCTGCCGTCTCGGGCCACTACCTGGATTACATTTCCGATCGGATTGGGTTGGCCATGGTGGTGATCGACACATCCCAGAATCTCGCCGTGAACGCCATCCAAGGGTCCAACGCCGTCACCGATGCTGGCAATGGCGCCAGTCCCTGTCCCACCATCCCGCAACCCGGCGTTACTACCCCTCCCATTCCAAACGTGGAGGTTGTTCCCCCGATCATTGACGTGTTCGGCAATTTCACCAGGTTCGGATGCAGGACAGACGTATCTTGGGAAGGAGGCCCGACCTTCCATCTGTTTACGGGGTTTGGCCCCAACGGCAACTTTGGCGGATTCCCGGGCGCCCAGTGCTGCGCTGCACGCGCCAACGGCGTGAACCCAATGTCCGGACCAGACGGCAACACCACCACCCCCGATGGCAAGATCCTCTTTGTCGGCAACGGCAGCTCCAGCGTTGTGGTTTTCGACCTGACCACGATGAACCTGGGCACCAACCCGCCCACTCCTCCAACGATTCTTGCCACGATCCCCACGGGCGTGTCTGCCGACTACGACGGTCCGCAGGGTATCGCAGGGTGCATCGCCTCGTGGAACGGCGAAGCCGGTTCGGCTGCGGATTGCGGGGACGATCGCGCTGACGAAATGGCCTACGACCCGACACATCAGGTTCTCTCGATTATTAATGGCGATCCGGGACTGCCCTTTATCACCTTCATCGACATGTCCAACATCGTCAACAAGACCGGGACGCTGGCCCAGCAGCATTGCCTGCCAATTGACTCGACGTTGGCTTATGGACCCTATCCTGCCGGGTACAGTCCAGCTACGGGAACTTATCCGTACCCTTCTGTGCCGGGCGGACCCTTTGGCTACCCTCTGCAAGGATCAGGAACTGGGATCGTGGGGACCGGAACCGGAGGCAATGGTCTGCCCTACCCATCACCCGCGTTGGACCCGGGCGTGGGTGGCTCGTTTAATCCCCCGAGCTGCATTATCGGCCAGATATACTACGATGGCGCGGGAGGCGCTGCATCAGGAGGAGTCGGGCTCAACCCGAACACTCCGGTCGACAATGTCGGAGCTACCTTCCCTTGCCCGGATCCCTCCAATCCGCATGTTTTCAGTGGCGTTTCCGGATCAGCAGCAGCTGATGGCCCACTGGGACTACCGGGCATCGGAACAACTCCAAGCGGGACGGCCTATACGATTCCATGCCATCACGGCCCCCTTCTGAGCCAGACCACGGGAGCGTTCTGCAGCCAGACCGCCCCCGTAAGCACCTCCACAAACACTTGCGCCGGGGCGATTGCGCCGGCGGGTTTGGGGGCGATGACCTTCAATCCCAACTCCGGTTACTGGCTGATGGCGAACGAAAATTCTATCCCCGTCACCAACATTGGCACCATTGACGTGATCGACCTGCAGTTGGGAACAGGTAACGGCCCGGTGGTGATCAATAGTTTTGTCATGCCCAATTGCATGCCCACCGGCATCATTCAGGGTCCGGGGAATAACTTCCTCGTGGGTTGCGCGGATCATGATGGCGAGGCCTTCCCTCCCAACGAGTACATCATTGATGGAACTTCGGGCGCAATCCTGGCCACGATCAACAACGTCGGCGGCGTGGACGAGACTTGGTATAACCCGGGCGACAACAAGTACTATCTGGCGGCGCGCGACATGCCCAGCGGACCGGTCATGGGCGTCATTGATGCAAAAACCAACCAATGGCTGGCAAACATGACCACCAACACCAATTCACACAGCATCGCGGTCGATCCCAGCACGAACCATGCTTTCGTGCCCATGCAGGCAGGCGGTATCTGCACGACGCAAAGCAGCAACGGCTGCGTTGCCGTCGTAGCAGAGCAGTGAGTATGCGCCCGTGGATGCGGGCGCTCGGTGATATAGTTGGTTGAGGACGCGAAGCGTTCCTCGTTTCGCGTCATGATTGCGAAGTGATCTATGAAGTTTTCTAAAGGTCTTCTGCGCACCCAGATATTCGCCTTCCCCCTTCTGCTGATGGTTGCCTTGCTGGCCAGCGCCAGCGAGCAACCCGCCCCAAAACCCACGGATGTTCCTGCCACCGTAATCGCCCATCTGCCTTTGCCGCAGGCGACCGGCAGTCAAATGTTGTTGCAGAGAGAGAAGGGCAAGCAATATCTGTACGTGCAACAGGCCGCGAAGCAAGGGTTCATGATCGTGGACGTGAGCAAGCCGGAGCAGCCGAATCTTTTGAAACGGACAGCGGAATCCAATCAGGCCACCTCAGGAAATCTGCAGATTGTAAGCCCTGATGTCGCGATCGCCGAAGCTCCGGAAAAAACACCGGCGACTCTCACCAGCAGCAGCCACTCTACGGAAACCGTTCGCGTGCTCGATCTGAGCGATCCGCAAAATCCAAAAACCCTCGAGACCTTCAACAAAGTCACCAGTCTTCTTCCCGATGGCGGTCACGGCCTGATCTACCTCACCAACAACGACGGCCTGTGGATTCTCCGCTACAACCACCCGTCCCGGTTCGAGCCAGCCAAGAAAAAACCGCCCTGTGACTCCGAGGCGGAGATTCAGGCCATGCCTCCGGACTGCCAATGAGGAAGTAGTCTGCCCAAACGAAGTCTCCCCTATCTCGAGACGTCGCGAACTGAACAAGCCTTGTCAAGGGTCTTGATGGATGTGATGGTCAGAGTCACCGGAGCTGCGGAACCTACCTTATTCATGGCGTCGGAACTACTGGCCATTGTCGGCGATTCGCTCCCGGTTACCTCCACTTGCTGTCCCAGGTAGTGGCGCAGCTTTATCTTTTGGCTCCCGTGCAGCTCATAGGTCACAGCTGGATCTTCTTTCATCAACGTATAATCACCGTTAGAACGGCTGACGCAGCCTCGTAACGTCTCCTGGCCTTTGGAATCTTTCCCGTCCGGTTGGCTGGTGTTGGCGGGGGCGCTGTCCTGCGCGAGCAGAAAGCTGCCCGATAGCAGCCAAGCGCACAATAGGGTCTTCATGGCATCCGTCCTCGTGCGAATGGGATGGCAAGTTCGTTGCCGAGGTTGGCTGCAATCTTTGGGAAGCGGGGGTTACTTGACGTGAGTCTCCTGGTAGTGAACTTCCTTCCATTGCCCGGCGCGTTTCATCCAGAGTTCGGTGATGTAAACCCTCGAGTAGCGTACTGCCGACTTAGGCGGGAATTGGATGGTGCTTTCATAGATAACCAGGGCAGCTTCCGGACCTAGCGGAATCAGCTTGAACCCCCACAGCGTATAGTTAGAAACGTTTGTATCTGCCAGTTCGTTCAAGGCCTGAATCTTAGTCCGCTCGCCCTTGCCATCCCCTTCTTCTACACCCTGGTAGTCATCCGCCAACAAATTGCCATAAGCATTCTTATCTTTGTTCTTGATGGCTTCCCATTCGGCCTTGATTTTCGATTCGAACAAATCTTTCAGACGGGCGGCGGCGGAAGCTGAAGTGGCGCCGGACGGCTGGCTCTCTCCAAGGGGAACAGGCACGGTTGGTGTTTGCCCGAGAGCCAAGTAGGTAAGCCCGGCGATGCAAACGAATATAAACCCACATCTCATAACCTCTCCATCACTTAACACCCCCCGAACGTTGGGAGGTATCCTGAGTTGAAGCTTAACGCAACTCCGTAACTTTCTTTTTCACGGCTGCGAGCAGCGGCGCGGGCAGTTCAGCATAACCCTCCTGAACAGCGTATTGTTGGCCGTCTGTGTAGATCCAGTTTAAGAGATCGGTTAAAGCGGCGGTGCGAGCGGAATCAGAGGCCGGACTGCGCAGATAAATCCAGCTGAAGCTGGCGATCGGAAAAGAATCAGCTCCAGGAGCATCGGCCAGCGAGGCCGAGAAGTTATCCCATCGCGGCGCCTCTAACGCATGGCAAGCCGCAGCAATACTTTCGCCTGACGCCTTCACAAACTTACCGGCGGCATTCAGAACCGCAGCTTGGGAAATGTTGCTTTTCACCGCGTATTGGTATTCGACAAAGCCGATGGCGCCAGGATTGCTTTTTACTTTGTCGGCCATATCAGAACTGCGCTCCGCCGGCTCTCCAACGGGCCACTTCGGAGAAGGAGTAACTCCGATTTGTGCGCGAAATTTAGGATTCACCTTGGAGAGAAAGTCGGTGAAGACATAGTTGGAGCCTTTCCCCGGAGGACGGTTGACAACCTGGATCGGAAGACTTGGCAAAGCAATCTCGGGATTGAGTTTCGCGATCTGCGGGGCGTTCCACGTCTTCACGTCGCCTAGAAATATCGCCGCCAACACTTCCCCGGAAAGCCGGACATCCTGGTGGACATCGGGAAGATTGTAGATGGGAACGATAGCAATCAGCACCACCGGCAATTCGATCAAGCCATCTTCTTTTCGTTCCTTATCCGTAAGCCGGGCTTCTCCGGCACCGAAATCTCCCGCTCCGTGAGAGATTTGCTTGATCCCTTCACTGGTCCCCACGGGCAGGTAGCGCATCTGGACGTTGTGGCTGCGCTTGCCATACTCCTGTGTCCATCGATTGTAGATCGGAGCGGGCACGCTCGATCCAGATCCGACCAGAACAACTTGGCCTTGCGCGCCGGCTGGAACACCGTGCAGGCTCAGAGTGAGAAGTGCCAGCAGAAAAATGTACGCCGGCAAATGGAGACTTGAGGACGGTCGTGCACTTCGTGATGCCGAAAAACCTGCCCATCGCGTCATTTTGTTCCTCCCAATTGAGGCTCTTTTTGGCGAGCCTCACTGAATTGCCACAGGAGCGGTCATCGTCGGCGACTGTAGTTAATCTGAAGTTACCATCGTTTGTTAGTCAACGAAACTGTCGTGTTCGGGAAGCTGTTGCCTGATTTGAGACGCCATAAGCCGAACCGGTTCGACGTGCGCAGCGGTTGGAGCGGGTTTAAGATTGAAGCTACGAAGCGCCCAGGAATCTTGCGGCAGACGGGCGTAGTTACGCTTGTTTCACGCACACGGTCTTAGTTTAGGAAATGTAGATCCTTATGTCGCAACCAGACGCTGAAACCGTATCGCACGAACTTTTTTCCGCGTATAAGACGGGCAAAATGATTGCTGTGCTTCCTTCTGAGCGGCCAGGTTTTGACCTCGGCGCAGCTTATGAAGTCGAGGCAAGACTCAAGCGACTCCGGGAAGCGGAAGGCCACAGAGCCGTTGGTCGCAAGGTGGGTTACGCCAATAAAGCCATGTGGCGTGTACTCAAGCTTGAAACTCTGGTCTGGGGACACATGTACGATGACACGGTTCACTACAGCGACCACAACTCCGCTACGTTGGCGATCGCGCATCTCCGTTCCCTGAAGATCGAACCGGAGATCGTTTTCGGTCTGAAACAGCCGATCTCGGGGGAAGGTCTTGATGCTGCCGCCGCGCTCGCCTCCACGGACTGGCTGGCAATCGGATTCGAAATCATCGATTGTCCCTATTCCGAATGGAAATTTCAGCCCACTGATTTCATTGCATCCTTCGGCCTTCATGCCGCGCTCGTAGTCGGAGAGCGTGTACCGGTACGGCCAGATCTCATCCCGAAACTGGTTGACGAGTTGCCGAAGTTCAAGGTACGCGTGTCAAAGAACGGAGATTTTCTGGAGGAAGGATCGGGCAAGAATTCTTTGAAGAGTCCTGCTCTGTGCCTGGCCGAACTCGGCGCCGCTATCTCACGGCGATTCCCCAGTGAATCGCTCGGCGCTGGAGAAATCGTCAGCTCGGGGACGCTCACAGCAGGACATTCGACCGACCGAGGCGATCTCTGGACAGTCGGGATCGAAGGTCTACCGCTGCCGCCGTTGACACTACGTTTGTCTTGATCTGAACATGGATGAGTTCGGTTCGTAGAAGCTAGGCGCTGATCATCGCCTCTCAGCGTCGCCACAAATCACGGTGTCCAGCTGCCGGTCGCCGGACAAGTCTTCCGCTCTCCAATTGAAAACAGGGTCGAGCCCTTCCGACATCAACTTGCCTGAGTAGATCGGAGCATCGTAGGAACCAGACGTAAATTGGCATCCACCGCGTTGCAGTGAATAACCACCCGGTGTGGTGGCGCAGTTGAGCGTGAAGAGACAGCCGCCACCTCTGGCCAATTCAAGGCATACATCCCACTCTTCTCGCGTGCTCACAAATGCTGCGGTCGTTGGCGAAAACATATTATGGAGAGCAACCGTCACCAGGAACTCCTGGCGTGTGGGAGTGTAAGGTGTGTCTTGCAGAATGGCTCCAGGAGCCAGCTTCAGACGGGGAGTACCGAGAAGGGTGGCGCCAGCTCCGTGGTGCTTTTTCAGGTATTCCTCATGCAACATCAGCATCGCCCAGTCCCGCCTCCAGTCCGAAAGGCCTGAGAGCACTCCGACGCCGACTCGCTCAACGCCGCCCGCAAGCATCCGCTCGTAGGTGTCCAGACGATATTCGAAATTTGCTTTCTTGGTCCTGCCGGGATGAAGCATCGTGTATCGAGTCTTGTCGTAGGTTTCCTGCCAAAGCACTGACCAGCACAGTCCGGCCTCGACCAAGCGACGATAATCGCCCTCCTCTAATGACTCCGCGCTGATCCCGACCAGGCCGCCGCCATGGCGCTCCAGCACAAGTCGCAAGAGTTCCACGTGGCGGCACATCGAATCGACGCGCATTCGCGGATCGCTGGCGTATACCAGCTCAAGAACTTTCTGCCCTTTCTGCTCGACGAGATGAATCGCCTCCCGCTCAAGCTCGTCATCGGTCAATCGCCGGCGCTCGACCTCGATGCCTTTATTGCCTCCGCGGAAATTGCAATAAAGACACTGCTCCTCGCAAATACTGGTCGCGTAGATAGGGACGATCACGAAAACTCGCCCGCCATAAAGATTCGCTTTAACCTCCGCAGAACGGGCGAGGATGGCTCGATCTAACTCGCCTCCATGTCCGAATTCGGTGCTCCAAAAGAAGGGGGTGTAGTCGGATGCAACCGTGGGCCGGAGCGAGTCCAGAGGTTCCGGGCACGTACGGGACAACTCTGTAGCCTGTTCGCAGGCGATTTTGTAGTGATCAGAGAACATGGGAGTTCTTTTACTTTTGTTGTTTGTACTTCAACGATACGCGGATGTCATTCGCCTGAGTGTGATTACGCACACGAGCGCATGTGATGGCCGTCGAACGAGCCCGGCAGGTGGCATTCGGCCAGCATGACGGCTGGGCGTCAGCACTTTCCCCGAGTCGCCTTTTCCAGCAGATACAGATAGGAACGATAGACTTGGCCCGTAGCTCGGGTCATTCCGATCTCGCAGGTCCGACTACTCGAATAACAAGAGTCAGCCTGTAGCGCTTGAACTTCGACTGCTTCCAGTTTGGTGGCTGATTGCGTCAATTCAGGGAAAAGAAACCCTCGATCCCCT
>Ga0224545_1000091_pt1 | contig 17921 bp, 12 predicted proteins | sample 714P12024metaG_FD_179906 | JGI IMG/M metagenome (GOLD analysis project Ga0224545, IMG submission 179906) | Peat soil microbial communities from Stordalen Mire, Sweden - 717 P1 20-24 | ecosystem: Environmental > Terrestrial > Soil > Wetlands > Peat | place: Sweden: Norrbotten County, Stordalen... | reverse complement strand
CCGATTTTCATCGTTTTGGAATCACGGCGGAGAGATTCCATCGGGCCAACCAGCAGCAGCTCCGCGATTGGCCGGACACGATGTTGGCTACCAGCACCCACGACTCGAAGCGCTCGGAAGATGTGCGCGCCCGGATCAATGTGCTTTCGGAAATGCCCGAGCTATGGGCGCGCCGCGTCAGCGAGTGGGGAGATCTCAATCGCAGCCACAAGAGCGTTATTAATGAAACGGATGCTCCTTCGCCGAACGATGAGTACCTGCTTTACCAAACACTAATTGGAGCATGGCCAGCTGAACCCGTGAATCGGGAAGATGATTGGGAGACCTTCCGTAAGCGCATCGAAGACTACCTATTGAAAGCCATCCGTGAGGCCAAGCAAAATACCAGTTGGATCAATCAAAATACGGAATACGAAACTGCCGTTTCTTCGTTCGTGGCGGCCTTGCTGAATCGCGAAGTCGAAAATCGTTTCCTTGATGACTTTTTGCCTTTCCAGCGGCGAGTGGCCCGCCTTGGCCTGTGGAATAGCCTTTCACAGGTTTTGCTAAAGCTGACCAGTCCAGGCGTTCCTGACATTTATCAGGGCAATGATTTATGGGATTTCAGCCTGGTGGACCCCGACAGTCGCCGGCCGGTCGACTACGTGCTCCGCCAGCGGGCGCTTGAGGAGATAAGGAACTCCGGGGACCACGCAGCCATCCAGCAAATGCTGGCCACGCCTCAGGACGGGCGCCTTAAGTTGTACGTGATTTGGAAAACCTTGTGCCTACGTAAGCAACATCCGGAGCTTCTTCGGCGAGGTGAATATCTGCCGGTGGCCGTTGATGGATGTAAAGCCAATCACATCGTCGCTTTCATTCGCAGCTTTGAAGATACGGAAGCTTTGGTAATCGTCCCGCGACTGGTATCTGGCTTGCTTGGCGAAGTGGACGGTCCCCCGATCGGATCCGAAATTTGGAAGGATACACACCTTCTGCTGCCGGCTTGCAGTTGTTCCAAAGTCTATCGAAATGTCTTATCCGGCGAGCGCCCCCAACTGCAGAGAATCGGAGAGCATTTGCGAATGGACATCTCGACTTCTTTTACTCACTTACCCTTGGCCCTCTTTTTTTCGGCACAAGATTCAGCTTAATTCCCTTCGCTACGGGAAGTTAGCGAAAGGATATTCCGCAGGGACTGCGGGGTTTGACTGCGCTAGATTCCGATCCGCCTGATTCCCATTGCAGAGTCTCGCTCTGCATGCTGAGGTGCATATGTCGGCCCCCCAGCCTTCCCCTTCGAAAGTTGAAAACTGGCGTGAACTGTATACCGCCGCCTTGTCCGAATCGGATCGAGACCGGGTGCCGAAGCGCATCGCCGATGCCGAACAAGCGATTGTAGTCAGAGCGAGGGAACTCTTTTTGACCGGCAGCGATACGATTGAAGAGGATCAAGCTACGATGCCCTCGATTGCCCTGCGTGCTCTGCAAAATTGTCAGCAACTGCAAGCAGCAACTGCCTAGCCAAAAACAGCTCCCACTCCTAGCTCTTTCGACTCTTGGTCGCGGATATTCGTTGGGCAGGTGCGTCCCGGCTGAGAATGCGTGCGGCGCAGGGATACAGTTCTTAATTAAGGTCAGGGTGTCCTGGGCCGGGACTGCATCATAGATCTGCCGTGTCCGTTGCGATCCAATTTGCCTGGCTCCTTATTCTTTCCATACCGGTGGCGGGTATCGCCTGGACGGTCACTCATGAAGAGATCTTTCGCGAGCCCCGCGACTACTGCCAGGAGCAATCGAAAAACGCGCGAACATTTCCTCGCCGCAAGTTTTTCTATTTATTCAGCTGGCGAATACTGCTTCAGCCATTATGTCGCTGCGGCCTTCCTGATCCCGACGCGCTTTACACTGCTTTACTACGATTGGCGCGGCTATGTGATCGCATTTCTCGCCCCCGTCTGGGTCGCCAACCAATACATGAGCGTTTATAACCATCTCCGACTGGACATAAGAACCGAGCAAGTCCAGATCCACGCCGAACAGAAGGGAGGTCTTCCGCGAGAGCGTAAAGCTGCCTGAAGACGACAGGGGTGCGAGTTGAGTCTATTTCAAGATGCTATGGTCGACTCGACTCTTAGCCGGGCGGAGTGAATGATCTCGTTCGCGGCTCGTCGCGGGCTGGCGATTGCTCCGTGCACGGTATCGTTGTGACCGCCAACATCGGTGGCTTCGCCAGCAAAGAACAATGTATCGTGTATCGGCATTGCCAGGGCTTCTTGCGCACCGCTCTGCCCGGCCTTTCCGTAGCTATACGCGCCGCGAGAGAAAGGATCGTTTTGCTCCTTCCGCACGTTCATCGACTACTTCGGATGCGCGCCGAGTGTCATTGTGCCGGCGGCACGGACTTCAGGTACGCGACTACGGCCTGAGCATCCTGCGGCGTCATGCGGAATTGAGGCATCGGTTGGCGCAAGTACGTGCCCGTTTTCCAGATTCCTGTCGTCAACAGCCTCACCATCTCCTCGTCGGTTCCGGGTAACACCCCAGCAATCCGGGGGGCCTGCAGCGGCCAATTTTCCATCGGTTCTGCCGATTTTAGCCATACCGGCGCCCCCTGAAGCCAATGGCTGCGGTCAGCATTGCCCATGTTGTCGTGCGGCGTGTGACATTGCCCGCATCTTGATAGATCTTCAACGATGTACTTGCCGCGCGCCGCGCTACCTTCACCCGCCTGGCGCTCGGTTGATCGCCCCTTCTGGGCGATGGCCAGATTGGTAGTACCAGCGACAAGAAGTACCAGTGCACAGCAGCAGCTGACAGGTCTCAATTTCCGGAAACACCGCATTTCTATTGGTTGATTCGTGTCCATAGGGGGTTGGCCTTGCATGCTACGATATGCGACGGCCTCGGCAAGACCGTCTCTATCACTATAACGGCCCCAAGAAACCTTGCCAACGGTTTCGGCATCTTGTGCATCTTGTGCGAGGGCCGTTGCGTCCAGCGGGCAGGGCTGTCATACTCCTAAGCACCTTTTTGGGGCGCCGTCCGTCCGGCAACTGGTTACGCTCAGGAGACGGCAGCAAGCGCATGACGAAACAGCAAAACTTTTGGTCCGGATGGCAGGAACGGATCTCAGCGCTCCGCAATGTGCCCGCCGTACTCAAGATCGTTTGGGACTCCGGTCCCGGAGTCGTTCTTTTCGGACTGATTGCGCGCGTGTTTTCGTCGCTCCTGCCAGTTGGGCTTCTATGGATTACCAAGCTCATTATTGATGGCATCAATAATGCCGTCCACCTTCACCAACCGGTGAAATCCGGCTTTTGGTGGTTGGTCGTGGCAGAGTTCTCTCTGGCTGTTCTGAACAGCATCCTACTTCGGACGATCGACTACTCGGACTCGCTGCTAGGCGATAAGTACACCCGGCACGTCAGCATTCGAGTCATGAACCATGCAGCGGGGCTGGACCTGATCGCCTACGAAGATCCAGTCTTCTACGACCGTCTGGAGCGGGCCAGAGTGCAGGCAACCGACCGACTGGTGATGATCCAGCAGATTGGACGGTTAGTGCAGCAAGCTATCACCACGATCACGCTCTCCATTTCGATCATGTTGTTCTCTCCGTGGCTTATGTTGCTGCTGATTGCCGGCGTCGTTCCCGCGTTCCTGGGAGAAAGCCATTTCGCATTCCTCGGGTACGCCAAGAATTTCCGGCAGACACCCATGCGGCGCCAGTTGGACTACCTGCGGATTCTCGGTGGAAGCAAGGAAGCCGCGAAAGAGCTGAAGCTTTTTGGACTGAAAGATTTCCTCCGGGAACGATTTACTCGGTTATCGGACGAGATTTATGAAGAGAACATCGGCCTGTCTCGGCGCAAGCTGATTGCGGGTGCATTGTTATCGACAATCGGCACCATGGGCTATTATTCGGCCTATGTATTCGTGATATGGCGGACCGTCGCCGGCGCCCTGACTATCGGCACGTTGACTTTTCTGGCAGGAGCCATTCAGCAAGCCAGCAGTAACATTGAACAAATCTTTTCCACCTTCGCCGGCATCGGCGACCAGGCATTGTTCCTCACAGATCTTCTGGCGTTTTTTGAAATGAAGCCGACGATACGATCGAAGGTAAATGCGTTGCCGGCACCCCGGCCGATTATGCGAGGAGTCGAATTCCGGAACGTTTCCTTCTCTTATCCGGGGAACTCGCGCCGCGTCCTGGACCGCATCAATTTCCAGTTACATACCAACGAGCGGTTAGCGCTGATTGGCGAAAACGGGCAGGGCAAAACCACTATCGTAAAACTGATTACGCGGTTATACGATCCCACGGAGGGTCAAATCCTGCTGGATGGGATCGACCTTCGCGAATATGATCTGGAGGACCTCCATCGAGAAATTGGCGTCATTTTTCAAGACTTCATGCGCTATGAAATGACGGCCCGAGAGAATATTGCGATTGGGCGGATCGACGAAATCCATAACCTTGATCTTCTTAAAAGCGCGGCACAAAAAAGCATGGCGGACGAAACGATCGCAAGACTTCCTCAGGGCTTCGATCAAATGCTGGGTCGACGATTCGAGCAAGGCGTCGATCTTTCCGGGGGGGAATGGCAGAAAGTAGCGCTGGCGCGGGCCTATCTGCGCGATGCGCAACTCCTGATTCTGGATGAGCCCACCGCCTCACTCGATGCGCGCAGCGAATTTGAAGTGTTTCACCGCTTTTCCGAACTTACCGCCGGCAAGATGGCGCTGTTTATTTCGCACCGATTTTCAACCGTGCGTTCGGCGGATCGCATCCTGGTTTTGGAAAACGGCAAGATTGCCGAGGAAGGCACTCACGACCAACTCTCGAGCTTGGGTGGTCGTTACGCGGAGATGTTCGAGATGCAAGCCTCGAGCTATCGCTAGGAACGTAGAGAATGACACCACAGAGCGGTAACCTGGAACTCGTTAGCACCGGGCCGAAAGACGTGCGTACACTTCCGACGATGGGACCTGTTGTCGACACTTTATCCTCGAGTGCTGCCGCGCTTGCCCGATCTCTGGCATGGATGCCGGGGCAACAGGTGTCGCGCAATTTTCGCGATCGTTGTGAAGCTCTCACCCGTGCGTTTCAACCGCTCTTGCTGTCGCTCGAATCTCGTGCCCCAAAAACGGCTTCTGATGATTTTCGACGTCTGAAGGAAAACATTTTTCTGATCGGGGGAGAACTACAAGAAACCTGTGCTACGTTCGAGGCCCCTCACAAACTCCCTCAGGTTCGCACTCCAGACGGCACGATCCTTCCAAGAATCGCGGCATTGGCGGCGGATTATTTCGCCGCGGCGGCTTACCAGTTCAGTGAGGCGAGCTTCACCTCTTATATTCAAGCTTTTCAAGGGGTCACAGTTCTCAAGCTGGCGGAGCTATGGATGCTCGTCCCTGTCATGAAGCTTGTGCTGCTGGAGCACATCGCCGAGCGCGGCCGTCGTCTGCTTCAGGAGCCCTCGTCATCTGACGACGTTCAGGATCTCATCCGCAGCTTGCAGGATATTAAACAGACGTCCTGGAAAGTGATCATTGAGCCGCTGATCCGGTTTGATCAGATCTTGCGGCAAGACCCGGCGGGAGCCTATCCCGGCATGGACTATGAAACTCGCGAGCTCTACCGCAAGCAGCTGATCAAGATCGCGGACCGGTGCGATTGTTCTGAGATCAAGGTAGCTAGCGAAGTGCTGGCGCTAGCCCGCCAGGCACAACTCAACGGCAACCGGGATCCGCGTGTTACTTTACGCGAATCGCATGTGGGATCGTATTTACTTGCCGAAGGAAATTCGCTTCTCCGGAAGAAGGTGGGCTACCATGCTCCGATCGCTCAGCGTTTGCGGGTTTTTCTGCTCGAGCACCCGGATGAGTTTTATCTGCCGGGGATCGCGGCCCTCACTTTCGCCATCGTGTGGGGCGTTGTCGAACTGCTGACCCCTCCCAGTACGTCTTTGTGGTTGGTATTGCTTGCGATACTCGCGGTGTTATTGCCGAGTTCACAGAGTGCCGTCCAGATCATGAACTATCTGGCAACCCTGTTGCTGCCGGCGCAAACCTTGCCCAAGCTGGATTTCTCGGAAGGCGTTCCGACCGACTGCATGACCATGGTCGCAATTCCGACTGTGTTCATGAATGAAAAACAGGTTCGTAAGCTCGCCGCCGACCTGGAAGTTCGCTACCTTGGCAACCAGGACCCGAACATTCACTATGCGCTGCTCTCGGATTTGCCCGATTCTCCCGCTGAACCGCGAGAAGACAGCCCCCTGATGGACTTGGCTTCCGAGCTGATCCGCGGATTGAACGAAAAATATGCCGCAGAGCGGATGGGTTCTTTCTTTTTGTTCCATCGTCACCGCGTTTACAACCCGCGCGAAAGACTGTGGATGGGTTGGGAACGCAAACGCGGAAAGTTGATGGATCTGAACAATCTGCTGCGCGGGAAACTTGACAGTTTTCCGGTTAAGGTTGGCAATCTTTCCGTACTCTCCGGGGTTCGCTTCGTCATTACGCTCGACTCCGATACAGAATTGCCGCGAGGATCGGCGAGCCGCATGGCGGGAACTTTAGCGCATCCTCTGAACCAGGCCATCATCGACCCGGAAAAGGGCATCGTGGTTGCAGGTTACGGCATTCTGCAGCCCCGGGTCGGCGTCAGCGTCCAGAGTTCGGCGCGGTCCCGGCTGGCCAGTATTTATTCAGGACAAACTGGCTTTGACATCTATACTCACGCCACCTCCGATGTGTATCAGGATCTCTATGGCGAAGGGATCTTCGTCGGAAAAGGGATCTATGAAGTCGAAACTCTACACCGCGTTCTCGATCGCCGGTTCCCGCGAAATGCGTTGCTGAGTCATGACCTTGTCGAAGGAGCTTATGCGCGGGCGGGATTGGTGAGCGACATCGAAGTGATTGAGGATTACCCCTCCCACTACAGCGCCCATAATCGACGAAAGCACCGCTGGATGAGGGGAGACTGGCAGATTGCCGGATGGCTGCTTCCCCTGGTTCCTGAAGAGTCTGGTCATCTCGTACCCAATCCGCTTTCAATGGTTTCCAGGTGGAAGATCCTCGATAACCTGCGGCGAAGTCTGGTCGAGCCTGCGATCTTCGCCCTGTTCGTGCTGGGATGGTTGTGCCTGCCCGGACAGGCTGTATCGTGGACGGTAGCTACCCTCACGATTCTTTTCCTGCCAGCGCTGTTCCAGCTAGGCTTTGATCTGGTACACGCCGCGACGTCAGGCAGCCGATCGATCGTTCGAGACGCCTTCGATTCCCTCCTGAACGCCAGCATTGCGAATTGGTTAACGGTTACATTCCTGGCGCATCAGGCTCTGCTGTCCATGGACGCGGTGGTGCGAACGATGGTGCGCCGCCTGATCACGCGGCAGAGACTCTTGCAATGGGAGACTGCGGCCGAAGCAGAGCTTGCTGGAGATAAGCGCAGCACACTGGATATTTACCTGAACTGGACTCCGGCCCTCGCACTGGCTCTGGCTTTACTGGTGTGGGTCGTACGTCCGAGCGCTCTGTTCGCCGCGCTCCCGATCGTTCTGTTGTGGGCGTGCAGCCGACCGATTTCATGGTGGCTGAACCGTCCGCCCGGCGCTCCCCGCAAAGAGGCCTCGGAACGCGATCGATGGCTGCTGCGCGTCTCCGCGCTCCGCACCTGGCGGTATTTCTCCGAGTTCAGCACGGAAGAACACCATTGGCTGATTCCCGACAATGTACAGGAAGAGAACATCAAGGTTGCACCTCGAGTGTCTCCTACGAACCTGGGATTGCTCCTTAATGCGCGCCAGGTGGCGTGCAGATTCGGCTATCTCACGGTGCCGGAGTTTTCGCAACAGACTCTCCGAACTCTGGCGACGGTCTCACAATTACCGCGAGAGCGTGGGCACCTTCTCAACTGGTATGACACTCGATCGTTGAGTCCGCTCTCCCCGGCTGTCGTTTCAAGCGTCGATAGCGGCAATTTGCTGGCTTCACTCTGGACGCTTCAGCAGGGATGTCTCGACCTTCTTGAACAACCACTTTTATCGGGGGGATTGGCCGACGGTCTCCTCGATCATCTCCTTCTGCTGTCCAGCCTCAAGGCAATCCCGCGGCGAAAGAGTTCGCAGATCGGAAAAGCTCTTCGGAAAGAAAATTGGCTGCAGTATGTCCTCGATGTCCCCGACGCGGTGCTCCGGGATATTCACCATTCCTCCACCACGTCGCCAAGCAGCGACACCGTCTGGTTTCAAGAACAGGCGGAAGAACGCATCCGGCAGGTGTGCCGGACTGTCCAGCTTTACGCTCCCTGGCTTCTTCCGGAATATGCGTCTGTGATGAATGATCTCGCCATCCATGCGCAAGAACCCCAGATCGTAACTCCCGCGCTCGCGAAGATGCCGAAATTTATCGACAGCCTTGCCACTCATCTCCGGTTGGTATTGGACTCAACCGAACTCGGAGAGCAAGAAAGCCTGTTTCGAGAACTGCTAGACCAGTTGCCCGAGGCGCGCTCGCGCGTTTTACGCCTTATCGACGATCTGAAACAAATCTCCGCCCAGTGTGGCGCCCTGGCGGACGAAATGGATTTTGCGTTTCTTCTGAACCGGAACAGAGGACTATTTTCGGTGGCCTTCGAGGTCGATAAGCAGCAGAACCACCCTGCCTGTTACGACCTTCTGGCGAGTGAAGCGCGCATCGCGTATTTCATTGCCATCGCCAAGGATGACATCCCGCAGGATTGCTGGTTTCAGCTCAGCCGACCTCCCCTGTATGAGGCAGGAATCGCCGGTCTGCTTTCGTGGACGGGCACGATGTTCGAATACTTGATGCCGACGTTGTGGATGCGCCTCTACCCCAACACTCTACTGGAGCGCGCCGCGGAGGCAGCGGTGCAGGCGCAACGAGCTTATGCGGCCGACAAAGGCGTGCCCTGGGGCATCTCCGAATCTTCGTCCAGCAAAATGGATGACGCTGGGAACTACGATTACTTCGCTTTCGGAGTGCCTCAGCTGGCGATATTTAGACCCGATCACGACGGGCCGGTGATCTCACCCTATTCAACATTCCTGGCGCTGGATATTGATTCCACGGCTGCGTTGCGCAATTTGCGCTCTATGCAACGCAAGGGCTGGTTGGGAAGCTATGGCTTTTATGAATCGTTGGATTTCAGTCCCAGCCGCCGTTCGCCTCGGGGCTTTGAAGTGGTGCGCTGCTGGATGGCCCACCATCAGGGGATGAGCCTGCTCTCCATTGCAAATTTCCTGGACGATCAAGTTGTGCAACGCTGGTTTCACAGTCATCCGCGAGTGCAGGCCACGGAACTGCTGCTGCAGGAAAAGCCGGCTGCTCACGTGGGTTCGCAAAGGTCCCGCGCCAAAGTGGCATGAACTTAATTCGCCGTCGATCGCGGATGTAAGCACAGTTATCTTCAGTCGTATACCCTATGCGGCACAAGCACATACTCGCTCTCGCGGTTTTCTTGACGTTTACTTCAAACGTTTCTCCAGTCACTGCGCAGGCGCGCTCTGGGTCAGCACAACCTGGGTCAGCACAATCTGGGTCAGCAGGTTCCGATGCAGCATCCAGCGTGCTTGTGCTGGATGCGGAGGCGGCTTCGCATCCTTTCCCTCACTTTTGGGAACAAATGTTTGGTTCAGGGCGGGCCATTTTGAGCCTGCGGGAGAGCTATCGCAGCGACCTGCGCGCGGTCCAGCAAATCACCGATTTCAGATACGTCCGTTTTCACGCTATCTTCGACGACGAAGTTGGCATCTACAGCGAAGACGCGCAGGGACGTGCGACTTATAACTTTTCCTACATCGATCAAATCTATGATGGTCTGCTGGCGAATGGAGTTCGGCCCTTCATTGAGATCAGTTTTATGCCCGACCAACTCGCGGCCAGCCACACTCTTCATCCTTTTTGGTATCACCCGAATGTCGCCCCTCCAAAGGATTGGGCGCGGTGGGACGACCTCGTCACCGCCTTCGCTCAACACCTTATCGAGCGTTACGGAATCGATGAAGTTTCGCAGTGGTATTTCGAAGTTTGGAATGAGCCCAATCTTGATTTCTGGGCAGGCCAACCGAAGCAGGAAACCTATTGGGAGCTGTACGACCAAACCGCGGCCACCCTGAAAAAGGTGAGCCCGAGACTACGCGTCGGGGGACCGGCGACCGCGCAAGCGGCCTGGGTCGATGCCTTCATCCGGCACTGCGCCGAAAAACGGATTCCGCTGGATTATGTCTCAACCCACGTTTACGCCAACGATACCGCGCAAGATATTTTCGGCTCGCAAGAAAACATTCCTCGTGATCAGATGGTATGCCGCGCCGTGGACAAAGTGCACCGCCAGATCAAATCATCGCGGATGCCAAGCCTGCCGCTGATCTGGAGCGAGTTCAATGCCAGCTACATGAATGAAACCAACGTCACTGATGCAATTTACATGGGACCGTGGCTCGCCGATACCATCCGCCAGTGTGACGGTTTGGTGGATTCCATGTCCTACTGGACCTTTTCCGATGTCTTTGAGGAACAGGGTGTCGTGAAAACTCCGTTCTACGGAGGTTACGGGCTCATCGCCGAGGATGGCATTCCGAAGCCGGCCTTCAACGCCTTCAAACTTCTTCACAAGCTAGGGGGCGAACGTCTGCCGCTCGATTCGGATTCCGGCCTGCTTACTCGCAGAAAAGATGGCACGTTGGTTCTGGCATTGTGGAACTATGCCGCACCGGGGCAGTCCGTTCCTTCAAAGACAATAAGGTTACGGCTGAAAGGAGCAAATCCGAAACATGCTCTCATCTCGCGCGTCGACAGCGTGCACGGCGATGCGAATCCCGCATACCAGAAGTTCGGAAGTCCCCGCTTTCCTTCGCCAGCGCAGATCAACGAGCTCCGGCGTGCCGCCCACCTGCCCGAGCCCGAGGCTGGTCATCTCCAAAATGGTGAGTTGACCGTCACCCTGCCCAGTCAAGGGTTGGCCGTAATCGAACTCCAGTAGATCGAAACGTCCGCGAAAAGATCGTCGACCGCGCTTTCGAATGATCGAAGTATCAAGACTGGTACTTCTTAAAGCCGGCCCGATCCATCCCGCGCTGCGCCTCCTGATTTTTCATGAACGTATTCCAGACGAATCCCGTGCGGACATTCTCCGCCATCAGCATGGTGATTCCCGTGTCGATGCCAACTGCGTCGGTGTCGTACCAATTCTTCAGGGGATTGAACGCATTTATAAATCCGTAGCGGCACCATGCCTTTGGATAATGATCTTTGATATTTTTGAGCACCCGCATCACCGGCTGCGTCAAAAAAGGCAAGGAACCGGCTGAGGCGCTGGGCACGACAGTGCCGTCAATCGGGCCCATCATCGGCGGACCTCCCCAAATCACGTAGCCCTTCTGCGAATCGGAGGCGGAGATTCCCCACAGATCGTCGCTGTAATCCGAAAATTGCTTTCCCAGCTCCAGGCAGAAATGGCGGTGGGCATCCGTAGCCAGTATCGAGTTTTCGAAATAGTCGGCGTACTGGTCGCGTTTCCCGCGAAAATCGAACCAGGCCTGAGAATATTGATGCACAAATACCGGCGCAAACGAGCCGATGTATCGAATGCCGTCATATTCAAATCTGGTGCGCTTCCACGCATTCCAGGCATCCGCCGGCAAGGGATGAGGAAGCGACCCCAGGCCAAGAAGATAAATCATCATCATCTCGCTGTAGTAATCCCATCGATAAGGAAGAAAACCGAATTCGGGAGTCCAGCCATGCGGCAACAGCGAAGTGTCCTCCGATAGCCAACTCCAGTCAACGCGGTTGAAGATCTGGTACGCCAGAAGACTGATCTCGGAATGCAGCTCGAAATGGCGCCGGCAAGTGAGAAGTCCGCAGAGCAGGATAGCGGTGTCGACCGACGAAACTTCGGAATCCCATACCCGCTCTCCACTCTTGATATCGGCAAAATGGTAGAAGAACCCGCGATGCGTCGGCATCTTCTTCCAAAGGAAACGCAACGTCGCCAGAACGCGATCGCGAGCTTCGGCTAGAGAAATGAAATTGCGTTTTTGCGCGATGCAAAGAGCTGTCAAACCAAACCCCGTCGCGGCTATGCTGGCCACAACCGAGTTGTCGTTCTTGGTCACATTGCTGCGATCTCTGACCAGCCCCGTATCCGGACTCGCCTGGTCCCAGAAGTACTGGAAATTCAGCTTTTCCAATTCGTCCAAAAATGCGTCGTCCTCGGGCGAGAGAGCATTGGGTACTGCCGAAGGCGTGGAACCCGGCTGTTGCGGGGCAGCCGACAGCAATGAAATTATCTTCCCGTGGTCAAACACCTCCATCAGGCCCAGGCCACCGATCCGAAAAAGAAGCTCTCTCCGGGAAAGCCGGTTTGCAGCAATGTTCTTTTCTTTCATACGCATCAGTTGATTTTAGATGCCCCCACACCAAGACGCGAAGATAAGGTCGGCCGGGCCGCCCAGTTTCTCCGTGCAATTTGCCGAACAGCAAACTTGCTATCCAGAAAATGCGTCCTAGAATGTTAAGCATATGGTGACGCAATGACTAGAGGCAAGACCATCGCCACATGGGTAATCCTGATTATTGCCATTCTGGCATCGGTGACAACCATTGCCTTGCGCCACCGGCGCCGGCCGGTGACGCTGCGGGGTGCAGTTCTGCGCCAGGATGCCGATCCCAATCGGCAGTTGCCGCTGGCGGATGTCCAGATCACGGCCATCAACGCTCTGGGGAGCGGTACCTCCAAAACCGACTCTTCCGGTTTTTTCACCCTTACTTTGCCTAAGGGATTACGGCGGCGTCAGGAAGTCATCCTGAAATTCCGCCACCAGGATTACCGGCCGTTGGATGTAAACGACTTTATTCGAGACAAGATCTATATCGCCCGCATGACCCCCACCCATCAAGACACGATTGCCGAATCCCATACCGGGTCTGCCGTCTCGAATACGCGAATTCGATACTCGGTGAAGGCCACAACCGAAGCGAACATCGGCAGCGCAGTACGAACGTTCCAGGTTATCAACACGGGAAACACTCCATGCAACGATCACCCTCCGTGCGCCCTCGGCGGAAAGTGGAAGGCAACGCTTGGCTCTCTCTCGCTGGATGCGGGCGAAGGAAACGAGTTTCGCAACGCCAGAGTTTCTTGCATTGCCGGGCCGTGTCCCTTCACCAAGATCGCCGTGGAAACCTTTTCTCAGGAACGGCGGCATTTTACCGCCACGGTCCTCAACTGGTCGGATACGGTTACGTTCCTGGTGGAGGCTGAAGTGGTCCATCCCATGACTAGCGACATGGTGCGTGAGACCTACCCCTTTATTTCCGGCCGGGCTTTGAACTTCAGTTTGCCCGCTTTGGCGGAAGGCCCCAGCATCGAGGCCGAGGTCGCAGGAGAACCCATTGTCTTCCCCCTCGGCCCCGATCTCTTCTTGCGCTGGGCAGATTGCCACATGGTGGTCGATCGGGACCAATCCAAGAACTATCGCTGCGAACTGAAGCCTGGATATCAGTTCCGGTAAACGAGCGCCAATCTTCCGGCCGACGCTGTCGCCCGCCGGAATGTTCTCGATCAGTAATTTCGATTGGATCCATTCTGTTTGCCCACCTAAAGTGTTAAAGAGAGGAGGCGCAAGCACGTTACGGAAGTCACGCGTAGCGGTGTGCTCTGACCAAACGGGGTGCGGTCCTACAGCATGTCATCTGCGATAATGGAAACACAAACGTGTTTCCACGCTGATTTGCGGACAACTAGGCGGCTATGCCGACGGGAGGACTGACCGACTGTTCCCGCTGGTTTTGAATCTAACGACACCCGGAGAGCCTGCAATTGGAAAAAAATCCTGTCGAAATTCAAGAATTGGATTTGACCAAGCACCTACGCGAGATACCAGACGTCCTCACTCTGGAGGAAATCGCCAACCTGGCGGCGGAAGAGGGACAACCCGCCGAAACGTTGATGAACGTCGTCGCACTCATTGCCAAGCGCTTCAATACCGATGTTTGTTCGGCTTATCTGCTGGAGCCCGATCGAGCCAACCTGGTGCTGGCCGCAACGGTCGGCCTGCGACGCGAGTGCATCGGCCATTTGCGAATGGCAATTCACGAAGGACTGGCGGGGCTCGTCGCGGAACAGGTGCGTCCGGTGGCCGTGGAGCAGGCACTCACTCACCCGCGCTTCAAGTACTTCCCGGAAGCCGGGGAATATGATTACCAATCGTTCCTCGGGGTTCCACTCATCGACCGGGGAGTTTTGCAGGGCGTACTGGTAGTGCAAACCGTGGAGCCTCGTGTTTTTCGCGAGGACGAGATTCATATGCTGGCCGAAGCCGCGGCTCAGGTTGCGCCGGTAGTGAGCGAAGCCCGCACACTGGATCGATTCATTGCGCCGGCCCAGGAGCGCCTTTGGTCACTGGCACGCAACTTGTGGTGGAGTTGGGACCACGACGCCGGCAGTTTGTTTAGGGATCTCGATCCGATCCGCTGGAGGATACTGAACCAGAATCCAGTTTCGTTGCTGGCGGAATTTCCCCTGGCAAAACTCGAAAGGCGCGCCACGGAGTTGGTACTGCATAGCCGCATCAACTACGCCTATCGCCGGCTCCAGGAATATCTGCGAGCCGACCGGACATGGGGAGCCAGGCACGCGGGGGTCCTGCGGCCCCGCCCCGTGGCATATTTTTCGGCGGAATTTGGACTGCACGAGTCGCTTCCCGTCTATTCCGGAGGGCTTGGCGTTCTTGCCGGGGACCACATCAAGAGCGCATCCGATCTCGCGATCCCGCTGGTCGGCATCGGTTTGTTCTACGGGCAAGGATATTTTCGTCAGCGCCTGGACCACAACGGCTGGCAGCAGGAAGAATATCTGGAAACAGACGTCAATCAATTGCCTCTGGAGACGGCGATCGGAAAGAACGGCCGGCCGGTGATGGTGCAAATCCAGACCCGCAGCGGTTCGATTCACGCCAAAGTATGGCGAGTGGCCGTCGGACGTTGCGATCTCTTCCTCCTCGATTCGGATGTAGAGGGCAATGCTGCGGATGACCGCAAGCTGACTTCCCGCCTCTATGGCGGAGACGCAAGAACTCGCATCCGGCAGGAGTTGCTGCTGGGAGTCGGAGGCTTCCGCGCCCTCAAAGCCATGGGCATCACGCCGGGAGTTCTTCACCTGAACGAAGGCCACAGCGGGTTTGCCGTTCTGGAGGCGATCCACTCGCGCATGCAGGAGGAAGGCATCGCCTTCGACAGCGCCGTCTCTCGGGTGTCGCGGGGAGTTGTTTTCACCACTCACACCCCCGTGCCCGCCGGCCATGATCGCTTCGACGCCGATCTTATCGAAGAACATCTTGGACCCTTGCGGGATGGCCTTGGGCTTTCGCAGGACAGCCTGATGGGTCTGGGACGCGAGAAACCGAGCGACCTGCAAGAAACGTTTTGTATGACCGTGCTCGGGCTTCGATTCTCACGCCGCGCCAACGCCGTTTCCGCGCTGCACGGCGAAGTCTCCAGAGCAATGTGGACTGGCCTCTGTCCCGGCAAGCCCGAGGACGAAGTCCCGATCGGGCACATCACCAATGGAGTTCATGTTCCATCCTGGCTGGCGCCGCAAATGTTTCGCCTATATGACCGCCATCTTGGTACGAACTGGCATGAGCACAGCAGCGAGGCGCGCATCTGGGAAGGCATTGAGAACGTGGATGATGGTGAGCTCTGGGAGACACACCTCAACCTGAAATCGCGCCTTCTCGATTTTGTGCGACGCCGCGCGGTGGAGCAAGCCGAGCGTCGCCTGGAGCCCCGAGAGGCACTGGTGAGACTTGGGAGGGTGCTCAGTCCTGACGCACTCACGATCGGATTCGCGCGTCGCTTTGCGACCTACAAGAGAGCCAACCTGCTCCTTCGAGACATTGAGAACCTGGCGTCCATGGTGAATGACCCTAAACGTCCGGTCCAATTTGTTTTTGCCGGCAAGGCGCATCCCCTCGACGAACCTGGCAAAAAGTTGCTGCAGCAAATCGCCGAGCTGATGCGCAATTCCCGATTCGCTGATAAGTTCGTCTTTGTCGAAGACTATGACATCAACGTCGGACGTTATTTTGTGCAAGGCGTAGACGTCTGGCTGAATAATCCGCGGCGTCCTCTGGAGGCTTCGGGCACGAGTGGCCAAAAGGTCGTTTTGAATGGTGGACTCAACCTTTCGGTGCTCGATGGGTGGTGGGCAGAGGCATACGACGGCATGAATGGATTCGCCATCGGAACCGGCAGAACGCATTCCGACATGAACGTGCATGACACCCGCGACGGCGAAGATTTGCAACGGACCCTTCGAGAAGAAGTGATTCCGCTGTATTACCAGCGTGATCGTGACGGTGTGCCGCGCGGCTGGATCAAGCGCATGAAACGCACCATCCGCACGCTGGGCTGGCGCTTCAACGCCGATCGCATGGTGATGGACTACACGCTGAAATGCTATGTTCCCGCCGCCGGAGGCACGTCCAGCGATATGAGATCCGCTTGGTAAAGCGGAATCGTGGAAGGATGCTTGAAGTATGGAGCCGACGAGCGGACCGGAACCGCTGACCTGCCGATTACGAAGCCGCGAGCCACGCACTGGATTCGATAAGATTCAAACCCATAGCCCGTATCGCCAACAAAAACCAAGAGCATCCATAGGGTGCCGGCTTCATTCTCTTTCCACTTCCGCCTTATTTTTTCGGCTCCGCAAACACGCGCCAGTACCCCTGTTTGGAAAACTCTTCCACTGTGAATGTGAAGCGGTTCTCGCCCAGCGGCATGAATTCTTCTTGCAACCGTGCCAGTTGCTGTTTGTCGTATAGGTCATAGCCCGCGTCGTCGGGCTTCACCATCTTGTAAAGAATCTGGGCGGCGATTCCTACCTCAGGTCCACGTTCGACTCTGCAAAGTTTGACGTCTTGAAGTACTTTGTATATTGGCATGGATACACCCGACTCACTTCCCCGCGCGGGCGGCCTTCGCGTCGGCAGTCGTGAGCCAACTTTCATCGAGAGACTGTGGACCAAGCGGACGAGGCGGCTCCGTGATGGAAAGACCGTCGTCGTAGCGAACGAGATAACGTGAGCCGAGAGAAGTTTTCGGACCATCCTCGATGGTTCCCAACTTGGGCTCGACGCGCGGTCCGTTCGGCGGTTGCACCCACACGCGGTCACCCTTCTTGTACTGCGGCGTTCCTCTTTCCTTGCTGGTCACCGACTTGCCATGAATGTTCTTTGGTCCAGCAAGCGTCCACATCGTTACACCTTCCAGTGATCACAGTAGGTCGCCGGGTCCGGGGCCCACAAGATTACGAGAGGGTGTGTTGGCAAAGGTCGCTTGGGGGGCCAAAAGTGGGGCTAAATCGAAAAGCCGGAAATCCAGAAAATCGCAGAGACGCATGAACAGCGGGGATAAAATGGAGCCGACGAGCGGACTCGAGCCGCTGACCTGCCGATTACGAATTCGCGAAAGCGAACAGCTCCAGCCTAACCTCATTTGTTTCCAGTGCCACTCCTGCATGCCATGCTTACTTATTCACCTCATTTCAACCTCATTTGGAGGTTTTGGGACAGTAATCGGACACTACTAGCGCCAGAATCCGTTCTTGAACAAAGACAACAAAAGATGGGTCCCGGAAGGATTGCAAGATGCACTTTTGCTATCGTGGTTTCCTGGTGAAACATGCGGAATAAGTCACTGGCACATCGACCTTTGACATGTGGAAAACCACTTTCTTTGGCAAAGCAGGATGTTCAGGATGCCCCATGGTTGCGGGTGAAGGTGGCGTTATCGCTTCTTATCTTGCCGCATACGCGCGGGTTCATGCGGCCAAGCAAATTCGTGATGAGATCACCAGGCCAGTCGGACGTCCGGAATTGGCAGGCGCAATTGGTTCC
>Ga0224545_1000090_pt1 | contig 18167 bp, 16 predicted proteins | sample 714P12024metaG_FD_179906 | JGI IMG/M metagenome (GOLD analysis project Ga0224545, IMG submission 179906) | Peat soil microbial communities from Stordalen Mire, Sweden - 717 P1 20-24 | ecosystem: Environmental > Terrestrial > Soil > Wetlands > Peat | place: Sweden: Norrbotten County, Stordalen... | reverse complement strand
GAAAGTCCAATCCTCTCGTTTGACTTAAATGCTGAGATTGAACGATTGCGTGGCGAAAATGCATGGCACGGTGGACGGAATTCAAAAACGCTGGTGAAGCATCCTGATTTTCGCGTGGTACTGACAGTCTTGAAATCGAATGCGCGCCTTCACGAACATAAAGCTGCCGGTAGAATTTCTGTTCAGGCGATCGCAGGCCATATCCGAATGCATGTACAGGACAAGGTGATTGATCTGCCTGCAGGGCACATGCTGGCGTTGGAGCGCGCGCTCCCGCATGATGTGGAAGCTCTGGACGACAGCGCCTTTCTGCTGACCATCGCTTGGCCGGAAGACGCTGCTAAAGTTTGACCGGGCAGTTCGCGGAGGCAATATGATCTCGCTCGATCCGGCACACAGAGCCGTCCACTATCCGCCTGATCGCCGATTTCGCATCTGGATTCGACCTTCCATTCTGGTCGGAATCGGTATCGCGGCCCTCTCTGTAATCGCGGCGGCTTGGATCGAAGTCGCCGTGGCTGGGCTGCCTCATGTTCCCGCCGTTCCTCAGATATATCCCAATAACTTCGCAGGGCCGTACGGGTTTCCGGTCTGGGTGCGTTACTGTCACTTCTTTAATTTCCTTTTTGTGATGATGCTGATTCGCAGCGGTCTGTCCATTCTCATGGACCATCCTCGTCTGTATTTCAATGATGGCTGCACGCCGGGGAGCGAATGGATCCGGCTTACACCGCTAAAAGTTCCGCGCGACCTACTCTGGACCGCGAAAGACGACGCCCGCTATATTTCGCCGTTAGTCGGGACGCCGGGCTACCGGCACACAATCGGTATAGCACGAGTTTGGCACTTCATCGACGTTCACGGTTTCATTATCACTGGCATTCTCTTCGTCATCATGCTCTTCGATACAGAGCAGTGGCGACGTATTGTGCCCACTTCTCCGCTCGTCCTCTTGCAGGCATGGAACACGTGGGTGCACTACGCAACACTTCATCTGCCCGCAGAACCGAATGGGTTTTACGGCTACAACGCATTGCAACAGATCGCCTATTTCACGGCCGTCTTTGTCTTTGGCCCCTTGGCGATTCTTACAGGGATCGCCATGTCGCCCGCCGTGGTGAATCACTTTCCGTGGTACGCGCGGATCTTTGGTGGCAGGCAATCGGCCAGATCGATCCACTTCCTCACGATGTTCAGTTTCCTTGCTTTTCTTGCCGTGCACGTCACTTTGATTGTGATGACTGGATTCGCACGTAATATGAACCACATTGTGCTCGGCACGGATGATCAGAGGCATCTAGGTATGTATCTGGGGTTTGTGGGCATAGGCGTGGTCGTACTTTCGTGGATCGTGGCGCACTACGTCTCGTGGAACCACCCGCGCGGATTGCAGCACGCGCTCAAGTCGGTGACCTATCCGATGCAGCTTCTTACGTTGAATCGCCTGACTCCGCAGCAGAAGTATTCCGAGCAGGAAATCTCGCCGTACTTCTGGCCAAACGGGAAAATGCCGGTTAGGGACGATTGGAAGCGCCTGGCGGAAGCCGACTTCGAGAATTTCCGACTCAAGGTGGGAGGCCTTGTCGAAAGGCCGGCTGAGCTTTCCCTCGCCGATCTTGAGCGGTTGGGTGAGACCGAACACATCACGATGCATCATTGCATCCAGGGATGGAGCGGGGTCGCGAAGTGGGGCGGTATTCCCATGAAGCGGCTCATCGAATTGGTGCAGCCAAGACCGGAAGCGAGAGTCGTCGCCTTTTTCTCGTTTGGGGAGGCTCTCTACGGCGGCCCCTATTACGACACGCAAAGCCTAGAGAATGTGCTGAAGCCGCAATGCCTACTGGCCTCGCGGATGAACGGACAACGGCTTCCGCAGGTATACGGAGCGCCGCTGCGGCTGCGCGTAGAGAACCAGCTTGGCTATAAGATGGTCAAATGGATCGAGCGTATCGAGTTCATCGAGTCGGAGAAGGTGCTTGGCAAAGGAGAAGGCGGCAAAAACGAGGACGATGAATATTTCGACCTGCTGCCCAATATTTGATGCGGAAGCTCGATTCAATCGCCCAAGAGAGCGCAGGACCTGATCACATTCTCTCCTTGCTCCGACGGCTTCGGATGGACTGGCTGCTCCATCATTTTCCGCCTCGACTCGTGCGATCACTCTACGTGTTTGTGAATGGCTTCGTCACCATTGGTTTACTGGCGCTATTGGCGCTCCTGAGCCGCAATCCATTTGTGTTTCCATCGCTCGGGCCTACCGCTTATCTTCTGTTCTTCTCGCCTCTGGCAAAGACGTGCAGCCCACGAAACACTATTTTCGGTCACGCTATCGGAATCATCTGCGGCTATGGGGCGTTCGTTGTCACAGGTGCCGGGGCGCTGCCGTTCGGTGTGCACCCAGGCATCTTCTGGCCAAGAATTTTGGCGGCGGCACTTTCGCTGTCGGCCACAGGGGCATTGATGGTTCTTCTCGGGGTTAGCCACCCGCCCGCTGGCGCTACCACACTGATTATTTCTCTCGGAATTATTTCGAAACCGCGTGAACTGGTCATCATAGAAGTGGCGGTGTTCCTGCTCGTTGCTCAGGCTTTGGTGATCAATCGGCTCGCCGGATTACCCTACCCGTTGTGGAACGTTGGGGCCTCGGTCAAACCAGTGAGCGAGGAATCGGAGTAGCGCACAGCCCATCCACTGAAAGGCCAGTATGCAGAAATAGGCAGAACCGCGCCGGTTGGAATCGATATGTGTTGGAAATTTGGCGTGGAGTGAGATCGTCTAAGGCCCCTGCGCCATGATGCGGGAGACCGCAAAGATCGAGATCGCTGTGTAGGAAGCTATCTAGAATTACAGGCTAGACCGCCTAGGAGCTTCTTTTGACTCGCGCTCCACGAGTTCGCGCCTTAACACGCTTCAGTGCTCGTCCCTTGTGAATTGCGATGTGGTCGGTCCTCTCACTCTTTATGATGTACTGAGGTTCGCCCTTCGACGCGTGGTGCACATAGCCTTTGAAACGAATATCGGAGGAAACTTTCCTAATGATCACACCGCGAACTCTTCCGGCTTCGGAGGATTCACCGGAAACTGATAACCTTCAGCTAAAACTGGACCACTGCTCGCCAGACGTGGGCTGAGTGCGAAGATCCGGCGCAGATTTCTAACAAGACGCTCCGATTCTTGGAGCGTTTTTGCACTGCCCGACCGGATCCTGTAGAAGGTTCAAATCGGCTGTGCTAGAGTTTGCTCGCGGAGCGCATTCGCTTAATAACGACAAACACCTCGATCCTGCGAAACTACGAATCCGATGAAATATGTCGTCTGAACTTGCATTTCGAAAGGCAGTCTTGTGATCGAACGCCTGCGATTGTCGTTCCGCCACATCACGTATAACCTGCGCGGCGGTTTCCTTGTTCGTCCGCTGACCATTGCTCTCACTCTCGGGTTTGGGGGCGCACTGCTTTCGTGGTTCGAAGAGTCCAACCCTGCTTTCGACGACTGGGTGCCCAAGATCCTTTTCCTTTCGCGCACCGATCCTCAAGTTGCTCAAGTGATCCTCGGCGGCATCGCCGCCTCAATCATGACGGTAGTTTCGATCGTTTTCGCGATTCTACTGATGACGCTCACGTTGGCGTCCATGCAGTTTTCCCCGCGGATCATCGTCAGCTTCGTAAGGGATCGCATAACTCAATGGACGCTCGGGATATTCCTGGGCACGTTCTTATACTGCATGGCCACTCTTCCGGCAGCACACTCCTTGCCTCGGCCCTTTTCGCCGGTAACCTCGGTCATCGGCGCCGTCCTGCTGGCGATTATCTGTGTTGGGTTGCTGCTGTTTTTCATTAACCACATTTCGCAGGCAATCAGCGTCAACCACATCGTCGACCGGATCGCTTCGGAGACAGAAATCGTGATCGACGACGTGATGCCACTTCCACGCAGACAGACCCACGTGGAATCTGGGGACGGAGCCGAGTCGCCCGTATGGGAGACAGCCATTCTGAACGATATGTCGGGTTACATTCGCTTCGTCGATACGAGACGGCTGCTGGTGCTGGCGACATCGTACCGCGTGAAAGTCCATGTTGTTCGACGGGTCGGCCAGTTCGTTCCGGCGGGGATACCGCTGATATTGGTGCACAAAGGCAAAAGGTTGTCCGCCGAAAACCACGCCGAATTTCGGGACGCACTCGATATCGGCCCCGCGAGAACCCTTCAGCAGGACGTGGAATTCGGGGTGCTGCAGATCGTCGACATTGCGCTGAAGGCCATCTCGCCCGCCGTGAACGACCCAACTACAGCGATTTGCTGTGTCGACCAATTGAGTCGCCTCCTGATACGCTTCGCCAGCCGAGAGATGCCCGAACCGCTGTTCTACGATCTTCAGGGAATCGCTCGTGTCAGTATCCAATGGATTGACTTCGAGCGCCTGCTGGACTCAGCCTTCGAGCAGATTCGGATGTACTCGAAGACGGATATCGCTGTGAGCCTTCGTTCGCTTCGTGCTTTCGGCGACATCGTTGCCAGCACGCAAGACTGGGTGCTCCGACAGACACTCTTTGAGCGGGGGAAGCGGGTAGTCGAGGGTTGCGCCGAACGAATAGGCGCAGAGGAACTGAAGCCGATGCTCATTCGCCTGACCGCATTGGAGAAGCTGATAGCCACATAGCTCCAGTGCGCTCGTTTCAAGGAATCGGGATATTGCAGGTGGTCCCAATCGCGGTGCTATGCCCGACATGCGTTCTATAAAGACAATATCAATTCGTCGTCTCGCGGCTGGCGCGGCGAGAGTGTTCACGTGCCTCGCGCTCGTCGCTGCCGTTACCTGGGCAGCCTTCTCATTGCTGCATGTCAATAGTCTGATTGCCGGATTTTCATATGTATTAGTTGTTTTAGTGGTAGCAGCCAGATGGGGCTTAGCAGAATCGTTTGTGACTTCAGTGGCAGCGATGCTCTGCCTCAATTATTTTTTCCTTCCTCCCATTCTATCGCTCACAATCGCCGACCCACAGAACTGGGTAGCACTTTTCGCCTTTCTGGCAATAGCCATCACAGCCAGCAAACTTTCCTCGAGTGCTCGTCAGCGCGCAAATGAAGCGCAGGCACGGCGGATCGAGGTGGAGCGCCTCTACCAGCTCAGCCGATCGCTAATGCTAGTCGATACCACGAGGGATCTCGGTCCGCAGATAGCCGGACACGTGAAAGAGCAGTTTGGTTTTTCAGGAGTTGCTTATTGTGACGGATTGACCGGCGAACTCAGTATGACTGGCTCGCCCGACGTAAGATTTGAGGAGCAAGTCCTGCGGGACGTTGCGGTTGGGGAAGCCTCTTGGTTTGTGTGGCGGAAGGAGTCGACTAAAGGCACTGAAATCATTGTCGCCCCGGTTTCCTTGGGAGGCAGAACTGTGGGCAGTCTTGCAGCCACGGGTCCGGCCTTGTCAGAGCCTGCTCTGCAAGCGATCGCAAACCTAGTAGGAATTGCTGTCGAGCGCGCACGGCAACAGGCAGCCGCCAGCAGACTGGAAGCTGCGCGCCAAAGTGAGCGTCTAAGGAGCGCTCTCCTCGACGCCTTGGCGCATGATTTTACTACCCCGCTCACGTCTATCAAGGGTGCCATTACCACCGTGCGCTCGGAATATGGGCACAAACCGGAGGAGGACGATCTGCTGGCCGTGGTGGAAGAGGAGGCAGATAAGTTAGGAGGAATGGTTGATGAGACTGTAGACCTGGCGCGGATCGAACCGGGCAAGCCGCGCCTTCGGCGCTGTCAACTTCCCATTGCGAACTTAGTTCAGTCCTCCGTTGATCGAATGAAAAGTCTTTTGGATGGACGACCACTAGAAATCCAGATTCAAGAGGGCATTTCATCCGTAAATGCCGATCGCGACATGATAGGCCTCGCGCTACGGCAGCTGCTCGGTAATGCGGTCAAGTACTCACCGCCCGGTTCAACAATCGCAATATCAGCGAACCAGACTGACGGTACCATTACAGTACGAATTCGCGACCAAGGGTCAGGCATTCCTCAAGACGAGCTCGAATCGATCTTCGAGAGATTCTACCGTGGAAGCCGGGCTCGGGATTCAGTGCCGGGAACTGGGTTGGGTCTAAGCGTTGCAAGGGATATTATCAACGCACATCAAGGACGATTGTGGGCGGAGAATCTCCCGGAGGGCGGCGCTCAATTCTCGTTTAGCCTGCCAGTATTTGGCGAAGACAGAAAGCCATGAGTACAGGAAAAATCCTCGTCGTCGATGACGAACCTCAAATTCGGCGAGTCATGAGGTCAGCGTTAACTAAGCAAGGGTACATCGTTGCTGACGCCCGAAGTGGGGAAGAGGCGCTGGAGAAACTCCGGGACGAGCGGTACGACCTGATCATTCTTGACCGCAACATGCCAGGTATGGGAGGACTCGAAGCGTGTCGTTCTATTCGGGCGACGTCAGATGTCGGAATCATTATGCTCACGGTTCGAAAGGCAGAACCAGACAAGATTGAGGCTCTAGATGCCGGCGCCGATGACTACGTAACAAAGCCATTCAGTATGCCGGAGTTGCTGGCACGCGTTCGAGCGAACTTACGACGTCTGCCGTTGTCACCACAAGAAGGCCCGATCATCGTTGCATTTGATGGGATCGAAGTGAATTTAGGCAGCCATCACGCGTCGGTTGAGGGACTAGACATACGTCTTACTCCTAAGCAATTTGAGGTTCTTCGTTACTTGATCACAAACCCGAACGTCGCGATCCCCCATAGCAAAATTCTCCAAGCGATTTGGGGGCCAGATTATGGCGACCAAGTAGAGTACCTGCACGTCATAGTCAACCAGCTTCGCAAGAAGATCGAGCGAGACCCCGCGAAACCGAGATATATCCTCACGGAACCGTGGTTCGGCTACCGGTTCCAGTTGCCTAGCGGCAAATCCTAGTCATCGTTCGGCATCTTCGTCGGGATCATGGGTCCATCTCATCCCAGTGCTGCATTATGGCCCGCCTTCGGAAAAAGACCTTTAGATAAAAATTAGACAGCTTTCAGGACTTTTTTAGAGACCAGATCTTAGAGTGCGTCGTGAAGGTCGTGATAGCGGCGGTCCGTACAGGATGATACGAATGGTCGGACGAACAGTTCTTATAACACTTGCTCTCTTTGGCGGCGCATTTATGGTCTATGCGTTTGCTAAGTTCCACGGGGAATTGAAGCCGCCACAGCGAACCCGTCGCGTGCATTGTGAACCGGAACCGAGCGAATGGCGTGTCCTTTCCCCGTTCGCCCGTAGGACGGCCACTCCTGCTGAGCCGGGGAACAATCCAGAACAGATCGTGATGATCGAGACGCCAAACTTTGGCCCTATTCCGTTGGTGCGAACAGTAGCATCTGCGGGCCTCCGGTCGAGTGGAGATGGAGGGAACCATCGCGTTTCCGTGCCCCGTTCAGAGCCGAGAGAGGTGCTGAGCTTTCGCAAGCGATCCGTCGGTTAGTGAGGGAACCATCTGTGTTCGGCTAACTGTCAGGATCAACAAGACGGGCAGCGAACTGAGAGCTGTTTGGCGGTGCGGCGCAAGGGAAGGTTATTGCTAGTGGGAATATGAAGCTGGAGACATTTCAATGATGGACATTCTATTCGTTTTCGCAACCGTAGGTTTTTTCGCGATCGGGATCGCCTACGTTTTTGGGTGCGAAAAGCTTAAGTAGAGAGGTTTTCAAATATGCTCGGTAACTTAGTTCTACTCGCGATAGGCATTTTATTGTTTGGATACCTCCTGACTGCCTTGATCAAGCCGGAGAAATTCTGACATGACTGCAAACGGATGGTTTCAAATCGCTGTATTTGTGCTCGTGCTATTCGCCGTCACTAAGCCGCTGGGCGCTTTCATGGCCCGCGTCTTTAGCGGCGAAAAGACTTTTCTAGACGCGGTCATGCGACCGATCGAGCGTCTTATGTACCGAGCCACGGGTGTCGATGAAAAGCACGAAATGCGATGGACCGAATATGCGGTGTCGGTGCTGCTGTTCAGTGCTGTCTCACTACTGCTGCTCTATTTGATCGAGCGCGTGCAAGGATGGTTGCCACTCAATCCGCAAAAGTTCGCCGCCGTCCCACAGGCTTTGGCCTTCAACACGGCAGCCTCCTTCACGACAAACACGAACTGGCAGGCATATTCCGGCGAAACCACCATGAGTTATCTGACCCAGATGGCTGGGCTTGCCTACCACAACTTTATATCGGCCGCGACGGGAATAGCCATAGCGATAGCGTTTATACGTGGCATAGCCCGTCGCGAAAAGGCCACCATCGGGAATTTTTGGGTTGATCTGACACGCACCTGTCTGTGGGTTCTTTTGCCCGTGTCCTTGGTTGTCTCACTGTTTTTTGTGTCGCAAGGCATGATCCAGAATTTCAAGCCATATGCCACTGCTGAACTCGTAGATCCCCAAACGGTTCAGGTAACCGGTGCAGACGGGAAAACGACTCAGCAGAGTGTTTCCGAACAAGTAATTCCAATGGGCCCGGTAGCTTCTCAGGAAGTCATCAAGATGTACGGGACAAACGGTGGTGGTTTTTTCAATGCGAACAGCGCTCATCCCTACGAAAATCCGACGCCGCTCACGAATTTCGTCCAAATGCTGTTGATCTTCTCGCTCGGATCTGGACTGACATACACCCTCGGCAAGATGACTGGGTCTCAAAAGCATGGCTGGGCAGTGTGGTCAGCCATGGTTGGTCTCTTTCTAGCGGGCGTGCTCGTTGTTTATTCGGCGGAAGCCCGCGGCAATCCTTTGCTTCACGGCGTCGATCAGAGAGTCAGCGCCATGCAGCCGGGTGGAAACATGGAAGGCAAGGAGGTGCGTTTTGGCATTGCTGATTCAACACTCTTTGCTGCGGTTACGACGGATGCTAGCTGTGGTGCGGTAAATGGCATGCACGACTCGTTTACACCGCTCGGCGGGATGCTTCCCCTAATCAACATGATGCTTGGAGAAGTAGTTTTCGGTGGGGTGGGGTCTGGCCTCTACGGCATGTTGGTATTTGTAATTCTTGCCGTATTTATTGCTGGTCTCATGGTGGGGCGAACACCGGAATACCTTGGCAAGAAAATCGAGGCTTACGACGTGAAGATGGCGATGTTGTCAGTGCTCATTTTCTGCCTGGTCATACTAGTGTTCACAGCAGTTTCGGTTGTGTCATCCGTCGCTAAATCCAGCATCTCAAACGCCGGGCCGCACGGTTTAACTCAGATCCTGTACACCTACGTTTCGACCGCAGCGAACAACGGGTCGGCCTTTGCGGGATTAAACGCAAACACCAACTGGTACAACATCACAACGGGTTTCAACATGCTGTTTGGTCGATTCCTAGTCGTGATTCCCATTTTGGCGATCGCGGGGAATCTTGCACGAAAGAAAGTGGTGCCCGAGTCGGTGGGCACATTCCCTGTGACGACTCCGCTCTTCACAGTCCTCTTAAGCTCAGTGGTTCTGATCGTGAGTGCGCTTACGTTTTTCCCGGCACTGAGTCTAGGGCCGATCCTTGAGCACTTATTGATGCACGCCGGAAAGGTTTTCTGAGGCAATTCGATGACTACACAAGTAACCGGTAGCCCTGAAGCAGCGAAAGCACAACCTGCAGTGCACTACTCGACCAGAAGTCCGCGGAGACCGTTGTGGTCCCGCGGAATCGTCCTCCGAGCGCTCCGGGACTCTCTGCTCAAGCTGAATCCACGCACCTTAATGAAGAACCCGGTGATATTTGTCGTAGAAGTTGGCGCCTTGATCACGACGGTGGAACTCCTACTCCCTCGGCATACCACCGGAGCCGGTTTTGAGATTCAAATCACCTTGTGGCTCTGGTTTACGGTCCTCTTTGCAAATTTTGCAGAAGCCATGGCGGAAGGGCGGGGAAAGGCACAAGCCGACACGCTGAGGAAGGCGCGAGCGGAAACGATTGCTCATCGCATCAAGGCCAGCGGAGGAATCGAAGAAATCGCTGGATCAAAGCTTCGCACCGGCGACCTCGTGGAGGTTACGGCGGGGGAATTCATCCCCGGAGACGGCGAAGTGGTGAAAGGTGTGGCCTCCGTTGACGAATCAGCTATCACAGGCGAATCCGCACCGGTGATCCGCGAAGCTGGCGGTGATCGCTCGGCAGTGACAGGCGGAACGCGTGTGCTGTCGGACGAAATCACTATCCGTATCACGTCCAATCCGGGTGAAACCTTCCTCGATCGCATGATCAAGCTGGTCGAGGGTGCCGAGCGCCAGAAGACACCGAACGAAATCGCGCTCAACATCCTGCTCGCCGGCTTGACGATTATCTTCCTTCTAGCCGTGGTCACGCTTCAGCCCATGGCGATCTACTCGGGCTCCCCGCAATCGATCTTCGTGTTGATTTCGTTGCTCGTTTGCCTGATTCCTACCACGATCGGCGGATTGCTGTCCGCCATCGGGATTGCGGGCATGGATCGGGTAGTTCAGAAAAATGTCCTAGCGATGTCAGGCCGAGCAGTTGAAGCGGCGGGAGACGTCGATACGTTGCTGCTCGACAAGACGGGCACGATCACGCTGGGCAACCGGCACGCAACACAGTTTATTCCTGCGCCAGGCGTTTCCGAAGCAGATCTCGTCGACGCCGCGCAGCTCGGTTCGCTCGCGGATGAAACGCCAGAAGGGCGCTCAATCGTAGTCCTCGCGAAAGAGAAGTATGGGTTGCGGGGTCGCGAGCTGTCGTCTCTTGCGGCAACCTTCATTCCCTTCTCGGCTGTGACACGGATGTCTGGCATGGACTTCGGCGGTCGTCAAATTCGAAAGGGTGCACCCGAGGCAATCGGCGAATACTGTGCCCAAAAAGGTCATCGTATCCCCACGGAGATTGGGGAGACCGTCAAGGCCATCGCCAATTCTGGTGGTACGCCGCTCCTGGTTGCTGAGGATTACCGGGTCCTGGGAGCGATTCATTTAAAGGACATCATTAAGGGCGGGATGCGTGAGCGATTTGACCAGCTACGAGCCATGGGCATTCGCACGATCATGATCACAGGCGACAATCCTCTGACTGCCGCTGCTATCGCCCGTGAGGCCGGCGTGGATGATTTCCTTGCTCAGGCGAAGCCCGAGGACAAACTAGCGCTGATTCGCAGCGAGCAGGCCAAGGGCAAGCTTGTCGCAATGACCGGTGATGGCACAAACGACGCTCCCGCACTCGCACAAGCCGACGTGGGTCTAGCCATGAACGCTGGGACACAGGCCGCGAAAGAAGCAGGGAACATGGTGGATCTCGATTCGAATCCCACCAAGCTGATCGAAATTGTTGAAATCGGCAAGCAACTGCTGATCACACGCGGCTCGCTCACCACCTTCTCCGTTGCAAACGATGTGGCGAAATACTTCGCCATCATCCCGGCGATGTTCGCTGGCGCTTTCCCGCAGCTCAACGTGCTGAACATCATGGGACTAAAGACGCCGGAATCGGCAATCCTGTCGGCGGTAATCTTCAACGCACTGATCATCATTGCCCTGGTGCCACTGGCTCTGCGCGGCGTGCGCTACCGCGCTATCGGTGCTGAAGCTCTCCTACGGCGGAACCTGCTGGTATACGGACTTGGCGGCATAGTCGCTCCATTTGTAGGGATCAAGCTAATTGATCTGGTGATCACACACGTCGGCTTAGCATGAGGAACGTATGAAAAAGAATATCCTAATTGCAATCTGGATGACTTTGGCGACCACGGTGCTTCTCGGCATCGTCTATCCGATCGTTGTAACTGGCCTCGCTCAGATTCTTTTCCCCAGACAGGCGAACGGCGAATTGATTCGAGCAAATGGGAAGATTATTGGCTCCCGGCTGATTGGGCAGCCTTTCACATCACGAGGATATTTCTATTCGCGACCATCTGCAGCAGGAGCTGCGGGCTACGATCCGACTGCATCAGGAGGATCGAATCTCGGACCAACCAATAAGTCTCTTCTCGATCGCGTGTCCGCACAGGTCAACACCCTCCAACCGGAGAATCCCGGTACTCCTATTCCCGCAGACTTGGTAACGACCTCCGGTTCTGGGTTGGACCCTGACATTTCTCTGGCTGCTGCGCAGTTTCAGGTTCCGCGCGTGGCTCATGAACGCGGCATTAGTAAGGACGAAGTTCGCGCGCTCGTGAAAAAACATACACAAGGGCGACAGCTCGGTTTTCTGGGGGAGCCGCGCGTGAATGTCTTGGAATTGAACTTAGATCTCAATACTCACCATCCTTTGCCTTAAAGAAGATCCAAGGAGAAAAAGCATGTCGATGTTTCTGCAAAAGTCATTCCCCACTCTCGTCGTCAGGACCAACCTGATCCTTGTATTCCTCATGATCGCTTTACTGCCTCATCCAGCACGCGCTCAGGAGAACCAAGCGTCTGGGCAATCGTCAAACGACTCCTCCGCCAATCTGAACGAGCAAGTTAGGGAACTGCGCACGTTAGTGGAGCAACTTCAGAAACAGGTCGGTGATTTGCAAGCCAGAGTACCCACAGCACAAGTCACCGAAAGCGTCGGTAACAGGCCCTCCGCACAAGGGCCGGTCCCAGCGCAACTGGTAGTCGGCCCTTCGCAGAGTTCGGCGACTTCGCAGCCCCACGGATTCGATTTCCTGTACGGCACGACGGTCAATTTCCTGTTCGACGGATATTACGGTTGGAACTTCAACGAGCCCATTGGCCGTGTCAATCTCCTCCGTGCATACGATGTGCTCAGCAATGCCTTCAGCTTGAACCAAGCGGATTTAGTGCTGGAGAATGCAGCTGATCCGACGAATGGAAAACGGTGGGGAGCGCGGCTCGACCTCCAATTTGGACAAGCTACGGAGACATTGCAGGGAAATGCCGCCAACGAACCGCGGCCGGAAATATACCGGAACATTTTCCAAGCGTACGGAACCTACGTTGTGCCGATTGGCACGGGCCTCACCGTTGATTTTGGCAAATGGGCTAGCTCCCTGGGCATTGAAGGCAACTATACAAAAGACCAGATGAACTATTCGCGTTCGTTCTGGTTCAATTTCCTGCCGTTTTACCACATGGGCGCGCGTTTTCATTATCAGGTCAACGATAAATTGGGCTTGAACTACTGGGTCACGAACGGCACGCAGCAAACCGAGCCCTTCAACGGGTACAAGGATGAGCTATTTGGGTTTGTTCTTCAGCCTACAAAATCGCTGAACTGGACTGTCAACTACTATCTGGGCCAAGAGCACCCGGACTTCAAGTTTGTGACGAACGGACCGCCGAATCTTCCAATAATACAGGGCATGCCATTCGAGCCAATCCCCAATGCCCCGAACGGCAAAACGCACATTTTTGACAGCTATACAACGTGGAATGCCACGTCGAAGCTCACACTTGCAGGGGAGGGCGACTACGTACTTCAACGCCTGTTCACCAGCTCAAAACCATCGCATACCGAGGGCGGAGCTGTGTACGCGCACTATCAACTTACTCCTAAAGTGGCCTTTGCGGCTCGAAGCGAGTACCTCTCCGACGACGGCGGTCTCTTCAGCGGCAAAACGCAGGCGCTCAAAGAAGGAACAGCCACGTTTGAATACAAATTTTCCGACAACTTCTTGATGTGGGGGGAATGGCGGCGGGATTGGTCGAACCAGCCTTTCTTCCTTACATCGACTCTTTTTATGCTGAGAAAAGACCAGAACACGGCAACGGTTGGTTTGGTCTGGTGGTTCGGCGGCAAACAAGGTGCTTGGTAATTGATTGTGTGCGCCGATTCGAGCCGGGTCTGCTAGCGCGCTTTCCCGGTGCATGGTGTTAGGAGTGGAGTCTTCCCATGAGCGCAGGACGCATCCTTGTAGTAGATGACGAATCGCAGATTCGGCGCGTCATGCGGGCAATCCTTATCCCGGAAGGGTTTGATGTTGACGATGCTAAGAGTGGTGATGAAGCGCTCGACCGCCTTCGCTTTGGCAAGTACGACCTTGTGCTCTTGGATATCGATATGCCGGGAATGACCGGTTTCGAGACCTGTCGCGCGATCCGCGCCGTTTGTGACATGCCCATTTTCATGCTCACGGCGCGCAGTGCAGAAAGAGATAAGGTGGAGGCGCTCGATGCGGGGGCCGACGATTACATCACGAAGCCCTTTAGCACCCCCGAGCTACTCGCTCGCGTTAGCGCAGCCTTGACGAGAGAGAGTTCATTGGTTGAGCTCTAGTACGCGCACGTCACCCGTGATGAAGAGCAGAGCCGCGATGGAGGAGGACTACGATGCCGCAGCGTGAATCTTCGCTGGGGAGTAAGACGCGGGAACGTGAGCTCGCGCACTCCTCTAACCGTACTGGAAGCGGAGCAGGTCGGGGCGCTCCGCAACTGCGAGTGAATGTCATCGCCACAACTGAAGCAAGAACGATTGCTGCTTTGCGTACCGCAGCGGGCTTGGCCACAAACCTGGGAGCGCAAATCACTCTGATCGCAGTAGAGATCGTTCCTTGGCAGCTCCCACTGCACAGGCCGCCAGTTCCGGTCGTCTTTCTGGAACGAAAGCTTTATGGGTTCGTGTGCGAAGCGGGGATTGTGGAGGAAGAAGTTCGGATTCAGCTCTGCTTTTGTCACGATCAGCGCGACGCGTTGCGCAAAGTTGTGCGACCGCATTCTCTGGTTGTAATAGGGGGGCAGAATCGCTGGTGGTTGAGGCGAGAGCGGAATCTGGAAAAGTTCCTCACCAGTCTCGGGCATCAAGTGATCTTCGCCGAAGCCACGCCACGAACCCGATTGCACCGACAAGCCCTTTAAGACCGGATTTCTGGTTCGGAAATCGGTGATAAAGGTGTAGAAGATGTGCATCGCCTATGTTCACGCGTGAACTGAGCGCAGAGAAACCTTCCGGAGGTCCAACGCTTCCTTGGCGCTCGATTTTCAGGGGTCGCTAGTCACTTCCAATTCCCTGTTCGAAAGGCCATTATGGCGAAACCGACCGCTGCGCTGATGTTTTGGGAGAAGATTCCGGAAACTCCCCAAGCGCGAAAGAAGATGAAGGCCTGGGTTTATGTGGTGGACGCTATTCGTCAACGGGCTTGCGTCCGCTCGTTACCAAAGGATTAGGGTAGCCAGCGGGATCGATCTCTTCCCGGGGGCCATCAATGCACTGGAAATCCTTTTCGATCATGATCCGCAGAGACCCACCTCCGGCAAGTTTCTGGTCGTAATACAAGCCAATTTCTTCGTCACGAGTGGCCCAGGCTCTTGCATCGACCGCCGGGATAGTCAGCATGAGTTCGCCATTCTCAAGCCGCACTGCGTCCGGCGAAGGGCCACTGAAAACCTGCAGGCCATACCGCAAGACAGCAAGCCCCGGGAACCGAATTGTCTCTATAATCTCTCCCGTGTTCGCAAACTTCGTTACCTCAGTTCGATTGAGTCGTAGCCGAACTGAGTTTGGCTTGACGCGTAATTTCATCGGTGGTCTCCAGATTAGCACAGGGCAAAGTAAGCCAGATGCGCACCTAACCTACAACACCCCTACCTTGCTCGTCGGTCGCAATCTATTTGCCAAAAGCCAATCGTCGGCAATTGAGTCTACTTGCGATCTGACGAACGACATAAAGATCGTTGACCTTCAAGCTAACGTGGCTGTTGCATCCATGGTCAGATATCCTTGCGGATCCGAAGCCCTGTCATCCTCAGAGATCGAACAGGCGGTCGGGACCTCCAAACCGTATTTCGCATCTCGGTCGAAGATGAGAAACCGAGGAGCCAGCTTAGACGGAAATGCTTCCCGTAACTTCTGGACGATCCACATACTCGTCGGATGCTTCGTGACGTTGAAGTGCAGGATGCGCCGACGTGAGTGATGACGAAGAAGCAGTAGAGCACACTGAAGGTGGCCGTTGGAACCGTGAAGAAATCCATTGCAGCGATAGCTTCCCGATGATTTCGAAGGAAGGCAAGCCAACCTTTGGCTGGCTGGGGATCCCTCGGCGCTCGTTTCATCCAGCGGGAGATCATTCACTCACCGACCGCTGCGTAGTGCTCTCTTCACGCTTCGCACGGAGCCTGTGATAGGATCACGATCGACCTCCCAAACCAGCGTGCTTTCTTTGCTTGGAGTCGGCTCCGCTGTTCAAGGTCCGACGATTTCTTATGCATCCTTTAAAGATTCGAAACCTGCTTATGCTGGCTGTGCTGTTGGCGCTCAGCCTTCGGGCGATCACGATCGCCGCCAATTTCATCATCGACTACAACTGGTGGAGAGAGGTCGGACAAGTTAGTACCTGGGTCAGCATGGTGTGGTACAGCGTTGCCCCCGTCGGGGCGGGCACCCTGGTTGCTTTCATTGCGCTTTGGGTTGCTCATGGGCAGGGGCTTGGATTCGCCGGCATCCGCCGACGGGACTTCCGCCTGTACTCCCGCCTGATTACGGTGGGGCTGGCGATCGTGGCGATACTCTTCGCCTCGGCCTCAATTGACTACTGGACGGTCATGCGCTTTTTCGGGTCGCGCGGGCTCACGCTGCCCCCCGACGCTTGGAGAGATCAGGTTTTTTCGCGCCCCTTGTCGTTTTACATGTTCGATCTGCCTTTCTATTCGGAAGTACTCTGGTTTGTGTTTGCGCTGGCGATCCTTTGCGCCCTGATCTTCTGGGCCACTGCCCGGGGATGGCAGTTGTGGATGAGTGGCGGGGGCCTGAGTACTCTTGATCGGCGGGCCCGCGCGCTAATGCTGCCAGGCGCCAGCCGCACCGGCTTCGTGCGCATCATCGTCGCACTTTTGCTACTGGGTCTCGCTGCCTTGTTTTTCCTTGGCAACTACGATCTTTTGTTCAGCTCGCACGCCTTCATGACCGGAGCGGATTATGTAGATGCAAAGGTTACGCTTCCTTTGCGCTGGCTCCTCATCATCGCCGTTTTAGCGGCGCTCCCGCTCGCATGGACGTCGAGATACAAAAAGGCCGCGGTCCTTGTAGCCACCTTCTTCATCCTGCAACTAGTTTTGCCAGTGATCGTTAGCGCGATCCATGTACGACCGAATGAGATTTCGATCGAGAGGCCGTATATCGAGCGCCATATTCAGGCCACTGCGGATGCCTTCGGCCTGAATCGGAATGCCACCGAGCGCCCGTTCACTGCTAGCGGGCAACAGACGGTCGATGCCGTGCAAGACGCCACGCTGCTCGACAATATTCGTCTTTGGGACCTGCGCGCCTACGGCGCAACGATCACCCAGATCCAGGCGCTGCGCCCGTATTACATCTTCCCCAGCACCGACGTTGACCGCTACTTCCCCAAAGGCCACATCGAGCAGGTAATGTTGTCTCCCCGCGAAATCGACGTGAACCAGTTGTCCGCCGAGGCCAGTCAGAGCTGGGTCAATCCGCGGTTCATTTATACCCATGGCTTTGGCGTGGTCGTATCGGAGGTCAACAAGATTACGCCCGACGGCCTGCCTGTCCTGCTCATTGAAAACGCCCCGCCGGAAATCAAATCGCCTGGCTTCCTGCTAACCCGGCCGGAGATCTACTACGGCGAGAGCACTCAGGATCCGGTGTTCGTTCACTCCGCCCGCGAGGAGTTTGATTATCCTTCTGGCGACCAGAACAAGTATTCGACCTACCAGGGCACTGGAGGTTTTCCGATTGGCTCTTTCCTACTAAAGACCGCCGCCGCGATATCTCAGGGCGAGCCCAACATGATTTTCACGGGCTATCTCACTGGACAGAGCCGCATGATGATTTATCGCAAGGTACGGGGAAGACTGGCGCATCTGGCCCCCTTCTTGAATTGGGACCCCGACCCCTATCTGGTGGTTACCGATGACGGCAGGTTGGTATGGATGGTGGACGGCTACACGACTTCTCTCTCGCATCCATACTCGGCGACGCTCCCCGTGACCGGGGTGGACGAAGGCGCCAACTACATTCGCAATGCGGTAAAGGCCGCGGTGGACGCGTACACCGGGAAAGTGTCTTTGTACGTATTCGATCCCAGCGACCCCATCATCCAGGTTTACGAGAATTTGTTCCCGAAACTATTCCGGCCCGCTTCCGAAATGCCCCCGGACCTGCGCAGGCACGCCCGCTACCCTGAGGTTCTTTTTCGCGCACAGGCCGAGGCTTATCGTATTTTTCACATGCGCGATCCGCAAGTCTTCTACAACAAGGAAGACATCTGGGAGGTCGCGCATACCCTATCGGG